>Ga0136611_10000056_pt1 | contig 57750 bp, 57 predicted proteins | sample AntDrymUQ2232306_2_FD_106645 | JGI IMG/M metagenome (GOLD analysis project Ga0136611, IMG submission 106645) | Polar desert sand microbial communities from Dry Valleys, Antarctica - metaG UQ223 (23.06) | ecosystem: Environmental > Terrestrial > Soil > Desert | place: Antarctica: Dry Valley... | reverse complement strand
GTAGTTGAAAAATGCGGTTGTTGAAAACAAACGAGTTATCAAATGGGGTTTTTCCAAATTGAAAAACCAAAAGTTGTAAACGGTTGATTCTATTCAACCAGTTTCAACTACTGATTCGCATTACAGGGATTTCAACGAATCAAATCCGCAGGACAGGCGCAACGCTTTAATCAACAGTCTTGAAGATAAAACGAGCGAATATCAAGTGCTTGCGCCGAACGTAACGCTCGGCTATCCGTTCAAACCGCATACGGTTGACGAATCTTATTTTACTTGGGCGTTGCTTTCTGAATTATTTCCCGTTTCCTTTCCCGGAGTTAATACAGGACGCGATGATGTTTTGGTTTCTATTGACCGCGAAAGTTTATTGAAGCGAATTGAAACGTATTTCGACGCAAATATCAGCAATGATGAAATGAAACGAATTGCGCCGAACATAATGCAGGAAACTTCCACCTTTCAAGGACGAAAGAATAGAGATTATTTAATAAAACGAGGCTTTAAACCTGAAAACTTAGTTCGATATTCTTATCGTCCATTTGATTTACGTTGGGTTTATTGGGAAAGCGAAACAAACTTGCTTGATAGAAAAAGGAGTGAATACTTTCCGCAAATTTTTGAAGGCAATTTGTGTATCGTTGCTTCGCAACAAAACCGACGCGAGTTTAATCCGCCGTTTGTTCCAAAGCAACTTGCTTCAATGCACATCATCGAACGCGGAACTTTACTTTTCCCGCTTTATCTCAAAACAAACAAACAAAATCTATTCGATGAAGGCGAAACAACCCAGCCGAATACGAGCGAACTGGCGGCGAACTATCTGAAAAACGTTTCAGCCGACGCGCCCGATTTATTTTTTCACGCGCTGGCAATCTTACATTCGACCGCTTACCGCACCGAACACGCGAGCGCATTGCGGCAAAATTTCCCGCGCATTCCTCTGCCCCAGAGAGCAGAGCTTTTGCAGAGTTCTGCCGAATTAGGAAAACGCATCGCCGCTTTGCTCGATACGGAAACGCCGGTGGCGAATGTCACGGCGGGCAAACTCGACGCGCCTTTCGCTTCAATCGGAGCGTTGGCACATTCCGAAGGCTTGCAGTTGCAGGCGGAAGATTTTGAAATCACGGCGGGTTGGGGACACGCGGGCAAAGGCGGCGTGACTATGCCGGGCAGAGGCAAATTAATCGAACGCGATTACACGCCAATCGAAATTGAAGCATTGACGAAAACGGCTGAACGACTCGGTTTGACGCCGGAGGAAACGAGGGAAACGCTCGGCGCGACAACTTGCGACGTTTATCTCAACGGTTCGGCGTATTGGCGCAACGTTCCGCGCAACGTCTGGGAATATACCATCGGCGGTTATCAGGTGATAAAGAAATGGCTCAGTTACCGCGAAAGCGAATTACTAAAACGCCCGCTGAATCTCGCGGAAGCCAACGAAGCCCGCGACACAGCCCGACGCATTTGCGGGATTTTATTATCGGCAAGTGAACTCGATGCGAATTATCTGACGGCGAAAACAACCAATGCCGTCACGAACGACGATTTATGACGATGGCGAACGGATTTCAATAATAGCCACGCGCTTCAGCGCGTGTTTTTGAGTAGCGGAAAACCAGAGGGCGTTTCAACGTCCTTTTCCTGCCGCTTTAGCATTTAGATTAGATTGGCTCAAACCGCTTTTCAGAAGGACGTTAAAACGCCTTCTGGTTTTACAACGCCTCAAACCACGCGATAAATCGCGTGGCTAATAAAAAAAGGCTATTAAATATAACCCTATCAAATTTCAGATTTTTCTGAACGCGAGCGATTTTGCCGATCAATGATATTTCGCCGCTTTGAAAACCAGAAAATAATCCATTCCGTCGGCTTTCGTAAAATCGAATTCTTCCTTCAAAACAAAACCGGCTTTTTGGGCTTCTTCGATGACTTTGCCTTTGTCAATGCCGTGGTCGTCGCCTTTGCCGTTTTTATCAATAATGCCGACGAGCGCGTCTTTTTTCAAAGATTTTCGCAAGTTACGCAGAACTTTCACCGGCTGCCCGATTTCGTGATAAGTTTTTAGAATTAAAACCGCGTCAACCGAATTGACGGCGAGTTTCGGGTCGTCTTCCGTTCCCAAAACGGTTCGGATATTCGTGAAGTTTTCTTTTTTGGCGCGGTCGTTGATGTAATTGATGTATTCCTGATTGATTTCGACGGCGAAGACTGTTCCTTTAGCGCCGACCCGTTTTGCCGCTCTGGTTGTGAACCAACCCGAACCCGCGCCGAGGTCGGCAACCTGTTTGCCTTCCGTGATTTTCAAGATGTCCATTACGCGGTCAATCTGTAAATTTTCGGCGCGGTTTTCGTCTTCAAAAATCGAAAGGTCGCCCGTGTAGGCTTCGCTCACCGGACGATTGATTGAATCGTCCGAGACATTCGCGTTTGCCGCCGGAATCGGTGTCGGCGCGAGTTCGACTGACGACAAACTCGCTGTTTGACACGAGGAAAAAACCAGCGCGGTGAAAACCGCCAGCACCGAAAGTTTTGCCAAAACCAAAACGGCGATTATTTTTTTCATAACTTCTATGATGAACGATTCGCCAAAAAATTTGCCAGCGAATCGCCAATCGGATCATCGGAAATTTTGTCAATCAAACCGATTCGCAACGCTTCGTTCGCGTCAATTCTTTTTGCCGTCAAAAAGATTTCCAAGGCGCGGGCTTCACCAATCAAACGCGGCAGAATTTGCGTTCCGCTCCAGCCGGTAATAATTCCCAAACCAACGCTAGGATGAGCAAAGACGGAACGCGGGCTGGCGATTCTTGCTTTGCAGGACATCGCCAAATCCAACGCGCCGCCCATACAAAAGCCGTCCACGGCGGCAACGGTTAACTTTTTTGAATGATAAATCCGCTGCATCAAATTCTGCCCGCGCAATCCGAACGACCGCGCCGTCTCCTCATTCAATTGCGCGATTTCGTTTAAATTCGCGCCCGAAGCGAACGTATCGCCTGAACCGGTAAAAATGATTCGCTCGATTGCCGGATTCGATTCTGAAGCGGTGAAAATCGCTGCGAGTTCATCAAGCGTTTCTATTGATAAAGGATTTTTTATCTCCGGGCGGTTGAACCGAATAACAACCGCGTTTTCGACGTATTCGACTTTGATTGCTACACTCATATTTTACAAACGGACAGGGTTTGCCTAAATTAGCATTATGTATCGAACATACATAAACCGCTAGTTTATTGAACTTTTCAAGTCGTCTCTTTTCAAGGGTTTACGTCTGCCTTTCGCCTTCGCTTCAAAGATGCTGTATCTAAAAATGTAACCTTTTGCATTCCTTTAGGCTGCTTTGAACTGTTTTTGCTTGCCCGTTCTCTGCATTCGTTGAATTGCTTCCTGCTTATGAGATTCTGACGGATGCGAATAAATCATTACGTGATTAAGGCTTGAATGTCCGAGCAAGGCAGCAAGCGTTAAAAGGTCAATGCCGTGTTCCAAAACGCGTGACGCGAATGTGTGACGGGCATCGTATAAACGAAATTGCAAACCGATTCTTTTGACCGTTGGCGAATGCAGTTTGTCGGGTTGGACAAGCGGCTTTTCGACTTCCCTTTCATTTTTCGGAAAAAGATATTCGCCTTGACACTTTTCCATTCTGACTCGTAAAACGTCCGCCGCTTTGTCGGACAGCCAGACTTTCCGATTCGAGGCTTTTGTTTTTCCGCCGACGATTTGCACAAAACCTTTTTCCGTTGATACGTTCTCACGCTTCAATTGACAGATTTCTTTCGGGCGCATTCCCGTTGCCAACATCAAGATTGCGACATCTCGAAGCGGTTGCGGACAAGCCATCAAATAAATTCTTTCTTCGTCATAAGTGATAACGTGAAATGTTCTTTCGCTCTTCGGCAGTTGTTTTATCTCGCGCGCCGGATTTTCCGATAAAATGCCTGATGATACAAGGCGTTTGAAAATTGTTTTCAGCGCGATAAGTTCCAGATTGATGCAATCACGGCTGATGAATTCTCCAGTCTTGCGTGATGTCTGACCGCTTCGCCAAGCGATGAATCTTTCGACATCTTTTTGTGCGATAGAGTCAACTTTGGTTTCGCCGAAAAACTTGGTAAGCGGTTTGCACGAATAGATGTTGCGCGTGTGCGTGTTCGGTTTGTTGGCATGCTCAATCTTTGACCGTTGCAAAAAATCTTCGACTGCTCGCTTGAGAGTCTGAGCTTTTGGCTTCGGTTTGATGCCGATTTTACCCAAAGCAAGTTGCGTGCGATATGCCGATTCAATGGTTTGAGCGTCCTTTTTATTTGAAACCTGTGTTGATTTTTGAATAAGTTCGCCGTCGAAATAAAATTTCATCCAATAAAATTTCGAGTTCGGGCGTTTGTAGATTGCCATTTTCGCGCCTCCGTAATTTGTAAATGGACGCGCCGCATTGTGGTAAAATTAGCGCGTCCGTTTGGTTTGTAGTGATTCCTTTCGGATGTTTCGGGCTTAGGGAAGTTGGTAGCTTTCCTAAGCCTTTCGTCATTAAACGGTTGCCGGTTGCCGTTGCTTGGCAAGTCCGACGTGGAGCGATAAAGCCGCCGCCGCGTGGTAGCAAACCAAGCCTTTTTCCGCGCCTCTGCATTCACATTCAACCATTCTTTCGCCGTTTGCTGCACGTTCACATTTGACCGTGTAAAAGTTGCCTTTCGTGCCTTTGACGGCATATTTACCAAAAGAAATAAATCGAACTTTCGTTCTGATTTTCTTCGCCCTTTGAATTGCTTTTTCAAGCTGTGTTTTTGATTTCAGAATAAACATTTTTGTCCTACCTTTTATTTGAATTAGTCATTGCTGACTTATTAAAAGTATATGAGTTATCATATACTTTAGTCAAGTTAAAGTATATGAATTGACACATATTTTTCAATCATTCATAATTCAAATATGGCGAAACAAAATTTATTAACTACCAAAGAAGCGGCTGAAATTTTAGGTGTGCATCAATCTCGAATTTATGCCTTGATTGACAGTCAAAGGCTTCCGGCAACTCGTTTCGGAAAATCTTGGATTATTCAAGAAACCGACTTGAAACTTGTTGCCGACCGCAAAACAGGCAGACCAAAGAAAGATGAAAAAACAGGCATGAAGTAGCCGTATTCGACCTTTGAGCCGTTTTTTATCGAAATACTAATCAACCAACTCCGCGCTCTCATAAGTGCCATAAGCCCGCTTAACGTCGTTCATAAGCGATTGAATAAGTTCAGTATTAACCGGCTTTTTACATCGTTGGCAAAAATCGTCCGGCAATGTTGAAGAATCAATTTCATTCGGCACGTCGTGATAAATATGATTAAGCTCCGCTCTGACAAATTCCATAAAACAACCGCAGAATTTCGCTTGCGGAAAACAATCCGACTCAATTTGTTCCAATCTTTTTTTTAAGCTCAATTTAATTTCCTCGCTTCAAAAAGTTTTTCCAGACGTTCGACTCGCTCAAGCAACTCCATTTCTCTAAGCCGCATAGCTTGCCCGAAAACTGCCAATGCCGTGCGAGCTTCAACCGCCGACGCTTTGCCGTTCAAACTGCGTTTAAGAACTCCAATAGACATTGAAGCCAAGCCGTATAGTTGCGCTGTTGCTTCATCAAAAACTCGCGCCTGTGCCTCTGTTAATTGCTGGCGAAAGTCTTCATCATTAAGCCAATTGTAAATGGTGGATTCCGAAACTTCTGCAAGTTTGGCACATTCGGCGCGTGATTTTCCGGCAACCAAGCAAGTGATAGCAATTTGTTGTTTTTCTGTTAAATTCGCCATTTTCAAAAACCCTCCAATTAACTCCAATTCATTTGCGTTTTTTCCATGTTTTCCCTATTTTGAAAAGCGATGCCGCATCGGAACGCGTGTTGCGGCATCGCTTCGCTCCGGCGAGTTTCAATGGACAGAAAAAACTCGCCAAATAGATTTTTACATTACTTTCAACACTTCCATGAATGTTTGATTCGCCGTTGTCTCTCTCGCTTTTTTGAAATTCTCAAGCATCGCCGCGTCTTTTATTTGCGGAAGTAATCGAACGAAATCCGCTTCAGATGCATCTGGGTTCGCGCCCAGAAACTCTTCCTTCATTTTACGAAGCCCATTTTCTTGCTGTTTTTTTTTTAACGCTTCCGCCTCATCGGCGCGCCGTTTTAAGCGCGCCTCTTCCGCCTCAGCCGCGCGCGCCGCCCTTTCTTCGTCAATTTTCTTTTGTTCGACATCAATCTCATTGTTAATCATTTACTTTTTCTCCTATTACGTGCGGCATTTGCCAAGTGATTTTCGCCTGCCGCGTCCGCACAAAATCACTGTCTTTTTAAGTTTTGTCCAAATCCAAATCAATCTCAACGTCCTCGTACGGGCTTTCATATATTTGTTTTAGTTTTCTGTATCAAGTTGGCGGATTGCCATTTCTAAGTCATCAATTTCGACAATGCCAAGTTGTTCCAATTCGGTTTGATAAAGGTCTTGAATCCTTTGCCGTTTCATTTGAAAACGAGTAGATGCATCTATACCCAGATACTTTTCAACTGCCGTGCGGAGTAGTTGCCGGGCAACGACTGGAGTAGTAATCATCACATTCGATTCACATTTCTTCGCGCCGTATTTTTGTAAGTAATCTTGAACATAAGGCAATTTGTGATTATTGTGTTTCGGGTCGGCAAGGCTTTTCGCTTTGCCGGGTTTTTTATCCGAACCAGTAACCAAATTATCTACCCAAGGGTAATTTTGTTGCAGAATGAAATCGTAGTTCAATGCAACCCGTTCGATAATCAAGTTTTTCGGGTCGTATCCATTCACACCGTCCGCCCAAACGACATCTTTGATTTGTTCGAGGTTGCCCATCATCACGGTTGAAATTCTCAGTCCGTCCGGGTCAAAATCTCCGGCATAAAGCAGAACGCATTTCAAGCCTTGTCGTTCGGCTTCACGAAAACGCCGGGCATACTCCGCCCGTTGGAGAATTGATGACCAGCCGCGAGCATTGGCAATCGGTATATGATAGTCGGCGCATACAGGCTTGAACAGCGATTTTAAGTCAACCTTTTCAACGACGATTTGAATGTAATATTCTTCACCTTCCATCCAATCCGGCGAAAAATGGTTGTCGCCGTGCAAAACGTCGTTAAGCATCCGGGCAAGCAATTCTTTCATCGTTTCGCCTGACGGCGTTTCTACTCCGGTAAACGCCCGCGCATCTTCTTCGGCAACAAAATCAACCGGGAGTATGCCTTCTTTGCGGCAAGTGTTAATCGCGTTTTCAACTTTGCTGAACTGTGACTTATCAATGTAGCCGCGCCCTAACATCTCATAACACCAACCACGCGCCGACACCCTAAAATCAATTTTTTCCTGTAAATCTTTTAAGACCTGAACAAACTCCAGTCGGTCTTTGAGATACATTTTTTTATCAAAATTAATCATCTTCTTTGAGTTCCTTTTTATAGACTCATAACCACGCTTCGGACGTTTTCCGCTTGCGTGCATATTCTTTCGGCTTCACTTTCCGATTCGCCGTTATAAATGGCAATCGCTTTTTGTTCATCAAGTATCAAATTAAAATCTTGCTTCAAAGATTCATCATTCAAAACTTTTTCGAGCTTTCCGTTATAAGAATCAACAAAATTATTAAATTGGTTTATTTCGGTTTGTTGATTTATTAAATAATCGGCAAGGTCATAACCGTTTTCTTTCTGTGCGGCTGTGGCGCGAGTTTCTATCAAACGCGATGCTTTGACCGTCAAACCTTGCCTTTGTGCGTCAGCGGCGATTGATTGCCAAAGCTCGAAACCGTCCGCATCCGGGTAAAGAATCGTTTGCCGTTGTCCGAGCCGTTTGAGTCGTTCGGATTTGAGCCAAGTTTTAGAATTACTGCCAAGCCAAATAAATTCGGGAAAACAAAGACTTGCGATAATTGCCGTCTTTTCGGCTTCGACAATGGCAACTGGTTTATTCGGGTATTTCAGAAGAAGATGTTCACCGAAAAAGATTTGTTTATATTGAAAATCTTCTTTGAGCTTTAACTTCGTCTTTAAGGATGAAGTATCAAATTGACCTTTGAGCCGTTTGCCTGTGGCTTGGTTGAATTTGATTAGCTTCGCCCGGCAAATGCGGTTCTGTTGGTCAATGCTTGGAAAGCAAGTGTAATCGTCGAATGTGCCGACAAGATACATTTTCAAAACGGCTTGGATTTCTTCGGAGCAATCCGGGAAAAGGTCAAAAAGAAATTGCACAAAAGCGTTTCGGTCGTAATTGTTGAGTGTCGCTTTCAAGTGTTCGGGCGTGATGTAATCAAAAGATTTCGGCTTTTCCGTCTGTATCTGCGTTTTGAATTGCGGGCTTTTCCCGGCGCGAGCTTTTACGAATTTCGCGCCGGTCGGATTGTCGGCATAGTATTGCTTCGCCGTGTAACGATAGCCACAGCTTGACGAACGATTACAGATGCCGACATTATCCGCTAAGTATTCGCCTGTGTCTGTATTGATAAAACGGGTAAATTCGTGCCGCTTGCCGCAATTCGTGCAAGTGTGCCGTGTGCGCGTGCCGTGATATTTTTCGAGTTGAATCATAATTTCATCAAAGAAAAAATGTTTTTTAGAGAGCCACTTTCTCACTTTCTCACTCGTTTTCTCACTTCGAGTGAGTTTTTAAGTGAGAAAGTGAGAAAGTGAGCGTTAAAAAAACATTTTTTCTTAGCTGTCCTCTTTCGCATCAATTTTGTAATAAACGCGGATTCCGTTGTTCATTTCCTTCAACTCGAAACCGTTTGCCTCAAGCCTTCGCTTGAAATTCGATTTCTTCAATGCCGAAGCGCCGTCGTCCAAGCAAAACGTTCGGTAGTTTGGGTATAAATCTTTCAGTAAAAAATAATTCGTCGCGCCGACTTCGTATTGACTTGGCTTGTATGAGTTTTCGGCAATGAAGCAAGCTACGCTGTCAGATTCACGCTTATATGTTTCGAGCGTGTCTATGGCGATTTGGCTTTCCGTGAATTTTTCCGTCTTTAGCAATCGCTTCAACCCGCTTATAATCCAGTTGAAAACTCCGGCGAGTTCATTTTGGATAATCTTGTTGGCAAGCGTCTTATCCTGTTTATGTTCGGAAATTGTGACGCGAAAAGGAATGATTAAAAGCCGTCGAAAATAGGCGTTTGAGTGGTCAAAGTCTTTCGGCAACTCATTACAGTTAAAGGCGAGTTTTGCGTAATGTTCCATTGTGAAAGAGTTGCCGTATTTCAGCCGCGCTTGAATGGGTTCAGTTGAAACGAGATTCTTAAATTCGTCGCGTGTGCGCGTGGCGTTTATCTCCGAGCCGTAATTAAGAAGTTTGTAAGCAATCAAAGCCCGGTTATGTTCTTCGAGCAGATTCGATAATGAAAAGTTAGAAATGTTTTCTCTGCCAAGAAGTGCATTCATGATGTCGAACAAAACGCTTTTGCCGTTTGCTCCGCTTCCATACAAAAGCATCGCCTTTTCCATTTTCAAGCCTTTGGTAAAGACGTAGCCGAAAAACTCAGCGACAATATCCTGCAATTCTTTTTCCGGCAATACTTCGTCCAAGTATTTTTGGAACATCGGACAAGTTGCCGCTTCGTCGTATTCAAACGGCAATTGATAAGTCAAAAAATCTTTGGCGCGGAACTCTCGCAAGGTTTGAGAATCTTTCGATATTTCAAACGTGCCGTTTTGCAGATTGATTAAAACAATGTCACTGCGCGGTTCTATCGGTTCAAAATGCGCCGATGAAAGAAACTGTAAAAATAATTTATTTTGAAATTCGTAATGCTGTGCTTCGAGCGAATGAACACTAAGGCGTTCGGCTACATTTCCGAGAAAGTTTTTAATCGTTTCCCGGTTTAGTTCTTTCCAGTAAGCACCGTTAAAAGCAAAGATAAAATCATCTTTTCGGGCAAGGTCAAGATTTTGCTCTTTGACCTTTGCAAGCAGTTCATTGACGCACAAGACAAGAAGATGCTTTTGCGGTAATTTTTCTTCGTCGCCTAACCCGGCAACCGCTTTGAAGTCTATTTCTTTGAGCGTGTCTAAAATCGCCGTCAAGATTTCCGAATGCGCCAAAACTTTAACCTTGCCGTTTGATTTCAACAGGGCGTCGGCTTCGGCGCGTATTGATTCGGCGTTAATCGTCGTTTCGGTTTCCTCGGAATTCGGGAATAGTTTATAATTGTCCATAACCTTTTAATTTTTTTTGCCGTGAGTGTATGCCAACTCTCACGGCTTTATTTTTCTGAAACGGTTTTCGGCTCGGATTGCAGATACGTTTTCAAATCGTCGGGTAAAACCAAAACCCGCCGTCCGAATCGCTTTGCCGCCAAACGCCCTGATTTAATTTCGAGCCGTAAAAACGGTTTTGACAGCGAAGTCATTGAGCTAACCTCAGCCACTGAAAACGCCGCTCTGAATTCATTAAATCTCGCAATATCATCCATATTATTTTCTCCTTTTCGCATAAGCGTTAAAACATCTCAATACAATTTGTATTGTGCGCTTGCAACTCAGTATAAACAAGCGCATAATCAGCGAGTTTAGTCAAAATTTAGATTGTGAAATGAGTGACGAATCCCTTATGCGAAAACTTGATAACAAACCGACATCAGACTTTGAAAAATTTCTTGAAATGGCGAATCTAACGTGGTCTTGGGATAGTCGAAGATTGATAAATCCTAAAAACTTTGAGGCGCGAGTGGAACATGAATTGAAAAAATTGCCGAATGACTTTTCTACGGTAGAACAGAGGTTTGAACTTGAAAAGAGAATTCTTATCAGACTGCTTTCTAGATTAGATTCAGAACCATTCAGCCATTATATTTTGGGCAAAAGTCTCAATGAATATGTCTTATTGTCCGACGATGAAATCTCAAATGCCGTGCGTCGTTTTAACTCCTTTGAGTCTCATCTAAAAGCATTTGGAATAATCATCCGGCAAAAGCGTTCGCACGACGAACGCGGAAAACTTCCCAAAACCGACGAAATAAAACTGCTTGGACGCATAAAGCACACGGTTGAAATCAATTTGAACGCAAAAGGTCAAATTGATTTTCAGCCTTACGACTTTTTACTTTTTAGCGATGTAGATTTCCGGCGCGTCAAAGATTGTGAAAATTGCGAAAATTATTTTTGGGCATCCAATCTAAAACAAAAATTCTGTTCAAAAAAGTGTTCAAACTTTCATCACCAAAGATTATTTCAAGCCGATGATATAAAACGCGCACGCTATAACGAACAAAGACAAAACAATTACGCTTACCGCAAACAACAAAAAACCGAAAAGTGATAAACTTTCTTGTGTATCTAAAAATGTAACTGTTCGGCGGTAAAGCCGGAAACCGTCAAACGAAAAACAATGAAAATTATTATCGCAATTCTTTTTACTTGAGTATTCAGTTTATCTATATTCTCACAGGATATACCAGCGAAAACCGCAGATGGCAAAAACGTAATTCTCAAACCAGATGGAACTTGGATTTACGCACCCGCGCCTGACAGAAACGAACCGGCAACTCTTTATATTTACCGCTTGAAAGAAGTCGGAATTTACAATCGCGGAACTGAAATCACACTTGATGGTAAAGAAATTCTCGAAATCAAATAGGGCGATTTTGTCGGAATTAAACTCACACCCGGCAAGCATAGTGTAAGAACTAATAAAGACGATTCTGAAATATCGCTCGATACCAAAGGCGGAGAGAAGTATTTTGTTTATCTAGTGGTAGGGACGGGCGGATTTTCGCAAACGCATATTCTTAATGAAGTTCCCGAATCCCAACCCATTTTTCAGTTAAAGAAAACTTCAGTGATAGATGAAAAGCAAATTAAGGTAAAAGGTTTGTCGTTAATGAAAGAAAAACCTGAATGAACCCGAAATTCAAGTTATTTCAATTTATTAAGTAACTAAACTGTTAGATTAAATCCTCATTGATACAGTGAATACTACTGCTAATCACTCTCTACACTTTTTTCAGGAAGGGTTAGCCGCACCCGACGAACGCGGCGTTTGTCTGTACGCTCGACGGTAAAACGCAAACCTTCATACTCGACTGTTTCACCAGCTTCAAGTATCTGCCCGGTCTGCGCCATCAAAAATCCGGCAAGCGTCGTATATCCGTCATTTTCAGGTAAATTGATATTTAGTTTTCGATTCGCGTCGTGAATCGCCAGCATCCCGTCGAGCAAATAGGCTCCGTCCGTTTGATTGATTATTTGCAGGCGGACTTCTTCATCGTATTCGTCATCTATTTCGCCGACTATTTCCTCTAATAAATCTTCGAGCGTGACAACGCCTTCCATTCCGCCGTGTTCATCAACGACAACTGCCAAATGCGTTCTCGTTGATTGCATCTGACGGAGCAGCAATCCGAGTTTGGCGGTTTCGGGAATAAAAAGTGCAGGATGAAGAAGTTTTTCTAAATCGAATCCGATTGGTGATTCAAGAAAAGGTTCTAAATCACGCCTGAATAAAACTCCGATAATATTATCTACGCGGTCGCGGTAAACCGGCAGTCTGGAATAACCGAGAGTGCGAAAAGCGGTTTTTGTTTCTTCCAAAGTGGCATCTGCCGGAAGAGTGTCAACCGAAACGCGCGGAATCATCGCATCGCGGACTTTCGCTTCGGCAAAGTCGAAAACCCGGTGAATTAGCTGTTGCTGTTCTTCCTGAACGTGTCCGCTTTTCTGAGAAATATCAATCAGTTGACGCAGTTCATCTTCTGTATAAATAGAAGCGTGTTCGCTCGACGGATGAAGCCCGAATAATCTGACGGTGCGCGTTCCCGCCCAATCGAGAAGTCGAATCGGGTAATAAAATGTTTTGTAGAAAATTTGCATCGGCAGAGCGATTGCCATCGCCGTCTTTTCGGCGCGTTCTAAAGCTATCGTTTTGGGAGCGAGCTCGCCCAATACAATGTGAAGAAAAGTAATAATCGTAAAAGCAATTGTAAATGAAATGGTATGCAGGATTGTTTCCGAAACAAGCCCTTTTAATGGCACTTCAAGCAAATGCGCGATGGCGGGTTCGCCAATCCAACCTAACGCAAGTGAAGATAAGGTAATGCCTAGCTGAGTAGCTGAAATATAGGCATTAAGGTTATCAACTAAACCTAATAACCTTTTTGCATTTTTATCGCCTGAATCGGCAAGTATGGCAATGCGAGAACGTCGAACGCCAACGAGCGCAAATTCCGAAGCGACAAAAAAACCGTTGGAAAGAACAAGAAATACTACAAGGACTAAATTTAAGCCTTCAATCATTTATTTATGATAAGCGGTCAAGTAGTAATGGTAAAGATTCGGCTGACGAAATAAAGTGCTATAATAGATTTACAACAGTTACATAATTTGTTAATTACCGAGTTTCAGCGATTTTACCGATTTCTCGGATGCTTTGTTCCAGCTTTCATACATACTCGTTTTTGCCGTCCAACTAAATGAATAAATTGACGATTGCTCTTTGACTAACACGAGCATAAAACGTCCTTTCATTGGTATTTCGTTTTTAGTGAATGAATAAGTGCCTTGCATCGTTGGTCTATCATTGAAGTAAATAAAATTCGTGTCTATTGATACAATATCGGGAAAACCTATCTTCATTGATTCAATGAAATTCTTATTCATATCTTCAATGTTTGGCGCATCTTGCATATACGCTTCAAGTTTGTCTGGCGGGATTTTTACAGTTATTACATTTTTCAAGAAAAAGATTGCGTCTGTGTCGAATGTTTTTTTGGTGCCGCGAAATTCTAAGACGGTATCTCCAATTTCAGTTATTGACACATCAGCCGGACAATTAAGAGTGAATTTGTATTGCTCGTTAGTTATCTGCTTACCTTGACCACAAGTAACAGCTACGAAACTCATTAGAATAAAGAAAAGTGTAATGTTTTTTCTAAGCATAACAACCTCATTAAACTAACAACCGCCGTCAAACTTTCTCTCTCCAATCCGACGGATGCGCGATTCTAATCGCATAATCCCAACCTAAAATTTCTTTCCGTTCTCCAGCAAATTGGACGGATAATAAAAAATCGCCGCGAGTAAAATGTAAGACCCGTTCGCCTTTATAGCGTCCTTTGTCTTTGAGTTCTTGTTCTTCTATGAGTTGCCATCCTTGATTAGCCAGTTGCTTGAGACTAAATTCCTTTATTTCATCGAACGAAGCATCACTTTTATACTTTCTAGTAATCGAAACATTTGAACGGCTTGATTGATTATTAGTTTCTAGCTCGGTTTTACTTGGATGAACTGATACGGATTTTAGTATTCCTGCCATTTCATCGAACTTTGAGCTATCTACATTTGTATCTTGCGAATTGCAGCCAGATAAGACAGCAAATATAACAATTGCCCACAGCAAAATAAACTTTAAGCCACAGAATTGTTTCATTTGAACTACCTCTTTATAAGACTAAAATTATCATATTCCACTGACATTATGGAAATTCTTTGCTTCTGAAATATCAAAAACAATAGTTATTGATACAAATTTAATCTTATTTATTCAATCGGAAAACCGCCGTTTTCTTCATATCGCGCCGAATCACGGCTTCATCGCCCGCCAGCGATTGCACACGATAAACTTCCGCGCCTTTCGTGCCGCGCTTGACGGCACTCGCGCCGCGCTTGACCGGAACGCTGTAAAGATAACTCAATTCGGGCAAATGATTTTCAAAAACAAGCCCGAACTTTTTATTATCACGCAGTTTTTTGACTTCGGCAGCAATAGCTTTGCGAACGCGCTCATCACCGATTTCATTTACTAAATCGTCAATTCTAGCCATAAAGATTTTTCAGACATTGAGGAAAATGTATTGAAATTGTATCAAAAAATCGAACCGTTGATATGTTTTGACAGCAGATTTGTAGAAAGCTCGGATTCGTAATAAAATCCAAAAAGCAAAAAGCCCTTAGTTCTCGCAAAACTAAAGGCTTCGATATTTGAAAACTGAATAAACTATATTGTTTTCAGGCAAAAGCAGTCTATCAAAGTATTGATTTCTTTCGCAAGTTTCCTGTATCTAAAAATGTATCTGTTATCTGTTTTTATGGAGTGTTATTGAGTGATAGAATAGTTTGACATATTCAATCAATAACACTCTATAACGCTTGGTAACTATAGATAAATAAGGACTTAGATGTATCGAACAAACAAAGCTCATCCCTGGCACGGCATCGAGGTCGGGGAAAAAGCTCCGGCGGAAGTAATGGTTTTTGTCGAAATCGTGCCGCGCGACACCGTAAAATATGAAGTTGATAAAGAAACCGGCTATCTGATTATTGACCGCCCGCAGCAGTATTCAAACGTCGTTCCCGCCAATTACGGATTTATTCCGCAAACCTACTGCGGCGAAAACATCGCGCGGTTGGCGACCAAAAACTCTGACAGAGCAGTCGAAAAAGGCGACGGCGACCCGCTGGATATTCTCGTTTTATCAGAACATCACATTCCGCGCGGAGATATTATTCTGAAGGCGAAGCCAATCGGCGGCTTCTGTCTGCTCGACGGCGGCGAGGCGGACGATAAAATTATCGCCACCTTGGTCGGCGATAAAATTTACGAGCAATACGCGGACATTTCCGATTTGCCCGAAAGCATCGTCAAACGCCTTCAACACTATTTTCTGACTTATAAAAATCTGCCGAGCGAGCCGCACATCTGCGAAATCGCATACATCTACGGGCGCGAGCAATCGCACGAAGTAATCAACGAATCAATCAAAGATTACGCGGATTTAATGGATAAATTAAAGAAGACCGCCATCGGTCATTAGATATTGGCGGGCAGCACAAACGCGCCGATGTGCGGTTGATTGGTGTTCAGACAAGTTTGCAAAGCCAGAATCAAACTGTCGCGCAGATTTTCCGGCGTAACAATCGCGTCGAGCAAGCCGCGCGCCGCCGCGTGTTTCGCGTCGAGTTCGCGGTCGTAAGTTTCCCGCACCTTATCCATCTCGGCTTTCGTCGCGTCGTCCGGCTCTTTGCCTTCCTTTTTGAGCTTTTCAATCTGCGTCCCGAAAATCGCCTGCGCTGCCGAATCGCCTTCCATCACGCCCATTCTGCCGGTCGGCAAACTAAAAATAAAATCCGGGTCAAAGCCCTGTCCAGCCATCGCGTAATAACCGGCGCCTGACGCGTGGTTAATCGTCAGAACCAGCTTTGGAACCGTCGCCGTCGCCATCGCTTCGACGAAATGAGCGCCCGCGCGAATGATTCCCGAATGTTCGGCTTCCGCGCCGACCATAAAACCGGAAACGTCCTGCACAAAAAGCAAAGGCGTGGAATGACGGTTGCAGTTTTCGATAAAATAAGCGGTTTTTTCCGCCGACTCGGTATAAACGATGCCGCCGAACTTTGGCGGTTTCCCTGCCTTTCCGCGCTGCATTCCACGCGAGTTCGCAATAATTCCGACGAGAATTCCGCCGATTCGCGCTGTTCCGCAAATCATCTCTTTGGCATAATCAGCTTGAAATTCATCAATCTCTCCGCCGTCCAAAAAGCATTTTAAAACTTCGTGCATATCATACGGCGCGCGATGGTTTTCGGGGAGAATTTCGTAAAGTTTTTCCACTTTATTCGTCGGCTTTTTCGCTTCGATTATCGAAACTTTCGTTTCTTCTTTTTTCGGCAATTCCGAAACAAGCTGACGAATTTTTTCAACGCATTCTTTTTCGTCCTTCGTGCGATAGTGCGCCACGCCGGAGATAAAATTGTGCGTCATCGCGCCGCCCAAAGTTTCGTTGTCAATCGTCTGTCCGGTCGCGCCCTTCACCAAATTCGCGCCGCCCAAGCCCATAAACGAAGTGCCTTCGACCATCAAAATCACGTCCGAGAGCGCGGGCAAGTAAGCTCCGCCTGCGACGCACATTCCCATCACGGCGGCAATCTGCGGAACTTTCAAATAGCGGCGCATAATCGAGTTGTAATAGAAAATCCGCGCCGCGCCGTATTGACCGGGAAACACGCCGCCCTGATACGGCAAGTTCACGCCCGCCGAATCAACCAAGTAGATTATCGGCACGCGGTTGCGCATCGCAATTTCCTGCGCCCGAAGAATTTTTTTAATCGTTTCGGGATACCACGCGCCCGCCTTGATCGTCGCGTCGTTCGCCACAACGACACACTCGCGCCCGTGAACTTTTCCGATACTGGTGACAACCGCTGCCGCCGGCGCTTGACCTTTGTATTCGTCATAAGCGACAAGCAAGCCGATTTCCTGCTGATAAGCGTTTTTATCAAACAGCAAATCAATCCGCTCGCGGGCGGTCAATTTTCCCAGCTTGTGAATCTTCTCGATTTTCTCCGCGCCGCCGCCGAGTTTTAATTTGCGTTCCAATCGCTCAAACTCTTCGGAAAGCTCGCGCAGACGCGATTTTTTTTCTGACGTTTTCATTTAAGGATTATTTTTGTGAGTTCAAATATGTTTCAAGTTCAAGCGTAATGTCCAGACTTGGTCCGGCAACATAATATATACCTATCTTTTTGCTATACCAAATTACTTTGTAAAACTCTTTTCCGTTTTGTTCATTTCTACCTTGTAGAATTACTCTTATCCCTTTTTTTCCGTCTCTATTCGTAGAATTTTTCTTTTCTTCAATAACTCTTTCCGCTCCTGTAAGTTCTTCCTTAAAATTGGCGGATTTTGCCGGATTAAATCCGACATTCAAACGAGAATTATCATACGCCAACCAACCTTGGTTGTATCCATTTCCACAAGCGTGTCCCACTAAAAAAAATTCTCCTTTTTCTAACGGCTCAAAACCTTCCGGCAATTTCCAAGGATCAAAATCTTCGACAGTTTGAGAAACATCTATATTGTTTTTTTCAATAACTCTTTCGTTTGAGGCTTCAGGACTGTAATCTGTTTGAAAAAAGTTGAAGATATTAAAAGACAGAATTCCAACAGTCAAAGTAACAACCGTAACTCCGAACCGAAACCATTTTTTTTCCACTAATTTTTCTCCTTAATAATAAACGTCGGAACCATTCCGCCGCCGCTCGAAACGTTCGCCAATTCCGACGAAGAAAGTCGCGTAAACGCCGAGCCGACCTTTCCATTATAGAGAAGCGGGTCGAGATCAACGAGTTGCTCAATCATTTGCCAATTCCCTGCCGCGTCGAGCATCGGAAACATTTCTTTTGAAGTCTGCACACGCTCCTGCACCAGATAATCGCCGTTTTCGAGCGCGGTGTTTATCGCTTTTCCCCATTCTTCGTCAGTCGAAGCCCAGCCGATATAAATGCCGTGTCCGCCGTAATCGTCGTTTGGTTTCAAAACTAATTTGCCTTTGTTCGAGCGCGTCCATTCGACCAGATTAATTTTTTCGTTTCGGTTTTCAGTTTGCTCGTCGCGGAATTTTCTAGTCCAGGGAATGTGCGCGATTATTGCGGCGAGTTCGGCTTCGGTGAAAAGATGCGCGTAACGCTCGTTGGTTAAAACTGCAAAAACGGCTTTTTTGTGGATAATTTTCGAGCGAAAATTGTTGACCAGACAAACCGCGCCGGCGCGACAAGCGTTGAGCAAATCGGGATGCGCGTCCATAATCGGCAGATACTCATTGACGAGCAGACGTTTATACACGATGTCAATAACGATCTCCTTATAGCGCAGATTAACGCCGTCGAATTCGAGTTCATCGGGCGAGCATATCAAAGACGTATAACCCTGTGATTCAAAATAATCTTTAAATAATTCAAATTCTTTTTGCGTTGGTAAATCTTTCAAATCAACAATCGCAATCACCAGCTTTTTCTCCGGCACGCCGCCGTTAAATTCCGTGTAGCATTTCAGCAGCACATCGAGCAATTTCGGACGACCTTCAAAACCGCGCACGTCGTATTTTTCCGAAAACCGTTTCATAATCGGCAACGCTTGGAAAATCTCCGTCGCGGAATCGGCGTAAGCCACGCCAGCCGGAGATTCGCCGTTGAGTTCGACGAACGAATATGAGCTTTCCGTCAGAAAAGAATCGAGCCGCGCGTTCGGCGAAACCTGTTTATATTTTGGGTCAATCGCCACCAAATCTTTTTCGATTTCGGTGATGCCGAGTTCGTCTAAAATCTCTTCATTTTCGATTGCCGCGTCTTTGACTTTTTGCAGCGCCGACCAAATCGTTTCGCAAATCCCGACGACGCGCAGCCAATCGGCTTCGGTCACGAAATGCGGGCGCAAATAGGGAGTTAAGCGACGACCGCCGAAAATCAGTCGCGCCCCTTCCAAACCTTCGTCGAGCGCGAGCCGCGACGATTCGGCTAAATCGAAATCTTCCAAAAGTTGATGATAATGCGCAACGGCTTCTTTTAACATATTTAGATTTTGCCACAGAGAACACAGAGTTCGTAGAGAAAAAAATTTATATTTCTCTCATTTTTCTCTGTGCGCTCTGTGGCTGTATTTATCTTCCCAAATTAAATATCGTTTCAAATTCCCCGTGCGTCAAAGCGGTCACGGAAAGGCGCGATTGTTTTATCAGCGCGATTTTTTGCAGATTCTCGTCAGCTTTTATTTCTTCAAACGTCACCGCTTTTGCAAATTTTTCAACCGGCTTTATCTCAACCGCGATCCACTTTCCCGTCTCGTCGGTTTGGTCTTGAAATGCCTGACGCGACACCTCTGCCACGCCGACGACCGCTTTTTCCGAAACCGAGTGATAGAACAAAACTTTGTCGCCGACGCGCATCGCACGCAGATTATTTCTCGCCTGGAAATTTCGCACGCCCGTCCAGTCGGTCGCGCCTTCCGCCATTAAATCGTCGAACGAATACTCGGCGGGTTCTTGTTTGATAAGCCAATAATTCATCGCAAAAGTTTAACAGATTCGGCGGTAGCGCGCTTCGTAGAGCGACAAAACGCCGTGGCAAATCACGCCCGTCGCCGCGATAAAAAGCATCATTTTGCCGTAATAGCTTTGCCCCAGCGTTCGCAGCGCGCCGTCAATTCCCATCGCCGCGTTCGGGTCGGATTCGATTGCCGCTGTAATAAAAAAATAACCCATCAAACCGAAGATTACCGCCCGCGCCGTAAAACTTAACGCTCCCAAAACCGTGACGACCTTTCGTTTTCCGCCTTGCAGTTCGCGCAGCCGAAAGTCCTCTTGAAACTTGCCCGTAATTCCGCGATAGCATTCGTTTATTCCTGCGCCGATGACGCTCAAACCGATAACAAAAACCACCACCGCGCCGAGCGGCAAAGCCAGAATTATTCCCGTCAGCGTTTTCTGCAGCGTTCCGTTTTCAACCGAAACCTGGTTTGTCAAAACGATTGTCCACGCCGTCCAAGCCAGGAAAAAATAAAAAAGTCCGACGCTGACGGCGATCACCCTTTTGGAGATTCCCTGAAAATTTACGCCCGCGTTGTCAACATCCGCCACGCCGCGCAAAATGTTCCACGCGCCGTGTCCGAACGCGCCGGCGGTGAAAATTATCAAAAGGATTTTCCCGTAAGTATATTGCGCGATTAGCGTTAACGCGCCGTTGGCATCGGCTAACCGTCCGCTCCGGTCGCCGAGTGCCACGAGAATCGCCAGTACGCCGATAACGATAAAGAGAAACCCTTTGGTGTAAAATCCAAATTCGGCGAGCCGTTTGACAAAAGGATGACGAACGATTTCTTCCGCCGTTTCAACCGTCTGCTCGATTTTTTCGCTGACCAATTCCCGAGTGGCATCATTCATTTTAATTGGTGAGAACGATTAAATGTTTTACGTTTATGTTTTCTTTTGCGCGTTTGCCGCTTTCTTGTTCAGCCATTTTGCCCAACGTTCCATATATGGTCGCAACGGCTTAAAAAACTTGGCGCGTTTTGAGCTTTCCGATTGCTTTTCGCTCCACGATTTCAAGTTTTTCTGCGCGTATTGCCGGATTTGCGGCTCCAATCCTTCCCGCTTGACCGAATGCCGCAGCGTTAAATAATAATGCTGACCGACGAGCGAGAAAATCAATCCGGCGAGATTGCTTTTGAACGCGCTTTTCGCCATCCAGCGCTTGCCGAAATTTTCCGTCGGCTGCAACAGCGCGCCGATTGATATTTCCAGCCACGCATTTTTGTTTTGGATTTTCGGGTGATAAAGTCCCGGTAAATCGCCTTTAATCGGGACAGGCGAATTTTTTAGTTGCGGATTGTTGATAAAATTCACGAGCCGAATGCGCTCCAATCCGCGCTGCTGCTCGGTCGGCAGAAACGCGAGAATTCCGCGAATCGTTTCCTCCGCGCCTTTCGGCAAATCAATGCTCGATTGATTTTCGATTTTTATTTCCGATGATTTGGCAGATTTCAAACCTGCTAATTTTATTGCCATAACTTTTTTACTGATTTACTAAATTGTAAATCGTAAATCGCCAATAGTAAATTGCGCCACAATATTGTTGCCGAGAAGCAACACCCCGCAAGTGAAAAGTGACAAATGAAAAGTGAAAAGTCTTTTGTTTACGCTCATTCCAATTTTACAAGTTTTGCGGCACGAGTTTTGTTATCTACTTAGTAACTTCGGTTTTCTTCAAAATGATTAATCAAAAAACTTTATCAAAACCCGTCGGGACGAGCGGCATCGGCTTACACACCGGCGTTTCTGTTAATCTGCGGCTCAAGCCCGCGCCCGAAAATACGGGTTATGTTTTCGTTCGCACGGATTTGGACGATTTCGAAATTCCCGCGTCAATCGAATACATCTCGCATTGCAGCTACGCGACGACGCTTCTCCGTAAAGGCGTTTTGCTTTCGACTTGCGAACATCTGCTCGCGGCTCTGCGCGGCGAAGGCGTAGATAATTGTTTCGTCGAACTCGACAATATCGAGATTCCGATTCTCGACGGCTCATCGGAAAATTGGGTCGAGATGATCGAAAACGCGGGAATCATCAAACAAAACGCCGCACGAAGATTTCTGCAAATCGAAAAAAAAGTCGTCTTCGAGCAGGGCGACAAACGAATGAGCGTCGCGCCGTCCGATAAATTTGAAATCGAATGCGCGATTGATTTTCCGCATCCGTTTATCAAGCGGCAATCATATAATTTTGAACTCGAAAACGGTTCATTCGGGCGCGAGATCGCGTCGGCTCGAACATTCGGATTTACGCAGGAAATTGAAATGCTCAGGCGGGCGAATCTCGCGCTCGGCGGCTCGCTCGACAACGCTATTGTTCTCACGCCCGACGGAATGCTCAACGAAAATCCGCTGCGCTTTCAAGACGAATTTGTCCGCCACAAAATTCTTGACATTATCGGCGACTTCGCGCTGCTCGGAATGCCGATTAAAGGAAAACTCACCGCTTATAAATCGGGACACGCCGTTCACGCTTCGCTGATGAGTAAACTCCTAAAAACCGAAAACGCCTGGAAAATTGTCGAAAGCATTTAGACAATTACTCTATGACGAATTTTTCGGAAAAATTTGACGGTTACGTTCTCGCAGGCGGCAAATCTTCGCGGATGAAAACTGACAAAGCGTTTCTCGAAATCGGCGGCGAAACTTTTCCCGCCCGCGCCGCACGAACAATTTCATCAGTTTGTGAAAACCGCGTCAAAATCATTCTCAATAAAACGCAAACGAGTTTTATCGAGCGAATTCCCGACCGCGTTCCGCACATCTTCGACGTTTACGAAAATCGCGGCGCGCTCGGTGGAATTCACGCCGCTTTGCACGATTGCCAAAGCAAATGGGCGATTATTTTAGCGATTGATTTACCGCTTGTAACGAGTGAAGCAATTAAAAATTTGGCAAGAATCGCACTCGCATCAAAAAATTTTGCGGCGATTGTGCCGATGCAATCGGACGGGCGACCACAGCCGCTGTGCGCCGTTTATCGAACGAGAGATTGCTTGCTGAAACTAGAAAGTTTGTTAAAGGAAACGGCTTCCGCGTCGGTTAGAGATTTTCTCGAATTCGTGCCGACTCGTTTCGTTGGACAAGATGAATTGACGGTGAACACGAGCAAAGATTTATTTTTTAACGTTAATCGTCCGTCTGATTTTCAAATGCTCATTTCAAATAGTCAGTAAAAAAGTTCTCATTGTCTGAATAATTTTTCTTGATTGAAAATTTGATAATCGTATAATGTGTTTTATGAAAAAGTTTCTTCTCAACCTTTTAATACCACTTCTAACTTTTACTCTCGGAGTTGGAGTTTATAGAATTGCATCGCCCAATGTTTCGATTCAAACGATTTCAGATTACACGTCTTTCTACGAGGGAATGAGTGTGCAAATCGAATCTTATATTCAACTCGACAGTATTGGTGAAAGAGTTTTGTATTTGGGCGAACCGTTTGAAAAACCCGAAGCGTGGACTTACCTGAATACTGAAGAAAATTCTATAAATGTTGATTATCTACGAAATCAATTGAAAGAAAACTTATCGAAAAATCACTTTAAACGAGCGAAAGTTTTGGTCAAAGGTAAAGTTGAAGACAATTGTAATAAAGGAGTAACTTGCTGCTTTGGCAGAAGCATAACAATAAAGGCTCAAGAAGTTGTCCAACTTGAGCCTATCGAAGATTACACTTTACCCGAATAATCTTTTTACTTATCCCAATCTTCCATATGAAACGAGCCTTCCTTGTCAATCCGCTGATAAGTATGCGCTCCGAAAAAGTCGCGTTGCGCTTGAATCAGATTGGCGGGCAGACGTTCGGAACGGAAAGCGTCGAAATATGCCAGAGCCGACGACAGGCACAGCGACGGAATGCGGCTGTCCATCAGTTTTTCGTTGACGCTGCGCCAATCTTCGCGGTTAGCGTTCAGGAGTTCGGCGAATTTATCGTCCAAAATTAAGTTCGGCAACTGCGGATTTTCGCTGTAAGCGCGTCGCATTTCTTCCAGAAGAGTTGAGCGAATAATACAGCCGCCGCGCCAGATTTTGGCGATGTCGGACAAATTTAAGTTGTAGTTTTTTTCTGTCGAAGCGGTTTGCAGCAACGACATCCCCTGCGCGTAGGTGATGATGAACGAACTTAGAAGCGCGTTTTTTAATTCTTCGATCAACTGTTCGTAATCGCCGCCGACGCTTTCGCGGATGTCCGTGTTGCGCTGCTCGTCCGCCGGATTTTCTACCGTTTGAGCTAATTGTTTTTCGGCGATTTCCTCGCTGTGTTCTTTGTGCTGAACGCTGACGGCGGTTTCGACTTCGGCGGCGGCGCGAGCGGCTTTCGGACTGGTCACTAATTGGCTTGAAACCGTGTCTCCATTCGACGGCAAATGCGCGTTGACAAACGGCTGGCGGCTGCCGTATTTTTCCGCGACGAGCAGACGCACTTCTTTCTGCGCGGAAATCTGGCGCATTGAAACAGCGGAATCAATCGTCGGAATCGGCACGCCGAAATCCATCGCCGCCTGAGAAGTCCATTTACCGGTTCCCTTCTGCGCGGCTTTGTCCAGAATCATTTCGACGAGCGGCTTGTCGGTTTCTGCGTCAACTTTTCGTAAAACTTCCGATGTGATTTCGACCAGAAAAGAATTTAGTTCGGTATCGTTCCATTCAGCGAAAGTGTCGGACATCTCTTTGTAGTTCATCTTCAAAACGCGAAACATAAAATCATAAGTTTCCGCTAAGATTTGCATCAAGCCGTATTCGATGCCGTTATGAACCATCTTGACAAAATGCCCCGCTGAACTTTTCCCCATATACGCGACGCACGGCTCGCCGTTAACTTTCGCCGAAGCCGCTTCGAGAATCGGCTGAACGTGCGCGAATGATTCACGGCTCCCACCGGGCATAATGCTCGCCCCGTGCCGCGCGCCTTCTTCGCCGCCTGACACGCCGACTCCGATAAATTCGATTCCTTTTTCGGTAAGATATTTTTCACGCGTTTCCGTGTCAACGAAATGCGAATTGCCGCCGTCAATGATAATGTCGCCTTTCTCCAGATGCGGCAGCAAATTTTCAATCACGCCGTCAACGATTTTGCCCGCCGGAACGAGCAGCATAATTTTGCGCGGCGCGTCCAGACTTTCGACGAACTCTTTGATATTTTCCGCTGACGCGATTTTCATTTTCGCGCCTTCTTCCAACAAAAGCCGCCGCTTTTTCGCGTCCAAATCAAAACCGACGCAGACGAAACCGTGTTCCGCGACGTTCAGCAGAAAATTCCTGCCCATCGTTCCCAAACCGACCATACCGAATTGTGCTTTTTCCATAAATTTATTTTAACCGAAAGACACCCACGCGCAAGATTCTTAACCATACTTTTAAAGATTTTGTCACCAAACCATATGACGCGGTGTTTTATAATCAAAAGCGGTAAATTTCAAAATTACAAAAGGAAGAAACATTTTTATGAAGAATATAATTTTATCAGTAGCTGCGTCTTTGGTTTTAACGACTTCGCTTTTTGGACAATCTCCGTCCAAAACAGTTTCGGCGGACGAAATTGTCAAACAAATAGAAGCCGGTCGCAAAATCAGTTATGAAAACGTCACCGTTACCGGCGATTTCGATTTGTCGAAACTATCGGAAAGAAAAAACGATGCGACTTATCCCGAAAAAGGAAAAACCGCCCGTGTTTATTCGGCTACCATTTCGCAACTGATAACTTTTAAAAATGTCGTTTTTACGGGCAAACTCGACTTTTTCCGTAAAGAAACGAATGATCGGGAAATAAAAGAATATCGGCTCGTTTTCGCCGATGCCGTGAAATTTGAAACCTGCGTGTTCAACGAAACCGCTGATTTTGAATTAGCCAACTTCAACAATGGCGTTTCTTTTGAAGAATCCGTTTTCAAAGCAAAGCCTTCGTTCGTTCGCGTCGGACTGGAAAAAATTCCGAATTTTACGAAAACCGTTTTTGAAAACGGATCGGTTTTCCAAAATACTCAAAATGACAAACCGCGCGATTTGACCGCCGGTGAACTGGCTGGTTTTTACGCTGATTATTTGAAAAGTAGGTAACAATCCGCTTGACGTTTCAGGCAAAGATAAGCAATCTGTTTTTTATGCAATCTTTACTCGAAGCGATTCGCCAGACGACTTTTATCGAATCGGGAAAGCTGAAAACTTTTCTCGGAATTGATTTAACCATCGCGTCGGAAACTTTTCAGCACACGGGCAGTTTCAAATTCCGCGCCGCTTATAACTTAGCTTTAAATGTTCCGAACGATGAAATTTTAACCGCTTCGTCGGGTAATTTCGGACAGGCTTTGGCTCACGCCTGCCAACTGTTAAATAAAAAATGTACGGTCGTGATGCCGGCAACTTCGGCGCGTGTGAAAATTGAAGCCGTGAAAAATTACGGCGCGACGGTTGATTTGATTGATACGAAAAGCGTCGGGAGAAGCGAACGCGTCGCGCGGCTTGCCGCCGAAATGCCCAATGCTTATATCGCTTCGGCTTACGACGACCTGCTCGTCATCGAAGGCAATTCGACGCTCGGCGACGAACTCGCGCGAAAAGATTTTGACGTCGTAATTGTTCCGGTCGGCGGCGGCGGTTTAATTTCGGGAATCTCGAAAGGTCTCTGCCGCAGCGGTCATCAGGCGCGGTTAATCGGCGCGGAACCGCTTTTGGGAAATGACGCGGCGCGGTCACTCAAAGCGGGAAAAATTGTGGTCAATGATAACGAACCGGCGACGATTGCCGACGGCGCGCGAACCGTTAGTCTCGGCAAACACAATTGGGCGATTATCGAAAAAGGCGTGTCGGAAATCATCGAAGTTTCGGAGGAAAAAATTGGGGAAGCGGTTCGGTTATATTTCGGTCTGGCGAATTTAAAAGTCGAGCCGACCGGAGCGTTATCGCTCGGCGCGATTTTGGAGGACAAAGATAAATTCGCCAATCGTAAAATCTGCGCGGTCGTCAGCGGCGGCAATGTTGACGCAGAAATTTATCGAAATATTTTAGCAAATCGCTGAAGCTCTAATTTTTTCTTCCTTAAAATAAAATCGAGCCGGTTTGATCAAAAACCGGCTCGATTAAACTGGAATTCTTTGAATACCAATTTATCTAAAAAAATTTTATTTTACTAGCGCGGGACTGTTATTAAAGTTCCATTTCGATCTCTGCCAGTGTCGGTGCAAGGAGTATTGGACGGATTAACTCCATCAAAATCATCATTGTTGTCAAAAGCATTGACCAGATAAGCGCAAACATTTCTGTTTCGATTGGTTTCGTTGGAAATACCGGCTCCGAAACTGCCGCTCACGGTAGTTAAGAATATCGTGCCGGAAGAATTGTCGTCAAATTCGATTCCTTTGCCCGGGTTCGGAATGCTGGTTGACGGAAAATCTCCGGTTGCAGGATTCAGGCGAAAACCTGTCGCGTGAACTTCGCTTTTAGCGATTGTCACTCTGGCACTGCCCGTCACTTCAATACCGTAATTGACATTATTTTCAAATTTACAGCTTTCGATAGCAACCCGCGAGCTACCGTTGATTTGAATGCCGCTCGTCCAATTCTTGCTGAGGATGTTGCGAATCACGACGTAGCGGTTAGCAGGCGCATTGACGATAATGCCGGGTTGACTTTGACGCGCCGTGGTTCCCGGATCGCCTTGCAGAACGGCATCGAGATTTGCCACCACGCCGGGCGCGGCTTGCAATGTGACATTGCCGGTAATCGTGACGACTTCCGGGAAAGTGCCGGACGCGACGATTGTAATCGTGCCGTTTTGATTAATACCAAAACCTGCCGAGGCGCCGGTTCCGGCACCGATTGCCGCCGTGATTGTGCCGAAAACACGGTCGCCGTCGGTATCTTCAGCCGTTCCGATGCGTCCGTCGCCGTCGTAATCGCCGCAAGTTCCCGGAGTGACGGGTCCCGGATTTCCGGCTGGCGGATTATTACAATTTCCTTCGACCAAAACCGGATGATTTGCCAATGCGCTGAGTGTTCCCATCATAACGAAAGTCAACGCCCCGAAAACTAACATTAAATTTTTACGAAATTTCATACAAGTCATAATTTTACTCTCCTTCAAAAGGGGCAACATTAAATCGCAGATATCTTCGCCCCAAAAAGATGTCTGTGAGACCTTTAAATTCCAAACTTCGATTGTGTTTAGAGCTAGAAACTAACACATGTGTTTCTGCAATGTCTAGTATTTTCTTTAGTTCGAGAGGATTGGGTATTTAGATTCAAATTCATCTTTTTACTTCGTGCTGATTTTTGCTTTTTCAAATAGTTACAATTTGGTAACTGACAGTTTCGCCAAGTTGCGATGTTGGGGAAAATGTTTACCGGCAAAGAATTCGTTTTTGTAGTTGGCGGCGACAACACTGAGAGATTTATTGGCGAAATTTGTCGAAAGCTAAATAACTCAGCCCGCTTCGACCATCATTTTTGAAAGAGCCTGTTGGCTAAAATAGCTGATGGCGATGATTGAAATAATCGTCGCCATCATACCCAAAACAAACAGCCAGATATTAAAGGGTTGGTCGAGATTCAATTCGGAAAGTCCCGCGCCGAAAAACACGACCGCCGCCGAGCGCGGCAGCATTCCGAAAAACGTGCCGACGAGGTAAGATTTCAGCGGCACGCGAGCCGAAGCCAACAAGAAATTCGTCAGGGCGAAGGGCATCGCAGGCGAGAGCCGAAGCAAAAAAATTATCGAGGTCGTTCGCCAAATGTTTTGTCCGACCAGCGAGTTATAAACCGCTTTCGCTTTCGGATGCGCGGCGAAAATCTGCGGCAGCTTTTCGCCGACGACGCGCGAATGAATCACAAACGAAACGAGAGCCGCGCCGACCACGCCCGCAATTAGAAGAGCGATTCCTAATCTGAACCCGAACGCCCAACCGCTGATAATACCGATCACATTCGTCGGGAGCAACGCCAGCCCGCAGAAAAGAAACGTTCCGAGCGTGAACCAGAGGCTGCCGATTTCCCAATTCTCCCGCAGCCAATTTCCGAGCGGAACGGCGCCGATCAATAAAATTGCGCTGCCGAGCATCGGCAAAAACGCGGTGATGAACGCAATCGGAGTGATGTTTCCAAACTCCTTTAAATATCCGTGGGTTTTCCGCCGCCAATCTCTCAATCTCATAATTCGCGCAATAAAAAAGCGAGCCGGTTTTAACGGCTCACTTTTTATTATTAACAAAAATCAGACGCGATGTAATTCGGTGTTATTTTTTTGAAACATCAGCCGTTTTTGTCGGCGACCATTTTTTCAGAAAACTCATAAACACTTCGAGGTCGTAAGATTTTCCTTTTTCGAGTTCCGCCGTGCCTTGTGAATGAAGAAATCTGCCGTTTTCGTCCAGGACGAAAAGATGCGGATAACCGGCGATTTTCGGATACGCCGCCAGAAATTCGGTGTTCTCGTTTTCCTCGCTGAAATTTATTTTCAGCCAGACGAAATTTTCATCGCGGACGCGCGCCAGATCAGGATTAGCGAAGAAAAATTTGTCCATCCAGACGCACCATCCGCACCATTCGCCGCCGACATCAAGGATAATGCGTTTTCCCGATTTTTGCGCTTTCGCCACCGCGCCCGCCAAATCAGCGGCGGCGTTTCGCGCCGGGTCAAATTTTTCACGCTCAATTTTCGCGCCGTCAATTGTCTTTTTCGTTTCGGTCTGCGCCTGTGTCTGAATGACTAAAGTCAATAAAAACAAACTTAAAAAAGTGATTATTTTTTTCATAATATAAATTTTCCGATAAAAAACCTGCCATCATACCGCTCATCACAACTTTTTCAAAATCTTTCTTCGCAGCAAATCAAGCGCGGCTTGCGACGACCGCCAGCGAATCAAATAGCGGTCGCCGGGCAGAGTGATTTTGATTGATTTGGTTTCCGTTTCATCGGCGTATCCGATAAAGACGAGACCGACCGGCTTTTCTGCAGTGCCGCCGTCGGGTCCGGCGATGCCCGTCACCGAAATCGCTAAATCCGTCGCGGCGAGATTACGCATTCCCCGCGCCATCGCTTCGGCGCATTCGGCGGAAACCGCGCCGAATCGTTCGATAATTTCGGGCGCGATATTGAGCGTTCTGATTTTCGCTTCGTTTGAATAAGTCACCGCGCCTTCGATGAAATACCGGGACGCGCCGGAAACCTCGGTCAACCGTTCACCGATTAAGCCGCCGGTGCAGCTTTCCGCAACGGCTAATGTTTTTTCGTTTTCGATCAAAAGTTTGCCGATGACCTCTTCCATCAATTCGCCGTTCTGCGCGAAAACGGCGATGCCTAATTTTTCAACGATTTTCGCGGCCAATTCTTTGAGAATAAGTTGGGCTTCGCTTTCGCTTTTTGCTTTCGCCGCCAGATGAATCTCAATCTCGCTGCGGTTAAAAAGAATCGAGGTTTCAACGGTTTCGTATAATTTATAAATCGGCGCAATCGCTTCGTCAACCGCCGATTCGCCCATTCCCGCAACGCGCAGTATTTTTCTCCGCACTGTAATCTCGCCCGCCGATTTTGCGAGTGTCGGCAAAACGTGCGTTTCAAACATCGGCTTGAGTTCACGCGGCGGACCGGGCAGGACGACGAGAAACTTCTCGCCGATTTCAACCGCCATTCCGACCGCCGAACCGTTCGGATTCGGCAAAATCTTCGCGCCTTCGATAACGTATGCCTGCCGTTTATTTATTTCCGGCATCTCGCGTCCCCAAAGGCGAAATCTTTCCCTTAGGTCTTCCGTTATTTCTTCGTGATAAACGAGTTCGCGCCCGATTGCTTTGGCGGAAATCTCCCGCGTAATATCGTCTTCGGTCGGACCTAACCCGCCGGTCGAGATGACCACGTCGGAACGCCGCAACGCATCTTTTATCGTTTCTTCAAGCCGAGCCCGGTCGTCGCCGACAACGGTTTTCAGTTTAACTTCAATCCCAATTTCATTGAGTTTGTCGGTCAGCCAGAGACTATTGGTATCGGTTTTCGACGGCGTTAAAAGTTCCGAACCGACGGCGATGATTTCAGCGGATAGCATTTGAAAATTTTACCACAGAGGTTTGGAAACAATACACAGAAAGGAGATTTAGCCGCGAATAAACACAAAAAGACACGGACGTTAAGTCAAAAAATAATTTTCGTGTTTTGCGCGTTTTTGTTCGCGGCTAAAAATTTTTCCTTTTTCTGTGATCTTTTTATTTTTTATCGTAGATGTCGTGCAAAACTTCGGAGATTGACTGGCGGTTGGCGAACGGGTCATCGTTTGAATTGCCATTTTTCTCTTTTCGATTATTATCGCCGTTCGTCTTTTGAGCGCCACTGGCTTCGGCAAACGCTTTGCCGTTCAGTTTTGATTCTATTATTGGCTCGTCAACGACGCTCCGGCGAACAATGCTTTGCGGCGCGACGGTTTCGGCATTTATCTCAGCAAGTTTATCAATCTGCTTTTTCTGCTCAACCATTGCTGTTTGTTTTTTATCGGTGAGCAATTTCAATTCGGCGCGGCTATTTTCGAGAATCGTTTTGCCGCGGTTGCGGCGAGCGCGTTCGAGAGCGCGGATGGCGGCTGAGGTTTGGGGTGCCTCAGCTGGTTCACGTTCGATTTTTCGCAAAATTTTGACGTAGCTTCTAAGTTCGGGCGACGGGTAAACATACGTCTGCTCGTCCGCACTTTCGTTTTCAACGATATAAGCCAAATGGTTGACGGCGGATTTGTGGTCGCCGATTTCGTGATAAAGCGCGCCGAGCGTGAAATAGACGAGCGGCGGCGCGCCGTTCATCATTTGCAGAATTCGCTCGCCGCGATTGATGATTTCCTGCAGTTCAAACCCAAACCAGCGGCGTTCGTCGTCGCGCAGAATTTCGTTTGCCGACAGGTAAAATTCAAAAATCTCGCGCGTTCCCGTGCGTGACGGCTGCGAGAAAGTTTTCCAGAGAAAATAGGCGAAAATGGCGAAGAAAAATATCACGAATGTTGGAAATCCGGCGACGAGCAGCATCGTCGCAATCAAACCGAACGCCATCACATACTGCGTGTTTTCCTTGAGCGTTTCGGGAACCTTTTTTTGTAATTTATTGCCCACCTTTTTGTTTGTGATTACCCAATGAGGAACTTACTTAAGCGCGGGATATTCAAGAACCACTGCGCCAAAAAGCTAGTTAAACCGACGGCGGCGGCGGTTCGGTTTTTTTGCTACGCGTTGTTTTCTTGTTTTGATTTTCCTCACTGACGGACGGTTGGTTGTCATTACCAGCAGTTTGATGTTCCTCGGGACGAGTTTGTTTTTTAGCGTCTTCTTCCATTTTCAAACCGAATTCCGCCAACACGTCCATTATTTTACCGACAATTTTATACGGTGAATTCATAACGAAGGAAAATGTTTCGCTGAGCGCGATGCTTTCAAGTTCGACCAGTGAGGCGACCTTTTTCTCAAGCGGCAGTTCTTCAAATTCCTTGCGATAGGCTTCTCTTTTCGCTTCGTATTCCGGCTTTTCTTCTTCTTTTTTCTTCGTCGTCATAATCGTAATTTCTCCCGTCCGTTCGATTTTCGTCTGCTCTGCGAAACGCTCGCCGCCGGCGCGTCTCTCGGCTGACAAATTTTCGCTTTCCGTTCGCGTCGGCGCGGAAAGCAGTTCGCTTCCCTTACCGATTTTCACGACGGAAAATTCCGTTTCGCCGAATTCTTCAGTTGCCAACTCAACTCCCATCCGCCGCGCCGCTTCCGCCAGATAAGTTCCGACGGCGACCAAGCCTTCCAAATCTTCTCGCTCAAATTTTATTTCCGCTTGCTGCATAATTTTTTAAATTCCGACGACCGATTTCACCCGCACACGCGGCTGCGCGCCCGAAGCCGCGCCTTGTAATTCCTTTTCCCGTTTCAGACAGTCTTCACATAAACCCAGAATTCGCATCGAATGATGCGTTAATTTAAAGCCGTATTCGGCGGCGACTTTTTCCTGTAATGCCTCGATTTCCGGCGAGAAAAATTCGACGACCTTGCCGCATTCGGTGCAAATCATATGGTCGTGATGTTCGTGATTGTAATGATGTTCGTAATAAGTTTTGCCGTCGCCGAAACGAACCTCACGCGCCAATCCCGCGTCGGTCAGAAGTTTTAGCGTGCGGTAAACGGTCGTGTGTCCGACGCTCGAATCCTCTTTGTGAACCAACCAGTATAAGTCTTCGCTCGATAAATGTTCTTCCGTTCGCAGGAAAATTTCCAAAATCAAATCTCTCTGCGCGGTGTGCCGCAATCCCGTTTTTTGAATATGTTCGGAGAACACCTGTTTTTCCGATTCGTAGTCTTTTGTCTTACTCGCCATAACAATTTTCTTTCAAATATCTTAACACTTGAGATTCTTTTTCGCTAACAAAATTTGCCCGCGTATTTTTTCAAGATTTTCGACACTCGCGCCTTGCGCTTCGGCTAAACCGAGCGAACGCGCTCCAAGTTCAAGATAAATTTCAAGAGCTTCGGGCGAAACATTCGCTTGCAAAACCGCGATATGCTTGCGAAAAGTTTCGACATCAGCCCGCGCGAAAGTTCCCGTCAATGCTTCGGATGTAGTTTGTTCTTCAAGATTGCCGACAGTGCTTTTAACGAGTGGCAAAAGAATTTTCCGCGCTTCTTTCGCGTCTAAGCCGCACTTGGTCAACATTTCAATCGCCGCGTCAATCAAAGCGACCAGATGCCCGCAAGCCGTAACCGCCGAAGCGTGGTAAAGAGCTTTGTATTCGGCGGCGACGAAAAATGGTTTGCCGCCCAGCCCGCCGATGATTTCTTCGGCAACTTTGACCGCTTCTACGTCGCCTTCGACGCAGAAATAAGCGTCCGCAAATCTGTCCGCGCCTAAATTTGCGTCGCTGATTGAAACGAGGGGATGAATCGAGCCGGTCAGGCAACCGATGGATTTTAATCGTTGTAAAACTTCAGACGAGAGCAAGCCGCTGGTGTGAAAAACGAGCGGTTTGGTTTTCAATTGGTCGGCTAAAAGATCGGCGACCCGTTCGATTTCAGAATCTTGCGTCGTGATTAAAATTACGTCGGAAGTTATTTCGGAGTAATCATCTGACGGCACAATTTTCGGTTTCGGCTCGATTGATCCGGCGATTCTCTCGGCGGTTTCGTAATTTCGCGCCGCCAGATTTTCAATTTCGTAATTTATTCGGGCGAGTGCTATCGCCAATGCTCCGCCGAGCCTGCCCGCGCCGATGATTGAGATATTAAAATTCGCCGTCATTAATCTTAAACTAATTTATCATAAAGACACGGCGGAAAGCAGAGAGAAGAAATCAGCCACGAACAAACACTTAATTTCAAAAAAAATTTGATTTAATTTCGTGAAATTTCTTGTTTGTTCGTGGCTAAAGATTCTTTAAAACTTCAACAGCACCGGTTCGCTCGGCAGATTATCCAACCAATCGTTCACCTGAAAACGAAGTTCTTCGCCGCTTAAAAAACTCTCCTCAGCCGGTGGATTGACTGACACGAGCGGCGAGGTCGGCAAAGACTCGAAAATCTTTTGCAAGATGATTAGTTCGTGATTGGTGAAGAGCGGAATTTCTTTGCCGTTTTTGAAAATTTCGATTAAATTGACCGTCGCATCCAAAAATTCTTCTTCAGTATTCTCGGCGGCGAAATGTTCGACTGCCGCGACAATCGTTTGAGCGAGCATCTGCAAAATTTTTCGGTAGCTTCTGCGCCCGCGCGTGATGATTTCTTCGAGCGCGGACGGCAGATTTTCCCATTCCCAAATCTGCGCCAGATTAAAAGAACACGCGCAAAACGGCTGCGTCTTAAGCATCGCAGAAACATCGAAGCGGCAATTCAAATCTTTCACTTGCCGATGAATGCGCTGCGCTTCTTTCCAATAAACTTTTTGAAAAATCGTCAGGCGCGACAAACTGGCGAATTCCCACCATTCTTCGCCTTCTAAAATCTCTTTGAATTTATCCTGCAAATAATGCGACTTCATCACCGAATCGTGTTTGATTGCAAAATGTTCGCTGAACCGCGCCTGATAATTACTCCACGAAGCGTCCAATTCTGAGTTGAGTTTAGCGTTCGGATTTGAACGACTCTCTTCAATCAGCGCGACGAGTTTCTCGCGCAAAAGTTCGATTTTGTCATCCTGCGTCGTTTCGCAAATCGCCAGGTAATTCCAAATTTTTTCGCGCCTGTCCGCGCCGTTGATAAAATCTTCGATAATGATTAAGTCTTTCTTGCGCGTGAAAAATTCTTTTTCCGAATCGGAAAAAGAATCGGCGATGCGGTGCAAGCCTTCTTCTAGTGAAAGCGAATCGTCGGAAATCGCTTTGACGGTGGCGGCAACCGTGCCGAAAGTTTTCTCGGCGTGAGTCGCCAGTCGCCAGATTTTCGTATTCAAAATTTCGTCGGGCAAGTCGTTGAAGCGTTCTAAAATTCGCGCCGACTGCCACTCGGTCAGCCACTTTTCCAAAGTCGCTTTGACCATCGGACGATCTTTTGACGAGTCGAGCGACAGCGGTTCATAGGAGTCGGTCAAAACTTTCGCCCATTCCGCCAACCGCTTGTCGGCGTATAAAACCTTGGACGGTTTGGCAACGCCTTCGATGTCGTCCCATATAATTTTCAAATCGAGCGAGCGACGGTTGATGCGGTCGCCTTTATCGGTGACAAATTCGATGCGCCGCTGCGCGACGAGAGCCGTCAAAATCAAATGCTGCGCCTCGCGCGCGAGACCGAACGGCGGCTGTTTAAGCTCGCGGTAAATCGCTTCGAGCGAAACCGCTTTTTCGGAATTTTCTTTAACGAGCAGCAAAACTTTCCGCGCGAGCGGCAGATTGATGAGATTTTCTTCGGATTCGATGACGAAGGAGTTGCCGCGTTTCGCCACCAAACCGAGCGGCAGCGCGAACGTTTCCGCCAATTGCTGCGATTCGGGTAAATCCTGTCGCGCACCGCTGAAAAAATCGTTGACAAGCTGCGAGACTTCCTTCATTCCGAGCGGTTCGTCGAAAGCCGGATGTTCCGGGTAGCGCGATTCAAAAAGCGGCGTGAGCATATCGGAAAACATTTCGGTCAGAGTTTGCGCCGTTCGCGCCGCTTCCGAAAAGTTATAATCGAAGCCTTCGATTTGCAAATTTCCTTCTTCGAGGAAAATTCGATTCCAGATTTTCTCGACCGCCATTAAATTGGCGTGTCCGGCAGCTCTCAGTTGCTCGCCGTATTCTTCACGCAAAGCCGTATTGCTCAGCAAAACATAATAGCGCAAGATCGTGTCTGTCTCATAAGGCGTCAGCGGCGCGGGCTGCCAGAAAACTCTCGGCATTTCCGCCTTTTCGTTAGCTTCTGCGGTCAATTGACCGACGACGATTTCCCAATCGTAAAGTTTGGCGTCGGAGGCGTTCAATTCGATGTTTTCCGAAGCGTTTCCGACGTTCCAAATCAAACGCCCGCGCCGCAGACCGCCGCGCCAGACCGTTTGACAATCGGCGCAGTCCATCGTTTCGCTGTCTCCCGATTCGGAAACTATCCAATCGGAAAATCGCTCGCGCGCCACGCGCCGCAGAATGTTCGGCACGACATCGGGCGAAACTGTTTTGAGAGTTTCAGTCAGCGCGTTGTTAAGATTTTCTTTACTGCTGACTTTCAGGCTGTATTGGTTTTCTCTGCCTTCAACGACGATGCGCTGAATCTCATTGGGAACCGCTTCAACAAAAGTTTCCAGCAAATCTTCGACGTTTTTGATGGCTTTTGGCGGATCGTCTTCGTCGTAGATCAGCATCGCCGCGCCGATTTCTCCGGCGGTCGTGCCGTTGCCTTCGAGTGACAAAAGAAACAAGCCCTTTAAAATTAATTTCGCCTGCAGTCGCTGCATTACGGGAATCTGCGTGATGACTGAAGCGTTGATTTTATCGTAGGTCGCCACCGCTTCGCGCAAATCTTCGACTTTGCGGAGCGAGGATTCTACGCTGTCGAAAACTTCGTCAAGCGCGATCAAAGAATTCGCGGGACGACCAAGAATTTTGTCGCCGGCTTCGGAAGTAAAACTGAGAAGAGCGAATTCCGGCGCGTAAAGCCGCACGAACGGCGCGGTTTCCAAAATCACCGGATGCAGCGGATACAGCGACGTAAACCGCTGTTCGCTCCAGCGAAAATTCGGCATCACCTCTTTGAAGTTTAAATAAATTTCGTGCAGCAGCGGCGACATCTGCCGGTATTTCGGAAAAATGTTCGTGTCAACAATTCGGTAGAGATGTTCGGTGTCGAGATAATCTATCGTAAAATTGCGAGCAATCGCGGCGTTGATACCGTCGGCTCCGGCGATGTCGTCGTCAAGCGCGACCGCCGTAAAGACGTTCAATTCTTTGGCGAATTCGGCAATCTGTCCGAGCAAAACGCCGTCGTCACGCGCTACACGCGAAGTGCGCTCGAAAGCCGTATCAATAATCAGAACAAACGGCAAATCGCCCGCTTTTTTCGCCGCGAATCGCAGTAAATCGCTTAACGAATCGCTCAAGTCTTCTGCCTTCGTCTCGAAAGTTACGGCGATTCCTTGTTTAAGTTCTTCAAATAAAGTCTCGTGCGTTCCGCGCCTGACATAGGTGACGGCATGACGGGCGCGTTTTAGCCGCTGGATGCTCGTCGCAACGTGCGCGTCCGTGACTCTGGAACGAAGTTCAGGATGCGAAACAATCGCGCCGAGCGTCGCCAAAAAATGACTTTTGCCCACGCCGCGATAACCAGCTAGAGCTGTCGCCGCGCCTTTTCCCGTTTGCACCGCTGCCACTTTGTCCAGACATTTCGCCATTAATTCCGAAGTTATATCGGTGAAATGGTATATAGAAAGCGTCTTCGCCGGATCGGAAATAAAATCCTGCAAACTCTTGTGCGAACGAACCTCAATCAGGTCTTTTACTTTTTCTTGAATGCGTTTCATCAGATTTGGAAAATTGTCGGTTAATTGTTCAGCAGAAAATTTTGTAATTATTTTGTGAGCAGCGATTTGAAAAGCGTTTACGCCGAAAGAATTACGGCTCGTTTATTACTTTAACAATTTTTCACGTTAAAAAAAACAATTTTAATGAAAAACTTTCTAAAAAAAAACTTTTGTTTTCTGAGACAAAGCCTCGCAACTAAACTCTACCGCCGCGCATCAAAAAACCCGTTGCTTTTACAATTTAATAAAAAGGTAAAATCACTTACATTCATTATACTAAGGTTTTTTCAGGAGGCTTCAGATGCGAAATAGTTCGATTCGTAAAACGGGCGCGTTTTTTATGGCGATGGCGGTTTGGTTCAGCGCGATTGCTTTTTACTCGGGAAGCGCGGCGGCGCAAGCCACTTCCGATAAAGATGACAAAAAACAAAGCGCGAAAAACAATAAATCTAAAAAAGATAAAAAGAAAGAAGTAGTTGCTGCTCAGACACCGACCACCAACGGAAAAGCTCCGCTCGCGTCGAAAGAAGATCCAACGCTGATCGGCAAGCGCAAAATTAATAACGGCTCGGACAAATTTTTCGGTTGGCTCGGCGGCTCGAAGGAAAAGGAAGTCGCCATCGGCAGACAGATTGCGATGGAGGTCGAACAGCAGGCGAAATTGGTTGAAGACCCCGTAGTTACCGAATACATCAACCGCGTCGGTCAAAACGTCGTGCTTCATTCGGACGCGAAAATTCCCTTCACTATCAAAGTCATTGACAGCGACGAAGTTAATGCGTTTGCTCTTCCCGGCGGATTTTTCTACGTCAATAAAGGACTGATTCTCGCTGCCGATAACGAAGCCGAACTCGCGGGCGTGATGGCGCACGAAATCGCGCACGTCGCCGCCCGTCATGCGATGGAAAATTCCGGCAAAGGACAGTTTATAAATTACGCGGCAATCGCCGGAATCATTTTCGGCGGTCCGATACTCAGCCCGATTCTGCAAAACGGCGGCGGAATTATGGCGGGACTCGCTTCCCTGAAATTCACGCGCGGCGCCGAACACGAAGCCGACAGTCTCGGTGTGCAATATCTTTACGCCACTGGCTATGATCCGACCGCGATGTCTACGATGTTCGAAAAGCTCGCGTCAAAAAACAAGAAAAAACCCGGAACAGTAGCTAAACTTTTCTCGTCGCACCCGCAAAGCATCGAACGCCGCGATACAAGCCTCGCGCTCGTCGCACGCTTTCCCGAAAAAGAAGAATATATTATCAGCACTTCAGAATTTCAGCGCGTTAAGGCACATCTCTTCCGCCTTTCCAATGTCAAAGCCGGCGTTACTTCCGACATTGACGATATGGAGCCTGGCAAACCGACTCTAAAACGTCGTCAGCCGGAAGCGGATTCGACCGATTCCAGCGACTCGACCACCGAGTCGAGTTCGGACGCGCCGCCGAAACTTAAGAAACGCGGCGAGGAGCCCGAACCCAAACCTTCACCTTCGCCGGAAAGATAAAGATTTACAATGCTGCAAATTATGAACGCGCCTTGCCGTAACGCAAGGCGCATTTTTATTGTTAATTACTGAAAATAAAAAAGAGCTAGACGGTCGTCTAGCTCTTTTTTACGCTTTCGATTAATTCAGAAGCGTGCCGTAAATTCCAACCGGCAAACTATATACGGCTTCATTGGTTGCCACAACTATTTCGCCCTGCCGCGTGAAACACAGCCCGACGACGTTCATTCCCGCCACAAAGATTTCCGCGTTTTTACCGTCGGCTGAAATTTTCACGATGCCGTGTCTGCCTTGCGAACAAGCGGCGACGTATAAATTTCCGTCGCGGTCAAAGGCGATGCCCTGCGGTCTGCCCAAGCCGCGGTAGAAAATTTCGTCGAAGCCTTCGCTGTCAATTCGGTAAATCGCGTCGAAGCTGGAGAGACCGGGCGCGGCAACGTAAAGTTTACCGTCTGTTCCGAAAGCGATATGAAAAGCTGAAACCGACGGTTCGAGAACCGCAAAAGATTCAGCGGTGCCGAGACCATTGACGCTATGGATCGTGCCGCTTCGGTCGCCGACGAACATCACGCCGTTTTTGTCGAAGGCGATTCCGGTAGCAATTCCCAACTCGGAGGCGTAAGGAATGGATTCCGAGTCGTGGTTGATTTTAACAACTTCACCGTCCGCCCGAGCCGTGACGAAAAGCTCGCCGGTTCGGTCGAAAGCGATGCCCGTCGGGTTCAGTATCTCAACCGGCATTTCACTTAAAAACCCGTCGCGTTCCAGACGAAAAAGCGTGACGGGGAGCTGCTGACCACGCGAACCCGAGCGTGTTAAAATTATCGAGTCGTCTTTTGGGTCAACCGCCGGATTAGCGACGATGTGCAAATCGCCCGCCAGTTTTTTACCGACGGTGATATTAAAGGATTCACTTCGATCGCCGCCGCTTTCGAGGTAAATTTCGACTTCCGTCGTATCGAAATCATCGGGAACAATCGCCAAAATTCGATTAGCGGATGCGCCGATGAGTCGCGCCGCCTTTCCGTCGAAAAAACAGCCGTAACCCTCGTTGCTGTTGATCTCAAAATTTTCGCAATTGATGGTGATTTCGCCGCCCGGAATAGCGTAAGGTGGATTGATGGAAATGATTCTGCCTGCTCTGTTCATTTTTCTACTCCAATTAGAAACTTCGATTCTACGATGCAAAACCGGAAGTGTCTAATTGCTACAAAAATTTGTTGACGCTGCCGCTTGATAAAAGTTAGAATCGTAAACAGGACGGTTTTGTAATTTTGCATCTCCGACAGCCTATAATCTTTCCGCGACAGCCGCCCCGAAATTTTCTTTCACCCTTAAAATATGCCGAGTAGAATTGACGATTTATTGCGAATGGCGATGAGCTTTGGCGCATCGGACATACATCTTCGTGCCGGTTCGTTACCTGTTATCCGCGTTAACGGCGAGTTGCGTCCCGTCTCTGGTGTGCATCGTCTGACGCAGGACGAAACATTGGAGATGGCGTTTTCGATGATGTCAAACCGGCAAAAATTGCATTTTAAAGAGGCTTATGAAGTTGACATCGGTTACGGGGTTTCAGGTTTGGGAAGATTTCGCGTCAACATTTTTCAGCAAAGAAATTCCATCGGCATTGTCGCCCGCGTCATCTCCGATTACGTCCGTAGTTTCAGCGAGTTGGGACTACCGCCGATTCTGAGCAAAATCGCCGAAGAAAATCGCGGTTTGATTCTGGTAACCGGAACGACCGGCTCAGGCAAATCAACGACGCTTTCGGCGATGGTTGACTATGTTAATCAAACTAGAAACTCACACATCGTCACCATCGAAGACCCAATTGAATTTCTGCACAAAGATAAAAAATCGTATATCACGCAGCGCGAAGTTGACGTTGATACCCGCTCGTTCGCCGAAGCCTTGCGCGGTTCTCTGCGGCAAGACCCGGATGTGATTTTGGTCGGCGAAATGCGTGATCTTGAAACTATTGAAACCGCGCTGCTCGCCGCCGAAACCGGACATCTCGTTCTTTCAACCTTGCATACTTTGGACGCTTCGGAAACTTTAACGCGCATCATCACGGCTTTCCCGCCTTACCAGCAAAAGTCAATCCGCATTCAACTCGCCGGACTTTTGAAAGCCGTCGTTTCTCAGCGTTTGATGAAATCGGCGAACGGACGCAGCCGCATTCCGGCGGTCGAAGTTTTAATTTCCACGCCGCTTATCCGCGATTACATTTTGCACGAAGAAAAAACTTCGCAGGTGCGCGACGCAATTGCCGCCGGAACTTCGCAATACGGAATGCAGACTTTCGACCAATCGCTGTTTTACCTTTACCAATCGGAACTTATCACGCTCGAAGAAGCACTGCGCGGCTCAACTAACCCGGACGAGTTTCGTCTGCGCCTCGCCGGAATTCAAAATACGACCGGACACGCCAAAGAAGAAATGGAAAAATCGAGCGGTGTCGGGCGCGTCTCGGAAATAATTTCAAGAATTTAAGTAAAGTTGAGAAGTGGAAAAGCAGTGTGCGATGAACTTGTATGTTCATCGCACACTGCTTTTCCACTTCTCATATATGACTTCTCACCTCTCACTTCTCACTTTTCCCGTTTATTGTCTTGACATCAAAGCGTTTCGGCGTGTAAATTTTAGTCTTATCCGATTAAACTTGCGAGTGACGGAAGCGAAGCGTAAATCAATGCCTTATCTCTGTTTTTTAAATAATTTTTCAAGATTAGTTACGGCAGATTTTACGTTTGTCCAGCCGTCGCATGCAACGTTTAAATTGGCTGTTCCGCAGAGCCAATTTATTTTTACGTTTGACACTTTTAAGGATAACAAAGCGGAAACGCGCTTCATTTATTGAATAGCTACTTTTTACATAAGGATATTGAACATAATTTAATGGCAAACGAGGTTATCAACGAAACGGAACAATCGGCGCAAAACGAAACGCCCGTTTCTGAACAAACAAACACCAATCCTTCCGGCGAAACGTCGCCGGAAGCAACTCCGATTTCGGCGGAAACAAACGCCGGCGAAACAATGACCGAAAGCACTTCCGCTTCAATGCCGCCGGCGCAAACGAATAATGCCGAGCATTCAAACGCAACCGAAGAAGATTTCGGCTCGATTCTCGAAAAGTTCGAGCAGGAGCAAACAGTCTATCATCCGGGCGATTTAGTCGAAGGAAAAGTCGTCGGAGTTTCAGAACGCGGAGTTCTCATTGATTTCGGTTACAAATCCGAAGGCATCGCTCCGATTGAAGATTTCACTTCGCCGACCGGTGAAGTTACCGTCGCTAAAGACGATACGATTGAAGTCATCATTAAAAGCATTTCTTCGGGCGACGCGCCGCCAATGCTCTCACGCGCCGATGCGGTCAGCCGCAAATCTTGGGATGTGATTGAGAAAGCGTTCAATGACGAAACGCCGATTACCGGACGCGTCGTCGGCGTGACGAAAGGCGGGTTGCAAATTGACCTTAACGGTGTCGAGGCGTTTTTGCCCGGCTCGCAAGTTGATTCGCGCCCTATTCGCAATCTGAACTCTTTCGTCGGTCAAGACCTCGAAGCCAAAGTAATCAAGTTCAGTCGCAAGCGCAACAACATCGTCCTCTCGCGCAAAGTTTTGACCGACGAAGTGGTCAATAAACAAAAAGCCGAGACGCTTGGGCAAATCGAAGAAGGTTATATTATTGACGGCACGATCAAAAACCTGACTGAATACGGCGCATTTGTTGACATCGGAGGTCTCGACGGATTACTGCATGTGACAGATATGTCGTGGGGCAGATTGCAAAATCCCGCCGATCAATTCAAAGTCGGCGACACGGTGCAGGTGAAGGTTTTGAAACTTGACCGTGAGAAAGAGAAAGTCGCGCTCGGCTTGAAACAATTGATTCCCGATCCCTGGTCAACGGTGATGGAAATTTATCCGATTAACGACAAAGTTAAGGGTCGAATCTCGAGCGTAACCGATTACGGAGCGTTCGTTGAGCTGGAACCGGGCGTTGAGGGACTTGTCCACGTTTCGGAAATGTCCTGGTCGAAGCGTTCGCAGAGTCCGAAAAAACTCGTTCGCTCCGGCGATGAAGTCGAAGTTCAAGTTTTGGGCGTCGACACCGAAGACCGCCGCATCAGTCTCGGAATGAAACAGCTTCAACCGAATCCCTGGCAAACCATTTATGAACGATACCGCGTGGGTCAGACGGTTACCGGCAAAATTCGCAATTTAACCGATTTCGGCGCATTTGTCGAAGTTGAAGACGGAATTGATGGGTTGGTTCACGTCTCGGACATTTCTCACTCGAAGAAGATCAAGCATCCGAAAGACGTTTTAAAGCGCGACCAGGAAGTGCAGGCGGTTATCAGAAGCATTGACACGGAAAATCGCCGAATGTCGCTTTCGATCAAAGAACTTACTCCGAGCGTTTGGGAACAGTTCGTCACGACGCATAAACCAGGCGATGTCGTGCGCGGGAAAATCTCGCGTTTCACCGGCTTCGGCGTATTCGTCGAACTCGGCAACGAACTCGAAGGTCTGTGTCACATATCCGAACTTTCCGACGAGCGCATCGAACGACCCGAAGACATAGGTTCAATCGGTCAGGAAATGGATTTCAAAATTTTGCGGATCGAAAGCGACACGCAGAAAATCGGACTCTCGGCGCGCGCCGTCGGAAAAGAGGACGAACCCGTTGCCGACACGAAAAATTATTCCACTGAAGCCAAAGGCGGAATGGCTTCTCTCGGCGAATTGATGAACTTGAAACGCAGCGGCGCGGAAGAAGAGGTTAGAGAAGAACAACCGCGATTGTCTAAAAAGGAAAGAAAAGCTCTTCAAGCTCAGGAACGAGCCGACCAGGAAAGTTTGGCGGCTGAACGCGCAACGGTAGAAGCGGAACAGAATTCGGAAACGGAAACTGCTTCCGCTGAAGCTGAAACTTCTGAAAATACCGTGAGCGCGGAGGCTGATACGAACGATAATCAATCGGCTGATAATACCGAATCAATAACCGGCGTGAATGATGAGCAAAGCACTGCCGAGGTGGAAACCGCCGGCGAAGCAGTCGCCGAACAATCTGAAGAAACGATGCTTGAGGCAGTGAAACCGGAAGCTGATTTGCTGGAACTCGGCGAAATTTCTGAAAATCACAACGATTCTGCCCAGACTGAAAATGTCACGGAGACGGAAGTACCGGCGGCTGAATTAACCGAATCAGCAGTTGCCGATCCAGCCGAAAACAGTTTGGAAGAAACGCCTTCTGAAAATTCGGATGAAGCTGCGACGAAGCAAACAGGCGAAAGCTCACAAACGAGTGAAGCAGCGTCAAATGACGGCAATACGGCTACGATGATGGATGATTCCGCTCAGACTGAAAGCAATTCTCATAACGAAGCCGAGCCTGCTGAATCAATTGAAAATTCCAATTCTGAAAACACTGAATCCTCGAAAGATTCGGAAGAGAAAACCGCTAACGGTTAAGTTTTGAGATATAAACCATCGTCCAAAAATTGAGGAAAGCCAAATATGACAAAAGCGGATTTAGTGGAAAAAGTCGCCAAAGAAGCTGAAATGACGAAGAAAGACGCCGAGCAGTTGGTCGAAATAATTTTCGAGAGCATCGTTGGCTCGCTGAATAAAGGCGAAAAAATCGAGCTTCGCGGCTTCGGCAGTTTTCGTGTGCGCGAACGCGACGCGCGTAAAGGTCGCAACCCGAAAACTGGCGCGGCAGTAGATATTCCCGCCAAACGCGTCGCTTATTTCAAGCCGGGCAAGGAACTAAAAGAACTTATTAATAATTGAGCAAATAGGAAAAGTATTTAAAAATCATTTTCCATTTTCCATTTTCCATTTTCCATTGGTCATTGAAAGGCGAGTAACCTAATCAATGACCAACGACGAATGACGAATGACGAATGGAAAATGATTTTTTGTTTGACAAGTAGAATAGGTAGAAATGGATATTTTGTGGAGTCCCTGGCGATATGCCTATATTAAATCAAACGATAGCGAATTAGTTGCCAATGATAACGGCTGCGTATTTTGCGGCATTTTGAATAACTCGGCAAGCGACGAAAAAAATTTCATTCTACACCGTGCCGAGTTTAATTTTATTATCTTAAACATTTATCCATATATTTCCGGTCATTTGATGGTCGTTCCCTATGCGCACCTTGCCGATTTAGATCGCGCCGAAAAGAAAATCACCGACGAACTGATGGATTTAGCCAAACGTTGTCAAACCACTTTAAGAGAAGTTTACGAGCCGCACGGTTTTAATTTGGGAATGAACTTCGGACGGGCGGCGGGCGCGGGCGTGGCAGAACATTTTCACCTGCACATTTTACCGCGATGGGTCGGCGACGCAAATTTTATGACGGCAATCGGCGAAACGCGCACGATTCCCGAAGATTTGCGGACGACTTTCGATAAATTAAAAAATCGTTTCTAACGCATAACATAAAAGAATAAAAAGGCTGTAGATTTTTGAGATTTTTACCGGACTGTTTTGGCTTCGGCTTTATCCGGCTGGTTCGAACGGTCAATCGCTTCATCTTCGACTTCACCGCCGCGACTAATGGGAATTTCAGCAGGGTTGTCATAACGCTGCAAGCCGCGTTCTTCTGAATCTTTTTCGGCGGACATAATCAGACTGCGGATGGAGTTTGGCGGCGTGTAACCGGGATAATCTACGCGCGAATGATAGATCGCCACTAAAGATTTGATCATCACCTCACGGATTTGAGAAAGTTCGCGCAAAGTTAAATCGCATTCATCGAGCTGATCGTCAGACAAAATCGCGTCAATAATTTTTGTGACGATAAAGCGAATGTTTTCCGGCGTCGGCTCGCTCAGCGAACGCGCCGCCGCTTCGCAGCTATCGGCAATCATCATAATCGCCGATTCCTTAAATTGCGGTTTCGGTCCCGGATAACGAAAATCGTTTTCCACAATTTCCTCGCTGTCCCGGGCTTCCGCCTGCGCTTTTCGCAAAAAATAATGCAAGGTTCGCGTGCCGTGATGCTGCGGAATAAAATCAATAATCCGTTGCGGCAAGCCCATCTCCCTTCCCAATTTTACGCCGTAAGTGACGTGGCTGATGATAATTTTCGCGCTCTGAGCCGGTTTCAAGCGGTCATGCGGGTTTTTGCCTAATTGGTTTTCAACGAAATGTTCGGGCGCGGCGGATTTACCGATGTCGTGATAAAGCGCGCCTAATCGGGCGAGCAGAGCGTTTGCGCCGACGGCGCGGCAGGCATCTTCCGCTAATTGCCCGACGGCGTGCGAGTGCTGGTTCGTGCCGGGCGCGCGAAGCGCGAGCTGTCCGAGCGCGGGCAAATCGGCGTTGGATAATTCGAGTAATTTGACATCAGTTAAGATACCGAACGAGTTTTCGCAGAGCGGAAGAAAAACCGCTGTCACTGCCGCCGTAATCAATCCGCTCGCCAAACCACAGCTAATCGCCAGCGCGACCGTATTCAAAATGAAAGGCTGCTGCGTGTATCCGATCAGAGCGACTGCCGCCGCCGCGCTCGCCAACCCGACGAGAACGCCCGCCGTGGTCACCGATTGGCGCGAGCGGTAACGACCGATGCCGTAAACGGCGACCGCCGAAGTTATCGCCGCATAGAGTGCGAATTCCAGATTTTTCGGCGCGAGCATTCCGGCGATTAAAGCGAGAAAAAGTCCGGTAAATAACGCGGTTCGCCGGTCGGCAAGCAGCGTCATCAAAAGACTTCCGAAGGCGAACGGAATGGCGAACGCCCAAAGCGTGGGATCGTTGAGCGGGGCTTTGATATTCTGCGCGGCGGTAAATTCGGCGATCCGAAAAAAAACCGCCATCAAAGCCGTCTGCGCCAAAACGATAAAACCGAACAGCGCGAAGGTTTTCTCTTCAGACAAAAACAGACGCGTCACTACCCCGCGATGCTCAATAAATTTCCAAGCCGCCCAAAATAACGCCGACAAAAGGGCGAGCAATCCGAAAAAGCGATTAAGCCGGCGCGTCGAATCACTGTAGCTGCGAATCGCGGAAATTTGTCCGAGCGCTGCGGGTGTCATCGTGTCGCCTTCGCGCACAATCGTTTGCCCGCGTTTCAGTGAGATCGTGATGGGCGTAACATTTTTTTCCACAGCTTGCCGCGCCGCGTCGGTCGCCACGCTGTCGTAAGTCACGCTCGGCTGCACGAGCGGCGCGAGCGCGGCATCGAAGGCTTCGACTTCTTCGGGCGACAAACTTCTGATCTGCCGCAAGCCGTTTCGCAAACGGTTTCTCGCTTCGGAGAGTGCCGTCCAACTCGTTTCGGGAAATTTGACGGTTGATTGTTGGTTCGGTTTCTGGCGATCATTGAGTATTACTTCGTCTTGAAAATACTGCCGGTTTTGATCGCCGTAAATCGAGCCTTCCGAACTTTCCCGCAAAACTCTGGTGATGGATTCAAGTTCGTTTGAGCTAAAGCGGCGGGCGGAGAATATCTTACCAAGTTCCGCGCCGCCCGCGCCGGTCCAAATAGTTTGCTTTTCGGATTTCTCGCCTGCGTTCGCTTTCAAATTGCCGTTGGCGGCTTCGGTTTTTCGTCCCAAATTTTCCCAAGCTGACCGAAAACTCTGCACGGCTTCGTCCGCGCGTTTTGATTCAAAGGTAAAAATCGGCTGGACGCTTTCCCGCGTCGCTTGTTTGATTCGTTCGGTTTCTTCCGTGTCGGTCACGGAAATATCGGCGGGCGAGATAACGCTTTCGCGGGCGATGTCGCCCTCTTTATACTGCTCGGCGACGGTGCGCCAAAACGGATTGTTGATCAAGAACGTAGTGAGTAGACATAAGAATGCAAAGCCGAACCAAAACTTTCGCTCTTCGGATAAACCTTCAAACGGACGCGAAACAAATCGCCACGTCTCCTTGCGAATTTTAGATAAAGGCGTTGCCAAATCCTGAAGTCGCTTGCTCATTTTATTCGAGTCGAAAGTCTCAAGTTTTAGTTTCTAAGTTAAGCGTTTAAAACAACCGCCTGACTTTGGACTTTTACGATTTCTCCGATTTTCTCAATTAAAGGTTTTAATGTTTGTGATTGAATAGCTGAAATTGCCACGCTTTCGGCTTGTTTGTCAAGCCGAAGTTGTCTTTGCAGTGCTTCTAAAGAAATTTCGTCAAGCAAATCGGCTTTATTTAACACGACCAGACGCGGAATGTTGTTTAGTTCAAGATCAAGGAGAATTTTGTCAACCGATTCGACGTGCGCCATCGCTTGAGGACTCGACGCGTCAACGACGTGGACGAGCAAATCGCTGTCGGAAATTTCTTCGAGCGTGGCGCGGAAAGCGGCGACCAAAGTTTCCGGCAAATCTCGGATAAATCCGACCGTATCGTTGATGATAATTTCCTGTTCAATCGGCAGACGGAGACGACGCGATGTCGGGTCTAAGGTGGCAAACATTTTCTTTTCGGCGTAAACCTTGCTCTGCGTCAGAGTGTTAAGCAAAGTTGATTTGCCCGCGTTCGTGTAACCGACCAGAGAAATAATCGGCAAGTCGCGTCGCAATCTTTCCTTGCGCCTTTGCTGCCGCTGCTTTCGCAAATTTTCGACCTGCTTTTCGAGATGCGAGATTTTATCGCGCACGCGGCGACGGTCGGTTTCGAGTTTTGTTTCGCCGGGTCCGCGTCCGCCGATACCGCCCGCGAGCCGCGAGAACGCGGAGTTTTGTCCCTGCATCAGACGCGGCAAAAGATATTTCAATTGCGCGAGTTCGACCTGCAACTTTCCTTCGCTCGATTGAGCGCGCTGCGCGAAAATATCGAGAATTAACTGCGGTCGGTCAATGACTTTTAATTCGGTCGCTTCCGACAGCGAGCGCACTTGCCCAGGCGAAAGTTCCGTGTCAAAAACGATTAGATCCGCGCCGAGACGCATCGCCCGAATCAGCAATTCTTCCAATTTGCCGCGCCCCAAAACCGTCTTCGGATCAATCTTCGGTCGGCGTTGAATAATTTTATCCAGCACAATCACGTCTGCCGACAACGCGAGTTCTTCGAGTTCGGTCATTGTTTCTTCGGCTTCTGACAAATAACCGTCGGTGACGCCGACTAAAATCACTCGGTCGCGGTTTGTCTGCCGGTTTCGAGCCGTTTGCCGAATCCGCGCCATTTCATTTTCGAGCGAATTTATTAAACCGATAAAATTCGTGTCGAGATGCGCGGGAATATTTGGTTCAAGAAATTCGTACGGCAAAGATTGGCTTTCGGTCTCCAATTTTTCGGCGGTCGTGGGAAGAAGATGCGCCGAATAGACGTTGTTCGGCAAGCCCGTTTCCTTATCAACCTGAATCGTCGCCATCAAATCGAGACGAAGAAGCGCAAGGTCGGTTAAATCATCCTGCGTCAATTTTTCCCCCGAAAGCTGCGTGTGAACGCATCGAAGCCCGCGAAAGCGTTCGGCGGAAACGCGGGCGCGCCCGAAATCCGGCATTTCGATGCGTTTCGCCGTGCCGACCATCACGTATTCGACTTGTCCTTTGCGATTGATGAGAACGCCGATTTGCCTGCCCGTCTCAAAAGATATTTCCGTCAATTGACGGGCGAGTTCTGGCGAGACGATTTGTTCGGGAGCGACGCGCCGCGTAGATAATCTTTCGATGCGTCGTAGTTGATTCTGTTTTAAGCCCTGCGTAAAGCCGTGAATATTACTGATAAAACTAAAAACCTCCAAAAACTATCGTTTATTATAACAGATTACGATAAGAAAGTTTCAATTTTCAGGTTTCGGATTTTGAGTTTTATGTCTCGCGTTTTAAATGTGGATTTTGAAAACAACTTGTTTTCAGACTTGAAACTTGAGACTTGAAACCTGAAACTCAACTGAATACAATCAAGCAATGCAGCCGCGCACCAGACGACAAAAAGAAGTTTTTGATTACATCAAACAATACATTGAAAATCACGGTTACGAGCCGTCGTATCAATTAATCGCCTGGCATCTGAAAGTTAAGTCAAAGGCAGGAGTCGCCAAACATATCGAAGCTCTCGAAGCACAGGGCTTATTGACTCGACGGCGCGAAAACGGCAGTTTTTGGCTCGATTTGCGTCCCGTTGATACAATCGCCGACGCGGTTTGCGAAATCGAGTGGCTAAAAATTCCAAGGAGCGAAATGTATGTTGAAAACTGGGAAAATCAGCCGCTTTTCGTGCCGAAATTTCTGCTTGGCGATCAAGAACCGGAACGATTGCGAGCCTTTCGCGTCATGAGCGATGCGATGTCTAGCGAACACATCTGCGAAGGCGACATTGCGTTGATTGAGAAACGTCCTTACGCCCGCGACGGCGACATCGTGGCGGCATTAACGAATAAAAGAATCGTTCTCAAACAATTCTACCGCGAAGGCGCGCACATCGAACTCCGACCGACAAATCATAGATATTTGACTTTGAAACTTCCGGCAAATAAAGTGGAAATTTTGGGCGTTTATCGCGGACTTATCAGACCTTTGATTTAAAAATCTATAAGTTAAAGACCTTTTCGCACTAAAAAATATACATCCCTGTTTTTGCCGGCGAAAAGCGGCTTTCGTTGCCGATTGCCCAACCGATTCTATAAAGCTAATCTTTGAATATGTCTAATAAACCAACACCGAACGCCAGTTACAGTTTGACGCTGCGCGTTAAAATCCAAAATACGCCCGGCAAATTGGGCGAAATCACGACAGCCATCGGACGCGTCGGCGGCGACATCGAGGGCATTGACATCGTTTCGGTCGGCAAAGACTTTCTCATCCGCGACATCACCGTCAACGCCGCCAGCGAAGCGCACGACAAGGAAATCGTCGCTTCGGTTCAAAATATAGACGGCGTGGAAGTGGTTCACACATCCGACCGAACTTTTTTGATGCACCTCGGCGGCAAGATCGAAACCGTTTCAAAAATCCCTTTAAAAACACGCTCGGATTTATCAATGGCATACACGCCAGGCGTTGCCCGCGTCTGCGAAGCGATTGCTAAAGACCCGGAAAAAGCCTTCACTTTAACGATTAAAAAAAATACGGTCGCAGTTGTCTCCGACGGCACGGCGGTTTTAGGTCTCGGCGACATCGGACCAGCCGCCGCAATGCCGGTAATGGAAGGCAAATGTCAATTGTTTAAAGAATTCGGCGGCGTTGACGCTTTCCCGATTTGCCTGACCACGAAAGACCCGCACGAGATTATCGAAACGATTAAAAACATTTCGACTGCGTTCGGCGGCATCAATCTCGAAGACATTTCCGCACCTCGCTGTTTTGAAATCGAAGATCGTTTGAAAGAAGAACTCGACATTCCGATTTTTCACGACGACCAGCACGGAACTGCCGTTGTCGTTCTCGCCGCATTAATTAACGCGCTGAAAATCACTGGCAAAAAGATGGAAGATATTAAGCTCGTCGTCAATGGAGTCGGCGCGGCGGGCGTAGCGTGTTCAAAAATCGTGATGGCGGCGGGCGTGAAAAACATCGTCGGCTGCGACCAATCCGGCGCGCTTTACGCCGGACGCGCCGAAAATATGAACTGGGTGAAAGATTGGTATGCGCAAAACACCAACCCGAATATGGAAAAAGGCTCGATTCACGATGTAATCCGAAGTGCGGACGTTTTCTTCGGATTATCCGCGCCCGGCGTGATTGACGAAACGGATTTGAAACGCATGGGACGCGACCCGATTGTTTTCGCAATGGCAAATCCGATTCCCGAAATTATGCCAGAAGATGCCGCAGGTCATGTTGCGGTGATGGCGACCGGACGCTCGGATTATCCGAATCAAATTAAGAACGTCCTCTGCTTTCCCGGCATCTTTCGCGGCGCGTTAAACTGTCGCGCCTCGCGCATCAACGAAGAAATGAAGTTAGCGGCGGCAACCGCGATTGCCGAAATTATCTCGGACACGGAACTTCACCCTGACTACATCATCCCATCGGTTTTCGATAAAAGAGTCGGCGAAGCCGTCGCCGCGCGAGTCGAAGAAGCCGCTTACGCGACCGGCGTTGCCAGGCGTGAACGCACCGACAGCGATTCGGAATTTTGATTTAATCAGATTAGAAACAAAATATGAATACGCTTTACTACGGCGACAATCTGAGAATCCTGCGCGAGTACATCAAAGACGAAACGGTAGATTTGATTTATCTCGACCCGCCGTATAACTCAAACCGCAATTACAATGTTTTGTTCCGCGACGAATCGGGCGCGGAAGCCGAAGCGCAAATAACGGCTTTTGAAGACACCTGGCACTGGAACGAAGCCGCCGAACGCCCCTATCACGATTTGATTTTGCAGGCGGACGACGTTTCCCGAATAATCGAAGCGTTTCGCTCGTTCATCGGCACGAACCAGATGATGGCTTATCTGGTGATGATGGCGGCGCGGCGCGGCGAACTGCACCGCGTTCTCAAACCGACGGGCAGTTTATATCTGCATTGCGACCCGATTTAATTCTTTTTCTTGGCTTCTAAGCTGAACTTCTGAAGTAACCAATTCAATACAGCTTCTTGGTCATTAATCGTCGCCCGCCTGATTTGAGCAAGCAAGTGAATTTGGTCGGGTTTTGGCAACGCCGTATTTTGCAAACCTTCGTTACAATTCGTGCAAACGGCGCGGAGATTTTGCGGAGTGTCGTCGCCGCCTTTTGATTTATCGAGTATATGCCCCATCGTTAATCGCACCGTTCGATTTCCGCCGAACGGGTCAGGGTCGCCTGCCGCAACGCCGCACATCTGACAAGTGTAACCGTTTCTTTCCAGTAACCGGGCGCGGGTTTCTTTTGAAATATCGCGGGCGAAAGCAGGGACTCGTTTTGTTGTTTCCAAAAGATATTGATTCGGCTTTAAGTTTGCGCGGTCTTTGTGAGAAAGAATTTGATAGCCGTCTTCGTTTCGCAGTTCACGAACGCGACGCGCCCATTCGACCGCGCCGCCGCTGGCTCGCTGAACATCTTTCGATTCAAGCACATTACCGATATTTTTCAGAAAGTATTCGAGAATTAGCTGTTTCGAGCCAGGTTTTCGAGACATATTATTTGTGCTTATTATTGATTTACATTGACAGCCGACAACTGAAACTGTGGTTGGACAGATGCCGCACGTTTTTTACTCGTTTCCGCGTAGGTCGGATTTAGTTCGATAAGAATTGCTTTGCGATTTAACTCGTTCGCCGCTATTCCGGTAGTTCCCGAACCACTGAACGGGTCTAAAATTGTATCGCCTTCGCGCGAACCCAGCAGAATACAGCGTCGTGCCAGTTCACGCGGAAATGTTGCTGGATGTCCGTTTCTGCTCGAATCGGGACCGAGTATCCAATGATTGCGAAGATTTGCTCCGCTTTCTTCTCGAACACCGCTTGGGTCGTAGAAATAAGCGGGCGACTTGGCGAACATAAAAACTTCTTCGGTTGCACTCGTCGGTCTGTTTTTCACGCTCTCCGGCATCGCGTTTTTCTTAACCCAAGTTATTTTTGATCTTAATATCCAACCGTCCGCCTGCAACGCGAAAGCGACACGCCAAGGCAACCCTATCAAATCTCTATCTTTCAGTCCCCAACATTCGGGAACTTTGCAGTTGCGTTTTTGAATCAGTTTTTTTGTATTGCCAACTATGGCATTTGGTCCGTGATTACCTGTCCCGCCGTTTCTCGCATATCCGTCGCCGACATTTAGCCACACCGTTCCGTCTTTGCGAAGAACGCGGCGCACTTCTCGAAACAGAGCCACGAGATTTTCGACATATAGCTCCGGCGACGATTCGGCTCCAATTTGCGCCGGATGGTCGTAATCGCGCAGTCCCCAATACGGCGGCGACGTTACGCAACATTGGACTGACTCAGCCGCTATCGTCGGCAAAACCGTGAGGCTGTCTCCAGTCAAAATTTGCAAATTACTCATTTTATTATTATCTTGCCTCAAACTTTATTGACTATCAATTACAGCAGTATGTTATTTCTTTTTGTCGTAGAGTGATATGGCATCGCCGCCTTTTTCGATGACCGAAGCGGGAAATCAACGCGCCCGCCGGCGCAGGTCAAAAGCAGAAAGATAAAATCTGGCGACATCCGCGATTTAGTCGGCACAATCACCCGCGAATCGGCGGCAATCGGCGTTTTTATCACGCTCGAAGATTCGACCAGAGATATGCGAACCCAAGCGGCAAGCGAGGGCTTTTATCACTCCGACGGCTGGAACCGAGATTTCCCGCGCCTGCAAATTTTCACGATTGAAGAATTATTAAACGGCAAAGACGTTTCGCCGCCGCCGAATATGACGACGTTCAAGCAAGCCGAGAAATTTTCTAAATTCGAGAAACAAATTGAAATGTTTTGATTGGCGGACTTTGCGCAAAAATCATTTGAAGCCGGTGTATAAATAAAGACATCGTTTTTACCGGGTTAGCGGTTGATTGAATTTAGTCGTGCGTTTTAACGCACGGTTGAAGTCATACAAACATCACGTCGCATCAGCGACGATTGAAACAAACAACGAATTATTCAATTGTCGCTGACGCGACAAAGATGGATTATCATTCGTTTCCGTGCCTTAAAAGACACGGCTAAACTCAGCGCATCGCTACGCGATGATTTACGCGCAGATTTCAACAATTTAGACCGCTGTTCACTAACCCTCAACGCTTCTTTTTACCTTTGCCTACTGTTTTCTTCTTTCCCTTACCTTTTGCGGGCGCGGCTTTGCGGCTGGATTTCCCTGCAAACTTACTAAAAGCCGAACTGGAAGCAGTTTCAGATTTTGCTTTGCGGCGTGGTTGGTCTTCCACAAAATCAAAATCGGATGTCGGAGCGCGGCGAGCGGTCGGTTTGTCGAAATCCGTCGTTTTTTTGCGGCGCGGTCGGTCTTCGGGCAAAGCGAAAGGCGAAACTAATTTGCTTCTCGAAGGAGGTTTGCGCGGCGGATTGTCGCCCGTCGTATTGTCGAACGGTGCGGCGAATGTGTTAACGGGTTTCGGTTTGCGCGGCGGTTTGTCTTCAAAGTTATTTGCGGGTTTCGCATTTCGGCGCACATTATCCTCGAACCGACCGGCTAATCTGGCAATCGGGCTTTTCTTTTCCGGCTGACGGCGCGGCGGTTTTTCCCACGAATCGTTTCTTTGATTCGATTCGCGCTGGCTGCCGCTTGACTGCCGCGAATCCGGGAGCGCGTCGTGCGACGAGGCGAGACGAATGTTGGCGTTTTGCCCGCGAACACGCGTGCTGCTCATTTGCGACAAAACTTGCTGGACTAATTCGGATGGCACATCAACGAATGTGAAGCGGTCGTAAATATCAATCGCGCCGATGGCTTTGCCCGGCACGCCGCCTTCGTTGGCGATTGCGCCGACAATATCCGCCGGGCTAATGCGGTGACTGCGCCCTACATCAACGAAAAGCCGCACCATATCTGCTTCGCGGAAGGAAAATTGCTCCACCTTCGGTTCAACCGGAACTTCCAGAGGCTTGTCGCCCGCGCCTAAGAATGCGGCGGCGGCAGCTATTTCGGACATATCGCAGCCGCTTTCTTCCGCTAATTCCTCGATTAACGACAAATATAATTCCAACTCTTCATCCTTGAGCGTTTTCAAAATCCGCTCTTTGAACAAATTGATGCGGCGCGAAGCTACGTCCGCCTGCGTCGGCAGTTTCATCGGCTGAATTTGCTGCTTTGTAAATTGTTCGATGTCGCGTTTCATCCGCTGCTGGCGCGGCGTGACGAACAAAACCGCGGTGCCGTCGCGCCCGGCGCGTCCCGTGCGCCCGATGCGGTGAACGTAGGATTCGGTGTCGCCCGGCATGTCGTAATTGATGACTGAAGAGATGCGTTCGACATCTAATCCACGGGCGGCAACGTCGGTTGCCACGACGATTTCGACACGTCCGTCGCGCAGGCGTTTAATTATGGCTTCGCGCTGATTCTGGCTCAAATCGCCGTGCATCGCTTCCGCCGCGTAGCCGCGAGCCTGAAGTTTATTCGTCAGAGAATCCGCGCCGATTTTCGTGCGGTGAAAAATCAAAACCGCTTCGCCCGTCGCCGTTTCCATTTCCAGCAGACGAGTCAGCGCGTCGGTCTTTTGATTTTCGGTGACATTGATATAAAACTGTTTGATGTTCGGCACGGTCAACGTTTTGCGCTCGATTTCTACGTTAACCGGCTCGTTTAAATACTTTTCGGCGAGCCGCCGGATTTGGCGCGGCATCGTCGCCGAAAACAAAGCCGTCTGTCTGGTTTCGGGCGTGTGCGACAGAATCCATTCGACATCTTCCTGAAAACCCATCCGCAGCATCTCGTCGCCTTCGTCGAGAATCACCATTTTCAAATTCGATATATCAATCGTCTCGCGGCGCATATGATCCATCACGCGACCCGGAGTTCCGACGATAATCTGCACGCCGCTTCGCAAATGTTTGATTTGCTGCGAGATTGACTGTCCGCCGTAAACCGGCAGGACGCGCACGCCGCCGAGAAATTTCGCATAAGTGTGAAACGCTTCGGCAACCTGAATCGCCAGCTCGCGGGTCGGCGTTAGCACTAAAATTTGAACTTTGCGATTGCCGACTTCGATCTTCTGAAGCGCGGGCAAAGCGAACGCCGCCGTTTTCCCGGTTCCCGTCTGCGCTTGCCCGACAATATCTCGCCCGGCAAGCAAAATCGGAATGGTCTTTAACTGAATCGGCGACGGCGTTTCATAGCCGACTTCTTTGACTGCTTTTACCAATTCCGCAATTAAACCGAATTGCTCGAACGGATTTTCCATTTCCGTTTCTTCGCTCATTTCAACCGTATCCGCGTTCTCGAATGAGTTTTCCTCATTCATTTCTTCAATAATTTCTTCCTGCATACTAAATAAAATTCTTTTCCGCTAATTTAACTGTTAATAACAAACTCTCAATCATACGAGTCTTTAGCCCGTATTCAAAATCATCAATCGTCACAAGCTGTTATTTAAACTGAAAAAGCAGTCCGAAGACTGCCCGTTTTCAAATCAATTGCAATCAATAACTCACCGCTCCTGTGTTTCCGATTGACGATGCGGAATTCCAAGTCTTCTTAAAACCCTTTTGAGATTGATCGCGTCCTCTGCTCCTTTGTCGTCCAACATAACTCCATACGGGCGCACATTGTAAATCGCTTCGAAAGTTTCGTATTTGGCATCCTCGCTTATGTCGAGCGACTGTATCGCCTTAATCACCGTATCCCGGTCTATATTCTCATTCTCGGCGACGTAGGAAATATTTATATAAGTCATGGTTTCATCTTAGCACGTTTGCGCCCGAAACCTTTTATTTATCGCGGCGGGGATTTTATAAACAATTGAAATTACCTGCATATTCAATTGCAGACGATATAAATCAATTAAATGCGAATCAGTAGTTGAAACTGGTTGAATAGAATCAACCGTTTACAACTTTGGGTTTTTCAATTTGGAAAAACCCAATTTGATAACTCGTTTGTTTTCAACAACGGAATTTTTCAACTACT
>Ga0136611_10000055_pt1 | contig 57989 bp, 43 predicted proteins | sample AntDrymUQ2232306_2_FD_106645 | JGI IMG/M metagenome (GOLD analysis project Ga0136611, IMG submission 106645) | Polar desert sand microbial communities from Dry Valleys, Antarctica - metaG UQ223 (23.06) | ecosystem: Environmental > Terrestrial > Soil > Desert | place: Antarctica: Dry Valley... | reverse complement strand
GTCTCGTTCTGCACGTTCTTTGCCCGCACGGGCGCACTCTTTAACCTGATCCCGACCTTTGCGGAAGACAAGCTGTCGTTGTCCGCGACCCAGATTGGCGTCGGTCTGGCGATGATCTCGATTGTCGGGCTGCTGCTTGCTTATCCCAGCGGCGTGTTAGTCGATCGTGTCGGGCGCAAAGGCGTGATCGTGACATCGACACTGGTGAGCGGTGTTTCGATGGCGACGTTCGCGCTCGCCCCGAGTTTCATCTGGTTCATCGTCGCCTGCGCGCTGTGGGCGACATCGTCTGGCATCGCCAGCGCCGCTCCTTCCGCCTACGCTGCCGACATGGCTCCGCCCGGCATGAATGCACCAGCCATGGGCATGTATCGGATGTTGGCCGATTTCGGCTACGTCGCCGGGCCGTTGCTGCTTGGCACCGCCGCCGATCTATTCGCGACGGAGACGGCGCTCTATGCGACCGGCGCACTGGTCGTCGCAGCGGGGCTGATGTTCGCCGTCTTCGCTCCCGAGTCGTATCGTGCTGAACGCACACCACCAGCGTCGCAGCCAGTCGTTGCAAGCGGCATCGGTGGCAGCAACGATACGTAGCGACGGATCGCAGCGTGCGTCGCGCGGTGTCACCTGTACCATCTGATGCCCGTCACCCGCTCCGACGCGTGATAGACTTCGCTCGCACCCATAGTTCGAGACCGATGGGTTTTTTGTGATGTGGACGCGGAAAATCAGTCACCGCGCCCCACGTAGAATTGTGCTGACGTTGAGGACACACCACCGATGATCCGGCCCATTTCAGCATTCTTTGGACTCTTCAGCCGCGACCTCGGAATTGATCTTGGGACCGCCAATACCCTCGTGTATGTGCGCGGCAAGGGGATCGTGATCTCCGAGCCATCAGTCGTGGCCGTCGATACGAAGACGCGTCGGGCGTTGGCGGTTGGCGTCGAGGCCAAGGCGATGGTCGGCAAGACGCCGGAAACCATCGTTGCTGTGCGCCCCCTTAAAGACGGTGTCATCGCCGACTTCGACACGGTCGAGTTGATGCTGCATCACTTCATCCAGAAGGTCCACGTCCAGCGCTTTATGGCCCCACATCCGCGTGTCGTTATCGGCATTCCAAGTGGTGTCACCGAGGTTGAAAAGCGTGCCGCCAAGGATGCTGCACTCTCGGCTGGCGCGCGCGAGGCATACACGATTGAGGAACCGATGGCGGCGGCGATCGGCGCTGGCCTGCCGATCAACGAGCCGGTTGGAAGCATGATTGTCGATATCGGCGGCGGCACGACTGAGGTCGCCGTCATCTCGCTTGGCGGTATCGTCGTCAACCACTCGATCCGCGTCGCTGGCGATGAGATCGACGAGGCCATCATTCATTACGCTCGGCGCGACCACAACCTCGTTATCGGCGAACGCACGGCCGAGAACGCGAAGATCGCTGCTGGCTCCGCGTACCCCCTGGAAGAAGAGCAGCGCGTCGTCCTGCGTGGCCGTGACCTGCTCACCGGTCTCCCGAAGGCCGTCGAGGTGTCCAGCGTCGAGCTTCGCGACGCCATCTCAGGCCCAGTCAACACCATCGTCGAACTCGTCAAGACGTGTGTTGAGGAGACGCCGCCCGAGCTGGTGGCCGACATCATGGAGCAGGGCATCGTCCTGGCTGGTGGAGGCGCGCTTCTGCTCGGCCTGGACAAACGTCTGACCGCTGAGCTGCGCATGCCAGTCCGCAAGGCCGAGGACCCATTGACCTGCGTCGCGCGTGGAACGGGGCGCGTCGCCGAGGCGCTGCACATGTATTCCCGCGCGCTGGCCAGTGGCCAGGAACTGCGTCGAAGGTCGTAGCCGGGCATGGGACGTGGGACGTGGGACGTGTGGTGTGGGTGGGTTGATCGCTGCTGGGGATTCAGTGCTCCTGTTTCGGCGTCACGAGCACTGCGGTCCTTCCAGACCTCCCATGTCCTGCGCCCCACGTCCCATGCCCTGCGGATATGCGCATGACGATCGTCCAGCGTCGCAACATCATCCTGATCATCGTGCTGGTCAGTATCAGCCTGCTGCTGATCCTCCTCGATTCCCGCAACCGGCTCGATCGCCCGAAGGGTCTGGCTGGGACGATCCTTGCGCCAATTGCCGGATTGCTGACGGATTTCGGCGACCAGATTGTGGGCCTGAACGACAACAGTGCCACCGATGTCGATCGAGAGCTCGCCGATCTTCGGGATCGGTACGACGCGTTACTGGCGGAGAACGCGCAGCTCCAGGAAGCGGAGCAGCGTGTCGCTGAACTTGAAGGGCTGCTCGATTTCCAGGAGTCGCAGCCCGATCTCAGTGTGCTCAGCGCCGATGTGCTGCTACGCGACCCACAGAGCCGCGAAAAAATCATCGTTATCAATCGCGGTGCGAACGATGGCGTTCGAGTCGGGATGCCAGTCGTTAGCCCCAACTTCTTCGTCGGTCAGGTGACGGAGGTCGAGCCGAACCGAGCTCGCGTCCTGCTGGTCGTCGATTCCGGTTTTCAGACGGGTGCCCGTGTACAAGGATCTGATCGGGATGGCATCGTCTACGGCCAGTGGCAGGAAGGCGGGCGCGTCGTGATGCGGCACGTCCCCATCGACACGCCAGTGCGGGCCGGTGAGGACGGCGATCTGGTCGTCACCTCCGGACGCACCGAAGGAGTACCTCCTGGCCTCATCATCGGCAAAGTGCTGGAGGAGCGTCAGAACACTTTGCAGAACGAGATCGAGCTGGAGGTCGTGCCACTGGTCGATCTGGACAACCTCCAGGCGGTATCAGTGATTCTGGGCGGGGGTTCCCCGTAGGGTCGCCGCATGCCGCGACCGGCGTTGGTCCCCGGTCGTTTGAATCGTAACGACACTCCGGTAAGACGTCGTCGCTACCGATGTCGCTGGCGAGACAGCAACGACGTCGATTGATAATGGTTCGTCCGCCCGAACGCACGGGGACCGACGCCGGTCTCGGCATGCGGCGACCCTGCGATGAGTGACATGGATGAGGAACATGACGTGCCAACTGATCCCCGCCTGATGGCCGCGACGGCGGTGAGCAAAGTCATGACGCGTGGTATCCGGCGCATTGGACGTGGCGGAGGGACGGCGCTGCCAGGTCTGATTGCCAACAAGCTCGACCCGCGTATGCTCGACAAGCTGGCGCGGCGACTTCCGGCCGGCACCATCGTCGTGGCTGGGACGAACGGTAAGACGACGACGAGCCGGATGCTGGCGGAGATGCTGGAGGCGGCGGGTCGCGGCGTTGTCCATAACCGGGCGGGGTCGAACCTTGTGCGCGGCATCTCGTCGGCCTTCGCCGAACAGATGACGCTGCTCGGTTCGGGCAGGGCCGAGATCGGTGTGATCGAAACCGATGAGAACGCCTTCCCGGATGTCGTGCGACGCGTTCAGCCACGCGTCGTCCTGCTGCTCAACCTCTTTCGCGACCAGCTCGACCGGTATGGCGAACTTGAGACGATCGCCAATCACTGGCGGAGTGCCGTCCGCGACCTGTCGCCGGACACGACCCTCATCATCGACGCTGACGACCCAAACCTCGCGGCACTGGCGAACGATACGCGAGCGCGGGTGGTGACATTCGGATTGGACGTGTCGGGCCACGCGCTCTCCGAGTTGCCGCACGCGTCCGACGCGGCGATCTGCCGCGTCTGCGAGTCGCCGCTGGTCTACGACGCCCTCTTTCTGTCCCATCTTGGCGACTACCATTGTCCGAACTGCGGGAATCGTCGGCCACGACTCGATCTGGCAGCCCGCGACATTCAGCTCGACGGGATGCGGGCGCTGCGCATGACGGTCCGTGACCAGCGCGAGGGCAGTGACGCAATTGACCTCGAACTGGACGTTTCCGTACCAGGGCTCTACAACGCATACAACGCATTGGCCGCCGTCGCTGCCGCGCGGGTACTCGGCCTCCAGCCCGACCCGATTTGGACGACGCTGCGTGAGTTCACGGCAGCCTTTGGGCGATTGGAGCGGGTCGAGTACGCGGGACGGACTCTCACCTTGGCGCTGGCGAAAAACCCAGTCGGCTTCAATGAGATATTGCGGATGATTGCGACTGTCCCGCTCCGCGCACCAGACGCACTCGTGATCGCGATCAACGACCTGGATGCTGATGGCCGCGATGTCTCGTGGCTCTGGGATGTCGACTTCGAGGTGCTGGCCGACGACCGGCACGACGCGACCATTTTCGCGGCTGGGCTGCGCGGTCACGATCTCGCCGTGCGTCTGAAGTACGCCGATGTCCCGATCGACCGGCTGGATGCGTCCGCAGCTGCGCTGCCGCTCTCCCAGGCGCTCGACCAGATCATCGCCAGCACGCAGGCAAACGCGAGCATCTTCCTGCTCCTCACCTATACGGCCCTGCTACAGTTGCGTCAGACCCTCGCGGATCGAGGCGCGGTCGCCGAGTTCTGGGAGCAATGATTCATCGGAGGTTCGAATGACCAACACTTCGCTGGCGATCGGCTGGCTCTATGGTCACGAGATGAACATCTACGGCGACCGTGGGAACGTGATGGCGCTGGCGCGGCGGGCGGAGTGGCGCGGAATCGATACGAGTGTCGCGACGATTGGTGTCGGCGAACCGCTCGATCCGGAACGCTACGATCTCTACTTCTGGGGCGGCGGGCAGGATCGCGAGCAGATCACCGTCTCGCGCGACCTTGCTGGCGCGAAGGGCCAGGCGCTCAAGGCAGCCATCGAGGACGATGTGCCGATCCTGGCGGTCTGTGGCGGCTACCAGTTCCTCGGCCATTCCTATCATCCGTTCGAAGGTGACGATCTGCCCGGTATCGGCGTCATGAACGTGACGAGCGAGGCGGGACACGACCGCTACATCGGGAATGTCGTCGTGGACGCTGGTGAACTCGGAACGCTTGTTGGATTCGAGAACCACTCCGGAAAGACCTGGCTTGGTGACGGCGTGCAGCCACTCGGACGCGTCCGCGTTGGCAACGGTAACAACGGCACGGATGGCACCGAGGGCGCGCGCTACCGAAACGCGATCGGCTGCTATCTGCATGGGTCGCTCCTGCCGAAAAACCCACACCTCAGCGACTGGCTGATCGCCGCCGCGTTGCGCCGCAAGTACGGCACAGACATCACTCTGGCCCCGCTGGACGACGTATTCGAGCAACAGGCGCACGACGCCGTCGTCGCCCGCGCTCTGTCATTGCGGCGGTAGGGTCGCAGCGGTACTGAATGCATTTCCGACGAATGGCGCATAGTCGGAGCGCGGCTATCGCGTTATCCTGTTTGGAGTCGGTGACGTTGCATGTCGATCACCAGGATATTCGGTCCAGCGGAGGGAATCCCACGATGCGCGTCGCGTTCGTTTCAGATGTCCACGGCAATCTGCCGGCGTTCCAGGCGGTCCTCGCCAGCATCGAGGAGCATGGACTGTTCGACACACTCATTGGCGGGGGTGACTTCGCGTTTGGCGGTGTCTACCCGGCCCGCTGTGTCGCCGTGACGCGCGAACACGGATTTCCGTGTGTGCGCGGGAACACCGACGAGTGGGTGGTCGAGTCCTTCACGGCGGGCCGACGCCCGGCCAGAGACTACGGGCCAGCCGAAGCGCACAATGGCGCGATGTTGGCGGTCGATTCCTGGATCGCGCGCCTGCTGGATGGTGATGCGGCCCGCTGGCTGTCTGAACTGCCGATGGACTGGCGCGTCACCGGCCCGAGCGGGCAGCGTCTCGCATTTGTCCACGCGACGCCGTGGAGCACACACCCGCAGTTCCTGCCTGATGACGAGGCGATGCAGACCCGTATCCTCGACGCCGCCGACACCGATGTCGTCGTGCATGGCCACAACCATAAGGCGTATGTGCGTCAGATCGGGGAACGCACCATCGCCGGTGCAGGGAGCGTCGGCATGCCGACCGATGGCGATCCGCTCCCGGCCTGGCTGATCGGCAGTGACGATGGCGCTGGCTGGCGTTTTGAGCACGTCCGCGTCCCCTACGACCGTGACACGTATCTCTCCGAGCTGGCCCGCAGCGGCATTCCCAACTCCGCGCAGTTCATCAGTGTGATTCGCGGGGGATGAGGGTGTAGGTCGTAGGTTGTAGGGGTACGGTCGGTTCCGAGTTGGGTTGGTGGGGTGCGACGTGACCCCTCCCCCGGCCCCTCCCCGACGCGGGGAGGGGGGACAAAGTGGGGAACGTCAGTTGTTTCGCTTCGACAGGTAGCCCGTAGCCATCACCCCTTCCCCGCGTCGGGGAGGGGCCGGGGGAGGGGTCACGTCGCACCCCACCAACCCGATTCAGAGACGTATCCCTCGAACTTACAGGTATGATATACTCTGTATCAAAGCCAAGGGATGCGCGGGTTCGCCGCGCGATAGTACGCCAATTGACCTCCATATCCGCGCAGCGCGGGGGTCGCCGAGCCGTACTAGCCGGCTCGATCGGTTCCCAATCGCGGTTTGTCCTCCCGTAAGCGTTTACGGGAGTATCATGTGCGTTGCGCGCGACAAGGTACTACTTCGTGAATTCTATAGTTGAACACGAGACAATGACTGTCTCGTTTGCTGACATGCGCCTGCGTCCCGAGACGCTCAGGGCGCTCGCTGGCATGGAAATCTCCACGCCAACACCAATTCAGACCAAAGCGATGCCGGCCCTGCTCGAAGGCCGCGATGTGATCGGCCAGGCACGCACGGGTTCTGGCAAGACACTGGCTTTCGGTATTCCGGCAGTCGAGTGGGCCGATCCGAAGGTCCGCGCCGTCCAGACGCTGATCCTGACGCCAACGCGTGAGCTTGCGGTGCAGATCGGCGGCGTGCTCGATGAGATCGGACGCGAGCGTGGCATTTCGACGACGCTGATCTTCGGCGGTCGCACGCCGGGGCCGCAGGTTGCCGCGCTCCGCAAGGGCGCACCGATCGTGGTTGGTACACCGGGACGTGTGCTGGACCTGATCAATCAGGGTGCGCTCGACCTGCGTGGCCTGCGTTTCCTCGTGCTGGACGAGGCGGATGAGATGCTCGATCGTGGCTTCGCGCCAGACGTTGAGCGCATCCTCGCCCGCACCCCACGCGAACGGCAGACTGCGCTCTTCTCGGCCACCGTCCCGGCCTGGGTCGGCGAGACAGCGCACAAGCACCTGCGCAACCCGATCTCCTTCAAGGTCGACCCGCGACCAGAGGAAGATTCCTCGATTGAGCACACCGCCTACGAGATCGCTGATGGCGACAAGATGGCGGCGCTCTACGACCTGCTCGACCGCCGTGGCCAGGGGGCTGCGATTGTCTTCGGTCGCACCAAGCATGGCGTCAAGAAGCTGGCGCGGCAGATGGAGCAGGCTGGCTATCCGGTCGGTGCGCTCCAGGGTAATCTCTCGCAGAACGCCCGCGACAAGGTCATGGAAGATTTCCGCGCTGGGCGGACCGACATCCTGGTCGCGACGAACGTCGCCGCCCGTGGTCTCGACATCACCAGCGTTGATCTCGTCATCAACATGGACCTGCCAGAATCGCCGGAGCTGCTGACGCACCGCATCGGCCGCACCGGGCGGATGGGTCGCGCCGGACAGGCAATGACGCTGCTGGCACCCGAAGATGCCTCCAAGTGGCGGCAGCTCGAGCGTGGCCTGACCAAGCGCATCCCGCGCAAGCGCTGGACCGGTGCCGCCGACGCACTCGGTGAGGCTGCGGCTCCAGTCGCACGACCGGCAACGCCAGTCGTGCGCACGGTCGCACCGGCACCAGTGATCGCACAGGCACAGCCGAGTCGCCGCCCGGCGGGTCAGCCACGTCGTGAATCTCCCGCGCCGCTCGCGCGTTCGCGTGATACCCAGCCGGGCATCCGCGACTTCCAGCCGTCGCCGGAGAAGATCGCCGAGTACTTCGGCAAGTCCGCCGCTCCGCAGCGTGCGGGCGCGTCGACACCGACGCGCGCGACACCAATCGAGCGCGTCGGAGATCGCCGTCAGAATCGCGCTCCCGATCGTCAGCGCACGATGGCGCAGGCGACGCACGAGGTCACCTGCACTGGCTGTGGCAAGCAGGCCCAGGTACCGTTCCAGCCTGACCTGACCCGTCCGGTCTACTGCTCGGACTGCTTCCAGCCCCGACAGCGATCGTCATCGGCCCCGAATCGAGCGCGCAACGTGCGAGGCGTGGCCCGCTAACCAGCATCTTCGACAATGAAACGGCTGCCGTACCTTTGGGTGCGGCAGCCGTTCTTGTATCGCTCGCACAACGCAGTAGCATTCCATTCGTCGAGAGCGCTGTTGGTTCGTAGGATCAATCCGCGTAGGCTACGGTTGGGGATGAGCAGTTCTCGATGGAACGGTTCTTCCTCAATCGCCATTTGCCGACTACTGACAGTTCCACAGGAGGCACCGCATGGTCCGTGAGATCGCTCCGGCTGGACGCAGGACACCAGTTCCCAGCGCAGAAGATGTCCTGCGGCAGTGCCGGGACGAGAACGTGCAGTTCGTCAACCTGCAGTTCACCGACATCATGGGCATCGTGAAGATGGTAACGATCCCGGTCGAGGTCTTTCCAGACGTGCTCGAACATGGACAGTGGTTCGACGGCTCGTCGATCGCCGGGTTCGCGCGCATCGCTGAATCGGACATGTTTCTGATGCCCGATCTGGCGACATTTGCCATCATCCCCTGGGAACGTGGCCGCAACACGACCGCGCGCGTTATCTGCTGGGTCTATCGTCCCGATGGCGAACTGTTCCCTGGCGACCCGCGATCCGTACTGCTACGGCAGCTCGAGCGCGCTGCCGAGCTGGGATACGCCTATCACACTGGTCCGGAGCTGGAATTCTTCCTGTTCCGCAAGGACGGCACGAACATCGACGTCCTGCCACACGACCGGGGCAGCTACTTCGATCTCTCGACTGACCTGGCCGCCGAAGTCCGTAAGGATATGGTCCGTGCGCTTCAGGAGATGGGCATCAAGGTCGAGGCGACGCATCACGAGGTGGCGATTGGCCAGCACGAGATCGACTTCCAGTACGCCGACGGCCTGACGACCGCCGACCAGTCGGTCACGTTCCGCTACACGTTGAAGGCCATCGCCCAGCAGCATGGTCTGCACGCGACCTTCATGCCAAAGCCGGTCGAGGGCATCGCTGGTTCCGGGATGCACACGCATCAGTCACTGGCATTCCTGGAAGACAGCCGCAACGCCTTCGTCGACACGGACGATGACTACGGTCTGTCAAAGATCGCCAAGCACTTTCTGGCTGGTCAGCTCGCGCACGTCCGAGCGATGACCGCCGTCCTGAACCCGATCGTGAACTCATATCGCCGCCTCGTGCCTGGCTATGAGGCCCCGGTGTTCGTCTCCTGGGCGCGGCAGAACCGTTCCGCGCTCGTACGCGTGCCGGCCATCCGCGCTGGCCGTACGGCTGCCACCCGCATCGAGCTGCGCTGCCCGGACCCGGCCTGCAACCCGTACCTGGCTTACGCGGTCATGCTGGCGGCTGGCATCGACGGCATCGTCAACGAGATGGACCTGCCGGAGCCGGTCGAGGAGAATCTGTACCACTTCACCGAGGAAGACCTCGAACGCCGCAACGTCAAGACGCTCCCCAGCACACTCGGCGAGGCCATCGCCGAACTGGAGCGCGACGACATCATCCGCGACGCGCTCGGCGAGCACGTCTACGGTCGCCTGACCGAAGTTCAGCGCTCGGACTGGACCGCCTTCTGCCGCCATGTGACGAGTTGGGAGCGGGAGCGGTATCTGGAGCTGTATTAGCGGTTTTCTGTCAGCAGGTTGGGAGTACGCGGCGGTTCAATTGGACCGCCGCGTTGTTTGTGGCGCTAGGCGAAGATGTCGGCGAGCGATAACGTGAAGCCGGGTAGCACGTCTTCACCGTCCATCGAATCGCTAACATGGAGAATCTGCGAATCGCCTGGTTGCGTACTCAAGTACACCATCGCAGTCTTTCGAGGCGGATCGATGACCCAGACGATCTTCGCGCCGAACTCGAGGTAGGTCATCACCTTGTCATGCACTCTGCTTGCGCGATCTGACGGCGATACAACTTCTACGACGAGATCGGGAGCCCCTTCTGGGATTTGGTCCACAGCGTCATCAGTCGGAACTCGATCATGAGGGATGAACGAAATGTCTGGAATAAGAACGATCAGCGGATTGCGGGCAAGGACATATCCACCGTCCGCGCCCACAATCACTCCGATGGGATGAGTCTGCAGCCACATGAGGATCGCGGCATAGATTCTTCCGCTAACGGACGTGTGTCTCCACATCGGTGGTGGCATCTCGACGATCTCTCCTCGGATGACCTCGAATCGCTCCGGAAGGTCGTCCATCTCGTAGAGGTCTTCGACTGTCAAGCACCGTGTCTGTGCCTGCTGTACTGCCATTTCGTGCCACCACTCGTGCGCCGCTAGAAGGTTGTCAAAAGTATTATGCACCGGATACCTATGGGTAGCATGAAGAGGTAATGCATTGGTTGATGGTGATGCTATCGCATCCTTGCCATCTCCGACGCGCTCGGCGAGCACGTCTATGGTCGCCTGACCGACGTGCAGCGCTCCGACTGGACTGCCTTCTGTTGGCATGTCACGAGCTGGGAGAGTTATCTGGAGCTGTATTAGCGGTTTGCGATCAGCGGTCAGCGGTCAGCGATTAGCAGGTCGGAAGCATGCGACGATCCGCTCAAATAGCCGCATTGTTGTACATGACTACTGGAAGATGTCCGCGAGTGGAAGTGTGAAGCCGGATAGAACATTTTCGCCATCCAAAGCTTCCCCGACGTGCAGAATCTGAGCGACGCCGGGGCGAACGGAGGCGTGAACTGCCACGGTTTTGCTCGATGGATCGATGATCCATACGAGTTTCACACCGTATTCCAGGTACGTCATTACCTTTGCATTGATCTGACTGGCGCGGTCTGAGGGAGAAATGACCTCAATCGCGAGTTCAGGAGCGCCTTCGGGCATGCGTTCAGCAGCACTGACGGCTGGTGCGAGTGCGGTTGAGACAAATGATACATCTGGGATGCGCACGACCAACGGGTCACGTGACAGAACGAACCCACCGTCCGCACCGCCAACAGTTCCAATCGGGTTCTGTTCCAGCCAAATACCGATCTTGATCCCGATGCGCATGCCGATGGTCGTGTGATCCCAGCCGGTTGGTGGCATCTCGACGATCTCTCCTCGAATGACTTCGAACCGTTCCGGAAGGTCATCCATCGCGTAGAGGTCTTCGACCGTCAAGCGCTGTGTCTGTGCCTGTTGTATTGCCATGTAGTATCACCCCTTGTGCGCCGCTTGAACGCTGTCACGAGTATTATGCACGTGAAACTCATTGAAAGTGTGGAAAGGTAAAGCCATGAACGATAGCGACGCAAAGAACGCAGTGGAGTGGTCGCCGATGGACTGGACGCCGCCGGAGCGCATCTCGTGGTTCCCGGTGCCGGAGGAAGACGACCTTGACCCACGGGTGAAGGAGATCGTGGCGATCCAGCGTGACAAGATCGGTGGGCCGAACAACGTCGTACGCTGCCACGCATTCCGACCCGATCTGATGCTGAAGTGGCTCGATCTGTATGACCACATCAACAAAGGGCCGAGCGGGCTGACGCGCGTCGAGCGAGAGATGATCGGCGTGGTCGTCTCGAACGAAAATCGTTGCATGCTCTGACTCACGAACCACAACGCCGAGTTGCGGCGTTTGCTGAAAGACCCCGTCTTCCCCGACCGCCTGGCCCAGGACTACCGCCGCGCCGGACTCGATCCGCGCATGATGGCGATCATGGACTACGTCGTGAAGATCACGCGTTCGCCGGTCGAAACGAGCGAGGCGGACGTCGCGGCTCTGCTCGAACATGGCCTGACCGACGATGATATTTATGACGTCATCCAGACTGCCGCGATCTACAACTTCAACAACCGTGTTGCGAGCGCGGCGGGGTTCATCCCGGACCGAAAGCAGCATACGGCGTTTCGGGGGTGAGCGTTGGGAGAGGAAAGTGAAAAGGGGAAAGAGGAAAGCAGGTTTGAGGAGATGGTTCCGAGTTGGGTTGGTCGGTGGCGTGTACGGTCCGGCATGAAGCGCGGACCCTACGATGCATGGTCACATCCGGTCGAGATGGTGACGGTGCCAACATCCAGAATGACAATTCGCCGCAACCTCAAACGGCAGCCGACCAACGGATCGTAGGGTCCGCGCTTCATGCCGGACCGTACACGCCACCGACCAACCCAACTCGGAACCATCTCCTCAAACCTGCTTTCCTCTTTCCCCTTTTCACTTTCCTCTCCCAACGCGCCGCTCAAAGCGACGGGGCTGGCACCATGCCAGCCCCGTCGCTTTGTCGTCTTCGTGATCGTTAGCTGGGCTTCGGAATTTGGCTGGAGATGTCGCCGAACGGGTTCTCCAGATAGAGCGTGCCGCCGTCGTAGATCGGCGCGCAGACGCCGGTGTAGACGATGGCGTAGTTGTCTTCCAGGATGTTTTCTCCGGTGCAGGGCTTCACGGTGACATAGAAGCCGGGTCGCACCCAGACCTCGGGGAAGGTGTAGGTGTAGGTCGTGTCGTCGTACAGCTTCCAGCCAAGCATGTTGACATCGTTGTCAGTCACCTGGGTGTTGTTACGTATCTGCACCCCGCCGTTTCCGTCGATCCCCTCGATGTCCATGTCACCGTAGGTGCCGACGCCGGTCGGCGTCGTCGAAGGCGTCGCAGTCGGAGTCGTCGTGCCGGTTGGCGTCTCAGTTGGCTCCTCGCCGCCCTCGTTTGGGATCTGGACGTAGCGCCACTCGAAGTAGTGGCGACCGACGTTACCAGCTTCGACCTGCCAGCCTTCGTCGTTGCCGGGAGTGTAGGTCAGGACACGGCGCTCGAAGGCCTGCACCAGAACCTGGTGCGATACGCCATCGACTGGCACCGTCGTCCAGTACGCGTCGGTGGTGGGATAGCCGGTCGCGTAGAACGGATTGTCGAACAGGTCGCCGTTCACGAACTGACCGTTCTCATAGACCACGCCCTCTGAGTTCATGAAGTCCCAGAAAACCGAGGCGACCGTATGTTTCGTGTTTTCAACAAATTGGGATGCAGTGACGCCCTCCGCCGACAGCAGCGGATCGTCAGCAACGTTGCCGAAGCGGTCGACCGTCGCCGTGATGATCGTTCCGTCGGCGTGCGGGCCGACATCGCGCAATCCAGCTAACGTCGCATAGGTCGGGCCAGTGGATCCCTGTGGGTCGCCTGCGACGTTGCTGATCGACGGGTTGTGTGGCTCAAATTCGGTGTCGCCGAGCTGGAGCTCGCCGGACATCAGTTCGTTCACGAGCAGGCCGTTCGTCACGAACCAGATTTCATCCGGGTCGATCGACTGATCGGTCGTGATCTCCATGCGGCTCTTATCGAAGTACTGCGTCTCGCGGCTGTTGTTGTGGCCCTCGACATATGCTTCGCGCATCGGCTCGGTGAACGCACTCGGTCCCCATATCCAGGTGCGGTCGGCTTCGTCGTCCGCGACCGGCTTATCGGTGCGCTCCCAGGTGGCTGAAAAATATGGCTCGGACGGCGGAAACTCGCCAGTGGGCGGCGCTGCGGCCATGGCCTGGGCGGCTGCGAGGAAGACGAGCAGCATCGCGAACGCGACCGTTGCGATCTGGATCGCGGTTCTCCGCGATGACGCGTGCAGCGGATGCGGTAGGACTAGCGTGCGGTTCCGGACTCTGAACATATGACGATTCTCCTCATATCTGATGAGCTACCGACTTCCAATAGACCGCTCCTGCAGGATGAAACATCCTGCAGGAGCGTATTCGGAGCGATAGGTAATGGTGTCACATCGACGAGTGAGAGGGAAGGAGGACAAGATAGAGATGTAGGTTGCCAACGAGGAGAAACCATGTGACAGGTAATGCTCTTCTCGCGCCGCGTCTCAGATGATCTATCACGAAACGACACCAAACGGCTTATCAGAATGAACGGCAGGTGTCATTTGGAGGGTGTTGAACGCACCGTGTGATGACAGATTTCGCTGAAGCCATAGTTGACACATTAGCGTTCGACATAACCGCGCGCATGGTGTATCTCTGTGTCGTACATTCGTTCTCGCCGCATATTCACGATAGTGTGCGTTGACAAAAACGTCCGGAGCGGAGCAGGGCATGCAGGTAGTCGGGGTCGATAATTGTCCCAGAGGATGGATCGCGGTAGAGCTGAACACAGATACGACCGATCTGACAACGCGGTTCTTCGGGCGATTCACCGATTTGCTCGTCGCTTATGCCGACGTTCCTGCGATTGCGGTCGATGTTCCAATCGGACTTATGGATGGGACACCGCGCCGATGCGACATTGAAGCGCGCAAGCGGCTGGGTTGGCCAGGTATGGCGAACATCTTTCCGGCTCCGGCCCGCTCCATGATCGCGGTGACTGATTTTCGGGAGGCGAAGGAGCAGACACGCGCGCGCTACGGACACGCCGTGACCCGTCGATCGTTCTCCATGTTCCGACAAGTTGCCGAACTCGACGCGGCCATGACGCCGGAACTTCAGAATCGTGTTTACGAAATTCATCCAGATATGTCATTCTGGGCCATGAACGGGCGTAATGCATTGCAGTTTGGCAAGAAGACCCAGGCTGGTCTTGAGGATCGACTCGCGCTGCTTGCGAAGCACTTCGTCGGGTTCAACGTGCCTTCCAGCCGCCGTGAGGCCAAAGCACTGGCCCCTCTCGCCGGTGTCGACGATCTGCTTGACGCGATTGCTGCCGCCTGGACTGCCCGACGCATTGGTGATGGGATCGCGGAGTACCTCCCAGCGACCCCGGAGATCGATGAGCGTGGGCTACGTATGGAGATCGCGATCTAGCGTCTCGATTGTTAACGATCACCGTTGCTGCAATTGCCTGTCCCCGCGCTCATTGTGGACAAGATTCATGCGAGCGTCTATCGTCGCGTTCACCGACGCGATGAAGGCACGCACGCAATAGAGTTGAAGGATGAGCGCCGTGACGACCACCCCATTGACTGACCGTCCAGCCTGGCAGACCCTTCTCGCGCATTACGACAGGATGAAGGATGAGCATCTGCGTGAGCTGTTCGCGGCTGATCCAGTGCGCGGCGAGCACATGGCATTTGAAGCCGTCGGCCTCTACGTCGATTATTCGAAGCACCGCATTACCGACGAAACACTGCGTCTGCTGCGCGAGCTTGCTGAGGAGTCGGGGCTGCGTGAACGCATCGACGCGATGTTCTCCGGCGAGAAGATCAACGTCACTGAGGGCCGCGCCGTGTTGCACACCGCCTTACGACAGCCCGCCGACGCTGTTGTCATGGTCGATGGCGAGAATGTCGAGCCACCTGTGCATGCCGTACTCGATCAGATGGCGACTTTCGCCGAGCGCGTGCGTTCGGGCGATTGGTGTGGGCAGACCGGTAAGCGCATCCGAAACGTCGTCAACATCGGCATCGGTGGCAGCGACCTCGGACCAGTCATGGCCTACGAAGCACTGCGGCACTACTCATTGCGTGATCTGACCTTCCGCTTCGTCTCCAACATCGACGGCACCGACTTCACCGAGGCCACGCGCGATCTTGCCGCCGACGAAACGCTGTTCATCATCTCGTCCAAGACGTTCACTACACTCGAGACGATGACAAACGCGCGGACCGCCCGCGACTGGTTGCTGGAGTCACTTGGCGATGAAACAGCGGTCGCGAAGCACTTCGTTGCGGTGTCGACGAACGCAGTTGAGGTTGAGAAGTTCGGCATCGATACGGCCAACATGTTTGAGTTCTGGGACTGGGTCGGTGGGCGCTATTCGCTCGACTCCGCCATCGGCCTCTCAACGGTGCTGGCGATCGGCCCGGACGGGTTTCACGAGCTGCTGGCTGGCTTTCACGACATGGACGAGCACTTCCGTACCGCGCCGTTTGAGTCCAATCTGCCGGTGCTGATGGGGCTGCTGACAGTCTGGTATGTCAACTTCTTTGCGGCGGAGACGGTCGCGGTGCTGCCCTACGACCAGTATCTGAAGCGCTTCCCGGCCTACCTCCAGCAGTTGACGATGGAGAGCAACGGCAAGCATGTCGCGTTGTCAGGTGAGACAGTGGACTACGATACGAGTCCGGTCTACTGGGGCGAGCCTGGCACGAACGGGCAGCACTCGTTCTACCAGCTCATCCATCAGGGCACGCGGCTGATCCCCTGCGACTTCATCGCCTTTACGCAGTCGCTCAATCCGCTCGGCAACCACCACGACTTGCTGATGGCTAACGTCTTCGCCCAGACCGAGGCGCTGGCGTTCGGCAAGACTGAGGACGAAGTGCGCGCTGAAGGCACACCTGACTGGCTCGTCCCACACCGCGTCTTCGAGGGCAATCGCCCGACGACGACGATCATGGCCGAAAGATTGACCCCGCGCGTCCTGGGATCGCTGGTCGCCCTCTACGAGCACAACGTCTTCGTGCAATCGGTCATCTGGGACATCGACGCCTTCGACCAGTGGGGTGTCGAGCTCGGCAAAGTCCTCGCCCAGCGCATCGCTCCGGAGTTGGAGAGCGCCACCGAGCCGGACCTACCGCACGACTCATCGACAAACGCGCTGATCCGGCGGTATCGAGAGATGCGTGGATAACTACGATGAGGGAAGTCCCGACCCCTTGTCATCCTGAGCGAAGCGGAGCGGAGTCGAAGGACCTAAGCGGCACGAAGATCACCAACGTGGCATCCATTTGACCTCTTGGGTCCTTCGACTCCGCTCCGCTTCGCTCAGGATGACAAGGGGTCAGGGTCAGCCGACTCCTCTGCGTACCATGTGAAGCAAGGCTACGGCGTCACCGCATCCCCAACCATGCCCTTCACCTTCGCGTTGAAGGCTGGCACATCCTTCTCGACGATCGTCTTCAACTGTGACAGCGGGCCATCGACTCGCGACGAGAGGTCGGCGACGACATCGTAGGTCTGCGTGGTCGGCTTGCCCTCGGCGCCGTTGATTGAGCCGATCAGGGCGGCCAGCTTGGCGTTGAGCTTGACCGGGAAGTTGAGCGTGTCCTGGCCCGCCTTGGCACGCCACTGGATCAGCTCGTCTTCTACCTCACGGAGCTTGTCCTTCAGTTCGGTTCCGGCCTTCGTGACACTTTCGTCGTCCAGTCGTTCGGTCCAGAGATCGATCTGCTTGCGAATGCGACGGAGCTGGTTGACGCCCTCGTGCAGCTCCGAGAGCTTGTCGCAGACCTGCATGGCTAGTGCGAAGCCTTCGCGGTAGTCAGTCTCGCTGGATTCGGTACGTGGATCGGGCAGAATGGCGAACTCCTGTGTCTGCGTAGCGTTGCCCGCCTTGATCTCGACGCTATAGTTGCCTGGAGCTGCCTTCGGACCGGTCGCACCGCGCGCGAAGCCCATCGAGCCGGTGTCGTCCGGCACCTCGGTCGCGTTCATGTAGCGCAGATCCCAGACGAAGCGGTTGCTGCCCGCCTTGGACGGCAGGACCGGCGGCTTCGTCAGCCCTGGCTTGTCCTTGTACTCCTCCTCGTCGATCACCTTGCTGGTAAAGGTGCGCACCTCGTTTCCGTTGCTGTCCCTGATCGCCAGCGTGATCGGTTCCTTCGGTTCCGTTCCCAGGTGATAGAGGAATGCGACGCCCTCGGTCGGGTTGTCGCCAGCGTCGAGCGCGATTGGCTTTTCCTTGCCATCTTTCGTCTTGATCTGCTCGAAGCTGGTCGTCAGGCCACCGGCCGAGCGGAAGTTACGGCCTGGCACCGTCTGTCCACCGAAGCCGGGATTCATGGACCAGCGGCGCGTGTCGCGCGGCTTGAACAGCGCCAGGCCGTTCTCCTGCACCTCGCCCTTGGCGACCTGTCGTAGCGGGGAGATGTCGTCGAGGATCCAGAACGAGCGGCCATGCGTGCCGACGACGAGATCGCCCTGGGCGATGACGAGGTCATGGATCGGGACGACTGGCAGGTTAAGCTTCAACGACTGCCACTCCTGTCCGGCGTCGAACGAGACGTACAGCCCACGCTCGGTGCCAGCGAAAAGCAACCCCTGCACCTCTGGGTCTTCGCGGATCACACGGGTGAACTCGTTATCGGAGATGCCGGTGTTGATCGCCTGCCAGCTCGCGCCGTAGTCGTCAGTCTTCAATAGATAGGGCGCGTCGTCGTGCGATTTGTAGCGTGTTGCCGCGACGTAGCAGGTGCCAGCGGCGTGCGCCGAAGGTTCGACGATTGAGATCAGCGACCACTCCGGCAATAGGTTCGGCCCCGGCGTGACGTTCTGCCAGTTGCCGCCGCCGTCGCGTGAGAGGTAGATCAGGCCGTCGTCGGAGCCGGTCCAGATCAGCCCTTTCTCAAGCGGCGACTCGGCGATGGTGAAGACGGTCGCGTACGTCTCCGCGCCGGTGTTGTCCTTCGTGATTGGCCCGCCGGAGGCGATCATCGTCTCCTCGTCAGCGCGCGTCAGGTCCGGGCTGATCTGCGCCCAGGACATGCCTTCGTCGGTGGTGCGGAAGACGTGGTTGCCGCCGTGGTAGAGGACGTTCGGGTCGTGTGGAGAGAAGACCGTTGGCGAGGTCCACTGGAAGCGGAACTTCATCTCCCGCGCCGCCGAGCCGAGCATCATCTCCGGCCAGACCGTGATCGAGCGCGCCAGCCGGGTGGCGGCGTTGTAGCGCGTCAGTAGCCCGCCGTAGGAGCCAGCGAAGACGATGTCCGGGTTATCCGGCTTGACCGCGATGTAGCCCGACTCACCACCGCCGATCGGATACCACTCCGAGGTCGAGATCATGCCACTGTTGGATCTGCTCGGCACCGACATGGTCGTGTTATCCTGCTGCGCGCCGTAGACGCGGTACGGAATCCGGTTGTCGGTGGTCACATGGTAGAACTCGGCCGTTGGCTGGTTGAAGATCGTTGACCAGCCCGCGCCGCCGGTGTAGCTGACCTCGGCACCGCCGTCGTCACCGAGGATGATGCGGTTGGAATCGTTCGGGTCGATCCAGAGCGCGTGCGTATCGCCGTGCTGGACCGGGACCTGTGTGAAGGTCTTGCCGCCGTCGATCGAACGCCAGAGCAGGACGTTCAGAATCCAGAGCACATCGGCGTCGTTCGGGTCAGCGTAGATGTGGTGGTAGTACCAGGCGCGCGTGCGCAGATTCCGGTCGTCGCTGCCCTTCGTCCAGGTGTCGCCGTAGTCGTCGGAGCGGAACAGCGCGCCGTTCTCATGCTCGACGATTGCGTAGAGCCGCCCCGCCTGCGCGCCGGAAGCCGCCACGCCGATCTTGCCCAGCAGCCCTTCCTTCGGCAGACCGGGGTTGCGCGAGATGTCCTCCCAGGTGTCGCCGCCATCGGTCGTGCGCCAGAGGCCGGAATCCTCGCCACCGGAGGACATGAAGTGCGGACCACGGCTGGCTTCCCAGATGCTGGCGTACAGAATGCGCGGGTTGGTCGAGTCCATCGAGAGATCGACCGCACCAGCCTTGTCGCTCGTGTGCAGCACCTTGTCCCAGGTCTTACCGCCGTCAGACGAGCGGAAGACGCCGCGCTCGGCATTCGTCCCCCAGACATGCCCCAGGGCCGCGACGTAGACGACATCGGGGTTTGTCGGATGAACCTGAATCTCGCCGATATTCTGCGTCTCGGCCAGTCCCATCTGCTTCCAACTGCGCCCAGCGTCGGTCGACTTGTAGACGCCGTCGCCGCGCGAGACGTTGCCACGGATACTCGTCTCGCCCATCCCGGCGTAGATGACATTGGGATCGGACTGCGCCACCGCCAAAGCCCCGACCGACGCCCACTGGAAGAAGCCGTCCGACACGTTGCGCCAGGACTGCCCGCCGTCCAGCGTTTTCCAGACTCCGCCCCCAGTCGAGCCGAAGTAGAACGTCTGCTTGTTAACCGGGTCCCCGGCCACCGCGACGACTCGCCCGCCCCGATGCGGCCCGATATTCCGATACTCCATGGCCCCGTACAACGCGGGGGTGATGTTCGGCTGCTCGCTCATGCGTCTTGCTCCTCCCAGGAATGCGCCCAGTCGTGGGCCGGGCCATTCTAGCCGCATCAGCTGACGGAGTGAAGCCAATCTTCCTCTCTTCGCGTCTCGTGCCACTCTCAGTTCAGGCAGATGCAAGGATTTGATGTGATGAAGACGGTCTTGTATTTACGGGTGTTGCGCGAGTACTTCGCGCTGATTCGGCAGGAATCGGGGGATTGTAGCGATACCGACGAGCAAATCAATGCCTGGATTGGCGAAGCCCTCGAAGGCGTCCGATGTGAGGGGCGAAGCGGGTGAGGGTCATTCAGCCACGGCAGGACGCTCGCGGTGCAATACCGCGAGCGTCCTGCGACCTGCGACCCGGGTCCATTGGGGATGTTTGTCCAGTCATGGTGCAACTCCGGCATCTTCGTGCTGCTGACATTACTGGCTGCTGCCGAGTCCCCTACGGTTGCGCTGAGCTTGGCTTTACCCGGAGAAAGAAGCCATTCTCGACGTGGGTGTTAGGAAGCACGACGATGTAGCTCCAGCCGTCTTCGTCGAAGAAGTTATAGCCCAACAACGTGCGCCAAGTGAGATCTATGAACGGTGTGCCAGTTCCTCCAACCGTGCCGGGCGGGAAATGAATCGCGCACGAACCGTCCCCGGGGTAGAACGTCACGGACACATTCAGCCCATCGAGGTTCGAGCAATCCTCACCGAACGCGCCAGCGATGGTACGTGGGAATGTGCTGTCGTTACCGGGTGCGCCAGCAGCGGCGACGATACTCCAGATATCTGGATGCAGGTCAGGGTGGGCGTTCTTGAACGACCCATCATGATAATAGAGTAGGTACGATGTGCCGTTGTATGTCACCGTATCGCTCGTGGAATAGTACGCGGCAGCATCCCATTCACCCAGCCAGTTGAGTATAGGTGGTCCGACGGGTCCCTCGGCTCCCTCAGCGCCGGCCGCACCCGTTGCACCCTTGAGGGCCAGCACTTTCCAGACGGACGATGTGCTGGTTGGCTGCTTGGCGCTGTTCGCGGTCAGCGCGAAGTACGACTCCCCGTTGCGAGCGACCACGTCTCCGCTTGCGTAGGACGCCGTGGAGGTCCAGGTCCCTCGCCAGGTGAGAGGATCGGTGGAAGCCCCTTGGTTGAGGTAGCGGCTGTCGAGGTTCGCGAAATCAAGTTGCAGCGATGGCGTGCCGTTTGTCCCGCCGCCGGTCAGCCCGCTGCCTGTGGCAGTCAGGATGCCGGTGATGTCGCCGCTCGACAGGTGGATCTTCGTTTGTCCGCTCGGGCAGGTCGTCGAACCCAATGGCTCGTTGCCCTGCTTGAGCCTGGAGAAGACACCGGTCGACGTGTTGAGACAGGCCGTGTAGGTTGGGACCGTCGGCTGATGATGCGCGCCAGCTGTCATGCTGGCCCCGGCGACGGCCAGCAGCGCGACGGTGACGAGGACGCGCAGGTGGATCGAACGCATTGCAATACTCCTGTCTTAGCGATCTGGCCCGGTGCGACGTGTGAACTGGTATGGCTGACCATCTGGCTGGTGATCCGACTACTGCGCACATGGACGACGTTGATGCGATCACGCGTGGCGGAGACGCCGCACTACGGTTCGCTGGTCCCTCGCACGTCGTTACCGCTACCGGACATCGACGACGGCCCGTCTGGCTCGAATGGTCCCGCTGACTCGATCGACACGAAGAAGTAATTGTTTTCGGAAGGATTTACTTCGATGGAGCCTCCACCGCCGGAAGTAAGCGTCTGAGCGACGAGCGTGCCCCATTCGACAAACGGGACGCCAAATCCATCGACCGTTCCGGCCGGGAACTCGATCAGGCACGTCCCTGAAATCGTCATAAAGATCGCCACGTCAACCTGATCGGACTCGGTGCAGTCGTTGTTGAAAGGGGCATTGAAGGAGCGTGATCCTGCCCCGTCCGCCCCCTTGGCAGCGATGACCACCCAGTAGGGAAAGTCATCTGGCGGTGCGAGGCCGATGATGGAGTCGACGGTCGCGCGGTACGTGCTTCCCTCGTAGCTGACCATATCGCCGTAGTAATACTGTATAGAGTCGATCCATTCACCCTGCCAGTTGAAGCCGGCTGGCCCGGCTGGTCCATCTGGCCCGGCTGGCCCGACCGCGCCGTTCGCACCCTTCTTGGCCAGCAATTGCCACTTGGAGGGATTCGTGTCGGGCTTTGCGTTTGTGCTGGAGGTCAGTGCCGTGTAGGAGCTGCCACCGTAGTTGACGAGATCGTCTGGAGCGTACCCCGCGGAAGAGCTCCAGGCCCCGCGCCAGAAGAGGGCCGGTGCATCCTCCTCGTTGACATAGCGTCCGTCGAGATTGTTGAAGTCGACGCTCAGCGAGGCCGTACCGTTGGTCGCCCCACCGGACAGCCCACCGTCCACCGCCGTCAGGACGCCGGTAATGTCGCCGCCGGACAGGTGGATCATCGTGTTGCTACTCGGGCAGGTGCCAGAGCCGACAGGCACATTCCCCTGCTTGACCTTGATGAGCGTGCCGGTCGTCGTGTTGAGGCAGGCGGTGTAGTTCGGGGTCCCGGACTGATGGTGGGCGACGCCGGTCACGCTGACCCCGAGGATGGCGAGCAGCGCGACACCGACGAGAGCTCGCAAACGGACTGAGCGCATTCGGTTACTCCTTTTCACTAACGTTCACACATGTTGTGCAACAAGAACGATGATCTGGCCTCGTGGAATTGAGTGTCGTGCTGCCGTTCGTTGAGTGCGAGCTTCGCGGGTCGTCCCCGAGGTGCAGGTGACCGCGGTCAACCTTGGAGTAGAGAGTGGCTCGCGAGGGTGGCGCGTCCTCGCGAACCCGGATGTGCGGAAAGGAACTGACAGGTGCGGCCGGCAGGGATTGTGGTGATTCAGGCGGCTCACTATGAACGTCGCGGTTCGCACCCCGGATCGGCTCGATTCACAGCTCACGCCACTCTTTCCGCTACGGCAGCGTGGCGCAGCTCCACCGGCGTGCGCCCGGAAGCCTCGATGACGCCATCGGCAAGCACGATCCGCGAGACCGGGGTGAGCGACGGCCGCCAGGTGAGGACGAAGATGGTAGCAAGCAGGAGCAGACAGCCGAGCGCCTGCAATGGAGTGACGAGCGTGCCCAGTACCACCCAGTTCCCTACCAGTGCCGCCGCCGGATACATGAACTCGGCCAGCACCGCATGGGACGCGTTCGTTCCGCCCAGCCCACGGTAGAACAACAGCACTGCGATCAGCCCTGGAATGAGCGCCGAGGCCGCGATCCGTACGGGTGACGCAACGATCCCGGCCAGCGATTCACCCATTGCTCCATGCGGCAGCGCGACAGCGGCTAGGAACGGTAGCGCCAGGATGATGCGTATGGCAGTCAGGGTTACGTAGGAGAGGTCTTTCAGGACTAGCCGCGCCAGCACCGTGCCGCTCGCCCACAGCCCGGCCGCGCCCAGCGCAAGTCCGGCCGCCAGCATCTCCTGCCGCGTCAGCACAAGGACATCGGTGGATGCGCCGAAGGAGAGCAGATACGCTCCAGCCATCGAGATGGCCAGACAGGGCCAGTAGATGCGCGCCAGGCGTTCGCGCAGGATGAGCATCGCCAGGAAGACGACGAAGAGAGGCTGCGTGTTCTGCAGGAGGCTCGCGGTGGTCGGATTACCGCTTTCCAGCGCCTTCGTGAACAATAGGGCGGCACCGCCAGAAGCCCCAACGCCGATGACCAGCAGGACACCCCAGGTCCTAAGCGACAGCCGCGCCAGAATCTGACGTTGAGCAATCAGGACCGGCACGGCGAACAGTGCTAGCAGAACATGCTCCGCCAGCACGATTGAGGTGACGGACATGGTATCGAGCAGCGGCCGGCGCAAGAGTCCCTCGGTGCCGAAGAGCGTCGCTGCAACGGCGACGAGCAGGAGGCTGAACCTGGAATGTGACAGCGCCGCGCCGGGCGCGGTTGCGATCGCGATCGTTGCACCACTCATCTCTGTTCCTCCCTGGCCCGCTACGGTGATCTGATTTGGCCCCGCTCGCGGCTGGAACTGCTTCTGGTACACCAACAGCATCTTCACCGACGCGCCAATCGATGAAGATACCTGCTAGCGGGACGCGGTCTCAATGACCTGGCTGTTGGCCACCATGTGGTCAGTCTGAGGGATGCTGGCTGCCTGAACCACATGCAGCACCCACGCATTGCCCACGCAACGCTCGTTCGGCGTGCTATCCTGATGTTCTGCGAATCGCGATAGCGAGATCGCCCATAGTCTTCCAGGAGATGTCCTGTGAGCGAGGTCGGCGGTGAGTCATTCGGCAACACCCTGCGGCGTGTCCGGTCGAGTGCTGGCCTGAGTCAGGAAGCGCTGGCCGAGCGTGCCGGGTTGAGCGCGCGGGGGATCAGCGATCTGGAGCGTGGGCGGCGGATGCCACGTCTCGCGACGGTGCGGATGCTGGCCGACGCGCTGGAGCTGGACGCGTCTGCACGTTCCACACTCATCAGGGCTGCCCAATCCAATCTGCCTCCGATGCCCGTCCCGGCTGGCTCCGTATCTGCTGACGCAGCGGTGTCTGTGGCCGACACTCGTACCGGTTCGCATGTGAATCTCCCTCTCCCGTCATCGTCGCTGATTGGCCGTGAGCGGGATGTCGCCGATGTGCTCTTGATGCTGCGTTCCCCCGCGACGCGGCTGGTGACGCTGACCGGGCCGGGCGGAGCCGGTAAGACACGCCTGGCGCTGCGGGTCGTCACTGATCTGGTTGGAGAGATCGACGACGGCGTCTTCTTCATTGCACTGGCACCGCTAACTGACGCCGAACTGGTCGTTCCAACCATCGCGGAGGTGCTGGGGATTCGGGAATCCAGCGAGTCGAACCTCCTTTCCACCATCACGCTGGCGCTACGCGAACGGAGTGTCCTGCTACTGCTGGACAACTTCGAGCACGTGCTGAATGCCGCTCCCGCGATCGGTGAGTTGCTCGCGAGATGCGCGGGCGTGCGGGTGCTCGTCACCAGCCGTGCGCCGTTGTACTTGCGCGGCGAGCAGATCGTGGATGTCGAGCCGCTGGCATTGCCAATGCCTGGGATCGAACCGTCGGTTGAGGATGTTGACCAGTATGGCGCGTTGACGCTCTTCATCGATCGCGCTCGGTCGGTCAAACCGCGGTTTGCGGCGTCCAGTGCAAACATCGCCGTCATCAACGCGGTCTGCCAACGGCTCGATGGCCTCCCATTGGCGATCGAGCTTGCCGCCGCGCGGATGCGTGTCCTCACACCTGAGCAGCTCCTGGCGCTGCTTGATCGCCGGGTGCTGTTGCTGACCGGCGGGGCGCGTGATCTGCCGGTACGCCACCAGACGCTACGGAACACGATCGCCTGGAGTAACGACCTGCTGACCGCTGACGAGCGACGGACCTTTCGGTGGCTATCAGTCTTCGCAGGCAGCTGGACGCTCGAATCCGCGGCAGCCGTCACCGACGATTCCGAGATGGTCGTGCTCGATCGGGTGGGTGTGCTGCTCGACCATAGCCTCGTGCGCCGATCCGACTGGACAGACCCCGAGGCGCGCTTCGAGATGCTCGCGGTCATCCGGGAGTTCGGACTCGAGCAGTTGGCTCTGGATGTTGAGGTCGACGACGTATGCCAGCGCCACGCCGCCTACTTCATGACATTCGTCGAGCAGCAGGGGTTCGACCGCATTGTGACGGATGAGGCACTCCGACTCGCGCGCGTTGATTCCGTGTATGACAACGTGCGCACCGCCCTGCGTTGGTTCGTCGATTGGCATCAGTCTGACATGGCATTACGATTATGCGTGGCTCTGCGTCAGTTCTGGATGGTGCGTGGCTATCTGAGCGAAGGCAGTCGCTGGCTCGACGCAGCATTGGCACTTGACGCTGTCGCGCGGACCCCGGATCGCGCTCGGGCGCTGCACGCCGCTGGCTCGCCTGTCATCAAGGGGACATGGATCGGGTCGATCGGATGGCGACCGCATGCCTGGAACTCAACCAGGCGTTGACGGACGAATTCGGCATTGCCGGCGCGTTGCACCTGCTGGGACTGTCGGCCCAGCTGCGAGCCGACTATGAGCGATCCGCAGCGCTGTATCTGGAGAGTCTGGAACTGAAGCGCCGCGTCAATCATCCGACACTGACCGCGAACCTCGGAAATCTCGCTCAGGTGGTCTTCCATGTGGGAGATGTTGACCGAGCCATCACGCTGTTTGACGAGTGCATCGCGCTCAATCGAGACACGGGCGACCTCGAACACCTGGGTGTCGTCCTGACCGATCTGGGCCTGATCAATCTGGTGCGTGATGACGATCGGCGCGCCGGAGAACTGTTCAACGAGGCGCTCGAGATACATCGTGAGATCGGCTACGTACGAATGATCACCAGCACCCTTGAAGGCCTGGCCGCCCTCGCGGGCAGGCACGGCTTCGCTGAACGAGCGGCGCGGCTCTATGGTACCGTCGAGGCGATGAGTGAGCGGATCAGTCACCCGCGCCACGATCCCGAACAGTGGAACTATGCCCACTACGTCAGTCTCGCCAGACAACAGCTCGACGACGACACATTCTCCACCGCGTGGTCCGCAGGACGGGTCATGACGATGGACGAAGCCATCAGTTTCGCACTCGCCCAATCGCTGACCATCGCCAACTGAATAGAACAGACGTTGTGCCTTGCGGATAGGCCCGTGACGCGCTATGTTCCGCACCAACACTGAAATCAACCAGGTCATACAGTGACAGGTGGAGGAGGGGCGGATGGACGGATGGCGTGACGCGCCGGAATCGGCGGCGGAGTTCGGGGTGCTGGCGGCGCTGGAAACGATGCTGCCGATGCGCGATGGTGTTCGGATGGCGACGGATATCTACTTCCCAGCGACGGTCGACGACCTCAGCCTGCGTGTTCCAGGCGAATTTCCCGTACTACTCGTGCGCACGCCGTACAACAAGCGCAACGATACGGCGCGCATCCAGGCCGAGTACTTCGCGCGGCGTGGCTACGTCGTCGCGGTGCAGGACTGCCGAGGACGCTACCGTTCCGAGGGCACGTTCTACTTCCTGACGCAGGAGCCGGAGGATGGCTACGACACGATCGAGTGGCTCGGCGCGCAGTCGTGGTCGAACGGCAAGGTCGGCACGCTCGGCACGTCGTATCTTGGCTGGACCCAGACGGCCGCCGCCGTCCTCAACCCGCCGAGCCTGGCGACGATGGTCGTGAACCAGGCGGGCGCGAACGCCTACTCCAGCTCGGTGCGGCAGAACGGCGCGATGGAACTGCGTTTCCTGGCATGGGCCTTCATGGAGGCCGCCACCCATCCGGAGGTCGTGACTGATCTGGCGCTGAAGGCGGCGCTGGATGATGTCTCGTCGCTGGAATGGCTGCGGAATCTGCCGCTGCGACCGGGCCTGTCACCGTTGGCGCTCGTCCCGTCGGTCGAACGCTGGGCACTGGATCTCTACACTCACGGCGATTACGATGAGTACTGGCAGCATCCAGGTTTCAACTTCGAGCGCCATTGGGACCAGCACTCTGACGTGCCGCTGCTGCTCTGCGGTGCCTGGTACGACTCGTATACCCGCGCAACGCTGGAGAACTACGCTGGACTCTCGGAGCGCAAGCGCGGTCCAGTCCGGCTGCTGATGGGTCCTTGGACACACAGCGCGGTCGATGTGAGCTACTCGGGCGATGTCGAGTTCGGGCCGACCGCGCCGGTGGCCGGCAACCTGGGTCATGACTTCACGCACTTTCACCTGCGCTGGTTCGACCACTGGCTGAAGGGCATCGACAACGGTGTCGGTGAGGAGCCGCCGGTGCGCCTGTTCGTGATGGGCGATGGCGACGGCGAAACGCAGCGCACGCGTGAGGGCCGACTGTGGCGCGGCGGAAACTGGCGCGGCGAGCACGATCTCCCCGTGCCGGGAACCGTTCAGACGGCGTTCTATCTGCATGAACATGGCGGACTCAGCCCCCATCCGCCACCCGAGAGCAGTGCGTCTACGACCTTCCGCTACGACCCACGCGATCCCGTCCCGACGGTTGGCGGCAATCTGTCCTCATTGTCAGACGTGCTGCAAGTCCCCGGTGACGTGCAGCGTAAGATCCCGCACGAAATCCGCTGGAACAGCGTCGTCTCGATCGGTGGGCAGGATCAGCGCGATCCAGACACCTGCGTGCCGCTGGCCGCGCGCGACGACGTGCTCGTCTTCCAGTCCGTTCCGCTCGACGCGCCACTCCAGGTGATCGGTGCGTTGGAGGCAACGCTCTACATTTCGTCGTCCGCGGCCGACACTGACTTCACCGTCAAGCTGATCGATGTCTTCCCGCCCTCGGACGACTACCCGCACGGCTACGCGCTGAACATTTCCGACACGATTTTCCGCGCTCGCTACCGCGACGACCCGGCCCAACCAACTCTGCTGGAACCAGGCGAGGTCTACGAGCTGACGATCCCGATGTACGGGACCGGCGCGGTCTTCGGTCGCGGCCACCATCTGCGGGTGGACATCTCTTCCAGCAACTTCCCGCGTTTCGATCCCAATCCGAACACCGGCGATCCCATTGGCCGCCACCACCGCACCCAGCCCGCCGACAACACCGTCCACCACGACGCCGCACACCGCTCCCGCATCACACTGCCGGTCGTGCCGATGGAGTGAAATAGTGCGTGAGCCATGTCCCTGGATGGCTCACGCACATCCTGCGTGAATTGACACGTCGCTGCGCACCTGCGAACCTGTCGGTATCAACAGTGCCGTAGACACGATGCCAAGCGGCAAGGAGTCCTTGATGTCTGCTCCTGAGATTGTGCCAATCGACTGGTTCCAGCAACGTTTGCGCACGAGTGCCGAGGACTTCGTGTGGGCTGCCCATCAGGTTCCGGCCCACCGACATAGCACGCAGCCGCCTCGGCAGTCGCTTGGGGAGTGGTCGGTGGAGCGGCATGCGCTCCACCTCGTGTTCTATGACGAGTACTCCGTCATTCCGACAATAGGCCATTGGCTCGGCGGGCCAGCCGCGTCCGAAGCGGATAGCACAGATGAGTTGGAGGACGAGGCCTTCGCGCAGCGCCCTTCGCTTGATGACCTTCTCGACCAGTTTCGGTCACTGCGCGAGCAGCAGATCGAGCTTCTGGAGGAGTGTGCCACCCTCGCGTGGGACGAACCGCGCGAGACGATGTGGACTCCAGCAATGGAGACGCCCATTACCGCGCGGTGGATCCTCACGAAATCGTTGCAGCATACGGCTGAGCACCTCCACAATGTCCTGGCCTTGGCGCTGTTCTGGGACGTGAAACGACCGTCAGCCAGTTCGTGATGAAACGACATTGTCGCACGGTGCTGCGGACTCATTGACAGCGTCTTATACGATCAGGTACCTCCAAGGCACGTTCTGGCGCTGACGGTCGGGACGTGCCATCCCGAGCAAACCTCGTGCTCTGCGGTCGCCGCTCGTTATATCGAAGTCATGGAAAAACCCAGCGTATGAACGCCCAAGAACGACTCCTCCAGTCCATCGACGAGCAGCGCGGTCGCCTGCGCGCGAGCGTCCCATCCAACCGCCAGTCGGCCATTCGCGCACTTCTTCGAGTTCAGGATCGACTGCCGCACTCGACCAGCAGCGAGCTACAGCCCGACCTCATTACCGGTCGTCGCCTCGCCAACCTGGGCGGGAACCTGGCGTTCGCGCTCTGCATGGATGCCGAATCTACCAACGATGACGCGCCGACCACCCATGGATTCGACGGCTGGGCGGAGCAGTTCCTCGAGGAGTGCGATTGGCTGGCAGAGGCGGGGCTGGTTCTCACACACTGTGAAACCGGTTTCATGCGGCTGGCCGACGACGGCAACGAGACGTTCGACACCTGGATCACGACGAAGCGGGCGCCGACGAGCTGGCGGGAGCGTGCCGATATCGACTGGTGGGCCGCGCTACTCGCCAGGCAGTGGCAGCATGTGCCCGAAAACATTGATGCGGAGCGTCGTGATGCTGGAAACGATGCGGCCTACCGCAGGGTCGCCAACGCGCATGTGAAGTCGATGACGTATCAGTTCGGTTATCCATCAAACGCCGTCATCGATGGCTGCACCGTTAAGACGTACCTCGACATTCTGGAACGCCTGATCGCCTGGGTACTCCAGGCGCACGACCACGGCGAAGCTGCAGTGCCGCACTGGCGATCCGAGCGATCGCTGGTTGCCGCACTGGCGTCTTTGCTGCGCGTCGAAGCGGCGATTGTCGGTCGGGCTGTCGCAGCCTTCACGCTCGACCGAGAGAACGCGGCCTACCACGCCGCCGTTCCGGGCGTCGCGGCTGCACCGCTGGTTCGGATCGGTCCGGACCAACTCGTCCCGTCGCGCTACGGACTGACCACCGAGCCGCTGCTCTTCCTGACCCGCGAGCTGCGGCGGCGATCCGCGCAGGAGTACAACAACACTGCGTTCCTGCGCGAGAATGTCTTCCGCCAGGAACTCTACGCGCTCTTCGGGGACAAGCGCTTTGTCACCAGCACGGGTCGAATCGAGTTGCGGCGCGACAGTGGCAACGTGCGTACCGACATCGACGCGGTCGTCTTCGATCGGAAAACCGGCACGCTCGGTGTCTTCGAGCTGAAGTCGCATGACCCTTTCGCCCGCTCGATTGCCGAGCTGGCACGTCAGCGCGACAACGTCCTCTACGCCAATCGGCAGGTCTCCGGCGTGCTGGCCTGGCTGCAACAGCATGGCGCGAACGAGATTCTCCACCGCGTCGACGCTCGCACCGCGAAGACATTCCGGGCGCAGAAGGTCTATCCCTTCGTGCTCGGTCGCTACGTCGCGCACTTCAACGACGGCGCGGAGCCGGATCGGCGTGCCGCCTGGGGCACGTGGCCGCAGGTCCTGCGCCTGCTCGACGGCCAGCCAGTCCGCACCACCGACTCCAACCCCATCGCCTCACTCTTCAACCGTCTGGCGAAGGACACCCCGCTCGCCCACGTGCCAAATGATGATCCCGCGCGCAGGATCGCACTCGGTACCGCCCGCATCATCGTCTATCCATCCTACGCCGCCTATCAGGCAAACGCGGCCGTTGAGCATGGATCGCGTTCACGCTAGTACGACGGCGTTGCGTGTGTGCTGTGCGTATAATTGAGATCTTGCCGACGCCATCTACCATGACACGTCCCACACCTCTTGGATCGCTTCGTTGACCGTGCCGCGTAAATGATTCTCCGGTTGCTGGGATTCGACTCGCGTAATCGACACTGACGTATAGTGTTCACTCACGCCGCTTCGCAGCGTTCTGCTACTATGCAGTTCAGTTCGATCACATACGCACCAAGTGCATACACACGGAGAAGGAGAATCCCATGCGGCAAACGTTGAAGAGTTCTATCGGCGGAAGCTTCTTCAACGAAAGTGTCGTGCATGGCGATAGTCAATATCGGAATACTGGCGCATGTAGACGCCGGTAAAACGAGCCTCACTGAACGCATCCTCTTCGAGACTGGCGTCATCCCATCGGTCGGGAGTGTCGACAAGGGCACGACGCAGACCGATACCATGGAGCTTGAGCGCGCCCGCGGCATCACCATCAAGTCTGCGGTCGTGTCGTTCCAACTGAACGATCTCAAGGTTAATCTCATCGACACCCCAGGACATGGAGACTTCATTGCTGAAGTCGAGCGGTCGCTGCGCGTGCTCGACGGCGTCGTGCTGGTGGTGTCGTCGGTCGAGGGCGTTCAGTCGCAGACACGTCGTCTCGCGCAAGCCGTTCAAACCGTCGGCCTTCCAATGCTCATCTTTGTCAACAAGATCGACCGCCTTGGCGCACGCAGCGATGAACTGCTCGATGATGTTCGTCGCAAGCTGAAGCTGCGTGTTGTGACGATGAATGTTCCAACCGGACTTGGCGAGCGGTCAGTGCGAATCGAACCGTCGGACCGGAGCAATCCGGCCTGGCGCGACCGGTTGACGGATCTGTTGGCTGAGACGAACGAGTGTGTTATCGAGGAGTTCGAGCGCACTGGAGGTAATCTCAGCCCCGACTTCCTGGCTGCGGAGCTTCGGGCCCAGATCGCGGCGCGAGACATCGTTCCCGTCTTCTTTGGCTCGGCGATGACTGGCGTCGGCGTTCCTGAACTCCTTGCCGGAGTAGAAGAGTGGTTGCCGGTGGCTGACGGGGAGCGGAATGCTCCGGCCATCGGGAAAGTGTTTAAGATCGCTCGCCGGTCGTCGGGAGAGAAGCTGGTGTACGTGCGGCTTTTCCAGGGAGAGCTGGCGGTGCGACAACGCGTGATGATGCAGCGTCGCAATTCACTCGGCGAGGTTGAACAGACTGAGGAGCGCATCACCGGCATCGACCGCTTCGCGTCGGGAACGACACCGCCAGCAGACGTTGCGGATGCTGGAGAGATCGCCGGGCTGCACGGGCTACGCTGGGCGCGGATTGGCGATCGCATCGGCGCTGACGGGACCGATGCACCAGAATGGGACCGTGTTGAAACTTTTCCACCGCCAGCTCTGGAAAGCGTTGTGCGCCCGGTCGAATTGGGACAGATCACACGCCTGCGTGCGGCGCTCGAACAGATCGCGGAGCAGGACCCATTGATTTCGTTGCGCCAGCGGAACGCCGAGGGCGAGATATCCGTCCGACTGTATGGCGAGGTACAGAAAGAAGTTGTGCTGGACACGTTGGCGCGAGACTACGGCATCGGCGTCACGTTCGGACCTAGCCAAACGATCTGCATCGAGCGCCCGGTCGGCAGCGGCGAGCGTGTCGAGCTGATCACCGACGAGGACAACCCGTTCTATGCGACGATCGGATTTCGCGTCGAATCGGCTGAGGTCGGGAGCGGCATCCGCTACCAGCGCGAATTGGGGTCGTTGCCACTCGCGTTCTACCGTGCCATTGAGGAGACGGTCTACGAATCGTTTACTCAAGGGCTTGCTGGATGGGAGGTGACCGATTGCAGCGTCACGCTCACCCACGCAGGTTTCTGGTCTCCGGTCAGTACCGCTGGAGACTTCCGCAAGCTCACCCCGCTTGTGCTGCTGCACGCGTTGCAAGCTGCAGGTACCCAGGTCTGCGAGCCGTTCGAGGAACTCGATCTCGACATTCCGGAAGAGACGTTTGGCGCGGTCTGTGGCGCATTGATCAATGCGCGCGGGACGATACGCACCGTGTTGCGTGATGGCGCGTCTGACCGCATCATCTGCGAGGTGCCAACCGCGGAGCTGCGCGGCGTCGAACAATTGCTTCCGGGGCTGACACGTGGGAATGGAGGCTGGGTGGCGAACTTTGCCGGGTACGTCCCGGTTTCCGGCGACGTGCCGACGAGGACACGTGTCGGCCCGAATCCACTCAATCGCGCTCGATATCTGGCCGATGTCGCACGGTCATAGGCATCGTTTATTCGGTCGTGGACGAGGAGAGGACACAGATGAACTACTTTCGCGTCTATGCGGACGAGGCGGGCGAGAGCCATTTTGAGGACATCGCTGTCGAGTTGAGCGAACAATCCCGAGAATCAGCCCTGTCTGTTCTCTACCCGGTTACCGGGGTGATCTTCCGCCGGAGTCCGGCCGACCAGTTCATCGACTGGCATCCGGCACCACGTCGCCAGTTCGTCGTCACGCTTTCCGGCGCGGCGGAGATCGAAGCGAGCGATGGGGAAATCCGGAGGATTGGCCCGGGCACGGTCATGCTGGCCGAAGATACGACCGGCAAGGGGCACATCACTCGCGGCGTCGGCATCGAGGAACGGCTGTCCCTGTTCATCCCTCTGCCGGAGTAACGCCTGTTCCAACGTCCGCCGTCGTTGGAACAGGCGTTTTCACGATCGCTGATAGACGGCCCGAGCATCGCTCATTCGCGACGTGACTTCATGGGTGGTCATGAATCGGGACAACGCGCCGTCCAGCGATGGAAGAATCTGGCCACGCCGCGTCCCCAGCACGCTGTATGCAGGACGCGCTGCTGTCAATCCGAGCGCTGCTGTCGGGCATCCATGGACGAGGCGTACCGGGAGTCCTGCAAGATCAGCTGCCTGTCGAGCGAAATCCGCCCATGTCACCGCTCCATCGTTCGCCAGGTGCCAGAGTCCGTGTTCATCGTCAATCAGAAGATCGAGCGTGGTGTTCACCAGGTCTGGGATGTACGTTGGGGAGGTGAACGCATCATCCGCCGCCCTGACCGGCCTGTCCTCGGCGAGATCCCGTAGGGTATTCGTGACGAAGTTGGCGGTATCCCACGGCCCGAAGAAGGTGCTCGTCCGAATGATAAACGCTTCCGGGTAGATCGTGAGCACCTGCGTTTCGGCGTCTGCCTTGGAGCGTCCATAGACCCCGAGCGGCGCGACTGCGTCGTCCTCAGTATAGGGACTGTGCTTCCGTCCATCGAAGACGAGGTCTGACGAGAACGTCACGAATCTCACGCCGAAGTCCGCGCACGCCCTTGAGAGCACGGTTGCACCGTGCGTATTCTCGCGGTAACACGCTGTTGTCTCGTACTCCGCGTCATCGACACGGACGTAGCCTGCCGCGTTGATGAGCGCCCACGGTCGAATACTAGCAAGAGTGGCAGCGACAGCCTGAGGGTCGGCGATGTCCATCTCATTTCGCCCGACAGCCACATGGGCCAGTTGCCGATCGGCGCAGAGGATCGCGAACGCTTTCCCGAGTGTCCCGGTGGCCCCGACGATCAGGATTGGACGATGGTGTGGGCGGACCGTATCCGTCACTTTATACGTCCAGGATTCCTGCGGTGCAAAAAGGGAAAATGGCCACGGAGAACCTGACGGAGGATGATCACATTCCTGATTACCTGTGACGTGTCTGAGAAGACGAGCAACGGCTGTCGATCGTGGTGGCGTCGAGCGAACATCGTAGACTCCTGGCTCATAAAAGCCGGTATCGCTGGTAACCAGATTATTCCAGTTATAGGTGCCGAACATGGCCCATGCGGTAACCGCACGAAGATCGACGCCGTCGGCTCGAAGTTCGGTTGCGGACTCCCAGATGTTCATCAGCCAGCGAAGTTGACCTTCGCGCGTTCCCCCGCAGTGGGCTTCAGTGATGGCAATTGGCCGATGATAGCGATCCCACGTATCGCGTAGTACATCGGCGTGGTTGATTGGCACGGCACCGTCGGCGACCGCAGAATGGACATCGGCGTACCCTTGCCGACTGTTCCCGCCGTGTGACCAGGCCGGATAACTTGCCAGATTCTCGTCAAGATAGCGCTCGCTCGTCAGATAGTAATTGACGCCGATGATGTCTGGCGGGCATGGATGTTCGAGAAACCAGTCGAGGTCGGCATCCGAGATGCCGTTGTCACGGAGGAACGTCCACAACGCGTGTTCCGGATTCACTGTGCCATGCAGCAGATCGAGACTCAGCCACCGTCGCTCGTTGTCGAAGGCTGCCTGATACGCGAGCGTTGCTGTGCTCGTCGTTCTGCCGATATCCTCAGTCTGAACTAAAGCGGCTGTCGGTATCTGCTCGCGGATTGCCTGCATCGACAGTACAACTGCCCGACATTGGGTGACCAGAGTTCGCAGGAAGGTCGCATCGTCCCGACCGTGCGGATACCAGTGACCATAGAGTCCGCTGAAGCGCGCCGTCGTCAGGGGTTCATTCACGGGTGTAAAGTGCCGGAGCCACGGGTAGCGTTGCGCCACCGCCTGGGCAAACTCCGCAAGACGGTGTGGAAACTCTTCGTCAACCAGACTTGTATCTGCTGGACCGCTTCCGTGATGGATGAGACCTACGATTGGATCGATGCCCAGTTCTTGCAGGCGTTCGAGCCGTTCGTCGGCCCAGGTCCAGTCTGCGGTGTCGGGTCCGTGTGACGCGGTGCGTTCCCAGAGGATCGGATACCGCACGGTTCGAATCCCAAGGTCTGCGATCAGGTCGAGGTCCCCGATTCTCGACGCGTGCCCGCTACGCTCCAGTTGGTCGAAGTACCGATCCCCGACCCGGTTCACGGTCGCTTCGATCCCTCCCCAGAGTTCCAGTGGGCGTTTCGACGGATTCCGCGGCGTCATGATCCTGCTCCTGGCTGGCCCCACGTCTACCCATGATCTTGTCGAAGGTTGCCAGCGCCTGTCCGACGCACTGATCCATGTTGTAGTACTTGTAGGTCGCCAGCCGTCCAACGAAGTGGACACCCGGCGATGTATCTGCGAGTGCCTTATAGCGTTTGAAGAGTTCACCATTCTCCGGACGAGGGACCGGGTAATACGGATCGCCGTCCGCGCGTGGATACTCGTAGACGATTGATGTCTTCGCGTGCTGTTGGCCAGTCAGGTACTTGAACTCGGTCACTCGCGTAAATGGGTAGGCGTGTTCGTCAGGGTAGTTGATGACTGGTGCTGACTGGTACGTTTCCATATCATGTGTCTCGAACCGAAACTCGAGCGAGCGGTACGGTAGCCTACCGAAGCGGAAGTCGAAATACTCGTCGATCGGGCCGGTAAAGATCAGCTCTCGATACGGGATTGTGTCTCGAACATCCGCGAATTCAGTGTCAACCATGACGCGGATATTCGGGTGGTCGAGCATCTTTTCGAACATGCGCGTGTAACCGTGCAGGGGCATGTACTGGAACGTGTCGGTGAAGTAGCGGTCATCGCGATTCGTGCGCGTTGGGACGCGGGACGTGACGGTTGCATCCAGTTCTGATGGGTCAAGACCCCACTGCTTACGCGTATACCCTCGGAAAAACTTCTCATACAGGTCGCGCCCGACCCGACCCACGACGACATCTTCTGAGGTACGTGCGCGGCCAACCGGCTCGGCGACCGAGGCGAAGTAGTTCTCAAGCTCGTCTGATGTCAGGTTCATGCCATACAGTTCGTTGACCGTGTCGAGGTTGATTGGCATTGGCAGCAGCTGTTCGCCAACGCGTGCCTTAACTCGATGCTCGTACGGCCGCCACTCCGTGAACTGCGAGAGATGGTCGAAGATGCGCTCCGCGTTCGTGTGGAAGATGTGCGGGCCGTACTGGTGGATCAGTATACCGTCGTCGTTGAAGCAGTCGTACGCGTTGCCGCCGATGTGTGGACGTCGATCGATGATCAGCACGTGTTTGCCAGCTACGTTCGCCAGCCGCTCCGCCAGAACACTGCCGGAGAATCCGGCCCCAACGATGAGATAGTCGTACATGGTGATACCTCGTCAACTCTGATGCAGCCCGATGTGAGTAACGCCAGGCACTGGACGTTCAAGCGGAATCAGTGACAGCTATTCCGGGACCGCAGGCTGATAGGTCGGCACTGACTGCTCGTGGAAGAGTCGTGTCGTGATTCTGTGGAACTGAGCGTGGGCAATCGCGCTGGCGATGTGCGTCGCCATGTCGGACGATGTGCGATCCCACGACATCTCGGCCAGGAATCCATCTGCGCGCGCCTGACGTGCGCCACCATCGTCTATCAGCAGCCGTTCGACCGCCGCGACGAAAGCGTCCGGAGTGTCCGCAATCAGGACCAGTTCGGATTCGCCATAAGGGCGAACGACATCTTTGATCGACGATGAGACGACCGGCTTGCCAGCAGCGAGATACTCCGGCGTCTTGGTTGGACTGATGAAGCGCGTTGAAGCATTCCGGGCGAACGGCAGCATCGCAACATCCCACCCGGCAAGGTAGTCCGGTAGGTCTTCATAGTTCTTAGGGCCGAGGTAATGAATGTTGGCATGGCCCGGCAGGTTCTCAGGAGCGATCTTGGTTACTGGGCCGAGCATGACGATCTGCCAGTCGGGCCGTGCCTCCGCGATACCGGCGAGAAGATCGAGGTCCATGCGCTCGTCGATGACGCCGTAATACCCGATCCGTGGCCCGGGGATCCCGGCTTGATCGGTTGGTTCGCACAGCGGTGTCCGCGCGCGCGCGAAGTGCTGCACATCGACACTGCTGGGAAACAGTCGGACGCTTGGATGCTGGTGCCGCTTAGCATCGTACAGGCTCTGCCCGCCGGTGAATACGACATCTGCTTTTGCGAACAGTTCCTGCTCAAGCCGCTGCATATCGACAGGAGCGTTGCGAAACGCAGAGAGTTCGTCCATACAGTCATAGACCGTTGCCAGCGGTGTCAAATGGCCTGCCCAAGGTAATGCCATCGGTGTGTAGAACCAGAGGACCATGGAGTGAATGGTGTGTTTGAGCGCCAGTTCATCCATCAGTCCGGTAAGTGCCAGCTGCGTTTCAGTGTTGCTCAACCCATCAGGGAGATGCGGCACCGCTACCCAGACGCCGCATTCACGCAGCGTGCAATCGAGCCGCACCTCGTCACCACCGACGATCGGTTCCTCGACATAAAACACACGACGCTCGCGGGCGAAGCGCGTCAGGAGATGCTGTGGTCGTTGAAAAACGAAATCCCAGCGGAGGTGAGAAAGGCAGACAAGATCGTATATCGGGGGCATGGTTCTTCCCAATCACTCTATCACGGAACAACTGGCCCCTGAACAAAGGAGTTGTAAATATGTTCGCCATTTGACACACGGTGCATGGCCATACCAACGGCAACGTTGCAAATCCAACGATTCCGGAGATATCTGGAAGTGGTGTCGTGGTCACAGGATGCACGTCGCATGCCACCCCGACTGTCACATCGACATATGCCGCTGAGGTGACGTTGCAAGCCTGAGGGCTGGCGACGATCGCTCAGGCCCCCATCGCGGCATACGGAGTGCGATCGTATTTCGAATGCGTTCCACTGTGGTGTAGCCTCAGCATCATTCGTCGCGGTATGTCGCCGTGTGTTGTCACGTGTTCCCATTCGTGGACATCTACCGATTTTCGGAGGTTTGGTGGCAGTACAGCCTTGCCCTTTGTGCTCCAGCGTGGTACCTGACACGGCGCGCGTCTGTCCGGTCTGTGGCGCGCCGCTTGAGAGTGGAAGTACGCCACAGAACCCCGACCATATTGGCGTGCTGCCTGCTGGGACGCAGCTCAACCAGGGAAGCTTCTCGATCGGGCGAGTCCTCGGTCGTGGCGGGTTCGGCATTACGTATCTTGGCGCTGATCTCAGGTTGAAGCGCGCCGTCGCGGTCAAGGAGTTCTTTCCAGCTGGATCGACGCGACAGGGTAAGCGCGTGATCCTCTCTGGTGCACTCAGCCGCGCCGACTACGACCAGTCGATTCAGAAATTCATGCAGGAAGCCCAGATGGTCGCGCGCTTCCGGCACCGGAGCATCGTCAATGTCTACGAGGTGTTTCAGGAAAACGACACGGCCTTCATGGTCATGGAGTTTCTCAAAGGCGAACATCTGCTGGAACGTATGGAACGACGGGGGGCGCCGCTAGGCGAGGCTGAGCTTATCGCGATCACCAGGCCGGTGGCCGAGGCGCTCGACGAAATCCACGCGGCGGGTGTGCTGCACCGCGATATCAAGCCGGAAAACATCATGCTGGTTGGCGAGGAATCCGCTCCCCGACCGGTGCTGATCGATTTCGGTGCCGCGCGCGAGTTCGCGAGCGGCATGGTGAACCGCCATTCGATCGTGCTCACCCCCGGCTATGCGCCGCTGGAACAGTACGGCGAACAATCGCGGCGCGGGCCATTCACCGATGTCTATGCGCTGGCCGCCACGCTCTACCATGTATCGACTGGTACACAGCCGCCCGCTGCGACAGAACGAGCACTCGGCATCGCGCTCAAAGCGCCACGCGACTTGAATCCCGCGCTCGGTGCGTCTTTCAGTGCCGCGCTCCTGCACGGGATGGAGATGAAGGTCGATCAGCGTCCAGCGAGCGCGACGCTGTTTCATCGCGAGATGGCGACTGGAGCGCCCGCGCAGAATGCGCCAGTTCCAGCCCCTGTGCCACCGCCTCCCCGTGCGCAAAGACCAGCCCCACCCAGCCCAGGTACGCAGACGCACTTCGAACGCGTGCAGGAGATCGCCCGCCAGATCGGTCAGACGGGCCGAGTCCAGGCGGATCGCCTCGTCTGTCCGGTCTGTCGCGGCGCTGAGATGTTCGATTCCATGAGCGCGACGACGGAGGTTCGTTGTCCAGTCTGCCGCAGCGCGACGCTTGTTGGACAGACTTCTGGAGATGGCTCCCTGCTCTGCCCATCCTGCTCCCAGGGACACCTGACGCCGGTAGACATGTCCGCTGGCCAGCTCGGCGTGATGTTACGCTGCCCGGCTTGCCGAACAGGAGCCGTCGTTGGCTACGCCGCGAGCAAGATGCTGTTCGTGCCCGACCTCCGCGCCCGCTGTAACACCTGTTCTGCCGACTTCGACTACCACGCCGCCTCCGACAGTCTGACATTGGAGGAGTTGCCATCCGGATCGTCGTATCTCAGCGAGGACGATATTGGCGAAACTCGGACCCGGACCGAATGGGAAGAGCTTGCTGGAAGCGCGGCAGACGCCTATCTCTGTGATGTCTGCGATTCGGCATTTCAGACCTGCACGGATGGAACCCTCGAATGGGTTGCTCGTGCTGGAGAGCCGTCGCAAGTGCCTCGGGAGCATCGCGGTGTCTGCCGCAGCCGCAGCGAATGGTCGAAGATCGCGCGGAATCTGCCAATGGATGGCGCGAGCGTCACCTGTCCGGCATGTGACGCCCGGTTCGACGAGCCAGCTCCCGGCCAACTCACGTTGCTCAGCGCGGATCGTGATCCTCACGGTATCGTGGCGCGGCACGGAGGACAGACGTATCGCGCGGCGGTCTGGGGCGTCATCAGTTCTGGGCAGCGCGAACCGACTGGACCGGGAGTTGCCTGTCCTGCCTGCACCGCCTACCTGCTGGAGACGCGGCATGATGATACGTTCAACCTCGTCGCGTTCGACCCTGCCACCGACCCCTACGGGACAGGTCAACGGTACGCCGGACAGGAGCAACGCACGCTGGATTGGCAACGGATCGCCGCAGGCGGGCTTCCGGAGAACGAGGAACGCCACTTGCGTGATGAGGCGCAGCGATCGTTCTGGGCGGGCATGCTGGCTGGCGAGATATCAACCTCCACTGCAGAGCAATCTTTACCCGTCGAACCTGCAGCTGGAGAGAAAGCAGTCATCACGTTCAGTGCGGTGATGGTTCGATCGCGCTTCGGGTTCTTCTACGAAGAAGATGAGGGCCAGATCTGGCTGACAACGCGCCAGATCATCTTCCGGGGCAACCGGAGCGACGCGGTCATAATGCTGGCAACCGCCGGAGCGAGTGGAGTGCTCGACATGGGGCAGGGCGAGCTGATCGTCGAGGTCGATAGCGCGGATGACGCAGCTCCGCTGCGTTTCTATATGGGAAGTGGCCCGACAGAGTTCGCGGTTGACGGCCTGACAATTGAGCTGCAATGGGATGAGCAGGCGTTCGTCGAACTTTTCGAGAGCCTGCGCCAGCGAGCTTGACGAGTGGGCACTCGCTCGGCCCGGCGACTGAGGACGTAGTAGAAAGAATCAACGATGCTCCAGATGACCGCCAAGCCGCATCGGGCGTTTCTGCGGGCCAACGCAGGCCCGCAGAAGCTGTTCGTCATGCTCAAGCTGTTGCCATCGCTCGAAGCGGCGAAGACCAGGCCACATGTCAATCTCGCGGTGGTCATGGACACCAGTGGTTCCATGCGCGAACCGGCACCGGGAGCTGACGTGCGCGCCGTCCCAACCGATCCCGTAACGGTTGACGGGAAGACGTATAACGCGACGTTTGAAGGTTCCACCAAACTCGATGTCGCGATGAGCGCAGTCCGTCGGCTCATTGAAAGCCCGAATCTTGGCGAGGGCGATCTTATTACCCTCATTCAGTTTGATGACGATTCGAAGGTCGTCGCGCAGGGTGATCCGGTGCGCGATCGAGCGACACTCCTGGCTGGCATCGATCAACTCGCTGAGTTCAGCGGCGGGACGCAGATGGGTAAAGGACTGCGTAGTGCCGTCGATGCGCTGGATGACGATGACACGGTGGCGCGAAAGGTATTGCTGCTCACGGACGGGCTTGCCGTCGATGAAGAAGAATGTCGGGCTGCTGCCGGTGCGCTGGCGGAGCTGCGTTCCCCCATCGTCGCGCTCGGTGTCGGGGAGGAATACAACGAGGATCTGCTCAGCGATGTCTGTAGTATCAGCCTCGGCACTCCCTACGACCTGCGCGATATGACCGGGCTGCCGGAATTGTTCGAAACTGAGCTTGGCTCGACGGCCAATCAGGTCGTCTCGGACGTGCGGATGACGCTGCGGACCGTGCGGGGTGTCGCGCTCGCCTCGGCGACGCGGGCGTATCCCAGCCTCTCTGATATTGATATAACACGTGATCCGGTCGTACTTGGAAACATCGAAGCCGGTGATCACACGGTGTTTGTCCTGGAACTGGATGTTCCGGAGCGTCCTCCTGTCCGAGCCAGAATCGGTCAGGTTGGCATCACCTATCTTGTGCCTGCCCAGGGCTATCGCGGGGAGATCGACATCCAGGATCTGGTGATCGAATTCACCGATGATGAGGCGTTGACGGCACAGGTCGACGCCGAGGTCATGGGCTACGTGCAGCAGCGCAACGTCGATAACCTGGTGCGGCAGGCGACCGAGCAGGCGAAGACCAACCCGGAGCAGGCCTCGAAGACATTGCAGGTTGCGCGTTCGATGACGCAGCGGTTGGGCAATCGAAGCATGACGCAGGCGCTCGGACGTGCTGAAGATGAACTCAAGAGCAGTGGGACGATCGCGGTCGGGACGCGGAAAACGATCAAGCTTGGCGCGCGCTCGAAGACGGTCAAGGCTGACGGACCCGATCAGGTGCTCGACAATCTCCCAACTGAAGAAGAGATCAAGCGTCTGACTGGCGCGTGAAGCCGCGATTCCAGAGATGACCACGATCAGTGGACGCCTGACACACTTGTTGCTCGGGTAAACGAGCACGACGAAGGAGAAGTGAATGGTTAGCTGTCAGATCTGCCAGCACGAGAATCCAGAAGGCGCCGAGTATTGTGAGAATTGTGGTGCTGCGCTCGCCACAGCGGTCGCCACGCCTGCCGCGACGCCACCATCGCCGGTGCCAACTCCATCACCGCCAGACGCATCTGCGGTAGCACCCGAAGTCATCGATGTCTCTGCCGACGCGAGGTCAGCGGCAACCGCGCCGACCGATGCTTCGGCGGCAGATGCCTCCCAGACCAGCGCCGGTCAGACCGCGCCACTGCCCCCTGACGCTGACCATGAAAGCCCAATGGCTTCGGACGTCGCTGCGGACGGCGGCCAGGCAAGTGCGGACTCGGCATCTGCCCCGGCAGCGACCGTGGATGCCGCACCTTCGCCACCTCAGGCGGCGACTCCTGCTCCGGCATCGACCGGAACCGGCCAGAATCCACGCCTTCTCGGCGTGCGCTATGGCGCGCCGACTGGCGACGAGCATCCGTTGATGGGCAATCGGCTCGTCGTTGGTCGCTTTGATTCCGAGACCGGCCCGGTGGACATCGACCTGTCGCAGGCACCGGAGTCCGAACAGATCTCGCGCCAGCATGCCGAGGTCTATAAGGAAGCGGATGGACGGTGGTTCGTGAAGGACCTCGGTTCGACGAACGGGGTGTTCGTCAAGACTGCCGGAGCCGCAACCTTCGGACCGCGACTGACGACTCCGCAGGCATTGACAAACGGGGACGAAATCGGATTCGGGAACGCACGCTTCACGTTCCAGACGGACTAATCTAATGCACGATGACATAGCGCTGTCTCCGAAGAATCGACCGTCATCGAGCGAGGATGCTGACCTCGCCGCTGCTGAAGCACAAGCGAAAGTTCCGTCGTCGGTCAGCCAGGGTGCGGACACTCCTCCGGTCGCTGACGAGGTCAGATCGTCCGACGTGTCAGACGTGGATGATGATGCAGTCCAGCCAGTAATCTGGCTGGATGGTGCGAATCCGTCCACTGGTGACGACGCGCCTGAACTGCCGCCTGGGACTTCTTCGTCCGGCACGACCGATACACGTGCCGACGTACAGCCAGCGGCAACGGTAGCCAGCGATGGTGAATTGGAGGAACTGACACTTCCGTCGTTTGTTGCGTTGCTGGAACCCCTCGCGGTTGGCACGCGCGTTGGACCGGACGAGATGTTGCGGGTTGAGGCGCTGCGCCAGCAGCGTGGCCGCATGAATACGTATCGAGCGCTGCCGGTCACAGACGCCGCACAACCGATGGAGATTGAGCTGCTTGAAGCGCCCGTTGACCACTCCGGGCTTCAGCGTACGGCGGATGTGCTGTCGGAGGTTCATTATCCGATGCTTCCGACGCTGCACGCGACGTGGGAGCATGACGGTCGTCGGTACGTGGCTCTTGAGGCGCGAGCGTCATCCACCCTCAACGAGGCACTGACGGAAGGACTCACGACCGACGAGGTGATCTCAGTCGTGCTCCAGCTGGCGCAGGCGTTACGCCGACTCCATCTTGCTGGCTGGGTGCTCCTCGGTCTGACCCCCGACGGGGTTCAGGTCTCGCAGCCAGTCCGCATCACACAGCTGACTACTGCTGTGCGTTCTGGCGAATCTCCATCAGAAGCGTTGCTGGTTCCAGGATATTCCGCTCCCGAACTTGTCCACCTTGCGCCGGTATCCGGTAAGGAAGACGTCTATACGCTCGGCGCGCTGCTGTATCGCGGGTTCAGCGGAACGCCGCTGACGGATGCGGGACTCGATTCGACTGATCTTGCCGCTATCGTACGGATCCCGGGCGCTCCGCAATTGCTGGCCGCCGCGCTGGCACCGGTGGACGAGCGAATAGACCTGGATGCCTTCTATCGTGGGTTGCTTGCCCTCAAGCGCCGATTGGCCGTGAAGCCGATCGCGCTCCGGGTCGCCAGCGGGACGACGATTGGTCTGAACCAGACGCGAGCAACCAACGAGGATGCTTGTGGCTACCTCACGTGGTCGTCTGCATACGAGGGCCGCGTTGCCTATCACGCGGTGCTCTGCGCGATTGATGGTATGGGCGGCATGGAGGCGGGTGAGGTTGCCAGCACCTCGGCCCTGCGGGCGGTGCTCGGCGGGGCCGCGTCGTACTCGAGCCAGCAGATTAGCGCTGCTGCCAGTAGTGACCTTCGTGTGGCGCAGCCGGATGCTTCGGGCGATACCGCGAACGGGTCACAGCTTGCTCATTTGGAACCCGCCGCTCTCGTCCAGGCTGCCGCCGAGGCTGCGCATACCGCAGCCGCAGGACGCCAGGTTGGTGCGACGATCACCTGCGCGGTGATCGAAGATGGACGGATGGTTCTTGGTCACGTTGGTGACACACGCGCATACCTGCTGCGGGATGGAACCCTGGTGCAGATCACCCGCGATCATTCGCTGGTCGCGGCGATGGTCGCGAGCGGAGTACTCACGAACGAGGAGGCGCGTGGACACCCTGAAAGTAACAAGGTGCTGCGCTCACTCGGCGGATTAAAGCGCCTTCCTCCAGACTATATCGACGGCCTGTCTGTCGCCTACGGCGAGGATGCACTGGACCTGCACGACGGTGATCAGCTCCTGCTGTGCAGCGACGGAGTCTGGGGCGTGATTGACGACAACCGATTGCAACAGATACTCACCGAATCGCCCGATCTAGAAACCGTCGTGGCGATTGTGATTCGTGAAGTACTGGCTGGTGGAGCGCCTGATAATGCAGCGATAGTCGTCGCTCGGTGCGTCGTCATGCCAGCTGCGTGACGCCCGTTGCGTCCCACAACCTTTATGCTGCAGAACTATGTAGTAAGAGGCTAACGACTGTGTTTCCGAGGCACGTCGGTTGCGTTGAATGTCTCCTTGAAGCGGCTGGGATCTGGGAACCAGGCCATGTCGGCCAGAGTTCGGATCTCAGACGCGCGAATCGATAATTCGCGTCATAGAAAGGACGTGATCTCGATGGGTCTAATTCTGTGGATCATTATCGGCGCACTCGCTGGCTGGATTGCCAGCATCATCACCAAGCGTAACGAGTCGATGAGCTGGTGGGAGAATATCCTCGTCGGCATCGTCGGCGGACTCGTTGGCGGTTTCATCATGGATTTGTTGTTCGACGGTGACGGCAGCAGTAACCTGTTGATGACGCTGATCGTTGCGACGGTCGGCGCAACGTTACTGCTGGTCGCGTACGGTGCAATCCGCGGCGACCGCAGCCTGACGTAGCTCCCGCCAACGGACATATTCGTCTCATTCAATCGGACGAAGCAGACGCCCTTACTGACAATCTTTCCAGTCAGGGCGTTTATCTGCGTCAGGGAAGTGTTCGATTCACGCAGCAGTACCGCTATCGGGCAGGTTCGGGATTCCCGCGATCGAACTCACGTGGACAATTGGGAACGAACGTCTAGCTGTTACCCTGTTGGCCACCGAACTGGAAATCGGTCGACGGGTTGGCGGCGTCGGGTCCCGCTTTCATGATCTTCATCACGAGCTGGATCGTTCCGGCGGGTGCTAGAATGCGGGATCGCTGGTCGGCATCATCGACGCCCTCGATGATCACCATATCTGGGTTGCGGTAGCTGATACTGCCAACCTGCACGACATCGCCGCTCGGGGTGATGAACAGGACCGCGAGGTGTTCACCCTCCCCGACCTGCGTTTGCCAGGTGCTGATTTCGTCCCGCAGGTGCTCGTACAGGGTTTCGACTCGGGTCGCGTTGCGCCCGGTTCCTGCTCCGTGAGCCATGCGTTGAAACGGTGCGAGTCGGGTGAAGTTGTATTTTGGAGCGATCGATCCGGAACTCAGACGCGATCCCCATGACTGCTTGATGGTGTCCAGTTCGTCTCGGAGTCTCCGCTGCATGTCTTCCACGATGTCATCTCCTTGAATAGGCATCAGTTCGGAGGCATATGTCGCACGTGGCCTGCCTCGGCTTGCGGGACGGTTCTGCAACACCAAGGATTGAGGCAACCGCTCATATGCCGGCGCCGACAAGTTTCCACTCATTCGCGCATCCTGTGGTTACGTAACGGATTGCTGGCGCTCGTGGACATGGGAAGCTTCGCTTTCAATTGTTGATGACGACTGTTGTGGGTGTCGCGGCAGGAACAGGATCGCGACGACGCCACCGAGCGCACGTAGCAGTGCAGCGGCACTGAGGACTGGGACGATTCCAGCTGAGCTACCAAGGACGCCACCGACCGCGAAGCCAACGATCAAGGCGATCCCTGACACTGAGCTCAAGGTACCGAACACTCGTCCTCGATACGCATCGGTCGTGTGTGTCTGTACGAGCGCCTGGAGACCGGCCCCAGCAGCAACGACTGGGAAACCGGCGACGATCATCCAGCCCATCGCGACGCCGACCGCTGGCGTTCCAATAGTTGCGATGCGTGCGGCATTTGCGGCTCCAAGGTCAGCCAGCCCGATTCCAATCAGTCCGCCTCCGTACAGCCACCTGGTCGTCATCCGGTGTCCGATACGGACGACGATCAGTCCGGCCGTGATTCCGCCAATGGCCTGTGCCGTTCCCAGCCAGCCAACCTGAGCCGGTGTCCCACCAAGCACGTCGAGCACGAGCGGAGACAGGCCCAGCGTCAGGAATACTCCCTGGGCCACACTGACCAACAGCGATGAGGCCAACAGTACGCGCAACGACAACTCGCGTCGGATGACGCTCATTCCCGCTCGCCAATCGGAGGCCATGCGTGTCCACGCCGCGCCACTGGAGACGATCCCGGCGGAACCCTCAGGGCGGGCGTCAGCCACGATCAGCCGGATCAGGCTGGCGGAGATGATGAACGTCGCGGTGTCGGCCAGAACGGTACCGCGAAAGCTGAACTCGGCATACAGTAGGGCTCCCATCGCCGGGCCAATCAGCATGCCGATGTTGTTGTTGAGAGCGTTGAGGGCATTCGCCGCTACCAGACGGTTTTCCCCGACCAGCGTCGGAAGGAGTGCACTTTCAGCGGGAGCGAAGAACACCGCAATCGTCCCCTGCACCACCGCGACCACGCCGAGCAGCGGCACGTCACCAGGCGCGATCAGGATGGGTAACAGCACGACCGCGCGCCCCAGATCCGCGCCGATCATCGTCCGCTTACGATCCCAACGATCGACGAATACCCCGGCAACCGAGCTGAACAGCACACGTGGCAGGAAGTACGTGGCGAGGATGATCGCTGTGACGAGCGTCGAGTCGGTCAGGCGATAGACATGGAGCGGAAAAACAACAGTGAGGGCCGCGTTCCCGGCGTACGAGATGAGACCTGCCAGCCAGAGCAGGCCGAAATCGCGTTCACGCAGCAAGGAAAACATTGATACTCCAGTCAGCACGTCGACTGCTCAGCGGTTGGGACGGCGACGGAGTATGCCACTCTGAACGCCAACCGGCATGATTCCGGTTACTTCCAGGTACGGAGCTGGAGGGAAAGGGCGATCTACCACCCATGTTTCCGCGATTCCTGCGATCTGCGATCATGGAACAGGAGGGAGACTGTCGCCGGATCCATCGAGTGTGGGTCAGGTGTCCGGGGCAGTCGCTACTTTTCGAGCAACACGCATTATGTAAGGAGATGAACCATGCCGCCAACAATGATTCGCGACATCACGCGCACTGATCCTGAGCTCGTCAAGGCGCTTGGCGAGCAGGGCGTCGCCACCGTCCATGAGGCGTTCGGGCGGCGTGGGCTGCTCGCCCCACGACTCCGACCGATCAGCGAGGGCTGGACGATCGCTGGTCCAGCGGTCACGTCGCTCAACCATCCGGGCGACAACTTGATGGTCCACGCCGCGCTCTCACTCTGCCAGCCTGGTGATGTGCTGGTGATCGCGACGACCGTCCCCTGCATCTGCGGCATGGTGGGCGAGCTGATCGCGCGGCAGGCACAGGTGCGGCAGTTGGCCGGAATCGTGATTGATTCCGCCGTCCGCGATCTGCGCGACCTTCGCCAGCTAGGACTGCCGATCTGGTCCGCAGCGGTTACCGCAGCTGGCAGCGTGAAGGCGACGCCCGGTTGGGTGAATGTGCCAGTTGTCTGCGGCGACCAATTGGTTAATCCTGGCGATGCGATTGTGGCCGATGACGACGGCGTCGTTGCCGTGCCAGTGGACGAAGTCTCAACCGTCCTCGATGCATCGAGAGCACGAACGGCCAAGGAAGCGATTTCCCGCGATCGTCTCCAGCACGGTGTACTGTCGTGGGAGTCGAGCGATCTACGCCAATACCTCGAAGAGCAGGGCGTCACCGCTTCGTAGCGTCTTCGATCGAGTCCATCCGACAGGAAGTGACGATGTCGTCACCCGTCATACCTCTTGCCCCCGGATTGATAGGCCAATCAACGGGTCTGCAATGACCTGACTCGAGAATTGCTCGGCACGCTGTTTGCACGCTCGTTATTGGATATGGACCGAAGGGGAGCGATTCGATGAAAGATCGAAGCCGAGCAGCCCATGAAGCCGAAATCCGTCAACTCGTGGAAGCGTCGGTCCAAGCGGTCCGCGCCAGGGACGTGGACGCGAGCACTGCGTATTATGCTCGCGAGATTTTATTGTTCGATGTTGTGAATCTGCTGCAATCTACCGGCCTCGATGCGGTCAAGGAACGTCTAGCGACATGGTTCTCGATGTTTCAGGGGCCAATTGACTTCGAGACGCGCGATCTGAGCATCGCAGCCGATGTTGACGTGGCCTTCTGTCACAGCCTCAATCAGATCGACGCGACTCTGCTGAGCGGTGAACAGCTTCAGATGTGGTGGCGGGCGACGCTATGCTTCCAAAAGATTGATGGCGACTGGAAGGTTACACATGCGCACAGCTCGGTGCCGATGGACGTAACGAGCGGCAAGGCGTCAGTTGATCTAGTGCCATAGTGCCTCACAGGCATCTACGGCACGGCGGCCTGAGTTCACCAGCGCGTTCCGATACGTACCAGCGATGGTTGATGATAAATCGAAAAGGCGATTGCCTTCCCAGGCCCCCACGCCCGAAGAATGCGTCGGAGCCTGGGAAGGAGCTACTAGTTCTATGACCGGATGTAAGGCTGCGGCGGGGTCGCGCCTTCGGGGATGGCGGCCTTGTACTCGAAGCCGTCGGTCGCCTGCTGGAATTCGTCCTTCGCGCGGGCGAGCAAGGCCGGGTCGTTCACCAGCTCGGCGGCGGTGATCGCCATGGCTTTCGCAGCGTGCAGCATACCCTTGTGGCCGATCGACATCGCGCCAGTCGCGGTGATCGCCCAGGAGTGGCCGGGGACGCCGAGCGCGAAGCAGGTCGACCAGAGCTGCATCGTTGGCGCGTTCCAGCTGGCCTCGGACACGTCAGTCGAGCCGGAGAGGGTCTTGCCCTCGTCGGTCGGCTGGTACGGGTCCGCCAGCAACGACTCCTTAACCAGTTCCTTCGGCAGCCCCATAGCCTCCAGCGATCCGATGCGCGACGCTTCGGGAAATGCTTCGGCGATCTGCTTCGCGTAGGCGCGCTCATCATCCTCGAACTCGAGTGGGCCGAGTTCGTCGAGCACGGTCATGGCAGTATCGGCCAGCGCTCTGTTCGGCAGGTAGTTGTGGACCCCGAAGAAGTCGTGGACTTCAAGGCGCGTCTCGGTCATCAGGGCCGCGCCCTCGGCGATCTTGCGGACACGTTCGGTGATCGGCTCCAGCAGGTCGCGACGCGGGGCGCGGATGTAGTACCAGACCTCAGCCTCGGCGGGCACGACGTTCGGCTGCCCGCCGCCGTTGGTAATGACGTAGTGAATACGCGCCGAGTCGATGACATGCTCGCGCAGGAAGTTCGCGCCGATGTTCGTCAGCTCAACCGCATCGAGCGCCGAGCGACCCATGTGCGGGTTCGCGGCGGCGTGCGCGGTCTGCCCGAAGAAGCGGAACTTGATGTGGTCGACCGCCAGCGTGCTGCCGCGCATGACGGTCGTGTGTGACCCCGGATGCCAGGTCAGGGCGGCGTCCAGCCCCTCGAACGCGCCGTCGCGCGCCATGAAGACCTTGCCCGCGCCGGCCTCCTCCGCCGGACAGCCGTAGTAGCGCACGGTGCCAGGCTTGCCGGTCTCCTGCAACCACGCCTTCAGTGCAGTCGCTGCCGCCAGGCTGGCGGTGCCGAGCAGATTGTGGCCACAGCCGTGTCCCGCGCCACCGTCGATCATGAACTCTTTGGCAGCCTGCGATTTCTGCGACAGCTCCGGCAGCGCGTCGTATTCCCCAAGGAATCCGATGACCGGCCCCCCCCTCGCCCCACTCGGCGACGAACGCGGTCGGCAGCCCGCCGACGTTGCGCTGGATGCGGAAGCCGTCTGCTTCGAGTTCGTCTGATTGCAACGCGCACGACTTCGTCTCGGCCAGCGCGATCTCCGCGAACTCCCATATCTTGTCCGATATCGTGATGAACCGCTCCTGGCGCTCGTCCAGCCAGCCAGCTATTTCAGGATGCTTTGACATGTGTCGAACTCTCTCCCCTGTGCTCCCTCGTCGAACCACCCACGCGGCTCGTTGCGCTGCCAAGATTCTACCTGCGCGAGCGGTGATCGGCGGCGGTGAAGTCGTCACCGCGCGTCTCAGCGGTCGTTACCCGTGTGGGAGCATTGGCGAATGAGAAGACACCGGCAGAAGCGCGAGGACAATCAGCGTGAATGAATAGAAAGCGTGGGGTGCCATGGGAAGTTCACATTCAGGACGGAAATATGGCCGAGCGGCATGGGGTGTCTTCATGATTGTCGCACTCCTGTTCCCAATGGTTCAGGTAGTCGCCCAGACTGTTGAGACACCCGCGAACGAGCATTTCCAGCGCGTCTGGGAGCGGACCGATCGTTCTGTCGCGGAGGGAGCGGCGGAGCGCACTTGGATCTGGGGACCAGCCGTTAGCGGGGAGCTGTCCGAACGGTACGGCGAGCCGGATGACCGGCGTGTTGTCCAGTACTTCGACAAGAGCCGCATGGAGATTACTGACTCGGACGCTGATCCGGAATCGAACTGGTACGTCACGAACGGTCTGCTGGCGGTCGAGCTGATCTCCGGTCGGATGCAGCTGGGCGACGACGAGTTCAAGCAGCGCCTGCCGTCCGAGATGAACGTGGCTGGCGATCAGGGCTTCGCCAACGGCCCGAGCTACGGGACGTTCCGCGACCAGCAGATCCGCGAGCACAGCTACTGCAACGGCACGATCATCTGCGAACGCGTCGAGCGCAGCGGAGTAGTCACCTACGACGAGACTCTCGCGGATCAGGGTATCGCGATCACGCAGGTTGACGAGGAAACTGGCCACAAAATCGCTGGTCCATTCTGGACGTTTATGAACTCGACCGGGAAGGTCTTTGAGGACGGTATCGTCGTCGCGGATCATATCTTCGGGAACCCGTATTACGCGACCGGACGCCCGATCACCGAGCCGTACTGGGCTGAAGTTATCGTGGCAGGGACGGAGCGGCTTGTGTTGATCCAATGCTTCGAGCGCCGCTGCCTGACCTTCACGCCCGCTAACGAACGTGGCTGGCAGGTCGAGGCGGGCAACATCGGCCAGCACTACTACAGCTGGCGCTACGCAAAGACGCCAAACCCTGGTGGAGCGCTGCTCTTCTACCGCGGCCAGTACGATGATGTGACAGGGAATTTCACAGCCGATCTATACACGGTCGACGTCGACGGCTCGGCGTTGACCAGCCTGACGGACGATATGGATGGCGGCGTCTACGGCGCCGTCTGGTCGCCGGACGGTAGCCGGATCGCCTTCGTGAGCGGGACTGGCACCGGCGACCTGTACGTCATGGACGCCGACGGTGCCAGCCGTCAGCAGCTCACCAGTGGCGAAGCCGTCGACGGCGAGCCGGACTGGTCGCCGGATAGTAGCCAGCTCGTGTTCACCCGCTCGTACGGCGAGTGGTCAACCGATATCTGGATCATCAACGCGGACGGAACCGGCGAACGACAGGTCACCGACATCGAACCTGACCCGCAGATCAGCGACGCATCGGGTCCGGACTGGTCGCCGGATGGACAGCAGGTTGCCTTTGCCCTTCAAACCAGGATCACTCCTCTGATAGCCCTGTCTGGCATCTACATTGTCGATGTCGATGGATCCAACCTGCGCGAGGTCGTACCTCAAGAGAACGTGTTCCTGAATCCGGACTGGTCACCAGATGGCAACACGATTCTGTTCATCCGTCCTCAAGGAGCTAGTCGTGATGTGTATGGAAGTGTTGTCTATACCGTCGATGCCAATGTTGGTCCCTCGTCGATTCGGAAGGTCGCTGGCGAAGATTTTACCCACCCCCGAGGGTCGATCTGGACTCCCAATGGGAAGAGCATCACGATGACCTGGACGCCGGCTCGGCAGCCGGGTGCGGGCACGTCAACGGGAACGCGCGGCATCGTGACGATCGACCTCGACACGCTGGAGAAGACGCAGATCACGCACTTTGGCGAGAACGCGAACTGGTCATCGGATGGCGAGTATCTCACCTACGTGTTTCCCTTGGAGTCACAGGAGGCAAGCTCCGGGATCGCGATCACCGACGCCAGCGGGCAGACGCAGTGGATCGTTACGGAAAATGGCTTTGGCCCTCAGTGGCGACCCACATCGGACGCAGCCACTGACTGAGCTGCTCAATCCGGGCCGGTTTCTATGAAGCGCCAATGCGGGAAACGGCTCTGGCGCTTCATCCTGTCGGGCAGGCGTAATTCTCGTAGGGACAATGGCTCAGCCTGGTCCGACGTCCGCTGACGCAGCGTCGGTAGTTGGCGGCTTGCATTTCGATAGCCAAACTGGTCTGGCTGGCGCGTAGGGATTAGTCACATCTACCAACGCTGCGCCAGCGGGCGCCGGACAAGGCTGAGCCGTTGTCCCTACGGGGCACCGCGTCAGTTGCGCAGGGCAGCGGACCTGCGAATCAGCTATGGTAGTGGTTGGTGCTCTTCTGGTAGGAATGGCGGGAATGACGCGTGGCAGCTGCGCAGCACGGGAACGGCGGCTGGCCAACCACGATCCTGGAGCGCGCCGGTTGGGCGATCTGGCGGGTGGTGTCACGCATCGCAATCATTCTCGGCATTCTGACGGTCTACTCGTGGTTTCGAAAGACCTACTTCATTCGTCCGGCAGAACTCGCCTATGCGAATGCGCTGGACATCATCGAACTGCAGCGGCTGCTCGGGATAGCGGTCACGCGGCTCGAGATTCCGCTCCAGCAGCGGGTTCTGGAACACGCGTGGCTCATCGACTTCTTCAACGCCTACTACCGCCAGTTCAAGCCCGCGCTCTACATCTGTGTGGCGCTCTGCCTGCTACTCGCGCCCGCCCGCTTCGGTCACATCTTCCGCATATTCCTGCTCGTGACGCTGATCGCCCTGCCGATGTACGCCATCTATCCGCTCGCCCCGCCCCGCCTGATGGGGCCGTATGGCTTCGAGTTCGTCGATACGCTCGCGGTCTACGGCGGTGCGCCGTCGACGAGCGCAGGGGTTAGTGGTGCTAACCAGTTCGCAGCCATGCCGAGCATGCACATTGGCTGGACGACGATCGCGGCCATGTGGCTGGCGGCGGCGATTCCACGCTGGCGCATTGGCTTGATCGTCGGGATGCTGCATGTTGCGATGATGTGTGTGACAGTCGTCGTCACGGGCAATCACTATGTTCTTGACATCGTCGCCGGATTCGCGGTCGCCGGGGCCGCCGTGTTCGTGGCACGCTTCTTCCCAACAGGAACGGTCGGGTCTGGATGGGACCCACTCCGCTGGCGAGTCCGGCGAACGACGAGATGGTCCACTGACTCGACAACGGACTGAAGTTGCGCTCAGACTCACGCGACAACCGGGCGATACCGGTCCGTGCGGGGCAGTTTCCATGAGTGCGGGCCGTTCATCCACTGGCGATTGATGTGAGGGTGTGTGGAGAAGCAGTCGAGGGTCTATCTCGGAGGATTACCGGGTGCAACGACGCTGGAACAGCCAGCGCACGACGCGACGCGGGAGACAGCGCAGGTTGAGTGGTTGTCCGACCGGGCCGGACTCTTCGTGCTCGCCGCGATCACGACCGTTGCCGCCGGATTCCTGTTCTCCGATGGAACGCTGATGGGGCAGGACTCGGCGACGCAGTTCTATCCCTGGTACGACTATCTGGGCGAGCGGCTAAGCACTGGCCAGGTGCCCGCCTGGAACCCGTACCAGTTCGGCGGAGCGCCGTTCGCGGGCGATCCGCAGTCCGGCTGGATGTATCTGCCAGCCATGCTGATCTTCACCATTCTGCCGTTGCCACTCGCCGCGCCGACGTTTCTCGTCTTCCATTTGTTGCTGGCCGGTGTCGCAATGTATCTGTTAGCGCGGATTCTGGGAATCGGGGTTGCGGGTGCGCTCATTTCTGGCGTTGCCTATCAGCTTTCCGGACCCGTGCTTGGTCGATCTGTCTGTTGTCCAGCTGCGTTCGAAGTTGCGAGCCTGGCACCAATTGCGCTACTGGGTGCGGAGATCGCAATTCGGCAGCGCGATTGGAGGTGGCGGGTTCCTGGCTGGGCACTGGCCGGGATCGCCGTGAGTCAGGCGCTAGCTGCCTGGTTGGGACAGGGCGCGTACTACCTGTTGATCGCGCTTGGAGCGTTCATCGCCTATCGGACACTGATTAAGCCTGCGGATGATGCCCGGCGACCGCTGGGTCGCGTCGTCGATCTTGCGCTGCACGGCGGCGTCGTTCTGTCGATCGGCATCGGGTTGGCCGCAGCCTCCATCCTCCCTCGGCTTGAGTATGTCGCGCGTTCGAACGTTGCTGGCGGCGAATACAGTGGTGAGAACAATTGGGCCGCCGAGATCGGCGGCGTCACGCCGTCGATGGTATTCGAGCGCGTCCTCGATCCTGGTCTGCATTATCCGGGTGCAGCGGTGCTGTTCCTGGTGCTGCTCTCGCTTGCCGTGCCTCGACGATGGTTTGCTGCGCCGTTTTTCATCATCTTCGGATTGTTGACACTCATCCTGGCATCGCCATTCCGCACGCCGTTGCACCAACTGTTGTACGGTATACTCCCGCGTTTCGAGGAACTGCATACGCACTGGCCCGAACGCATTGCCATGGTCGCCTTCATGTCCAGCGCGCTCCTCGCCGGGGCGGTGATCGACGTGCTCACACGCGAGCGCGCCCCTGAAGCGCGCATTCGCATGAGCGTCGCAGTGATCGTCCCCAGCCTGATCGTGGCGATTGCGCTCGGCGCTGGCATGCCGGTCGCTCCCCTGGCTTTACTTGGTGTGACCGCAGCGGCAGTAGTCGCTCTGACGCTATCCAGAAGCCCCTCGATACGAGCGGCGTTGCCAGCCATCATCGTCGTGGTGATCGCGTTCGATCTTCTGCTCGGCTTTCGGGGTATCGCCGCGAACGCTCCCTACGGCGGCTTTCACCGTGTTGATCTCGAGACGTATTACTCGCCAGACGGTGCTGCCCGGTTTCTGCGCGAGCGATCGGCTCAGGATCCGGTGCGCTACATCGGCTTCGACCCGAGCCAGACCGCAATATCCGATGGGCAGCAGGTGTTGTATCGCTTCCAGTTTGCGGAGCGTGAGACGGGCGCGTTGCTCGTCAACAATCGGGGGACACTGCACGGCATCGAGGATGCCCAGGGCTACAACCCGGTTCAGCCGCGCCGCTTCGTGGAGTATCTGACGGCGCTCAACGGACATGTCCAGGAGTACCACGACGCGAACGTCTATTTCGCTGGGATCACGTCGCCGCTGTTCGACCTGCTGAATATCCGCTATATCGTCATCCCGTCCACGCCATCCGCCGATAGCCCCGATCTGCTGGCGCTCGAAGATCGCTTCCCGACGGTCTATGCCGACCGAGATGTAAAGGTGCTGGAGAACCGAGCCGCCCTCCCTCGCGCCTGGGTGGTTCACAACGCACGACAGGTTGCTGAGGGTGAAGCGCTCGAGCTGTTGGCTAGCGGGACGGTCGATGCACGCGGTACCGCCCTGTTAGAGTCGCCTCTTCCTCCGTTAGCGCAACCAGCTAAACCCGCTGACGAACGCGTCGAGGTGCTGTCCAACGAACCGGAGCGTGTGCGCGTTGTTACCGAGACCACCGCCCCAGGGCTGCTGATGCTCAGCGCAGCCCATGATCCAGGCTGGCGCGCCTACATTGATGGCAAGGAAACGCCCGTCGTCGTCGCCGACCACATGTTTCAGGCGATCGAGCTGCCTGCCGGCGAGCACGTCATCGAGCTGCGCTACCAGCCGCCAATGCTGTGGTTTGGCCTGCTCATCTCCGCGCTCGTTGCCGGGATCCTCGCTGGAGCATTGATCGCCGTCGGCTGGTATCGCTGGCGGATGGTGTGACAGGTGATGACGATCGCGTCACCCGTCACCGAGCCTGCCCTGAGCCTGCCCTAAGCCTGCCGAAGGGTCACCCAAGCAGCGGCCTGACCTCGCCGATCCAGCGTTCGATCGTCTCCTGGTCGTAGGGCGATGGGAGATCGACGATGAAGCCGGTGAAGCCGAGTTCCTCGATGAACGGACGCATGTGCTCGGCAATCACCTCGGGAGGGCCGATCCAGGGGGCTAGATTTCGGGGCGGTATCTCTCCGTTGCGGTTTCGGGCCTCTGCCCAGACGCGCCGCGCCTCTTCGGGGTTGTCGCGGATGTAGATGGTCGGCGTGATGATGCGCTGAATCTCGCCCATGTCGCGCCCAACCGCCGCGCAATGCTCTGCAAGCACGTCGATCTTATGCCGCACCGGCTCCAGGTTCGGCGCGATACCGACATCCCACATGTGGGCGTACTTCGCAACAGTGCGCAGCGTCTTCTTCTCACCCGAGCCGCCAATCATGATCGGCAGCGATCCGTTGACCGGCGGCGGGTACATCGTCAGGTCTTCGACCCGGTAGTGCGGGCCGTCGTGCGTGACCGTCTCGCCGTTGAACAGCCGTCGCATGATGCCGACCGCTTCATCGAGCCAGTCAAGCCGTTCTCCGGCGCTTCTGCCGAACTCGATGCCATAGGCGGCGTGCTCGCGCTCGAACCAGCCGGAGCCGATGCCGAGGAACGCGCGACCATTCGACGCGTGGTCGACCGTGACCGCCATCTTCGCCACGACCGCTGGATTGCGCATCGTGTTCCCGCCGACCCAGTGTCCGAGTCGGCTGTGGTTCGTCACACTCGCCCACGCCGCCAGTGTTGTCCACGCCTCGTACT
>Ga0136611_10000054_pt1 | contig 58646 bp, 60 predicted proteins | sample AntDrymUQ2232306_2_FD_106645 | JGI IMG/M metagenome (GOLD analysis project Ga0136611, IMG submission 106645) | Polar desert sand microbial communities from Dry Valleys, Antarctica - metaG UQ223 (23.06) | ecosystem: Environmental > Terrestrial > Soil > Desert | place: Antarctica: Dry Valley... | reverse complement strand
GGCGTTCCGCTGCATGTGGTCAGCGGCCTGATGGGACACGCCAGCGTGAAGATCACGGCAGATATCTACGGCGCACGTGCCAAGCGCAACACGGACGTGGCGGGCACCTACATCAACAAGCTCTTTGGCGGCTCCCCTCTACGCGAGGTGCGCGCCGCCCCGTTACCCGCATTGCCTACGCCACTCCTGGCAGCAACCGGCTAACCTGGAGCCGTTCTCACAAAGAATGGGGACTAAAATGGGGACTAACAACGATAATGGCCCCTACTGGAACACCAGTAGGGGCCATTATCAGGAGTGGGCCGGGGAGGGTTCGAACCTCCGTAGGCGTTACACCGGCAGATTTACAGTCTGCTCCCATTAACCACTCGGGCACCGACCCAGGGACACAAAGTATACCAATCCCTCCTGGTAGCGGGACCGCCGCTATACTCGCTAATTGACAATGACCATTCTGCAGCGGCGACGACTCTTTCCTCTTTTAGCAAGCGCCATGGTCGTACCTCTGAGCGCTTGCCAGCAGGATTCCGGCCAGCCGGCGGCCGGCGCCTCCAGCGCGCAGAAGCAGGACGTGAAGACACTTGCGGGCGCCTTGCAAGTCAAGACAGTCGCCATGATCGACGCGATGAATGCCCGAAATGACGCACGGATAAGCGCCGCCAAGACTGAGCTAGAGCGCGAGGCAAACCGGGTGGAGGACGCGCTCAAGTCCGAAACCGGTCAGGCTGCCAATCGCACCAATGCAGCGGTTGGTCGGATTAGGAACGCGCTGATTGCCAACGATGTGCGTCTCCTCGAACAGGCGCGCGATCTGCTTCAGCAGGCGCAGCAGACTTAAGCGGTCAGTGCTAGTACGCGTAGGTAGGCGCACTTTCGCCCGGATCGATCTGTTGCGCCAGTTGTCGCGCGCCCAGGTTGATAGAGACGCCCCGATGCACCTCTTTGATCATGTGGCGCACGCGCACGAGCTCCGACGACGCCTGAACGTTGCCGCCATCAGCCTGCACAGCCGTGAGCAGGTCTGAGCGGTAGCGCACCAGTCGCTGCAAGCGATCAAACAGCACGCGGTACGGGCCCTCGCGTGGGATCTCGATCATAGTGGAACCGTCAGCAAGAACCGTTTCGGTCATCGGCTCGTCATAACGAGCCGGCGCGGGCAGGGTTGCGAGACTGAGTACTTGAGGGATCAAGTGGTAAGAACTCGGCGTGGAGCGTGTCCAGATCCAGCAGGGCGCAAGCGTCCCACATGGCAGCGCGCAACTTGATGATCTTGGTGCCGGCGTACATGCCAACTCCTTCGGTGCTGTGGATGTGCCCGCAGATGTGCGCCAGCGGGCCGCCCTCCACAAACTGCCCGCCAACCGTGAAGTTCTGCGGGATGTCCGGCCCGTCCACCGTCGAAAGCACTAGCCGGCCCGCGGGAGGGACATGCGTGAGCAGGATCGCGCTTTCTACCGGAAGCTCGCCCAGATCGCCCTCCGTTAGCTCAACGTCGTGCGGGGCGTATCCGTCACCGCCGATGCCTACAAAGCGCCGCCCACAGAGCGTCTTCTCCCGCCGATGGATGGTCACGTTTTCGCGTCGGAAGAGTTCAACGACCGCCCGCGAGTCGTTGTTGCCGTGGACAAGCAGTAACGGCACCTTGTGCACCTTGACGCAGTCTAGGAAATCCTGGGCGTACGCTTCATGGCCAGCGATAGTAATATCGCCGGCGGCCAAGACGAGCTGAACGCGCCCGCGCATGTGAGTCAGGCGCGCGTCCAGGCGGCGCAGGGCAGTGGGGTTGCTGTGAAGGTCCGCGACGCAGAGCGCCGCCGGTCCGGCGTGTTTGCCGGCGGCGCGCGCTACGTGCGGTGCTTCCAGGTGATACGCCCGCGAGTCAGATCGTAGGGTGAGAGCTCCACTGCCACTCGATCCCCCAGGCCAACGCGGATGTAGTTCTTGCGCATCTTACCGCCGAGGTGGGCGAGCACTTTATGCCCGCCTTCCAGCTCGACGTTGAAAAACGCGTTGGGCAGGGTGTCCTTGACCACCCCATCCAACACGATCTTGTCTTCAGTCTCCTTCGGCATGAACCACCTTTACAACACTAGCAGGATGCACACAATCACACTGACGGAGCGTGCATACTTGTTTTGACCCGCTTCCAGTCGTCCCTATAATGACATACGGGGTCGCGTGCTTCGTCTCTGGAGAGCCTCATGCCAAAGTACATCGAGATCAACGAGGATGAAGCCTGGGCGATCGACCACACCATCCGCCATACCTACACGGAAGGTCAGTCCAACATCGGCCGGGACCTCCTCCTCAAGGTAATGACCGTCGTCCTCGAGTTTGAGGAGCGGCGAGGCAAGCCCTTCGCGCCGGAGATCCTTCCGGTGGCGGTCACCGAGGATGAGGCTTGGACCATCGACCACCAGATTAGATGCGACCTCACTGTCAACAACAAGCCCGTAGGTCGCGCGATCCTCTTGAAGGTGTTCCGCGCCCTCACGGAGTTCGCCAACGACCGCGATTCCGAAAGTGGCGTCGAGCGTCTGGGCAGCCTAGCTGACTTGCTGCGCGCGCCGGCCGAAGAGGGCCTTCCCGGAAGCGAGCGCACGCCAGACCCGGTAGCCGAGGACGACGACTCGTCGAAGGGCGGCGGCCAGCCGCCGTTCCACCCTGAAGATGGACCGCTTCCGCGCGAAAAGTAGCAGGGGCGTCCCTCCCTTTGGAAAAGGGACCCCAGACATCTCGACCGTCGCTATACTCGCCTAGATGGTGGAGGCGGCGCAGGCGGTGCAGCCGAAGCACAAGAAGCAAGCCGCATCACTGGTGGGTGGTGGCAGCCTCGCCGGCCGGCGCTTCACGATTGAACACGATCTCACGCTGATCGGCCGGGCGGATGACTGCGAAATTCAGGTGAGCGACGCGCTTGCCTCGCGCCACCACGCGCGGATCACGCGTGAACCCTGGCGCTACATCCTCGAAGACCTTGGCAGCCGCAACGGCACGCTGGTGAATGGGGAAGCCGTAACCGGAGAGCACCACCTTCGCCACGGGGACACGGTCCATGTGGCCACCACTCCGCTCCGCTTCGAAGATCCCAACGCGACAGTTCCGATGGCACGTGAGGAACTGCGACCACTTCACCTTCCGGTCTGGGTGAACGCGGCGACTGGAGAAGCATTCGCCAGCGGGGCCGTGCTCGATCTGGCGCCAAAGGAGCTGGCGCTGCTCACGCTGCTCTACGAAAAATCCGGTGAAGTGTGCGAAAAGGATGAGATCGCTCGCGGCGTGTGGCCCGAGTATGGCGGCGCCGTTTCTGACTACAACATTGAGACGCTTGTTAGCCGTCTCCGCGGCAAGTTGAACCAGGCCGGCGCTGCGAGCGACGCCATAGTCACGCTCAAGAAGCGCGGGTACAGGCTGCGGGGTGCCGGTTAAGAAAGCGCCCGGCGCCTCTTCACGGCGCCGGGAAGCACCGCCGGTTCCCCCCCAGACAGCGGAAACACCGAGCAAGGTGAGGGTGCACCGGATTCACTACGGGTCTGGACTATTCCTTCTAGGACTTAGTGGGCTGCTCCTGCAGGTGGCCCTGACCCGATTGAGCAGCGCCGCGCTCAACTATCACCTGACATTCCTGGTGATCGGGGCCGCACTGCTGGGAACGAGCGCGGGCGGTACGTGGGTTGCAGTGCGGTGGCCAGACGCGATTGACCACCAGACGCATCGGCGGCGTCTCTCGCGTCTGATCCTGGCCAGCGCGGGCGCTATGATCCTCATTGGCGCCGCGTTCTCGTGGGTCCCATTGCGCACGCTTGGAAGCGCCAGCGCACTCATCGCCATCCTCTTCGCTTATCCCCTTTTGGCGTTGCCGTATGCGCTTCAAGGGGCCGTGAGTGCTATCAGCCTACGCGAGGTGGGGAGCCGCACCCACCGCATCTATGCCGCCGCGCTTGCAGGGGCAGCGGCGGGCTGCGCCGTGGCAGTGGTCGCTATCGACGCGGTCGGCCCACGCTGGGTGGTCTCCCTGGCGGCAATAGTCGCGCTGATCGCGGTGACCCAGTTCGGCTGGTGGCGGCGCGACCTCGGGTGGGCCATGGGGTTGGTGGCGCTAGCGGGCCTTACGCCCTTGATTCAGCCGCACGGCCCCAACGTGCTTGCGGCCAAGCCGCTCGCGTCATTCTTAGATCCAATCAGCTATCCAGACTCACAGCTGCTCTTTAGCCGGTGGGACGCCACGTCGCGAGTTGATGTATTCGAATCGCCCGGCGCACTACTCCTCTGGGCAACACCGGGGAGCGGACGGGATATGCTGCCGGCCCTGCGCGGCATCACCATTGACGCGGACGCGCTCACGGCGGCGGCGCGCTGGGACGACGGCGCAACAGCGCTTGCCCGGCGCCTACCGATGAGCTTGCCGTACGGCATCGCGCCGCGCGACCGAGTTCTGGTGATCGGCCCCGGAGGCGGGCTGGACGTAGAGGCGGCGCTTGGCTATGGCGCGCGTAGAGTGGACGCCGTGGAGATCAACCGCGGTGTTGTTGCAGCCATGCTGGGGCCGCTGGACGTCTTCACGAATAGTCTTTACCGCCGGGCAGGGGTGCGCCTTACGGTGGACGACGGGAGAAGTTTCGTGAGATCTGCGGCCTCGCGCGGTGAACAATATGACGCGATTGTCCTGACCGCGGTGGACAGTTGGGCCGCGCTCACCTCCGGCGCGTACTCGCTCAGCGAGAGCTACCTCTACACCCGCGAGGCATTTGACGATTATTACGATCGCCTCGCCGACGGCGGCGTGCTTGCAATTAGCCGCTGGTTCACCCGCCCGCCGCGAGAGATGCACCGGTTGGCGGAGCTGGCCAGGTTGGCCGTAGAGAAGCGCGGTGGCGATCCGGTGCGCCAAGTGTTGATCCTGCGCGCCGGACAGTTCGGCACATTTGGGACGATGCTGCTGCGCAAAGGTCCGTTTTCCGCGCAGGAGGTCACGCAAGCGCGAGTGTTCGCGCGTGACGGTGGCTATGGCCTTGTGTATGAGCCAGGCGTCCCTACGGGCGAGTTTGCCCCTATCCTCTCAGGCCTAGAACCCGGCGCGCCCGACGGAAGGGCGGCGACCGACGACCGGCCGTTTTTCTTCGATCACATGCCCTGGCGCCGACTTCTAGTTGGACGCGGCGAGTGGCCATTGCCTCAGGGGCATGCTGTGCTCTTGGTCGCGCTCCTCCAGTCAATCTGCCTTGCAGTGGCAGCGGTGGTACTCCCGCTTCGCCGCCTGGCCACCAGCGCCAACCGCCTACGGCCGGCGACCGCTTATTTCGCCCTTATCGGACTGGGCTTTTCGCTAGCAGAGATGGCGCTCTTGCAGCGCGCTTTGCTTTTGATCGGATCGCCGGGGATCGCGCTCGCGGTAGTAGTGGGAGGGATGCTGGGCGGGGCCGCGCTCGGCAGCGCGCTGCTTAGTCGCACGGAGGAAAGCGCGCGGCGCGCCACCCTCACCGGCGCGGTGCTGCTGGCTGGCTTTGCTCTGTCTTGGGGGATAGTGAAGGGACCGCTGGCGGCGCAAGGAGTCGAGGGCCGTGCCATCGCAGCGCTTGTGCTCGCTGTAGTGCTGGCAGCCCCGCTAGGCGCCGCACTTCCGGCGGGACTGCGACGGCTTCCTTCCCGCGGCGGCGCGGTGCCGTGGGCATGGAGCATCAATGGCGCCGCCGCGGTCGCGGGGACGGGACTTGCGGTGCTGCTAGCAATGGAGCTTGGCTACACCAACGTACTGGTCATGGCCGGAATGTGTTATGCCGGAGCAGGGCTCCTTATTTCCCATATCAGGGAGCCTTCACCGGTGGCGGCAGGCCCGTATCGCCCAGGCGATAGTTGAGCGTATGCCGGCGCCTATCTTTGCTGTGGTTCGGGATGCGCAATCGACATAAATACGGTACGCTTTGGACGCTGCTTTTGAAGCGCATCCGCTCACCTGAGCGGATGCGCGGAGGCGGTGCACAGATACCAGTCCGATACATCGCTGGTAACGGTCAGGGAAGGATCAATCCGGGCGACGCGAGTCGCTCGGGAGGACACCTCCCCGGACACGGTACCGGCGATCGGTGGGGAAGCGCCAGGCGGCAGTGAGATCCCCTCACTGCCCGTGCCGCGGAACGCTCCATCGGTCGCTCGCCGTTCAGGCGGTGTGTAGATCGGACTGTTCCGCGGCCTGCACTTGATGCCCACCAGGTGCGGCCGGGCGCTATTGGGTGGGCGTTCGTGCGCCCGATTCCGGCGTACACAACGGACCCTAGTTCGCCGCCGCTTGGCGCCGCCATACTGACTCGCAAGAGCCATATGACCACGCCCCAGGCGGACTCAGGCCGGTATCGACTCTTGGAGGAGCCAGTCCATGCAGCACCTTGTTATTGACGCGTTCGTGGAGGACGCGGCGAAGATCAGCCAGGTGGAGGCGATCTTCAATCTGCTCGACGATTTACCCGAGCAGATTGAGATGACCAAGATTACCCAGCCGTACGTGTTCCGCTACTCTGGCGTTGTGCCGGAGGATTGGGGCGTGACCGGCATGGTCATCATCGCGGAGAGCCACATCAGCATCCACACATTCCCGCAGCACAAGCGCTTCCACATGGACGTGTTCAGTTGTAAGCCGTTCGACTACGAGCGCACGCTCCAGATCATTGAAGAGAAGCTCGGCGTCACCCACCGCGCAGCAGATGTCATTCGCCGTCCCGTTGTGGGGGAAGAAGTGGCGGAAGCGGCCGGAATGCACTGGCGCATGCAGCCTATGCCAGCCCCGGCCGACCTGAAGGCGGCGCGCCAGTCTGACGACGCGCGCGTGCGTCAGTTGCTCGGCACGCTGTAGCACTTCGCTACGCTAGGGGCGTGAGCCTCGATAACAGCTCAATCTATGGCCCGCCACGCACGTTCGGTGCGCTTGGCGGGCCGGCTCATTATTACGAGGCGGCGCGGGCAGTGGTGCTACCAGTTCCGTACGATGCCACGACAACCTTCCGGGGAGGCACGCGCGACGGTCCACGTGCGATCATCGACGCCTCCACCCAGATGGAGCTGTACGACTCCGAGCTTCGCGGGGAACCGGCGGATGCCGGTATCCACACGCTACCCGAGCTAGAGCCTCACCTGGCGGGACCTGAACACATGGTGCTCCGCGTTACCGAAGCGGTCGGTCCGCTGTTGGACGATGGCAAGCTGCCTATCATGCTGGGCGGTGAGCACACGCTGACCGCTGGCGCCGTCACCGCCTGCGCCGCACGCTATCCCGACCTCGCGATCCTCTACCTGGACGCCCACGCGGACGTGCGCGGGCCGTACCTGGGTGCCGACTACAACCATGCCAGCGCGCTGCGGCTATCGCTCACGCATTTGCGACCGGGTGAAGATGGCAGGCCGCCGGCCGTCGCGATTGGCGTGCGCAGCATGGCGACCGAGGAAGCAGAGTTTATCAACGAGACGGGTCTGCGCGTCGTGAGCGGTGATGACATCGCACTGGCGCGATATAGCGGCAAAGCGGCGCTGGACGCGCTCTGGCGGGACGCGCTGGCATGCCTCGGACCTAAGAGCCGTCCCCTCTACATCAGCGTGGACCTAGACGCGTTCGACCCCGCGGTGGTCGCGGCGGTTGGTACCCCCGAGCCAGGCGGTCTGCTGTGGCACGAGGCGCTCTGGCTGCTGCGCGCAGCGTGTGAGCGACACCGCGTCGTCATGGCAGACGTGGTAGAGCTAGCGCCGGGCGAAGGACCGGTCGCCTCGGCCTTCGCCGCCGCTAAGCTGGCGTACAAACTGATCGGCTACGCACTCCGCGACGCGAATGGACCCGGCGCCGCGCTTTAGTGAGCGTCAACGCGGAGCGGCGCGCCGCCGACTGAGAGCTCCCAGCGTCGTGACAGACGTGAGAGCGTGTAATTGACCGCGAAGTAGACACACGCCGCGACAAAGAGCGCCTGCAGCGGGTTGGGCGGCTGTTCGCTCTGGTAGAGGATCTGAGTGCGCCGCGTCAGCTCATTCACGCCAATCACGGCCGCCAACGATGTGTCTTTGATGAGCGTCACAAGCTGGCTCACCTGGGGTGGTATGACCCGCCGCAACGCTTGTGGCAGCACGACATAGCGCATCGTCTGCACGTAGCCCAACCCCAGGGAGCGCGCCGCCTCAATCTGGCCGCGATCAATAGACACGATGCCGGCACGCATGATCTCAGCGTTCACAGCCGCGGTGTACACCGTCAACGCCAGCGTCGCCGCGCCAAATGGATCCAGCCCGATACCCAGACGGGGAATCAACAGGGAGCTGAAGAAGATGAGCAACAGCACCGGGAGGGATCGGATGGTCTCGATGACGAGTCCTGCCGGCCAGCGCAGGAAGGGAAAGCGCGAGACGCGCATCAGCGCCAAAAGCAGACCAAAGACCAGGCTACACACTATGGCAATGGCCGCCATCGTGAACGTCACCTGCATACCGGTGAGCAGAAAGCGCCAGACGCTTAATTCGCTAAAAGCCGCCCACCGCCTGGAATCGAAAATGATGTCGAAACGCACGTCGTGTCTCGCTCAGCTCTCTCGCGTCTCTATGATTGCCGTCCAGCGTCAGCGGCGGAAGCGCGTCAGGTGGCGTTCAATCCGGTTCACCGCGAAGCTCAGCGGCACCGTGAGGGCAAGGTAACCGGCGCCAACGGCGGCGAACACTTCATACGTGGCGAATGTCCGTGAGTTCAAGATGTTGCCGTTGTACATCACGTCCTGGACGGCGATTGCGCTTGCCACACTGGTGTTTTTGGTCATAGCGATGACTAAGTTGCCCAGCGGTGGCACGGTGATGGAAACAGCCTGCGGCAAGATCACGTGGCGCATGGTCTGGACGTAGCTTAGCCCGAGCGATCGCGCGGCCTCTACCTGGCCGCGCGAGATAGACAGGATGCCTGAGCGCACCACCTCGGCCACAAAGGCGCCGGTATAAATACCGAGCGAGAGGAAGGCAGCTTGAAATCCGGGGAGCCGCACACCCAGCCAGGGAAGGGCAAAGAAGGTGAAATACATCTGGATAAGAAGTGGCGTGTTGCGAAAGAACTCAACGTACGCCGTGCCAACCGCGCGAAGTGGCTTAAGTGGGACGGTGCGCAGCACACCAAAAAAGATGCCTAGAGTCAGCGCCAGCAGAAGTGACAGTACAGCGAGCTGAACGGTTACCCACAGGCCCTGTAGCAGGAACGGCAGATTGGCCGCCACAACGCTCCCCGGCGTCCTGGCGGCCACTGCTTGGACTGCTGGCGTGGCCTGCAGCATTGTGGACGTTACTTAGGCGGTTCGGGCGCAGGCCCTACTTTGCCAAGCCACTTGGTATAGATCTGCTTCCACCGACCGTCCGTTTTCATCTTGCGGACCTCGCTGTTCACAAACTCCTGGAAACCCATGCTCGTCTTGGCCATCCCAAGGCCATAAGGCTCCTGAGTGAACTGGCCGCCCACCATCTTGAGGTTGGGGTCCTGCTCCAGGAAACCGGCCAGGATGATGTCGTCTGTGCTCACCGCCTGCGCGCGACCTTGCTGCATGGCGGTCACACATTCCGCGTACCCGGCAAAGAGCAGTTTCTGCGCTGCTGGAGCAAACTTCGTGATGTTCTGCTCGCTGGTGGAACCTTGCGCTGAGCAGACTGTTTGGTCCGCCTTATCCATATCCTGGATCTTGGTGATGGTGCTGGCCTTTGGCACCAAGAGACTCTGTCCGGCCATATAGTAAATCTCGGAGAAGTCAATCTCCAGCTTGCGCGCGTCGGTGATAGTCATGGTCGCGGCGATGATGTCCACTGCCCCCTCCTGAAGCAGGGGAATGCGCTGCGCGGACGTTACGCCTCTCAGCTCAACTCGTGGAGTGGCGTCGGCGCTGGCGGCGAGGCCAAAGACTGCCTTTGCAATCTCCTTCACGATATCGATATCGAATCCTTCTATCTGGTTAGTGCGCGGATTGAGCAGGCCGAATAGCGGTTGGTCCTGCTTTACTCCAGCAAGCAGCTTTCCACGCTGGACGACCTTGGCCATGTGGCTAGTCGCCGGAAACGCGGTCGCCTGTGGTGCCGTCGTTCCGGCTGGTCGGGTTGTCGCCGTCGCAATCGTTGACGGGGACGCGTTCTGGGTCGTTCCGCCGCAGGCCGCCAGCAGCGCGGCTGCGGGCGCCATGCTCGCAGAATGGATGAGTGTGCGTCTGGAAAGTCCCATCGTCTTATGTTCTCCTCTTGGGCTTATTGCCCCTACTTCTTTAGACCGTAGCCGAAAGGTCTCTAATGCGCCAGTATCTTGCCAAGGAACTGGCGCGTTCGCTCGTGCTGCGGCGAATTAAAGAACTGTTCCGGCGGCGCTTCTTCCACTACCACGCCACCGTCCATGAACATGATCCGCCCCGCCACCTCATGGGCAAACCCCATTTCGTGCGTTACCACTACCATCGTCATGCCTTCCCGCGCGAGGTCACGCATCACATCCAGCACCTCATTGATCATCTCCGGGTCCAACGCCGAGGTTGGCTCATCAAAAAGCATGATGCGGGGATTCATCGCCAGACCGCGGGCAATGGCAACGCGCTGCTGCTGGCCACCTGAGAGCTGCGCGGGAAACACGTTTGCCTTTTCCGGAATTCCTACCCGCAACAGCAGCCGCTTGGCGGTCTCTTCTGCCTCAGCGCGCGACGCGCTCTTGACTTTGAGTGGTCCAAGGCAGACGTTTTCTAACACCGTCATATGCGGGAACAGATTGAATTGCTGGAAAACCATCCCAATTTCGGTGCGCAGCAGGTTCACATTGGTCTTGGGATCGTGTACCGGCTTGCCCAATACGTACACCTGCCCGCTGTCAATGCCCTCAAGCCGGTTGATGCAGCGCAGGAGTGTGCTCTTGCCTGAGCCACTCGGCCCGCAAATCACCACCACCTCACCGATGCCGACCCGGCCCGAAATGCCCTTAAGCACCTCCAGGTTACCGAAGCGCTTGTAGACCTTCTCGAACACAATTGGGTCGCCGGCGCCTTGCAGGCCACCTACCTCGACGGTCATCGTGAAAGCGCCGTCTGGAGCGCCGGCAGGTCTTCGAACACAAGGTGGGGCTGGACCAGCGCCCTGGCCAGATCCTCGCGGCGCGCCAGCCCGGTCAGCACCAGGATTGACGTGACGCCCGCATTGATCCCGGCCGGAATATCCGTGAGCAGGTTGTCGCCGATCATCGCGGTCTCCTCGACGCGGGCGCCTGCCATCTCCATCGCCACATTCAGCATTGTGGCCATGGGTTTGCCAATGACCGTAGCGGTAACGCCGGTGGCGGCTTCCAGATAGGCGATTGTCGCGCCGTTTCCGGGAAGAAAGCCGCGCTCGGTTGGCAGCGCCAGGTCGGGGTTGGTGGCAATTAGCTTGGCTCCGTCTCGGATGGCAAAGCACGCGCGCATCAGTCGTTCGTACGTGAGGCGCCGGTCCAGGCCGCAGACCACCACATCCGCGCGATTATCCACCAGCTCAAACCCCTCATCCAGCATGGCGCGTACAAGTCCCTCCTCCCCTATGGGAAACACGCGCGCCCCCGGACCGAGACCAAGCTCCTCTCGCAAGTAGATCGCCGTTGCCTGTGGCGACGTGAGAATTTGCAACTCTCGCACGCCGATTCCCATGGCGCCGAGCTTGGAGACATATTGATTCGCGGTCAGCGTGGAGTTATTGGTGATGCACACACTTCTCCGGCCCGTTGTTTCAAGGAAGCGGAAGAACTCGGAGGCGCCACGGATGGCGGTGTTGCCGGTATACACCACGCCGTCGAGGTCGATCAGAAAAGTTGTAATGGTGGAAAGGTTCGCTGGTGACGTGATGGTGATGTTCGTCGGCATGAGACCGGTAGGCAAGAGTGTAGGTCGTTTCCTCGGATGAGCGCACGCGTTTCCGGCGATAATCACGCGACCTTGATGGACAGCGACTTTACGATTACCTTCCGCGGCGTGCGCGGCAGCTATCCCGTCCCCGGCGCTGACACCGTCCGATTTGGCGGCAACACACCATGTATTGAGGTCCATGCCGGCGGCCACCTAATCATCCTTGACGCCGGGACCGGCATCATCGCGCTGGGGAGCGAGCTTGTCCGCAACTACTTCCAGCGGTCGGCAGACTATCGCGGCCGGCTGCATCTCACCATTCTGCTCAGCCACATGCACCACGACCACATTCAGGGCTATCCCTTCTTCGCGCCGCTCTACCTTGCGCAGACCACCGCCCACGTCCTTGGGCCGCGCATGCTGCGGGAAGACCTCGCGGCCGCGCTATCCGGAGCGATGGTGGCGCCGTACTTTCCGGTAGATGCGGAATCGCTGGCGTGCGAGCGCCATATACGGAATATCACCGAGGCGGACGTCGTGCTATTTCCTCCCGCTACGATGTCGCTCCATCCGCGCGTGGAGCGCGCCATGGACGCCAACACGCAAGATGCGCAAGTTGTGGTGCGCGCGTACCACAGCCAGAACCATCCGCGAGGCGGCGTCTTCTGCTACCGCATTGAATGCGGCGGCAAGAGCATCGTCTACGCTAGCGATACCGAGGGCTACGTAGGCGGAGATCAACGCCTGATCCGATTTGCCGAGGGGACTGATTTGCTGATCCACGACGCGCAGTACCGAGCTTCCGAGTACATCGAGGGCTGAAGCAAGGGTGGGGGCACAGCACCGTAGACATGGCCATAGAGGTCGCGCAGGCTGCCAGCGTCAAGCGTCTAGCACTGTTCCACCACGCCCCCACCAATAACGACACCGTGGTGGCCGAGATCGAACGCGAGGCACAAGCCAAGATGCCATCTTCCTTCGCTGCGCATGAAGGGCTCACGATCTCGCTCTGATGGACGACCGCGAGAGATCTGCCTGGGTCGCCTTCAACCGCGTGCCCGGCGTTGGCGTGGCCCGCTTCCGCAAGCTGCTGGAGCGCTTTGGGACCCTAACCGAAGCGTGGGCGGCGCAGCGGGACGGGCTTGCGCTGGCGGGGCTGGATCGCCGCTCCCTGGATGCCGTCACCGACATGCAGCGCCGCCTAGAGCCAGAGCGAGAGCTTGAGCGAGCGCGCGCCACTGGTGCCGCCGTCATCACCTGGCGCGATGCCGAGTATCCGGCGCTGCTGAGCCAAATCCCTGATCCACCGCCAGTGCTGTACGTAAAAGGCACTCTCCTGCCAGAAGAAACCGGTTCGGTGGCCATGGTCGGGACGCGACGTGCGACGGTCTACGGGCGAGACGTGGCCGAGCGGCTTGCACAAGACCTGGCTACTGCAGGTCTCGCCGTGGTCAGCGGGTTAGCGAAAGGGATTGACACTCACGCACACCGCGGTGCGCTTGCGGGTAGCGGTCCGACGATAGCCGTGCTTGGCCATGGCATTGACACGCTGTATCCGCACGAGAACCGGCGTCTTGCGGAGCAAATAGTTGCGCAGGGTGCACTTGTGACCGACTATCCGGTGGGGACTGAGCCAATGGCCGAGAATTTTCCACCACGTAACCGCATCATCTCGGGTCTCTCGGCCGGAGTGATTGTCGTCGAAGCAGATGACCGCTCGGGCGCGCTCATTACGAGTAAATACGCCATGGAGCAGGATCGCGATGTCTTTGCCATCCCCGGCCCCATCTCGGCACCTTCAAGCCGTGGATGCAACCGCCTGATCCAGGACGGAGCCAAGCTGGTGACTTCGGCGGCCGACGTGCTGTCTGAGCTGAACCCGCACCTGACCGCGGCCGCCGTACGCCAGCTGAGTCTTGACTTCGGTGGCGGCGCAAAGTCAAATTCCGCCGGGCCGGCGATCCCCGGCACAAGCGGTGCGGATGATCCGCTCCTAACGGCATTGCGAGAGTATGGACAGCCGGTCCACGTGGACACCCTCAGCCGCTCACTCGGCAAGCCGGTACACGAGGTCACGGGAACGCTCACGCTGCTTGAGCTACAAGGGAAGGTGCGCCACGCTGGAGGCATGCGCTACCAAGCTGCACTGTAGGATTTAGGAGAAATGCGTCGTCGCGAATGGGCAAGGCTTGCGGTCATCCTGGTGATCGCGCTGACCGCTGGGTGGATTGCCCTCCCAAACAATCCAGGCATCCACTTCAGCGTTGGCGACCGGGACGTTGATATTGACTTCCGCACCGTCCTCGGTCTTGACTTGCAAGGCGGCCTACAGGTGCTGCTGGAAGCAGATCCACCAGCGAACCTACCGGTCACCGGTGACACCATGACCGCCGCGCGAGATATCATCGAGCAGCGTGTCAATGAGTTCGGCACCACCGAGCCTGTGGTCCAGATTCAGGGCAGCAACCGCATCGTCGTCGAGATGCCCGGCGCAAAAAGCCCTGAGGACCGTGAGCGTGCCGTCCGCCTCTTTGGCGAAACCGGTTTGCTCGAGTTCATGGACGTTGGCACAGCCAACCTGCCTCCGGGCACTCGCGTCCAGGAAGGGCAATTCGAGACAATCCTCACCGGCAAGAACCTTGATCCGCGAGCGGTCAGCGTTGCCTTCAGCGAGCGAAACCAACCCGAGATTAACTTCGGTTGGGATCCGGATGGCGCCAAGGTCTTCGGCGAGTACACCGAGAAGAACATCGGCCGTAACCTGGCAATTGTGCTGGACAAGACCGTGCTCTCGGCGCCGCGCATAAACAGCCGAATTGACAGCCAGGGACGCATCACCGGCCTCTTCTCTTTGGGAGAAGCGCGAGACATCGTCACCAAGCTGAAGTACGGTGCGCTGCCTATCCCGATGAAGGTCGTTCAGCAGCGCGAGGTTGGCGCCACGCTCGGCGAGGATTCCATCCGTCGCAGTCTGGTTGCCGGGACCGTGGGCCTTGGGGCGGTGATGGCGTTCATGCTGATCTACTACCGTCTACCCGGTCTGGTGGCAACGCTGGCGCTGATTATCTACGCGCTAGTGACGTTTGCCATCTTCAAGAATCCTTTCGTGCAGCTGACAATGACGCTGGCGGGAATCGCGGGGTTCATCCTTTCCATCGGCATGGCGGTTGACGCCAACATCCTGATCTTTGAGCGGATGAAGGAAGAGCTACGCGCGGGCCGCCCGCTCTCTAGCGCCGTGGAATCGGGATTCTCGCGCGCGTGGAGCTCAATCTTTGACTCGAACTCCACCACGCTAATCACCTGCGCCATTCTCTGGTACTTTGGCGATCGCTTCCATGCCGGGCTTATCAAGGGCTTCGCCATCACGCTTGGGATCGGCGTGCTAGTCAGTCTTTTCAGCTCCATCACCGTGACCAAGACGCTGCTGCGCGCGCTGGTGGGAACAGGCGTGATCCGTCACCCGTGGTTTTACGGCGTCGGGACACCCACCGTCAGTTCCGAGGCGCCGCCGCACCCTTCACGCGACCTTGCAGCCGCCGGCGTCTAAGCCTCAACCATGTTCAACATCATTGGCCGCCGCAGCTGGTACTTCATCTTCTCAACCCTCATCATCATCCCTGGGACACTTGCGCTTCTCCTCTTTGGGCTCAGACTTGGGATCGACTTCACCGGTGGCAGCCTGCTGGAGGTGCGGCTGAATGGCGATCCGGCACCCGACCAGGTGCAGACTGTCGTTGCGGCCCGCGGATACCCGGAGGCGGGCGTTGTCACCACGACTGATCCCGCCGGAAGGGTGAGCTACCTCATTCGGCTGCGCACAATCGAGACCGGCGCCATGCGCCAGGTGTGGGGCGCCCTAAACACGCAGTTTGGCTCACCATCCACCGAGCCGGATCGATTTGAATCAGTCGGCCCGGCCGTAGGTCGGGAAACCGCGCGCGGTGCCGTCTTTGCGGTCGTGGCGGCGTCGGCCACCATCCTACTTTATCTGTGGTACGCCTTCCGACAGGTGCCCAAGCCATGGCGCTACGGCGCCTGCGCCGTCTTTGCCCTGATGCATGATGCGCTGTTGGTTCTGGGACTTTGGGCGATCTTTGGCCGCGTGTTTGGCCTTGAAGTCGACGCACTCTTCGTAACGGCCATCCTGACCGTCGTCGGGTTCTCGGTGCATGACACCATCGTCGTTTTCGACCGGGTACGTGAGAACGTGGGCCGCTTCCCTGGCGAGACATTCGAGCGCGTCGTGAACTTCAGCATTAATCAGACGCTCGATCGGTCGCTCATCACCGGCCTGACCTCCATGTTTACCCTCACCGCGCTCCTCTTCCTGGGCGGTCCCACCATCCGAAACTTCATTCTGGTGCTGCTCGTCGGACTAATCTCCGGCACGTATTCGTCGATCTTCAATGCCAGCTGCCTTCTTGTGACCTGGGAGAACGGCGACTTCGGCCGGCTATGGCGCCGCATCGCCGGGCGGGGGGTTGAGCCTGTAGTAGTTCCATCCTAATTCCGGCCTGGCGCATTCGTCACGCCCGGAGGGGGAAGTCCAAGAGGCTCCACGGCGCCGCGCGTGACGTGAGCAAAGACGGCGCCGTGGATGCCCAGCAGCTCCTGGGCGGCGCGCGTTTGGTCGCCTGGAGCAGTGCGCACGCTGACCACGGTATCGCCCTGATCGAGCCGGACACCATAGCGGAAGGCAAGATCGTGAGGCAGCCCATCAGTGCGCCGTGCGAGCGCGGCCACCGCGCCTCCAACAAGGGTGCCAAGCAGGAGAACCGCCAGATTGCTGTACCAGCTTCCCAGAGCGGTCCGAAGTGGGGCAGCAACATCCACCCCAACGAAGGAGCCAGCGCCCAGAGCGACGGCGGCCAGCACGAGGCCGATCACCGCGCCCGCAGCCGCCCAGGCGCGGGCCCGTTCGGCACGCGAGACCAGTCGGGCAGGATCGCCCACCGGATGAACAGCTACCCGCGCTGCGAGCAACAGGCGCCCGCCGCCGCTGCGCCCGTGCGCCGTGATCGCCTGCTGATCATGACCGGTTTCCAGCAGCGCCCGGACAGCCTCTTCTGCCTCAGAGAGTGTGGTGAACGCGCCAATCACGAGCCGCATGGATCTTGCCGGGACGCATAATGCACGAGTCGCGTGGGGCAAAGCATCGCATGGGCAAGCTTGCAGGGAAAGTAGCGCTCGTCACCGGCGCCGGGTCCGGGATCGGCGAGGCGATAGCGATGCTGTTCGCCCAAGAAGGGGCGCGCGTCGCGGTCGTTGATATAGACCTCGCTTCCGCCGAGCGCGTCGCCCGTGCGGCGGCGGATGGAACCGACACGCTTGCGCTGGCGGCAGATGTCTCGCAGGTCGAAGACGTGCATGCGATGATCGAACGAGTCGTCGAACGGTTCGGGCGGATCGACGTGCTGTGCAACAACGCCGGGATCGGCGTAGCCGCGGTCTGCCATAGGACGACCGAAGAGGATTGGGATCGCGTGCTTGCCGTGGACCTCAAGGGCGTCTTCCTTGGCTGCAAGTACGCTCTCCCGCACATGCTTGCCTCCGGGGGAGGCGTGATCTGCAACACGTCGTCTGTCGCCGGCCAGGTTGGCGTCCTCAATCGGGCGGCATACTGCGCGGCCAAGGCCGGTGTGCTCGGGCTGACCAAATCCATCGCCATTGATTACGCAGACAAGGGCATCCGCTGCAACGCCGTGCTGCCCGCCACGGTGGACTCGCCGTGGATTGGCAAGATCATCAGCCAGCAGCCCGACCCCGACGCGCAGCGCAAGCTCATGGAGGCGCGCCAGCCGCTGGGCCGCATGGGACGGCCGGATGAGATTGCGCAGGCCGTTCTCTACCTGTGCTCCGACGACAGCGCCTTCATCACCGGCACCGGACTGGTGATCGACGGCGGTCTTACGGCGCGTTAGCTGCCATTTGGAGCGCCATGACGATCCGCGTTGGCACCTGCTCCTGGACCGATCCCACCATCTTCAAGTCCGGCTGGTATCCCGCTGAAGCCACCAGCGCGGAGACGCGACTCCAGTATTACGCGTCTCAGTTCTCTGTCGTGGAGGTCGATTCTTCGTACTATGGGATGCCCTCCGAGCGTAACGCCGCCCTCTGGGTAGATAGGACGCCGGAAGATTTCACCTTCGATCTCAAGGCGTACAGCCTGATGACCGGACACGGGGTGCAAGTCTCGAAGCTGCCTCCTATTGTGCGAGACAGCTTGCCTGCCAGTTTTGGCACCGGCAAACGACAGATCTACATGAAAGACTTGCCCCAGGCGGCGCAGCGCTGGATCTGGGAGGCGTTTGACCGCGCGCTCGATCCACTGCGTCACACCGGCAAGCTTGGCGTGGTGCTCCTGCAGTTTCCGCCATGGTTCGCCCTCAATCGCCAGAACCAGCGGTCCATCGAACGCTGCAGAGAGCTGCTGCCCGAAACGCGGCTCGCGGTTGAGTTTCGCAACAGCTCGTGGCTGGAGGACCGCGCCGCCACCGAGACGCTCGCGTTGCTCACTGCCAACGGCATGACGTACGCGGCAGTAGACGGGCCACAGGGGTTCCGGTCCAGCGTGCCTCTATTAGCTGCTGTGACCGAGCCGGGTTTGGCTCTGCTGCGCCTGCACGGGCGTAATGTCGAGAACTGGGAGGCGCCCGGTATCTCGGTCGCTGAGCGTTTCAAGTACCTCTACTCAACCCAGGAACTGGACACGTTGCGTACCAAGGTGCAGCAATTAGCCGAACAGGCCGAAGAGACCCACGTGCTCTTCAACAACTGCTACTCGGACTACGGCGTACGTAACGCCGCACAACTTGCTGAGATGTTGAACCTTGAGTTGCCCGGCTGAGGGCGTTCCGGGGGATCTTGGCGCGCGCAGCGACCGCCCGGCCCGCTACCTGAGCGGCAGCTTGATCGGACGGCCTTCGCGCGCCGACTGCTCGGCGGCAAACATCATCTCGTACGTCTTTGAGTCCTCGCGCACGTCGAGCAGCGCCTGTCCGTCAGTGAGAATGGCGTTCACCAGATCGTCGATCTCGCCTGGGAAGGGATGGTGTGTAACCTCAGGCGTGTCGGGCAGGACCGTTGGAAAGTGCGCCCAGCCCTCCAGGCCAGGGTCAAGGTACGTCGTGCGGAAGCGGTCGTTGACCAACGTCCCCTTAGGGCCGTGCAGGCGCACATTGAACGTGTACTTCACATTCCCTTCCAGAACACATCCTACTTTGGCAATGCCACCATTGGCGAATTTGATCAGCGTGACGATGGTGGGGTCCCACTCCATCACATTGGTGAAATTGCCCGAGTAGGCGAAGACCTCTACCGCGTCCGACCGCATAAACTGGCGCACCGCGTCGAGCGCATGGCAGCCGGCGGCAGGCAGCGCGGCGCCTCCTTTCTCTCGCGTCTTGACCCATGGGTACCCGGGATACCATTGCTCCCAGTTGCCAGAGAAGTAGTCGCACTCTGCGTAATAGATGTCGCCAAAGAACCCGGCGCCGATCATGTTCTGGATTGACCGGAAGTAGCCGCCCCAGTTCAACTCGAAGCCGCCCTGACTCTTCACACCGGCCTTCTCGATGGCGGTCCTTAGGCGGCGCAATCCGTCCACATCAAGCGCAAGTGGTTTCTCGACCAGGACGTGCTTACCGGCCTCGGCCGCGGCCACACCTTGCTCGACGTGCTCGTGGTTCATCGAGCAGATCGAGACGACATCAACGCGCTCGTCTTTCAGGAGATCCTGATAGTCGGTATAGAGCCGCGCGTCGCTCAATCCGTGGATGCGTGCCATCTCTTCGGCCCGCGCTCGGTCATGGCTGGTCAGCGCCAGCACCCGGCAGTGGGGGTTCTGTTGATATGCCTTGATGTGCTCCCCGGCCACCCAGCCAAGGCCGATGATCCCGACGCCGAGGGTCCGTTGAACGGTCATCTTTCCTCCCATGAGCCGCGCGCCAGCCGTCTGTCTGCGGCAGGCGAGGCAGTATAACCACGTTCCTTCCCTGGATTGAGAACTGGTTTCTATGCGAATTTTCGTCGCCGTCAGCGGGCAACAATGGCTTGGTGGTCTCACGCTCCAGAGTGCGCTGCTGTGCCGCGAGCTCGAGCGCCTGGGTCATGAGCTAGCGATTGTCTCTGTCGGCGCAGACGCCCCGGTGGATCAGTTTCCGTACGGACGTGTGCGTCATGGTGCATCCCCCGCCGCTGGTCATGCCGTGGTGGCAGGCAACGGCGTGCGGCCGGAGGCGACTGGCGAATATGTCTTCCGCTATGAGGTTGTGGCGCATGCGTCGCGCTATATCCCCTCCGCGGCTGAGCCAGTGCGGCGCGCGTTGGCGCCCGCCGTCCGCGCCGCTATGTCGCTAGTTGGAGGCTCTTCAAGGGGACACGTATTTGGGCACCGGGGGTGGGCGGCCGCGGCCACCGCCTCGATTTATGCTGCACTAAACGGAAACTCCACCACAGACACCTTTGAGGCGGGCTTCCTCTCGCGGCTGCTGCTTAGCACAGACCAGGCCGATATCGAGCGCCTAAACGAGATAAGGCGCTGGTTCAAGCCGGACATTGACTATGCCTGCGACCTGTCGCTCGTCCCTATGCTGGCACGTCTTGAGGACCGCGGCATCCCACTCGTCGCCGCGGCACAAGGCTTTGAGTTGGTGTACCGGCGCGGTGTCAAGCTGCTGGAGGCGCTCGGTCGGTGCCGGCACCGGCTGGATCTGATCCTCTCCGGTTCCGAGGCGAACATCCGGGAGAACCTGCCGGACCTTCGCGCGGCGATTGGACCCGATATCCCGGCGCGCTCCATTCCGTACGGCGTCCTCGCCGAAGGAGATTGGGACATGCCGGTGCAGGAGGCACGGCAGCGTCTGAACGCGTTGAGGGCGCAGCGCGCCGCGCAAGGGGAGGACTTTGGTGACCTCTTCGGCGGCGCTGATCCCAGTGGTCCCCACCGTCCGTTCGTCGTCGCCTCGCTTTCGCGCCTTGACGTAGAAAAGGGTGCGGACCTGACACTGCACGCGCTGTCGGTGCTCCGACGGCAACGCATACCCATCCGTCTCTGGATTGCGGGAAGCATGATGCCCGGATCGTTCATGGATGTGCTGCAAGGCAAAGTGCGCATGATGGACTTGACGGAGCATGTGAACCTGATCGGCACTCTCCCAACCTCGATCGACAAAGTGGCGCTGCTGCGGGCCTCGGATGCCTTTGTCGCGTCCTTTATCCGTTCGGAACCGCTCGGACTGGTCTACACCGAGGCTTTTGCCGCTGGCCTGCCAGTGGTCGGACCGGACAGCGGCGCTGCACCCGAGCTTATGGCTGAGGTTGGAGAGACCGGCACCCTCTATGCCGAGAACGACACCGGGGCACTGGCCAATCGCCTACGCCAGCTCTACGAGTCTCCGGACCTACGGCGCCGTCTGGCGGAAGGAGAGCGGCGCGCTTTTCACGAGCGGTTCAACGCAACGAGCATGGCGCGCGCCGCTGCCGTCGAGTTCCAGCGCGTCAGCGAGGCGCGCGCCGGAAGGCCGCACGCACGCTAACCACCAACGCAATGCCGAGAAGTGCAGCCCATCTCGTAATGGCCAATGCGCGGTACACATCGGCAGTAACGGGCGCACGCTGACCCGCGCCGAGGTGGTAGTGTCCAGTCTTCTCAAGCTCAACGCCGAGTGCGCCCGCCATTGCTGCCATCGGCCGGCCCGCGTTCGGGCTTGCCGTAGCGCTCCCGTCACGACGGGTGATGCGCCACGCGCCCTTGCTGCTCGCTCCAACTATGGCTGAAGCCGCAATGATGAGTAGCGACGTGACGCGCGCGGGCAACCAGTTGAATGCGTCATCTAGGTGAGCCGCGACCTTACCGGTGTACTCGTGCCGTGCAGTGCGGTAGCCGATCATCGCATCCATCGTGTTGGCAGCGCGATACACCCATGCACCTGGAAGCCCCGCAACGGCAAACCAGAAGACTGGCGCAACCAGGCTGTCTGAGAGGTTCTCGGCCAGGGACTCAATTGCGCCGGCCGCCACGCGTGCGGCGTCCAGATCCTGGGTGGGCCGGCTAACAATCATCGAAAGCGCCCTTCTCGCTCCGGGTACGTCATCCGCTTGAAGCGGCGCCGCCACACGCCGCACGTGGTCGTCGAGCGACCGCCAAGCGAAAGCCGGCTTGAGCGCAATCGCAAGCGTAAGCACAGAAATGGAGACCGGCCACCGTCGCGTCAGACGGTCAAGGAGGAGCGCCGGCAACGCCGCCGCACCCAGCACCGTCACCACCAATCCGCCACCGAACAGCATCAGGCGTCCCGCGCCCTGGGCTGGCGCGCGTGCTTCGAGCCAGCCAATCAAGCGCCCTAGCCAGACTACCGGATGCAGCTCGGTGGGTGGCTCGCCGAAGACGCGGTCAATGGTCACCGCGAGGGCAAGGACCGGGAGTTGAAGCATTCCGAACGAATACGGAGGGTATACTTCGTGAGGTTCCGCCCCGCAGCTGCCGAGTTGGGCACGCTACGTGCTGTATCGCCCCGCCGCGATGGCGTGGTGCGAAGGGTGAGACGAGTGTGACCAACACCTCCGAGGATGCGGCCGCAGGTCGCGACGATATGACAAATACAGAAACGACACCCCCAGTAGCGCGCCGCGCGGCCGCTAAGAAGACCGCCTCAAAGTCAGCGGCTCCCCCCGAAACGACGGAGGGAGAAGCACCGCCTACGCCGGCCGCCAAGAAACCGGCCAGCAAGAGCGCGTCTAAAGCCGCAGAGACGGCTTCCCCCGTGGTGGCCAAAGAGAAAGCCACTACAGCAGCGCGAAAGACAGCAACCGAGCCAGTCGCCGAGTCCGTACTAGTCGAGAAACGTGCGACCAAGACGGCGGCAAGGGCCACAGCCAAGACGGCCGCCAAGAAAGCGAACGCTTCTGCCTCGGACGCCGGTATCGCAGCGGCGATGGCAGCTAGTGAGTCTGTCCCTGCCGCGAGCGTTGAGGCGCCCGAAGCGGCGCCGAAACGGCGCCGCGCGACCAAATCAGCGCCTCCGGCGAGACCGACCGATACCGGCGAACCGGTCAGTCTCGCCCCCGACGCACCACGCGATGAGGCGCCCGCGCCGGAAGTTGAGCCGGCGCCAAAACCCAAGCCAAAGCGTGCTTCCAGCCGGGCCAAGGCCGCTCCACCCACGGACATAGGGGAGCCGGTTAACCTAGCCCCGGATTCCCCCAGCGCACCGGAAGAAGCGCTGGCGGGCGATTCCCCTGAGGAAGCAGATGACGAAGCCAGTCAGGCCGATATTGTCCCGGCATCTCGCCGAGCGGGCCGCCGCGTGCCACCGCCAACCATCAGGCGTGGGCAGGATCGTCCGGTGGGGGACAGGTCCCGTCCGGCGAGCCGGCCCTTCGGACGCTCCGACGATCAGCGCCGGGGAACTGATGATCGCTCCAGTGACCAGCGGCCAGCGTTTGCAGGCGACCGTTCCTCAGGACCGGACACACCCATGGGCCAAGGCACACCTGGAGGGCCGGACGGACCAGGGGGACAAGCGGGACGCCGCCGCCGGCGCGGTCGCGGCGGGCCGCCAGGTGCGGACCGATCGCCCGGTGGTGATCGGGGACCCGGTGGTAGTCGCGGCTTTGATCCCAACCGGCGCGGCTTCGACAGTCGCGGACCCCGACCGCCGCGGGAACAATACGGTGGCGGACGGCCACCCTGGCAACAGTCGCCCGGTCGCGCACCGGGAAGCGTTGAGGGCTACCGCGCCCTAGGCCGCTCCAGCGGCCCGGGTGAGGGACAGCGATCGACTGATTCCTTCCGCGGCGGCGGTGGAGGCTGGGGCCGCAGTGGCGGCGGCAACGGGGGCGGCGGCGCGCCAGGTGGCGGCGGGGGATACGGCCGTCAGGGAAGCTACGGCAGCTCGCGCGGTGGTCAGGGCGGCTACGGCCGTCCAGGAGGCTCCGGCGGCGGCTATGGAGGCTCGGGCGGGTATCGCGGCAGCGCCGGTGGGTCCGTCGAGGGATACAGGGCGCTAGGACGCTCTACCGGTCCCGGACGGGGTGATCCAAATCAGCGTGGCGGCTTTGGTGGTGGCCAGAGAATTCAGGGAAGCCAAGGCGGACAGGGCGGACAGCGCCCATGGGGCGATCCTAACCGCAGCTGGACCGGAGCCAATGCGGGCCCCGGACCTCAAGGAGGCCAGCCCGGCGGCCCGGAGAGCGGCGGCCTCAGCGGCGAGTTGCGGCGCAGACGTCGCAGACGGCGCGCTCCCGGTGAAGGCGGCAGTCCCGGCGGCCGGGACGCGGAGTAGCGGTTTACCCTCTCGCGGGAACGGCTAGATCGGAAGAGGTGCGGCTTGCTCGTCCCGAATGTACGGGCCGCGGTGCAGTCCGGCGAAGGGAGAAAGTCGCGCCTGGAGTGCTAGGCGGCGCTCCAGCGTCAGCCGGTGACGAAGCGCCTGCCCGGGCCTGCTCAACATGGGCCGCAGCGTGACGCGCTCGCGCAGTGTCGTGCGCTCGACCAACCTGGTACGGACGTTGATGCCGGCACGAGCACGTACGCGGCGATAGACAAATTGGCATTCACGCGCCGTGGTGATGAAGTCAGCGGCCACCACGGCCCATGCTTCCCGCGTCCTGGGGAGCACCGGCAGAACCGTATGCGCGCGGATAGCGTGGCGCACACCGTGAGACTCATCAAGCCGCACGGCCAGCGCCACGGGCTTCACGGTGTTGAACCAGTGTGCCCCTAGGTCGTGCAAGAGGCCCGCGCGGGCGCTGGTGCGTGCATCGGCGCGGAAAAATCGCGAAACGCGATGCGCCGTTTGGGCCACCTGCATAAGGTGGTCAAACTCGGTCAGATCAAAATGATGAACCCGCTCCCGGCTCGCGTGCAGCTCCGGAAGATCCAGCAGGTCCGCCACGTCGCTATGGAAACGCTCGTCCGAGGCTAGCTGGTTAACTGACAGTACAACCGCAGTTTGCATCATTGACAATCAATCCTAGCAGTGATCTCTCAGACCAGGGGAGGAATGCCCCTATTGGTGAACGGTCGTATCGGTCCCGTCTACAAACGCCTTGAGCACCGGGTACATCTGCGTCGCGGAGGTCACTTTGTCTCCGTCGAACTGCACCCGTGACGGCAAGATGATGAACGGATAGGACTGGTCTCCACCAATCGACGCGTGCGTGCCAAGCTGGTTCTCGAACGTATAAACATGCACCTTCCCCGCCGCCCCGGGCGTGGTTTCGCGCAGGGTAGTGGGGGTAAACACCGCCGCCATGCAGATCACGTCGCCACACGCCTCCATGGAGGCGAAATCCGACACCTGCAGCGCGGCCACGGCCGGCTCCTCGAAGACTAAGAACGGATTCTCTCCGGCTATGCTGACGATGACCGATTGATCGTCATTGAGACGGCTCGCCTCCTCTTCCGCGACGGTCCCTCGAGGCTGGAGGCGCAGTACAGCAGTGCCGCGTTTCCCCTGGGCGACGATAGTGTCACCTTCCCGGCCAACCACCAGTGCCACCGCGGGATGCTCGACCACCGCACTGACAAATCCCGGACACAATTCATCGACCTCACTCAAGTTAAGTCGGCGGTCCACCTCCTTGACCCAAATCTGGGAGAGCGGTCCACAGTTGATCACGGTCACGCGCGGCGCGCCGTGCGTCTCCTCCTCTTCCAGAAATCGTTCGCCAAGCTTGATGGCGCCTGCGCTGCCCAGCTCCAGCGTCCAGGCGCCCATCCGCCCCCAGGTACGCAGCCAGCCGGAGTTGTGCCGCAGTACCTGACCGGCAATACGGCTTAGCCAGGACTCAGGGCCGGAACGTTCGCGTCGCCGCAGGCGCCGCCTGAGACGGCGGCGCCGGTCGCGATAGACGGGTGTCGCTTGCGCGCCACTGCGCCACCATTCGCTGATCCAGGAATCGAAGTCACGGTCAAACGCTTCTTCCACTGCCTGGCATGGCGTCATACCATGATCACTGAGCAGCGCCACGTCATAGCGACGGTTGGTCCAGGCGCGCGTCATCATCAGCTTGCGGATGGCGCCGTCTATCCCACGAAGTACGCGCAGTGAGTTGCGTGACAGCGGCCCGCTGTGGTGGCCCAGCACATCGTAGCCGATGAAGCAGCTGTAGATAGGGCTCACGCCACGCAGCATGTCCATGCGCGTGCCCGCGGTCACAATCTCCCGCGCCAGAACGTTCAGGAACAACCGCACGATGGGAAACGCCCCTTCCAGCATCTTAGGTCTATCCATCGCTGTCGTGAAGACGCGATCCTCCATCTCCTGAAGGAGCTCCCAGGCGCAGTCGAACCAGAACCGGATGGCCTTGCCGGGGTTGAGCAACAAAATGCCGACCGAGCGAAGCAGCGCCTGCCCGGGCGTGAACCAGTGGCGTCCCGCGCCGGATATACCGCCCCCCGCGATGGTGAGCACCGAGTAGCGCGCTCCACCGGAGATGATGTTGGAGTAACTGCTGCCTCCCTCCAGGAGGCCCTCGTTCCCCATCTCGGCAGCGCGTCGCTCTACCGTCGCCTGGACGGCGCGCATGTGATAGGGGTTGGCGCCAACGATCCGGCTCTGGGTACGCCGGTCCCACCAGTAGAAGCCGACGATACCCTCGCTAGTGCCATACATCAGCCCGCTCTGGATCGGCGGCGTATCCGCCGCCAGGCCGCAGCGCCAGCGATGCAGCCGGTAGCCACCGCTTTCCAGGAGCCGTTTGGTGTAGGGCATATAACCCAGCTCAAGAGCCCGCTGAAGATTGCCGTGACCCAGCCCATCAATCTCAATCAGCAGGGTGCCTCGCTCAGAACGCTCATCCCCCTCCGGTCGAAGACCCAGCAGTCCGGCCAGCAGTTGGTACCGGCCGCGGAAGAACCACGCCTGTACCCGGTAGACGCGGGCGAAGGTTTCGTCGATGAGTTTGGCGACGCGAGGCGAGAGGCGCGTTCCCTCCCCCTTCGAGAGCGACAAGTCCTTAGCTGGCAACAGAGCGCACAACCTCCGCGTACTTTTCCGCCAGGGCGGCAGCATGCTCTGTGGAAGAGGACTCAGCGTGGACGTGAAAAACCGGCCAGAATGGGTCCGGCAGCACCAGCGCCCATTCGCCACCCAGGTCGAACTTTACGCCGTCGATCTGCTGGCTGTCGCGCACCGTCTGTCTCGCGGCGCGCTCGTGCAGCACGCGCATCACACGGCCCTTGCGGTCCCACGGACATGGCACTTCCTCAGCCGCCAGGAAGTAGGGAGGCACATCAGACAGCACATCCGACAAACGGGTATCAAGCTGGCCAAGATACTCCAGCAGCCGGGCCACCGCCATCATGCCATCGAAGCCGGGGTGGAAGTCCGGAAGGATGTAGCTCCCCTCGCCATCACCTACCAGCTCGGCGTGCACGGCTGGTGCGCCACGCTTGCCCTTCCCGGTGCCGCCGGGACCGTGGATCTCCGCGGCGCGCATTTGCGCTTCGGGATTGGAAGGCACCCGCGTGACGTGACCTCCCATGTCGCCAGCGAGCTGCTCGGCGGCTAGCGGCGCAGTGAGAGGCATAACGACGCCGCTGCCAGGACGCGCGCGCCAGGTCAGGATTGAGAACGCCAGCAGCGCAGACATCGTGGGCACAATCGCGCCCTTGTCATCCACCAGTGAGATGGTCTTGCCGTCGTTGTCCATCATGGCGCCAAAGCTGGCGCCAATTGCCCGGCACACGGCGGCGAGCTGGCGCAGGTCCTGCTGGTGCTGGGCGGCCGTCCGCAGCGCGTAGGTCTCTCGCGTGGCCGCGTTCACCGTGATCGTCTCAGCCTCAAGACGGCCGAGGATATTTGGCAGGATCGCCGATGTGCTGCCCAGACCATAGTCCACTACTAGCCTGCCCCGCGCATTGCGGATCGCCTCAACATTGCACCTGGCCAGGAACGCGTCGGTGTAACGACTCACGACCGGTTGATCAACAATATCGATAGGTCCGATATCGTCTATTGACACCCGACGAAAGTCTTCCCGGAAGAACGTCGTCTCAATCTTGCGCTCGGTGTTCTTGTCAATATTCAACCCACGGCTGTCGAACAGCTTGATATCGATCAGCCTGTGGTCTTCGGGCGAAACGCGGACATGAATACCTCCCGCCGCGTCGGAGGTGCGTGTTTCAAAGCGCGCCACCGGCACGGGCACCTCCTGAATGTCCAAGACGTGGATTCCGGTGCTCGGCAAACCCGAGACTATGCCGCGCTTGATCATGCGCGCCGCGCGCGAAAGATCACGGTTAACTGTGATCTTGGTCCCTTTGCCAAACAGCGAGCCGTACGCTGCGCCCAGACGCGCCGCGAATTCGGGCACCATCTCTATATTCGCCAGGCCCGAAACACCCGAACGAGAGAAAATGGAGCGTCGCCCCTGATTGCCCCAGATGATGCTGGAGCTGACGGTGGCGCCCGGCTCTACTTCTTTGTTCGGCCACAGCTTGATATTTGGCCGGATGATCGCGCTCTCGCCGATGGTGCAGTTGTCGCCAACGACGGCGCCCTCAAAGACGACGGTTCCAGTCTTGAGAGAGCACTGCCTGCCGACGATGGCCCCATGCAAGTCTGACGCCTCGCCCACGTAACAGTTTGGCCAAATCACACTCCGATCAAGCGTTGCGCGCTCCTCAATGATGGTGTAGTCGCCGATCACCGATGGCCCATGGATGACCGCTCCATCGCGGATCTCAACGCCCTTGCCAAGGAAGATAGGGCCATACAGTCTGGCCGATGGGGAGATCTCGGCGTCGCCTTCCTTGGCCTTGCTGGCCACCCAGATGCGCCCGGGCATCTCCTCCCCGGGCATTTCGAGGTTGACCAATCCGTGCAGCATGTCTGAGTTGGCACGCGCGTATTCAGCAAGGCTGCCCACGTCGCACCAGTACCCGCCCGAGACAAATCCAAACATCGGGTCCTGGTTCGCCAGCAGTTGTGGGAAAACGTCGTTGCTCCAGTCCACCGGCACGCCCGGCTTGACGTATTTGAAGACCTCCGGGTTGAGCACGTAGATGCCCGTATTGACGGTGTCTGAGAAGACCTCGCCCCAACTCGGCTTCTCGAGAAAGCGCTGCACGCGCGTCTCGTTATCGATGATCACCACGCCGTACTCGAGCGGATTGGGCACGCGGTACAGCGTGAGCGTTGCTATTGAGCCCATCCGCTGGTGGTGCTTGATGATCTGATCGAGGTCGAAATCGGTCAGCGCGTCACCGCTGATCACCAGAAACGGCTCGTCCAGGAGGTGCTCGGCATTTTTCACGCTGCCTGCGGTGCCGAGCGGCGTGTCCTCCACTGTGTAGTGGATCTTCATGCCGAAGTCCGAGCCGTCGCCGAAATACTCTTGAATGACGTTGGCAAGATATTGCAGGGTCACGACAACCTCGGTAATGCCGTGCCGGCGGAGCAGGCCAAAGATGTGCTCCATCACCGGGGCATCGACGATGGGCACCATCGGCTTGGGCCTACCGATGGTCAATGGACGGAGCCGGGACCCTTCGCCACCTGCCATCACCACGGCTTTCACGGCACGCCCTCCTCGGTACGTTGATGTGACGCTATCTCCGTACTGTACCGCGATTGAAGAGCACGCTTCAGGGGAGGCAGCGTGCTAACCGCGGCGCATTGACAACGTTAGAGGTGACGTATGCCACTTCTCACAACACGGCGGCGCAACGCGTCGCCCATCGCATTGCTACTGAGCGTTTTCGCGCTCCTGACGCTGCTGGTACCACACATTGCACTGGCGGCGCCTAGAGCATCAGTCTTGCTTGCACCCGCGGCGCAAGCTGAACAGACTTTCTTCTCGGAAACCGGATTCCGCTTGGGAAGCGCCAAGTTCGCGGATTACTTCCAGAAGCGCGGGGGTCTGCGTACCTTCGGCTACCCGGTGTCGCGTGCCTTCCTGTTCCTGGGCACCGAGGTGCAGTTCTTCCAGCGCCAGATCATGCAACTGCGTCCAGACGGTGGCGTGGGCACCCTGAACATACTGGACGAGGATCTGATGCCCTACACGCGCATCAACGGCTCTGTCTTTCCTGCCTCCAGCGGAGCGGTACTCGCTGGCGCGCCGTCGCCCGGAGCGCCAGACTACGCCGAGCAAGTGCTGCGGTTCGTCTTGGCAAATGCACCGGACCTCTTCAACGGCCAAGCCGCCAACTTCGGGCAGACCTTTCTCAATACGGTGCGCTATGAGGAAGCGTTCCCCGCGCGCGAAATCGGGCCGGGAATCATGCCCAGCATCAACCTGGAGCTGTGGGGCGTCCCAACCAGCCAGCCAGCGTTCGACCCAAGCAACGCCGGGTTCGTCTATATGCGGTTCCAGCGCGGCATCATGCACTTTGACGCCACCAGCGGCGCGACCCAAGGCCTCCTGCTGGCAGACTACCTCAAAGCCATTCTGACGGGTCTCAACCTACCGCCAGATCTGGAGGAACAGGCACGCACCAGTCGCTTCTATCGCCAGTACGCGCCGGGCCGCGCTCAAGGACTGGCCCGTCCGGCACAGCTTCCCGGCACCGACCTTAGTCAGGCGTTCATTCCCGACGATCCGAACGCCGCCGCGCCGGCTCCGTCGCCCATGATGGGCGGCGCCCCACGCCTGGAGGCGCCAGCAATCGATCTAAGCCGGCTGCAGTACGGCATGGATGTCCACCTCTGGTGGCAGGAGCAGAACCGCGAGGTCAATCTGGTCAAGAATGCGGGCTTTGGCTGGGTTGGTCAGCAGATTCGTTGGTCCTACGTTGAACGCGTGCAGGGCCGCCCAGACTGGGCAGAGGTGGACCGCATGGTAGACGCGACCATGCAGGCACGCATGAACTTGATGTTCAGCATCGTTTCCTCGCCTGCATGGTCGCGGGCCGATGGGCGCACCGACGGCCCGCCCGACAATCTGGCCGATTTCGGCACTTTCATGGGCCAGATTGCGGCGCGCTATCGCGGACAGGTCCGCGCCTACGAAATCTGGAATGAGCAGAACTTTGCCCTGGAATGGGGTGGCGGGCGAATCAATGCCGGCGAATACGTCGAGCTTCTGAAAGTAGCTCATGCGGCCATAAAGGCCGCGGATCCCAATGCCATTGTGATCTCGGGTGCTCTTACGCCCAACGGCTTCACAGATCCCACCATCGCGCTGGACGACGCGCTCTACCTTGAGCAGATGTACCAGTATCAAGGCGGCGTGTTACGCCAAGTGTCCGACGTGATTGGCGCACATGCGGGCGGCTTCAGCAATCCGCCGGAGGCGGAACCAGTCGTCGCCAATACCCCTGGCGCCACCGCGGGCGGCCGGTTTGGGAACCACCCTAGCTTCTATTTCCGCCGTATCGAGCAGCTACGCACGGTGATGGAGCGCAACGGCGATTCCCAAAAGAAAATGTGGCTGACCGAATTTGGCTGGAGCACAGCCAATCCGGCGCCGGGCTACGAATACGGCGCAGAGAACACCGAGCAAGAGCAGGCCGACTTCCTCGTGCGCGCCTACACTCTGTCACGCACCCGGCATCCGTGGGTCGGCGCCATGTTCGTCTGGAACCTGAACTTCGCCGCCCTCACCGATCTTCCGCTCAACGATGAAAAGCCACCATTCAGCATCATCCGGCGCGACTTCACACCTCGCCCCGCCTACAACGCCCTGAGGGCAATGCCGAAGACGTAGGCCGTCAGCCGTCTCGATTCGTAGTGCGGCGTACCGTTGCCTCGAAGAGCGATTCCCACACAGCTTCCATTCCTAGCCGCGGCAGGAGCGCCTCCAGATGCTCTGCCGCGGCCCTGGCATTCTCCACGCCCGAGTCGCTGACCAGCTCGCGTACACGGTCCAGCGAAATAGGTGAACCGGTAAGTACATGACGCTCGCAGAGTGCTTTCAATGATGCCATCGACTGCTCGTCCGCTACGACGGCCCGCACCGCGGGTTGCAGCGTGTCACGCAGCGCGCTGCCACCGTACTCATGCTCAAGCAGCGTTATTAGGTCGACTGCGGACGGACGCCGCTTGTAGCTGAGGATCGAGTACGGCAGCCCCTCAAAGTCCTTCGCAAGCTGCTCGTCCACCACAAGCACAAGGTCGACCGCACCTCCCAGCGCGAGCAGCTTCGCCCGCTTTCGTTCTCTATAGGACTGCGTCCAGAAGCCAATCACTTCCACGAAGACGTGGCGTTCGTCCTCACCCTGCGTGCGAGTGCGACGCAGGCCAAAGTCGGGAACCATTACGGTGGCGGCGTGAATGATTGGCTCAGGCTCGCGTTCCACTCTCCAGCCGCGTGTATCCCCCCGCCGTTCCATCCCCCGCAGCGTCTCGTACAGTTGACGCTCGGTTGCGCTATCGAAGCGCGCATCGTCATCCTGGCGTTTTACAACCGCGATGGCCGCTTGGTCCTGATCAGGCAAGGCTTCTCCGATGATGTCACCTACTTCTTCCATGGCCGCCAGGGGTCGTACAACCGCCGCCGACAGACCGCGTGCAAGTCGTAGAACATACTCGCGCTCGTTGACCAGCACGCGCGCCTCGCCCTGCAAGCCCGGAAAAGCGCGCAGCAGCTCAATCACCGCCCGCGCGAAACGGTCACCATGGCGAGTGCGCGGGCCAAAGACCTCCAGCGGGCCAAACAGGTGCGCCCATACCCCAGCACCTGGACCCGCGGCGGAGTCTTTTAGCTCAAGCTCACATAGGAGACCCGCGCGCTTCACGGCTAAGTAGAGCCGCCGGATCGCGGCGCCGTCCGGGCTCGCCAGCAAGAGATCTGCGCTGAGGGCGCGGCAGAGCAAAGTCTCCAGCGCGCGGCGGTTGTACTGGGCGGCGAGCGCGGCAGCAGACGGCGCCGGTGCCACCTGCGTTAAGCGCTGCGCAGCTTCCGCATCGCTCCAAAGCAGCCTCTCGATCTGCTCGGGCGTGCAGCCTAACGCCGAAGAAACGCCGCCCATGAGCGCATCTCGCTCAGTGGCCGCCACGAACCCGCCGTGCTCTCGGTTCACTGCGTCGAAGACGTGCAGCCGTAGGTCGGAGGCGCTCCCAGCGCCTACCTCCTGCATGCGGTGCCACGCAGCACGCGCCTGTGCTGCGGACACGAATGTTTCATGCACGGTGTCCTCGAAGGGCGCCGTGCGGAAGCTGAAGCAAGTGTGCAAGCAAGACGCAAGGCAGCGCGCCAGACGGTAATCGCCCGCGATCTGGGCCAGATCATCCATGGCCACGGCGTGTCGCGCGTCGCCAGCGTGCGATTCGAACCACTTGATGGCAGCGTCGAGCACCGGCTGCATCTTCTCCAGCTCAGCGCCCGTGAGGAGGTACGGCCTCACGTCTGGCGCGCCGCCACGTGAGCCGCTGCGACCATACGAGCGCTTCAGGTCACCCAGGCTGAATGGCATTCGCCCCTACCTCGCCATCGGCACGGCTTCGTTGCCCTGTTCTTCCGTGCCGGCGGTCAGTCACATTCAGCTCGTCCGTTTCGTTGCTGATCAACTCGTACAGGACCGCGGTCCCGGTCTTGGGGCGCAGGACGCGGCCCAGTCGCTGGACGTACTCACGGCGTGTGGCGCTCCCGCTCAGTAAGACTGCGACGTTTGCGTCCGGCACGTCCACGCCCTCATTCAGCACGCGACCGGTTACTAGCTTGGTGAAACGCCCCTGCCGAAACCCATTCAAGACGGCCGCTCGTTCACCAGCAGGCGTAAGGTGGGTGATGCTGGGGATCAGCAGCGTCCGACTTATCTCCTCCACCACCGCGTTGTACTCGGAAAAGACGATCACACGATCGTCGCGATGGCGATCAAGCAGGTCCAGAAGCCGCGCCGTCTTTCCGGCCGCGTTGAAGGACAACCGGCGCGATTCACGGTGCGCCAGCATCGCTTCTCTTGCCTCGGGATCATTAGCGCTGGGCCAGATGACCAGACGTTGGAAATCCTCCGGAGACGTAATGCGTATGCGACGACGACGCAAGAAGTCACGATACGTTCGCCGGGCGCGCTCGTACCGTTCCTGCTCATCCGCAGACAGCGCAACGTGGATCCGTTCTTCCCGATACGCCGCCAGGTGTCCCCTCAGCTCCGCAGGAGTGCGGGTGTAGACAACCGGCCCAACGAGCGTTTGCAAGTCCTCCTCTTTGCCATCGGTACGCTCCGGCGTGGCCGAAAGGCCAAGGCGGAATGGCGCCATCGCCCCTTCCGCCGCGCGTCGATAAGACGCCGCTGGCAGATGGTGGACCTCGTCAAAAATCAAAAGTCCAAAGCGGTTCAGCTCGCGAGCGTGAATTGCAGCCGAGTCGTACGTCATGACGGTGACCGGGCCTAGCCCTTTACGCCCTCCGCCGTACGTCGTGACGTGCTGCGGCGGGGCGCCGAGCACGTCCAGCAGCGCTCTACGCCATTGCTCAAGCAGGTCGAGCGTGGGGACAACCACGAGTGTCGTGACACACAGTCGAGCGATGGCAAGCAGTGCGACCAGTGTCTTACCCCCACCAGTAGGAAGCACCACAACGCCACGGTGTCCGGCCTCCTCCCAGCGCGTCAGTGCCTGCTCCTGGTACGGCCTGGGTTTTTGCCTAACGTTGGGCATAAACGGCAGCGCCGGTGCGCTCTCGAACCCTACGTCAATCCGGTAGGCGTTGCGCTCCAGCCGCTCATTGACTGCGCGGAACGACGATGGAAGCGTCCGGTATGCGCCAAGCCGCTGGTCATACACCAGCTCGCCCCCAGGTACAACCGCCGCAAGCTCGCCTCGCAGTGCTGCATCTTGGTCCCGGTCTTCCGCGACAGACGACACCAGAAGGTCATTGCCTCGCAACCAGATTCGCGCACCTTTGCTTCGACGCTCGCCGCTAGCCATACGATGCCCTAAGTCTAGGCGGCACAAAACCTGCGACTAGCAAGCGGACAATAGGAGTATCCATATGGCAGACAGTAAGAACCTGAACACCGTGCAGCAGTACGTCGGCGACATGCTCGCGCTTGAGAGTCACCTTGAAGAAGCAATGGACGGCCAGCTCAAAGAAGTCAAGAACCACCCCAAGGCTCGCGAAGCCGTGATCCGCTATCACGACATGGTCAAGGGCCACCGCGAAGCACTGCGTAGCCACCTGGAATCGATTGGGGGTAGCGAGTCCAGCCCAATCAAGGACTTTGTTGCCAACGTGTTTGGAAAGGCCGCGGGGATCATCGATAACCTCCGCACCAAGGGCGAAAGCAAGTCGCTGCGAGACGACTACACTGCCTTCAACCTCGCCGCAATAGGCTACGCCATGTTGCATACCACCGCCCACGCCTTGGGCCAGATGAAGACCATGGAGCTGGCGGATAAGCATCTTCGCAATTACGCTCGCGCCGTGCAGGAAATCAACCAGCTCATGCCAGACCTTGTCGCCTTTGAATTGCGTGAAGAGGGTCACTCGATTAACGAAGAGGCGGTACCTCATTGCACACAAGCAATCAACCGCGCGTGGCGGGAAACAGGCCCTTCAGACGCAATGCACCCGAAGAAGGCATCCTAGCGTCTGGAAGCCGCTGGTAACCTCTGCGGGTGGCGACGGCGAACATTGAGCTATTTCGAGCGGCTCACGCACGCCTTGCAATGGGTGAACCCGTGGCGATGACCACCGTTGTCGCCACCCGCGGATCTACCCCTCAAAAAGCCGGCGCTCGCATGCTTATCTTTGCCGGCGGCGATACTCTGGGCACAATTGGGGGCGGATGTATTGAGGCCGAAGTGTGGGCCGAGGCGAGACGTCTACTCAGACAGCGTCACAGTGCCCTGCGCGAATTTGAGTTGGCCGACGATCCGGATCATCCAGGCGGAGATGTATGCGGCGGCACGATGGAGGTCTTCATTGACATTCTGAAGCCACCCGGTGACGGCACACCCAGCTAACGCAGCATAGACACCCAACGTTGCCCGGAACTGATCTCACTGTGATCGCGCTCGAGTTGATCGAGCGGCGTGTCCCGTTTTGCTTGGCTACGGTGGTGCTGTGTGAGAGTACGTCCGGCGCAGAAACCGGCCAAAAGCTGATCGCCCGCGTCGGTGCTACCAGCGACACCGGCGGCGAGACAATAGGGGCAGTGGGCGGGTTGCAACTTACGACCCAGATCGCGCTCCTGGCCCTTCAGCAGATCGCCGCGGGGGACATCCGTCTGGTGCGGCTAACGTCCAGTGGAGAATTGCTACCGGATCGCCGGTCGCGCCGCGGCGTCGCGCCCGCGCCGGACGAGGTTGAAGTGGTTCTCGAGCCGGTGCTGCCGCCCGAACAACTAATCATCGTAGGCGCGGGGCACATCGCCGTTCCGCTTGCCCGGTTGGCAGCAGTGGTTGGCTTTGAGGTGACGGTCATTGACGACCGCGATCGGTTTGCCAATCGCGAACGCTTCCCTGATGCAGCGCGCATCGTCGTACAACCCTTCGAGCAAGCGATTGTGACACAGACCATCACGGCGTGGACCTATCTGGTCCTCGTTACCCGTGGGCACGAGCACGACGAAGCGACACTGCGTCAGGTGGTGGGATCGCCCGCTCCATACATCGGCATGATCGGCAGCCGGCGCCGGGTGCTCGTCGTGTTCGAGCGTCTGCGCGCCATGGGCGTGCCCGAGGAGTTCATCCGGCGGATCTACGCACCCATTGGCCTGGACCTCGGAGCGCGCACAGCGGAGGAGATTGCGCTCGCAATTCTGGCCGAGATCGTAACGGTCAAGCGTCGCGGAAGGGCGCTGCCGCTCCGGGACCTCGCCCCGCAGCCCGGCGGGTTGAACAGCCGCGTATAATGGCGCGGCAGATGACTGGGCCGGCATCATCAAGCGACCCGCAGGACGCGGCGACTTCTGGGCAGTCGAGCGGCGGCGACCATCAGCTCATCCTGGCGATCGTGCAGGATGAAGACGCAGGACCCGTGATTGAGGCGCTTACGAGAGACGGCTTCCGCGCCACGCGGATCAATACCGTAGGCGGTTTCCTGCGCAAAGGCAACGCCACCATCCTGGTAGGTGTCGAGCGCGAGCGTCTGCACCGAGCGCTGCTTATCGTGCGCGACAACTGTGAGACGCGCACCGAATACTTTGTACCGACCGCGCCCGGCGAGGTCGGTGAGCCCTATCCGCTCGACCCCATTCAGGTGCAGGTTGGCGGCGCAACGGTGTTTGTGCTCGACTGCGAGCGCTTTGAGCGTCTCTAGAGGCGAGGTGTCACGATGAAACTGGTCTGGGCAGTCGTACACAATGATGATGCGGGGAACGCCCTCAAGGCGCTCGCCGCTAAGGGGCATCGCACCACGCGCATCAACACCGTAGGCGGGCTGCTCAAGCGAGGCAACGTGACGCTGCTCACCGGCGTAGAGGCCGAACAGGTGGACGATGTGGTCGAGACGCTGCGCCAGCACTGCAACGTTCGTGGCGCCAGCCAGGATGCTCCCGAGCCACGCGCCCGCGCCGTTGTCTTCGTCATGGATTCGCCAGGCTTCCTCCAGATCTAAGCGGTCTCCGTTTCTTCCGATTTCTCCACCACGTCTGGCTGCGGCGACAGCATGACCCAGGTGAGCACGCCCCCTCCTATCAGCACAATCGCGATGAGGAACACGTAGACGCCATAGTCCTGGACGATGTCCTGCATCCCCGTGACGCCGCCATGCGCCCAGGCGGGCGACGCGCTCAGCGCTGCCAGCGTGGGTGCCAGCAGGAGGGCAGCAGGAAGCCGGAGCATCCGCCCAAACTATACTCGCCATCAATGATGGACCCGAGAGAGCGCCGCGCTGTTGCGCTTCTCCACGCGCTGGGTCTCCTCGGGGTAACAGGCATTGGCTGGTTCGCCGCCGCCGTGTTTTCCGCGCTGCGCCTCATCACGGTCTCGCGGAATCGGGCGGCGCTTCTCACACTCCAGGCGGCTCAGGCGGCGCTCTACCAACTCGCCTCTGGAACCGTGCTACTTCTGCTGCTAATGCTTGCGGCAGCCGGGTTCCTCGTGCTCGGAGCTGAGATTACGTTTCTGCCGGGCCTACCTGTGGTGGACCCCTTCTCCGTGGGGGGCACCGCCGTCCTGCTAGTGTGGTTGGCCAGCCTAATCGCTGTGCCGGTCTGGTTCGTCTACTCGCTTCTGCTGGCGCTGCGCGCGGCAAGAAGATCAGCCGGCGGTGAGATCTATGCGTATCCATTCATAGGGCACCTCGTCTGGGAGGAAGCGCCGCGACTATTCCGCTGGCTCGTCATCGAGCAAGAACCTGAGGAAAGTGGTGACGAAGATGGCCAAGCCTCCGCCCCGAATGAGCCGGGCACGCTGCTAGAATCGCCGCCATGACCAGCCTCGCGTTCCCGTTGCTGGTGCTCGGCGCGCTGCTGCTGGCGGCTGGGGCGGCCACTATCACGCTGGCGCCAATCATGGCGGGACGCGTGGCGGCTTCGGCCTCCAAGCCAAAGCTGGAGCGACGGGGAAGCGGACCGGATCGCATGCGCACCTTGATCACGAGTCAGCGCACCGAGCGCACTCGCAGCCGGGGCTTGTCTTCAACACTGACTCGTACCGGATTCGTCCTGGGAGTGTTTTCCGTGCTGTCCCTCCTGAGCGGCGCGGTTGCCTGGGCAATGGGATACTGAGCCATGGCCGTGGCCCGAACCTTTCCTACAGACAGCACCGTGCAGGACAGCACCGCCCGAGACAACGCCTCCGATTACAACTGGCATCCGTGGTCCACACGGCGCGCGTTGCGCTGCATAAGCTGCCAGAAGACGTATCCACTCCGCGCCGTTATCTACCGCTGCTCAGATTGTGGCGACCTCCTCGATGTCGTCTATCCACGTCCTAGCGTTGATCCTGAGCGACTAAAGCGCCGCTGGCTGCGCCGTCGTGCGTCAACGAATCCGATCGACCTGAGCGGCGTATGGCGTTTCCGCGAGTTGCTGCCGTTCTATGACTCGCTGGAGCAGATAGTTACCTACCCGGAGGGCAACACGCCGCTGCTGGATGCCCCCCGCAGCGCCGCGTACGCAGGCGTGCGTCGTCTACGCGTGAAGCACCTTGGCTTCAATCCCACTGGGTCGTTCAAGGATTACGGCATGGTGGCGGGTGTGACGCAGGCGCGCATCCTTGGGATGCGTGCCGTAGCATGCGCCAGCACGGGCAATACCAGCGCCTCCATGGCCGCCTACGCCGCGCGAGCCGGTCTCGCGTCAATTGTGCTGGTGCCCGAGGGCGGCGTGAGCTTCGCCAAGCTCGCGCAGTCTCTGGATTACGGCGCGCTCACGTTGCAAGTGCGGGGCGATTTTGATGTCGCGCAGGCACTACTGCAGCAGATCGCGCCGGATCTCGGCATCTACATCCTCAATTCCATTAATCCGTTCCGGCTTGAGGGCCAGAAGTCGGTCATGATCGAGCTGCTCGAGCAGTGCGGCTGGATTGCGCCAGACCGGATCGTGGTACCCGGGGGCAATCTCGGCAACAGCGGGTCCTACGGCAAAGCGCTCCGCGAGCTGAACGATCTTGGGCTACTCTCAAAGCGACCACGCATTACCATCGTGCAAGCTCACGGCGCTGCTCCGCTGTATGACGCCTTTTCCTCGGGCCATTCTGAGAGCTTGGTGCGGGTCCACGCAAGGACGCTGGCCACGGCGATCAAGATTGGCTCCCCCGTCAGTTGGAAGAAGGCCCGACGCGCCGTTCACTGGAGCGACGGCTGGGTCACATCGGTAGACGAGCAAGACATCGCCGATGCCAAGGCGATCATTGGATCGGACGGCATCGGATGTGAGCCTGCCTCAGCTACCACCTTGGGTGCAGTGCGCCGGCTTGCACACGAAGGCACCGACGAGCGGATTAATCCCGACGAGGATGTGGTCGCCATTCTGACTGGCAACGTGCTCAAAGACCCTGACTACACGCTGCGCTATCACTCCAGCGAGTTGTATGAAGAGTTCCGTACTGAGTCGGTGATCACAGGCAAGGCCAACCCGCTCAAGTCAAACTTCGCTAACCCGCCTGTGGTCATTGATGCCACTGCCGAAGCCCTGATAGCAGCCATCAAAGAACGGTTGAGCATCTAAATCCCGGCGTCATCCCGCCACGGAACGAAGAACCGTTCCGCGGCGGCGACCACTAGAAAAGCCAGAAGTGCCAGCAGAGACGTGACTGCGATCGTCGCCCAGAGGCGAGCAATTGCAAACTCAAACGTGGCCGCCACGACCAGGTAGCCCAGACCGCGGTCTGAGCCGATCCACTCCGCGACGACGGCGCCAAGCACACAGCTTGTTGCCGCAATCTTCAACGCCGAGAACAAATACGGCAGGCTCGCGGGCCAGCGCACCTTCACAAAGGTCTGCCAGGTGCTTGCCGAAATGGTGTGCATTAACTCAAGCGACTGCTGGTCCATCGCCGCAAAGCCACGCGTCATGTTGACCAGCGTCGGGAAGAATGAGATAAGCGCCGCAATCACAATCTTTGGCGCGTAGCCGTAGCCGAGCCAGACCAACAGCAGCGGCGTAATTGCCACGAGCGGGATCGTCCGTAGCCCGATGGCGAGTGGAAACAGCGCCCGCTGCACCGGAGGCCAGTGAACGAACGCCGCCGCCAGGAGGATGGCGACCCCGTTCCCCAGCGCGAAGCCGCCAAACGCCTCAATCGCCGTCGGCTGCAGATGGCGAAGCAGCAGCGGCCAGTCGCGCAGCACCTGACGCCAGATGGCCGAAGGTGGCGGTAACACATAGAGCGGAACCTGAAGAATCGCCACCGCTGCCTCCCAGGCGACGAAAAAGGCGGCCAGTCCGGCAAACCCACCGAACCACCGCAGCCATACGCCTGCGCCGGGAACGCTCATCTCAGCGGCTCGCCTCTTCTAACGCCAGCCGGGCGCGGCTGGACCACTCAAACGCGGCCGGCGTGCGCTTGATCTCCAATGCGCGCGGACGCGGCAGGTCAACCCGCAGCTCGCTGTATACCTGGCCAGGCCGTCCAGTCAGCACGACGATGCGGTCACTGAGGTAGACCGCTTCCTCAATACTGTGCGTGACAAACAGAATGGCAGCGCCCGTGCGCGACCAGATAGCCAGCAGCTCCTGGTTCAGCCGGTCACGGGTAAGCTCATCCACGGCCGAGAACGGCTCGTCCATCAGCAGCAGCTTAGGCTGAACTGTCAGGGCACGTGCTATCGCCGCGCGCTGACGCATACCCCCGGAAAGCTGCGCCGGCCGCGCGCCCTCGAAGCCACTCAGCCCAACTAACGCAATGGCTTCGACGGCACGCTCGCGCCGTATCTGTTGCCCTGTACCGGCGACTTCGAGCGGCAGCTCCACGTTCGCCAGAACCGTCCGCCAGGGCAGCAGCGCCGGATCCTGGAAGACCATGCTGAACGCCCGCGCCCGGCGTGCGCTCGCCGGAGTCTCGCCAAAGACCTTGACCTTGCCCGAAGAAGGCGTGAGCACGTCGGCCGCGAGCCGGAGCAGCGTTGACTTTCCGCACCCAGATGCACCAATGACGGAGACGAATTCACCCTCCGCAACGCTTAGCGAGACATCGCGCAGTGCCTCCACCGCCCCGACTTGGCTCTGAAACGTCACGCCAACCCGATCAAACTGGACGGCGGCTGGGCTGGGATGCACTAGGGCTGTTGTATCAGCCGCCGATCTTGCCTACCTTCTGGAGAATGTCCAGCGTCATGACGTCGTCAATCTTGACCGCCTGATCAAGCTCTCCGGGAATTTGACGTAGCGAATCGTGAGCTTTCTGCCAGACCGGCGCTTCCATCCAGAAGAACCCCTTCTGCTTGGTGAAATCGGTTTGGATGAACGGAATCTCGCGCTGCATCTCAATCGTCTGGTTCTTCAGATCCAGCCCCTCGCCGTACTTCTCTACGATCAACTTGGCAGTCTGATCCGGCGCCTTAATAGCCTCCACCCAGCCGCGCGCCGACGCGCGCATCCACGCCGCTAGGATGTCCTTGCGGTTCTTGATGTTCTCGTCCAGCGCAAACGGCGTGTTCCAGTAGGAGACGAAGCCCAGATCGTTGTACGACTGATAGCCCACCCTCTCGCCCTGCTGCTCCAGCACCACTACCTGGTTGGTGATGATCCCGGCCAGGACATCCACCTGTCCGGTCAGCAGCGGCGTGACGTCAAATCCGATGGGCACGAACGTCACGTCTTCGGGTTTCAGTCCGTGCATTGAGAGGATTAGATTGGTGCTGGGTCGCGCTGACTGCAAGCCGCCCAGCCTTTTCCCCCTGAAGTCCTTAATGCTCTTGATGCCGGACTTCTCCAGCCAGATGTAGCAGCCCGGACCCTTCTGAAATAGCGCACCAAACGCCTTCACCGGAATGCCCTGGGCACGCGCCTTAAGCAAGGATGTGCTGCCAGACAGACCAATCACGTCGGCGCGCGTCGCCACCGCCTGGATCTCGGGGAGGTTCTGGGCCGTGCCGTTGACGGTGAGGTCAATTCCCTCATCCTTGTAGAAGCCACGCTCCTGCGCGACGAAGAAACCAGCAAACTCCACGTTCTTTATCCAGGAAAGCCGCAGGCTGAGTTTCTCCAGCTCCTTCGGTACAGCGTTCGCGCCGCCCGCAGCAGCACCACACGCCGAAAGCCCCAACGCCGTCAGGGCCACGGCGCCGCCTCCTAGCGCCTTACGGCGACGTAGAGGCGGCAGGTCCAGCACCAAGCGACTCGCATCTCCAAACATGACCGTCCTCCTCTTCCTACCCTTCGATCTTCAGTCCCACACTGCGAAGCAGAAGGCTGCGCAGTGCGGGCTTCGCATCCTCCAGATGTGCTGGCTGCCCCAGGTGCAGCCACCGGATCACAACCTCGTTCAGAGCGCCCATCCATGCACTGGCCGCGATCTCCGTGTCCTGGGGTGGAATGCGGCCCTCAGCGACGGCGGCGTTCAGTTGGCGGCGCATGAGACCAATAAAACGCTCGTGAACCGCCATCAAGTGCTCGTCCATAGCGTGCCCAAGCCCAGCCGCCTCCACCAGGAGCAGACGCGCTAGGCGCTTACGCTGGGCGAACGCATCCAGCGCGGCACCGAGTGCGGCGTCCAGCTTCTCCACCGGATCAGCTTGCTTGTCAAGTGCCTCCTCCACGCGGGCGAATAGCCTGCCCGTCAAATGGTCGAGCAACGCCGTGAAGATGCCCTTCTTGTTCGGGAAATGGAAGTAGAAGGAGCCCTTGGACGTATCCGACGCGCGGACGATGTCGTCTACAACCGCGCCGTAGTACCCCTTATCCGCAAAGACATCCGCCGCCGCTTCGAGCATGCGCTCTCGCGTTGCATCGGCAACGCCTGCCCCCGGCGGACGGCCGGATCGCTTCAATTTCATCATAATGGACGTATCAGTCTATTTTCTCAGCTCTTGACGCTGACCGCAACACCCCATACAATTCACCTGGCTACAAAACTAATCAACTTACTCAACTATTGATCGAGAATGAGGGGAGAATGAGTGTCATGGGTCGTTTGACGAGGCGGAGTGCGACGGGAGCGTTTGTTGGGCTAGCTGGATGGCTGACCGCGGCGTGCGGCGCTGGGACCGGCACCACGGACAGCACAGCACAATCCGCGCAGTCACAGAGCAGCAATTCCACTACGGCTACCAACGTCAACGCGTTCATCAACCCGAATCTGGTGGTGAGCACGGACTGGCTCAAGCAGAACCTAAGAGCATCCAACGTGCGAGTCGTGGACGCGCGGTCGGCGGCGGACTTTGAGAAGGGTCACATCCCAGGCGCCGTGAGCCTGGCTGTAGGCGACACCTTTGACCCGGGTAAAGACAAGAATTACCCGGACACCAAAGATAAGTTGGAGACACTCTTCGGCAACAAGGGAATCGGTGACGGTCTACGAATCGTCACCTACGACGCCGGCAACGGGAACGACACCACCGGGTCCCGGCTCTTCTGGACCCTGGAATACGCCGGCCACAGCAACGTGGCGGTGCTGGATGGCGGTCTGAAGGCGTGGCAAGCAGCGGCAGGTGAGGTCTCAACCGAGGCCACGACCGTACCCGCGGCGAAATTCACGTCCAAGATTGACCCGGCAAAGCTTCCCTCAAAGGAGCAGTGCGAGCTGGCCATCGGCGATCCTAAGAAAGTGGTGCTCGACGCACGCTCGCCAGAAGAATTCCGTGGCGAGGACGTTCGCGCCAAGTTCGGCGGCCACATTCCCGGCGCGGTAAATATCGACTACCGCACCAACTTCACCGGCGCGGGCATCCTCAAAGCCCCCGCGGAGTTGCGCTCGCTGTACGAGTCCAAAGGCGTGACCAAGGAGAAGGAAGTCATCGCGCACTGCCAGACGGGACAGCGCTCGTCGGTAACCTACCTTGCGCTGCGCCTACTCGGCTACCAGAAGGTCGGCAACTATGTTGGTAGCTGGGTAGAGTGGGGCAACGACGCCGAGACCAAGAAAGTCCAAGGCGGGTGAATGCGCCTCCCCGCAACGCGGGGATAGCGGCGAAGCGGGCCGGACCCTGGGAATTGGCCGAGATCTCCACTGATGGCTCACGACGCCGGGCAGTGCCATGGGGTTGGCTGATCGCCGGGCTCGTTGCACTGCCCTATCTCGTCTTCAGCATCGTGCTGGTGCTGAACTCGGTGGGCAACGCCACTGGCGCCGTTTGGCTCCCCTCTTTCCCCAGCGGGTACTACGTCGCGAAGTCGGCACTTGAAACGCCGCTCGGGCCATACCTGGCACTGTTCAACGCATACCGAAACAGCCCGGGTACAACCTACTGGCAGTACACCGCCGCCAGCCGGCTACCGATCGTCGCGTTGACTCTGGCCCTATTGGGAACGGCCATTGTCAAGGCGGTGCCGGGTCGCCGCTTCTCGCTGCGTCTCGGCCGGGGACAATTGGCACTCCTGGGGGGCGCCTTGGCTGCGCTAGTGTTGTACCTGGCAGTGCCACCGGTGCGGCTGACCGTCAACGCCGGCGTGGCGGCGCTCGACCCGCGAGACATGACCAAGATGCGGGATTTCCTGCTTAGCTTTGGGCCGCTCGCGCCAATCGTCTCCTTTCTTCTGATGGTGCTCCAATCGGTGGCGGCACCATTGCCTGCCTTTGTCATCACCATCGCCAACGGCCTGCTCTTTGGCGCTTTTTGGGGAACTATCCTGTCCTGGACCAGCGCCATGGTTGGCGCCGCGCTGTGCTACGGGATCGCCAAGGCGCTGGGCCGGCCGGTCGTCGAGCGCCTGGTTGGCGCCGCGCCGCTGGCCAAGAGCGACGCCGTCTTCAATCGATACGGCACGCACGCGGTGCTCATCGCGCGGCTGGTCCCACTTATCTCGTTCGATGTGGTGAGTTACGCCGCGGGCCTGACCTCGATTGGCTTCGTGCCGTTCCTAATAGCCACCGGCATTGGACAGCTTCCGGCCACCATCATCTATTCGGTGCTGGGCCAGAACATTGGCGCGGGTCCGCGCGCGGCGCTCTGGACTGTCAGCGCATTATTGTCGCTTGTGGCGCTCGGCTTCGCGCTGCGTGGCCGGCTTGAACGCAAGCTGAGCCGCGGGCGCGTGGATGTGGTGCAAGCGGTACACGGATGAGCCGCCAATGAAGGCATTGATCCGCCCCATCGTCAGTTTGGCGCTCCTTGGTGTGCTGTTCTACAAGCTCGGAGCCGCCGAGTTGTGGGGAACGCTGCGGACGGCGGATCTCTTCTGGCTGGCCGGCGGAGCTCTCTTCGTGGTGGTCGCTATGTTAATCAGCGCCTGGAAATGGCAGTTGCTGCTCGTGGCGCAGGGCGTGACCGTACCGGTGCAGGCATTGTTCGGCTCGTATCTGGTCGGCCTGTTTTTCAACAACTTCTTGCCGTCAAACATCGGCGGTGACGTGGTACGTGTGCATGACGTCGCCAAACGCACCGGGCAAGGATCCGCCGTGGCGGCATCGGTTATCGCTGAGCGCTTGCTGGCCGGCGTTGCCCTTGCACTTACGGCCGCCGGCGCGCTGCTGTTCAGCGCAGAGTACACGGCGCAGGTCGGCCCGTCCATTGGTCTGGCCCTGCTTGTGTTCGCTGGCTTGATCGCGCTTGTGATGTCTTCCGGCGTACGGCGCTGGCTTGAGCGCACGCTTCCGGCTGGTCGCGCGCAGATCTTAACCAGGGTAGCCTCGGACATGAGCGACGCCTTGCGCAACCGCATCGTAGTGCTGCGCGTCCTGGCGCTCTCCTTTGTGTTTCAGGCCACCGTCGTGTTGGTGGCTTGGGCAGGGTTCATTGCCATCGGGGTGCCGGTGTCATTGCAGGCGTGCTTCCTCTTTATCCCCATCATCTCCGCCATCCAGCTGGTGCCGGTGTCGCTCAATGGTCTCGGAGTACGCGAAGGCGCGTACATCCTGTTCTTTGGCAGCATCGGCGTTGGGCGCATCGAGGCAGCAGCTGCCTCGTTACTCTTCGGCCTTCTGGTCGCAGGCGTCAGCCTCATTGGCGGCGCGCTATTCGCCGCGCGCCGCTAACTGAACCCCGCGTGCTAGCCTCGTCAAGCCACGACTACACCATCTCAATAGTCGTCATAACGCTTAATGAGGCGCCCGTCGTTGAAGCGTGCCTCCGTCACGTCGGGGAATTGCTGGAGGCTGATGGGCCAGGCGAACTGCTGGTCTCCGATGGCGGGAGCACCGACGGCACGCGAGAACTTGCCGAGCTATCCGTTAGAACAATCGTCGCTCCGCGGGGCCGGGCCGCCGGCCTGAACGCCGGGGCGTCGCTCGCTACCGGAGAGGTGCTGCTCTTTTTGCACGCCGACACGCGCCTTCCCTCTGGAGCGTTGAGTGCCGTCCGGCAGGCTCTCAATGAGCAATCAACCGTAGGAGGCCGCTTTCAGGTGGCATTGGACAATCCAGCTCTGGCATACCGCATCGTCGGCGCCTCCATTAACCTGCGTGACCGTCTACTTGGTGGCTTCACCGGAGATCAGGCGGTCTTTGTCAGGCGCAGCGTCTTTCTAGAGATGGGCGGCTACGCGGACCTACCGCTCATGGAGGATCTGGACTTCGCTCGTCGATTGACTCGCAGGGGTCATGTAGCGCGGCTGCCGCTCAGTGTCGCTACGTCCGCTAGACGCTGGGAGCGCCTCGGGTTAGTGCGCACGGTGCTCAGGATGTGGACCCTCCGCTCGTTGTACTACCTTGGCGTCCCGCCGCGGGCGCTTACCCCACACTACGCCGATTCACGATAGGTGTTCCATCTATGGCACGCTCAGACATACCCACTCCCGATCAGGTCCGCGACTACGCACTCCTGGAGCCGCATGTCCGGCGGGCGGCGGTTGAAACGTGGTTCGACCCCGACTGGCTTTGGAACTTCGTGAAGGGGATGCAGGACGCGGGACTGCCGACCGAACGCACCCTTGACGCTCTACGCCGCCAGCACCAGGCGCACCGATTGCCACTGCCAACGCGACTCTGGCGGCGCGTCCAGATCAAAGTGGTCAAGGGTTTCTGGGACTACTAGGCGCCGGCAGTCACATCCAGACCAAGCCTGCGGGAGAAGAGACTCAGGAAAGCCGCGGTCTTCACCTCCAGCGCGACGTGGCAGTTCGGCGTAGGCTGGTCCATTCTCACCACGTCATCGTGGTCGCCACGCGACTCAATATGTTCGACGAACCCCAACGCGTTCGCCACACTCTGCCCCGCGGTCAGACGTCCTTCCGTCTCAATCTCGACCCGCAGGTCACGACAGATGACCAGCGAAGGATCAGCCGCGACGGCCACGGCCAGAGGGTCATGCATTGGGCTTCCCTCCAAGCCCGCAGCAAGGTCCGCCCGAAGGTAGAAATCGAGTACCTGCACGGCAAGCAGCGACACCGGATCGGTGCTGCGCGCCACGGCATCCCGCACCGCACCGTACCGACGCGCATCAAAGAGCACCTTCAGTGTGACGTCCAACCCGACCATGGTCACGTCAAATCCAGCACGGAACACGAGGTCAGCCGCCTCAGGATCGTTGTGGAAGTTCGCCTCAGCGACCGGTGTGACATTCCCCGCCACCGTCGCCGCGCCACCCATCACCACCAACTTCTTCACACGCTTAGGAAAACGCGCATCCCGACGACACGCAAGGGCCACATTGGTCAGCGGTCCGACGGCAATGACCGTCAGCTCTCCGTCATACTGCTCCGCGAGCGCGCAAAGCAGCGTGGCGGCATCTTCTGAAGCCACCCTACGGTCGGTAGCTGGCAAGCTCACGCCGCCAATACCATCTGCGCCGTGAAAAAACGTGGCGGTAGTCAGCCGGCGAGTGAGCGGCCGGTCAGCGCCGGCCGCCACGGGGATGGCAGGCGCCCGCGCCGCCTCTAACACGCCAAGCGTGTTTTGAATCACCTGGTCGAGCGTGACGTTTCCCGCGACACAGGTCACAGACTTTAGATCAAGCTCGGGTGACCGCAGCGCCAGCATAAGTGCCAGCGCATCATCAATGCCCGTATCCAGGTCCAGCACGGTCGGAGTGGCGGCAACGGGTCGAGGCATTCGGCTCGCTAGTATAGGCAGGTGTGGGACGTACCTTTGGACAAGCTTGGCGCGGCGAGACTGCTGGCGCTGAGGATGCACGTCGCGCGCTACATCGTGCGCGCAGGAGCGACCCAGCGTCGCGCCATCGCCTTCTTGGACGAGCCTACCCTGGCGCGGCGCGGCGCGCTCATGAAGGAACTGCTTGAGGCGGGCGGTGCCCTGAATCCGGACGTCTTACCCCTCCCCACCTCAACCACCGCCCCTCTCCCAGCGGCGGACGTCCTCCTCTTTGGAGACACTGGCCGCACGCTCGAAGAGTTGGCGGCGGCACTTCGCAACACGCCATCCAGCGCGTCAGGTCCTCAAGTGTGGGTCATCAACGCCGGCGTGCTGCTGGCTGAGCCGGGACCGGGGATTGTTGACAGCGTCGAGGCCATACTACGCATCGTGATGCCGGAGGCGCTGGGCGCGAATGGCACACCGCCGCCCCAAGCCGTGGCGCTCCGCGTCGCCTGAGCAATGTGAAACTACCCGGCTTCCAGCGCTGCGATTTCGCGATCCAGATCCGCCAGTGTCTCGTACTGCTCGTTGCTGAGCTTGTAGCAGCGATCAATGTAGAGCTCGGCCAGCCGCCGCCCGCCGTCACCAGGGCGCTGCGCCGCCGCGAGGAACTCACCAACCCGGAACTTCTCAGGCAGGCGGCGACCGAGGCGCTCCATTTGCTCCGCGGTACTGTGTCTGAGGTGGTCATCGCCACCGTCAACAGCGTAGCGGAGCTGGCCGGTCAGCTTGGCAAGCTCGCCAACGCGCTCCGCCTCGCTAAGCAACACCCAGCGCAGCTCCTCCTCGTCTAGCTCACCCTGCGCCTCGGTACTCGAGGTTTCCGCGCTGGTAGGAGGCAGTGCGTCGATCATCGCACGGTAACGGTTCGCGTACTCACCAGCAATCTCGTGCGTCGCCATCATCAGCCGCTCGGGATCCTGCATGACCACGCCGCCGTCGAGCAGGTCATCGCCGCGGACGCCAGCCAGGCGCCGGACCGTTTCCAGATCGCCCATCGTCTCGGGGATCGGCGGCAGCGCGGTGGCAGAGACGTTCACCTCCGTTTGAAGGCGCGTTGCGAAGGCGGGTGGAATGTACTTCGCCGGGTTGATGGCAATGGGCAGGACCACCACGTAGGTCGCCAGGATTTCGCCTTCATTCGTGCGGAAGTACAGCAGGGCGTGTCCCCGCGGATTGTCGGGGTCGCCAATATCGAAGCGGACTGCCACTGTTAGTTATTCTAAGCCTATGCCGCTCAAGGACCAGCTGGAGTCAGACCTCAGGGATGCGATGCGCGCTCGCGATCAACGGCGCACGTCGGTGATTCGGCTACTGCGCGCCGCCATTGCCAATTTCGAGATTGGGCGCACCGACCGAAAAAATCCGCAGTTCGGCCAGCCAATCACGGAAGAAGACATCGTCTCCGCCGTGCGGAAGGAGCTCAATCAGCGGCGCGAGGCACTCGAGTTCGCCCGCAAAGCCAACCGGCCTGACCTGATTGAGAAAGAGCAATCCGAGCTTGAGATCGTGGAGACTTACCTGCCCCGTCAGATGGGCAAGGACGAGATAAGAGCGGAGCTAGCGCCCCTCATTGCGGATCACGGCATCGAGTTCAAAAAGGTGATGCCCCTCGCCGCGCAGAAACTGCGTGGTCGCGCCGACGGGCGGCTGGTCAACGAGGTCGTGCGCGAGCTGACCGGCGCCTAACCCAGCTCCAACCCCCTACTGTAAGTGAGCGCCATACCCCAAGCCCCGACGCCGGGCGGGATGGCTCGCTTAGCACGCGCGCCAGAAACTGGGAGGCTGTGCGTTCGTTGTTAGCCGGGAGCTTAAAATATTCGTTCGAGGGAGGTTATCGCTCTGGACCCGCCACCACACGCACGGTGTCCTCAAAGCGTGGGATGTACTTGGCGGCAGTCCGGTTGACGCCGTCCAGCGTCAGGCCGTTAATGATCCCCGGATAGCGCTCCGCGTAGTCCAGGCCAAGCTCAAACAGCTCGATGTCCTGGATCAGGCCGGCCACCCCGTCGTTGGTTTCTAGGGTCAGCACCAGCGTGCCCGTGCTGTAGTTCTTGCCGCGCTGGAGCTCCTCGTCAGTGACGCCACCGTCCACCAGCCGTCGCATCTCGTCCCTGATCCCCGCGAACGCTGCATCCACATTCGATGGGTTAACCCCCGCACGGACTGCCCACGGGCCGGGGCCAAGGCCCGCGTCCAGCTCGCTGTGGACGCCGTAGGCCAAACCCTTTTCTTCGCGCACCGCCTCCCCCAGCCGGCCCATCATGCCTAGGCGCCCAAGAATCATATTAGCCATGCGCAGCGCGTGGAAGTCGGGATCGCTCCGCCGGATGGAGGACACACCCAGTACGAGGTCTGACTGGGTCTTGCCCGGCACCACCACATTTTTCTGCACCGGCGTCGGCGCTGGTGGGGAGCCAACCGAGATCGCGTCCGCGCCCCCCGCCTTCCACGAGCCCAGCGCATCCTCCAGCCGCTGCACAACGTCCTCGAACAATACGTCCCCGACGACCACGCAGTACGCTCCCGCCGGACCATAATGCGCTTCATGGAACGCCGCCAGGGCGCTCCGAGTCAGCGGCGCCACAGTCTCCTGGTAGCCGTGGGTGCGCAGGCGGTAGGGGTGTCCCTCTGGGTAGATCAGCTCGCGGAAATGCCGGTCCGCAACCGAGCCGGTGTCGTTGTCCGCCTGGCGCAGCCCGGTCAATGTCTGCCCGCGCAGCTGGTCGATCTCGGGCTTCGGAAAGACGGGGTTACGCACCACGTCTGCCATAAGCTCGATCCCCATCTGCAGATCATCGGCCAGGCATCGCAAGCTCGCAGATGCCAGGTGCCGTCCCGCGCCAGAAGAAAGGCTCATCCCGGCGGCGTCCACCGCCTCATTTATCTCCTCAAAGCTGCGGGTCTTTGTGCCGCGCGTTAGCCCTGAAGCCGTTAGCGCCGCGAGCCCCGCTTTCTCCGGCGTATCCAGGATGGGCGCAGCGCGCATGCTGAGCCGCAGCACTGCCGAAGGATGCGTGTGGTTCTCGCTGCCAAGCACCACAAGCCCGTTGGAGAGCGCGGCACGGCGAATCTCTAGCTTAGCCATTAGTTGGAAGAAACCAGCCAACTGTGCGGTTGCGCTCCTGAAGATAGGTGCGCGCCACGCGGGCAATGTCCTCGGTCGTCACCCGCGATAGATCGTCAAGGTAGGTCTCAAAGCCACGCCAGCCACACGCCACCTCGTATTGGCCAAGGTATCGTGCCTGGCTTGTCACGCCTTCGGTGCTGAACAGGTGACTCGCGCGCGTCTGGCGGCGCACTTTCGCCAACTCAGCCTCGGTCACGCCGTCATCCACGATCTTGGCAAGCTCGGCCAGCCCAGCCTTCTCAAGCGCGTCCGGCTCAGTCTCAGGTCGCGCGGTTGCACTGAGCCGGAAAAGGTACGGATCCTTAGTCATGGCCGACCCTGCGCCCGCCGAGCTGGCAAGACCACTCATGACCAGCGCCTTGTAGAGCCGCGAGCTGCGCCCTGCGCTCAGTACACTGCTGAGAAGCCAAAGTGGCAGGGTGTCCGGGTGCGCCGCCTCGGGCACATGAAAGGCAATTGAGAGCTGTGCTACTGGGCCGGGACGGCGCACAGTCACGCGCCGTTCTCCTTCTTGATCGGGCTCCACGACGCGCACCGCGGGTGGCTCGGGCCTCCGCTCAATCCCACCGAACTCATTCTGCACCTGCCGCACGAGAGTAGCGGTATCAAAGTCGCCCACCGCGACGGCGATGGCGTTGCTCGGCGCGTAGAACGAGCGGTAGTGATCCCACAGATCCTCACGTGTGATAGCCCGCAGGTCTGACTTGTACCCCACTACCGGCTGGCCATACGGATGGGCTTTGAACGCCGCCGCCGTCAATTCCTCGGTCAGATAGAAGCTGGGATGGTTCTCGCCACCTTCGCGCTCGGAGATGATGACGCTCCGCTCACTCGCCACTTCTGCAGCGTCAAAGACTGAGTTAGCCATCCGGTCGGATTCGATCTGGATGCCGAGATGCGCATGCTCCGAAGGCAGAGTCTGATAGTACGCCGTGTAATCGAGCCAGGTGAACCCGTTGCGTATGCCTCCATGCTGGGCCACCTGCTTGTCCGCAACTCCCTTGGGGAATCGCTTGGTTCCCTTGAAGACCATATGCTCAGCCCAGTGGCTGACCCCGGTTACTCCCGGAATCTCGTTCCGGCTGCCAACCCGATACCAGACGAAGAAGCTAACCAGCGGCGCGCGCCGCACCTCCCGCGTGAGCAGCAGGAGACCGTTCTCCAGTCGATGCTCCTGGACTGGAGCCAGCGATTGCACCGGGGACTGGACAAGCGTCACTCGGTGATTCTAACGGTGCCAGACCTCAGGCAGGAGCCGTGACAGGCACGGGCAGCGCGACTGCATCGCTCGGGGAGAGGTTCCAGGCCGCCAATACCCGGTTGCGGCCCGTGCGCTTGGCCACGTACATCGCATTATCGGCCTCGTGGATCAGTGCCTGCATGTCCGCCACGTCGGGCCGGTGCGACGAAACACCAAGACTGACAGTGCAATGAACAGGTGCTTCGCTGCCACCGCTGATCTGCACTCGGTGTAGCGGTGCCAGCGCGACTGCCTCGCGCAGCTTCTCCGCGACCTTCAGCGCGCCCTCAACGTGTGTCTCGGGTAGGACGGCGATGAACTCTTCGCCGCCGTAGCGAGCGCCTATGTCCGTCGTGCGGGTCTGGTTCACCACCATCAGCCCGATCCCACGCAGCACCTCATCACCCACCTGATGGCCATACGAGTCATTAATACTCTTGAAATGATCAACGTCCAGCATGATGAGCGAAAGCGGTCGATTGTGCCGGTGCGCGCGCTTAAACTCGTTCGCGAGGCGGTCCATCACGTAGCGTCGGTTGTAAAGGCCGGTCAACGCGTCCCGGACTGAGATCTCCTCCAGCCGCCGGTTCATCGTTTCCACCTCAGTCATGTACTCCTCCACCCGCTGCTGTGAGGCCGTCTCATACATGTCGGAGAACTCAAAGAGCGCGCTGGTGACGCACTGGCGCAAGCGCGCAAGTGCGCTCGCTTGTTCGCTGGAACTCGAAGAGTAGCGCTCTGCCACCAGTGGCCACGCCACGGGTTCGAATGCGCAGAACTTGCGCGCGATCTCTGAGGGCCGGAAACCCTGGCTGATCCGCGCCCGCACCTCCCGGTGAATGAAGCGCCGGAGCTTAGACTGGTCGCCTTCACCGATTGCCGCAATGTAGCCCTGGAGACACTGCCGGCAGTCCGACTCAAGTTCATCCAGTGGACGGTCGGAATAGCCCTGAAAGGAGGTCGCCTTTAGGTCCCGCGACCACTGCGCCACGATCTCTTCCTCTGCGCTGCTCAGCAGTGCGGCCAATTCTCGTTGCATGTTGTTTCCCAGTGCCTGATTAGCAGGCCATCGTACCGGGAATAGAGTACCCGCCATGCGGCGCATGCCGAAAGTACCAGTGCGCTTGGTTCAGCGCCGGGATGGCGTTTCATCGGTTTACAACGATGCGCGTTCAGCTTCTCCGCCTGCTCGCGTTCGGCGCCCTAGCGGCCACGCTCTTCAACGCTGGCGTGACCGGTGTACCGCCCAGCGCCGCTCAGACCCCTCCCACACCCGCCCCTGAACTTGATTGGGCTGTGCCCAATGGTCACTACTTCACTCAGGCTGGGGCAGGCGCCGGTGGCTACGCCATTACCGACGACGAAGGCATGAAGTTATGGACCGCCTTCCAGCAGTTGGGAAGCACGCCTACGCTCGGCTTTCCGGCGTCGCGCCGCTTTCTGCTCAACGGGTTCACCTACCAGGCCACTCAGGCGGCGCTGCTTCAGTGGCGCGCTGACCAGGGCGGAGCGGTCCTCGGCAACACGTTTGAGCTGCTGCAAGAAGCTGGCAAGGACGACTGGCTTGAGCATGTCAAAGGTATTCCGCGCCCTATCGCTAACGACGGCTCAACGAGCTACGACGACGCGGTGCGCGTGCGCATGGCTTGGCTGAGTGACCCGGCACTCCGTCAACGCTACCTGGTCAATCCCAATCCCGCGAGCCGTCAGCCGTGGACCGAGCGCGAATCGATCCAACTCTATGGCCTGCCTATGAGCCGGCCAGAACGCTTTGGCCCATTCATCTCCCAGCGCTTCCAGCGCATTGCCTTCCAATTGTGGATCGAGAGCGTGGCGGGCATGCCTGCTCCCGGCACCGTCACCGCCGTGCTCGGCGGCGATTTACTGAAGGAGGCCGGAATCATCTATGGCACGGCGGTCATGCCCCACGCCTCGTCGGCGCTGGTCGGACGCCCCGTAGTCATGGAAGCGACGGCGACTTCAACAGGTATCCCCCCATCTCCAACTCGAGCGCCCATCGCAACCGCGACGCCGCGACCGCCGGCGCGTAACACACCCGTCCCCACCCCGCGTCCAGGCGCAGGCGCCACGCAGGTGATAGACGGCACGCTCAGCGAGTACTCCATCTCACTCGCGCGGATCACGGCCAAGCTGGGGACGGTGCGCTTCACCGTCGCCAACGTCGGCACGGCACGTCACAACCTACGCGTCCAGGGAAACGGCGTGGATAAGAAGACTCCAGACCTTCGAGGCGGGCAATCGGGCCAGGTAGAGGTCACTTTTGACGATCCCGGCGCGTACTTCGTGTATTGCGACATCGGCGACCACGAGGGGCTGGGCATGTCGCTGACGTTCAATGTGGAGACGTAGTAGTGGCTACTTCCGCAGCGCTGTGTGAAACGGTCACTCGACCGCAACCGTGTTCTGGTGGATGATCGTGCCGGCACGGGTCAGATCAGAGGTCACAAAGATATGAGCACTACTTTCGCCAAGGTCATCAGCCGCGCCGGAATCATTGCCGCCGGCTTGGGCGCGCTGCGCTCAAGCGTTGCGGCCGCCGCCGGGTCGCGTAGCGGCGCGCAGACTGCTCTCCTCTCAGAGAGGGACAAGGTGGCGCACCTTCTGCGCCGCGCCGGGTTTGGCTACTCGCAGGCGCAGCTAGACGAGCACGTCGCGCTCGGGCTGAACGGTGCCATCGACCGGCTGGTCAACTTTGGCAGCGTAAACAACGCCGAAATGGAGCAAAGGCTGCAGGGCCTTAAGCTCAACCTCTACAACAACAATGACCTCCAGCGGTGGTGGCTGTTGCGCATGACCTACACCAAGCGTCCGCTGGAAGAGAAGATGACCCTCTTCTGGCACGGACTACTGGTAAGCGGCACCGGCAAGGTTGGCATCACCCAGCCCAAGGCGGATGCGGCGCCCACGGATCCAAAGCCAGTCCACCACATCCTCAATCAATTCAGCTTCTTCCAGCAGCATGCACTGGCAGATTTTGGCACTGTTCTCAAGGGGATCTCACGCGATCCAGCGATGGTGATCTACCTTGATAGCAACGCCAACCGCAAAGGCAAACCCAACGAGAACTACGCCCGGGAGCTGATGGAGCTCTTTACGCTGGGCATTGCGGGTCCGGACGGCGCGCCAAACTACACCGAGCAGGACGTTCGGGAGGCGGCGCGCGCCTTCACCGGGTGGGGCCTCAATACTCAGCAGCAGTTCGCGTTTAATGCCGGCCAGCACGACACCGGCGAGAAGACAATCTTTGGCAATAAGGGCAAGTTCAACGGGGACGACGTGATTAACCTAATCATGGCGCACCCGTCCAGCGGCTACTACCTCGCCAAGCGCCTGTGGGAGTTCTTTGCATATGACAGCCCTAGCTTGAGTGTGCTAAGTCCGGTGATGGAGGTCTTCCGAAGCACCGGCGGCAACGTCAAGGAGATGGTGTGGACCATCTTCAAGCATGATGCTTTTTACTCTGAGCTTGCGTACCGCGCCAAGGCCAAGAGTCCGGCTGAGTATTTGGTAAGCATGAGCCGCGCGCTGGAGCTAGATACCAACGCCACCAACTTCCAGGGAAGCGCTCAGCGCATGGGACAGCAGCTCTTCAACCCGCCAAATGTCGCCGGTTGGCCGGGCGGCGCGCAATGGTTCAACACTACTACGTGGCTGGAGCGCGTGAATCAACTTAACCGCGTTATCACCATCCGCAAAGACACCAACACCCAGCCGGCGGACCTGTTTGGCATGGTCCAGCGCAACAAGCTGGACGCGCCGGAAAAGGTGGTAGATCACTTCTTGAAGTTGTTGCTCGACGGGCAGGTTCGCCCACAACAGCGTGACCTGCTTGTGAGCTACGTGAAAGAAGGTGACCTCTGGCCCAAGCCAGGAGTCGCTTTGAAGGCCGCCGACCCAATCATCGACCGCAAAGTGCGCGGTCTGGTCTACCTGATCATGGCTATGCCTGAATATCACCTGGCCTGAGCCGGGTGCGCCGTACCGTCTGCCGAATCGCCTAAAGGAGCACCACCATGTCAATGCTGTCTCGCCGCATCTTCATCCAGGACGGATTCAAAGTGGTCTCGCTTGGACTGGCGATGCCGCACATCCTTACGCGCGCGGTCCAGGCGGCCGGGGCTGAAGCCGGACGTGATCTCAGCGTCTTCCAGTCACCGGACAACGCGCCAAACGATCAGATGGCCAAACGCACGCTGATTGTGGTGCAAATGGCGGGTGGCAACGACGGCTTGAATACCGTCATCCCGTTCAACGACGACGTCTACCTCCAGAACAGAAAGAACACCGCTTCACCGGAAGACCAGATCCACAAGCTGGACGACCGGTTTGCCCTGCACCCCGCCATGGGCGGCATGAAGGGCCTCTGGGACCAGGGCAAAATGTCCATCGTTCACGGCGTCGGGTATCCCCAACCGAGCTTTTCCCACTTCCGCTCAATGGACATCTGGCAGACCGCTAACCCCGAGGGCAAGGCCGACGAAGGCTGGCTCGCCAAGCTGGTGAAGGGGTCGGTTGACCGCCGTGGACACCCGTTTGCCGGATTTGCCGCCGGCGGCACGCTCCCTCCCGCGCTCATGTCGCCCGACTACCCCATCCCGGCCGTGAGCAATGTGGACAACTACAAAATTCTGGCCGACCCGCGCTACGCGCAGGATGCCGGCTCACGTCAGGACGCGCTGGTCAAGCTCTACCAGAACTATCCCGGCGGTGCCCCCTTTGCGCAGGTGCTGCAGAGCACCGAGGAGGGGACACTTTCCAGTATCGATCTGCTGCAGCAGGCGCATAAGGCATACACACCCGCTGTCGAGTACCCGAAGGATAGCTTCGCCACGGGCCTCAAGCTTCTGGCCGAGACCATCACAGGCAATCTCGGCGTGAAGGTTGGCTACGTCACCATCGGCGGTTTTGACACGCACTCAAACCAACGCAACCAGCATCAGCGCCTGCTGCAAAGTCTCTCCGACGGTTTGAAGGCGTTTTGGGACGATCTCTCCGCCCAGGGCAAGGCCGACGACGTAATGATCATGACGTGGAGCGAGTTTGGCCGGCGCGTTGCCGAAAATGGCTCCAATGGCACGGATCACGGCACCGCCACGCCGCAGTTCATCATCGCCAACAACATGAAAGGCGGCCATTGGGGTGATCCAGTGAACCTCAAGGATCAAGACAAAGGCAACCTGAAATATACCACCGACTTCCGTTCGGTCTACGCCACGGTGATGGACGGCTGGCTCGGTGCGCCGGCAGACAAGCTGCTTGGCGCCCGCTTTCCGACACTCGGCTTTCTAGGCAACGGACACGCGATGTAGGCGCCCACCCGCCGTCAGCTCAAACGGCGGGATCACCCCAGACTTCGGAACCGGGATATACTCAGGTTCGGAGCACAAGGGAGTGGGGCCATACGCCGCGACGCATGGGAGTCAGGGCGCGTTTGACAGCGCGGCTGTCTTTATCAGGCCACAGGAATGGACCGACGTGCTCTCACACGCCTATCGCATCTCGTCCCGTCAGGCCGGCCAGTTACTGCGCGCCGCCGCCGACGAGTCGGCAGCCTGCGGCGAAACAAGCGACCTTCTCGGCATCTGGGATCGCGCATGCCGTGCGTGTGATCGCTACATCGTGCGCCGCGAGTTCGCCGTCGGAATTATGCTCGGCTACTACCGCTGGCGCAACCGGCCAGACGGCGCTGAGGAGTTGGTACCGACCGCGCTGGCTCAAACCGCAGGCCTGGGGCGTATCTGCGAGGACATCGACGCCGCCATTGACGCCGCCTTTGACTCAGAAACTGAAATAGAGATCGAAAGCGAGCCCTGGCCGTCTTCCTAGCGGTGTCATCCAAGGATACGGAACTCCCACGGACTTGCAAGTCACCGCGCAAAACTGGACCATGTGCCCAGAGCGCCGCACATGAGTACTGAGACTCCCCCAGCCCCATCGCC
>Ga0136611_10000053_pt1 | contig 59880 bp, 42 predicted proteins | sample AntDrymUQ2232306_2_FD_106645 | JGI IMG/M metagenome (GOLD analysis project Ga0136611, IMG submission 106645) | Polar desert sand microbial communities from Dry Valleys, Antarctica - metaG UQ223 (23.06) | ecosystem: Environmental > Terrestrial > Soil > Desert | place: Antarctica: Dry Valley... | reverse complement strand
TGCCGCGTTGCGATAGCAGAATCGGGAACGGAATCTGATATGGGATCGCCAGCGATCCGAGCGCATTGATGGTGTTACCGAGGCCGGAAGCTTGCAGGAGGAGCGCGCCGCGGGTGCCGCCAAGATACGCGCCGGTCAGCATCCCAATGCCCTCCTCCTCGCGTGCCAGGGTCACGACATGGAAGAACGAGTCGGCTTCCATGAGTCGAATTATCGGGGCAAGGACCGTGTCAGCCACCTGCACGATCAGGCGGATATCGTTAGCCTTCAAGCCATCAACGACATCCTGTTGCCAGGTCTGGGTCGTAGCAGTCGCGCTCATGAACGCTCCAACTCTGCCGTCACCAGTTCGCCCAGAATGCGAATGCCCTCAGCAATTTGCGCCTCATCAGCGAATGAGTAGGAAAGCCGAACGCTGGAATCGCCCGCGCCGTGGAAGTAGCAGACCGAACCGGGCAGGAACTCAACATTCTGAGCGTTTGCGAGTGGCTGGAGCGCGCTGGCGGTCACGCCCTCGGGCAGATCGACCCAGATGAAGAAGCCGCCTTCGGGAGTCGTCCAGCGCGTCCCGGCTGGCATATGGCTCTCCAACGCCGCAAGCATGGCATCGCGACGCGAGAGATACAGAGAACGCAGTTCATGGATGTGCTCAACCAGAGTGCCGGATGAGCAGAACTCGGCAGCGACCTGCCCGGCAAAGGGGCTCGTACCGCCCTCGTGCTTCAGCCCGGCCATCCTGGCGATGATCTGGGCTGGCCCAACCGCCCAGCCCAACCGCATCCCGGCCGCCATGATCTTCGAGAACGTGCCCATATAGACAATGGGTATATCTGAACCGAGTGTGTACAGCGTCGGCAGTTGTTCGCCTGAGTAGCGCAAATCGTAGTACGCGTCGTCCTCAACGATTGGGACGCCATGCTCGCGCGCCAGATCGACGATGCGCTGGCGGCGTTCGAGGGTTGTCGTGACACCGGTCGGGTTCTGAAAGTTGGGAATCACGTAGAGCAGCTTGGCCTGCTTGCCGGATGCGCGCACCTCGTTGAGCGTTCGTTCGAGCGCGTCGACATCGGTCCCATGTTCGTCAACTGGAATCTCGCGCACATCGGCTCCCGCAGCGCGGAAATTAGCGACCGCGCCGGACCACGTCGGCACCTCGCTGAGGACGATATCGCCCGGATCGACCAGCAAATCGACGAACAGCGAAATCGCCTGCGACGCACCGTTCGTGATGAGCACGTTCTCGCTGCCAGCCTGGATGCCCTGATCGCGTGCCAACTTCTTGAGCAGCTCGTCGATCAGTCCGGAATAACCCTGCGTCGCGCCGTATTGCAGAGCCCATTCTCCGTCACGCTCAAGTGCCACACGTGTCGCTTCGATAATGTCGGCTTTCGGCAGTGACGCCGGATCGGGGAATCCAGCGTAGAACGATATCTTCGACGCCGACGCGCGCGGGTCTCCCAGTCGAGCCGGCCCTCCGCGTCGCGCCCTGTCGGAGAGTAGTGCATCCAACGACTTGCTCGCGGTATCGACCATGATTGGCGTATCCTTCCGTGTTCGCCATGTGCCGTGAGACACCAACGATTGCAACTGAATTCGCTTGTGACGGTGGTGTCATGCATATGACGCTTGCCGCGACGTGTCAGGGATTGTAACCTCGTTCGGGCCACGGGCAAGGTTTACGGATCAGCGTCGGTCCTGTTGCATGAGCCATGGAACCTGGAAACTGGAAGCAGAGGTCAACCCAACGTGCGAGGAATGATCCTGATTGCGCTCTTCGTCAGTCTACTTGCGGTCGGCATTGGAGCTGCGGTGAGTATGCTCGGCGATGATGAAACCCCGTCGGTGACAGCCGATATCGTGCCAACAGCGACGAGTAGCGTCCCACTTAACGCGACAGCCAGCGCAACGAATGAGCCAGCCGGTGCAACCACCACGGGTGCGGCTAGTTTCTCTACGCCTACGCTTGCGGTGCCCGTTGAGACGCCAGCGGTGCCGCCGACTTCGCCTGTGGAAACCGTGACGCTCCCACCGGTACCAATCGTCAATCAGCCCGCACTGACGTTACCGATCAACGGTCTCGCGTACGTCAGATCTATCTATTCCGATGCCTATGAGGTTGGGAATTTCACCGTTCGCTGGCGACCAGGTGCGTTCCCGCCCGAGAAAGCGACCGAGGTTGCCGAAGTCGCAACGCGATCACTCGCGACGGTCAATCAGAAGCTGGGAACGAACGACACGGGACAGTTCGAAATCTTTCTGGCCGACGAGTTGTTCAACGAAGAATGTGTCGGCTGCCAGGGATTTGCCGCTTCCGATCTGCGTCAAGTCTTCATTCTTCAGGATGGCAGCGTTAGCCGGGAAGAACTCCCGGCGCTACTGACCCATGAGTTCGGCCATGTACTCGCGGGAAACTACATCGCATTGCCAGAGAATCTTTTCTTCGCGGAAGGTCTGGCTGTCTGGTTGAGTGACGACGATATTGCGGCGAATGGATTTATCTCGTCGCGGCAGAGCGCAGCTTGGGCATTACAGGCAGGCGTCCTGCCGAGCATCGATGCGTTGCTTGAAGGCGACTTCTCTGGCCGGGTTCGAGCGCGCGCCGAGTACGACGCCGCCGCGTCGTTCGCCTTTTTCGTCATAGATACCTATGGGTATGAGGCGTACCTCGACATGTACAGGCAGAGCGCGTTCAAACCGTCGATGGCATCGGAAGTCGGCATTGGAAAAGATTGGTCGACGACCGAAGCGGAGTGGCATGCCTATCTCGGCCAGTGGCGTGAGAACGTCATCGCCGGTGTCAACGCTGAGCAGTTCTGGGGCGTTGGCGAGCAGGTCATGTCCGGCTATCGATTCCTGTATGGCAGCCCTGATCAGGTGTCGGTCGAGCAGTACGCTGCACTGAGCGCGGCTCGCCTGGAGTGGAACCGTGGACTCCTGGACACCGCAATTGCGCTGACTGCGCAGGCGAACCTTCCCGCAAGAGCAGCGAATTAACCGTTTCATCTTCGCGGTGAATACAACGTATGCGCTCGAATGGGTTGAACTTCATTGTTCAATCTCTGAGTGAATTGCTGACCGAGTTCCATTCGCGACTGAGTCAACGCAAACGGTGGCGCATTGACGCCGCACGGCATGACTCGCTCAATACGCGAACGTATCGCGCGCAACCTCAATGGACCGCAGGGAACCGATTGAGGTATTTTATCATCGCAACTACTGACAGAAAAGTCGTGAATGATGCCGCAATCCCGGTGAAGGGCCATCATTGGAAGCCGACCGCCGGCCTCAGCAGTTTGGTCACCTCCTTCGTGGGTTTCGCATTGCTGCCGGACTGAGCCAGGACGCGTTGGCGATGCGATCTGGACTCAGCGTGCGTGGCTTCAGTGATCTTGAGCGTGGCGAGCGAAAAGTGCCTCGCCTTGAGACGATACAACTCCTCGCTCAGGCACTTGAACTAGCTGACACAGGTCGCCAGGAACTCGCTAGTGCTAGTCGTTCTGAGTCCATACCTGAAAATGAAGCACGACAACGTGGGGACGAAGCATTTTTCGATGCTGCGCGGGTTCAACATAACCTTCCCCGGCATCCAACAGAACTGTTCGGGCGCGACGACGACCTCATCGAGGTATCCACGTTGCTTCGCCGACACGACACGAAGCTGGTGACGCTCACCGGACCTGGTGGGGTGGGTAAGACGCGACTCGCTTTGCGAGTTGGCTCGGAAATGTTGAGCGAATTCGCCGATGGTGTGTTCTTCGTCCAGCTGGCCCCTCTCACGAGCAGCGAATCAGTCGTACCCGCCATCGCTGATGCGCTAGGCGTTCGCGAACGGGGTAGTACGCCGCTCCAGACGACGCTCTCCGCCTACCTGCGTGATTTACGGATCCTCTTGCTGCTCGACAATTTCGAGCATGTGCTGGACACCGCGGTCGCGATGAGTGAGTTGCTTACGCAATGCGCGAACCTGAAAATGGTTGCGACAAGTCGGATCGCGCTGCATCTTCAGTCGGAACGTATCTTCAATGTGGTCCTGCTGGCGGTTCCCGAACCCGGGCGCGATCTGACCGTCAACGATGTTTCTCAGTACGGCGCGGTGGCGCTGTTCGTCGATCGAGCCCGAATGGCGTTACCAGAATTCTCGATCGATGATTCCAACCTTTCGGCAATCGTCGCGATCTGTCGGCGACTGGATGGGTTACCACTTGCGATCGAACTTGCCGCTGCTCGCATCCGCTTCCGATCGACACATGACCTCCTGCATCTTCTCGATCACCGGCTGGCGGTATTGACAGGGGGAGCAAACGATCTTCCGCGACGACATCAGACATTGCGTGACACCATCGCGTGGAGCTACCGACTGCTATCTGACCAGGATGCTCGGCTGTTCGGACGTCTGTCAGTGTTCTCTGGCGGATGGACACTTCGTGCGGCGGAAGCACTCGCAGCCAGCGGGATAGATGCATACGTCGCAGTCAGTACGTTCAATTCACTCGCAACGCTGGTGGACAGCAATTTTGTGCGAACAGTCAGCTCCCCTTCAGGTACGACCCGTTACGACATGCTCGAGACGATTCGCGAATACGGTGCTGAGCAACTTGCGGCTCGTGGTGAAAGCGAAGAAGCAAACGATAGCCACGCTCGGTTTCTGCTGGCATTTGTTGAAGAGCAGGCCATCGATCGCACCGGCATGAATGCCGCCTTGCAAGGCAAACGAATCGAAGTTGAAATCGAGAACGTGAGATCAGCCCTGCGATGGACCCTCGATTGCCGCGATGCCGTCCTGTCGCTCTCACTCTGTGCCGCACTTCGCGAGTTCTGGGGAGTCAGAGGATATTTCAGCGAAGGTCGCTCGTGGCTCAGTGCCGCACTTGCACTCGACGGAGACACTGCGGCCTCGGCTCGTGTTGCTGCGCTCGACGCGGCGAGTTGGCTCGCATGTCACCAGGGAGAACTGCACACTGCGGACGGCCTTGATGAAGAGGGTCTTGCGATCAGCCGCGAACAAGGTGATCAGATCAGCGTTGCACGTACACTGCATAGTCGTGGGCTTGTCGCACAGCTTCGTAATGACAACCAGCGTGCCCGAGAACTGTACGAACAGTGTATCGCGATCAAACGACTTTTAAGTCGGCATGAGATATCTCGGACGCCTGGGGATCTCGCTCAGGTCGTCTTCCACCAGGGGAGCGTAGATCACGCGGTCGAACTGCTCGAGGAGTGCATGTCTGTCAACCGGACAACGGAGGACGTCGTCCACCTGGGACTAAGCATGACCGATCTGGCATTTATTCTCCTCGTTTCTGACCGTGAGGCACAGGCAACAGAGTTCTTCAAGAGTGCCCTGGCGCTACATCGTGATGTTGGTCATGTCCGGATGGTGACGTTACAGCTCAGCGATGAGTTATTCATCTCCGAATGGACCGCTGGGAGAGCACTATCAATCGATGACGCGATTGGACGCACACCTGCGTTGGGTGTCAGCTGAACCAAATGCGAACGCACTTCAAGTTTCGCTCGTCAACGTCATTGCCGCCAGCCACCATGCGTCGCACGGACTAGCCCCATTTGCTGAAAGGCAGCGACCGAACAGGACCGCGTCCCGGTTGTGGTCTGTCGGCACTGGCTATCCCTTGGAAATCGCCATCGGCCGCGTGATCTACGTAGTCGTTCCGTTCCTACGATGTTGTTCGGATGAAGAGATTCGCAACCTCTCGGTATACTTTTGGTGTCGAGGAGCGGCGCAGCTCCTGGCTGAATCACTACGTGGTGACAATCATGTCCGATCTTGACGTGAGGCACGGGCAGGGGTGCGAGACAGTGGAAATTCCTGAAGATCAGATTTACGACATCACGATCATCGGCGGTGGCCCGGTTGGGTTGTTCGCGGCATTTTATGGCGGTCTTCGTGGCGCACGAACCAAAATCATCGAGTCGCTCGAAGAACTGGGTGGCGCGTTGACCGCGATTTACCCGGAGAAGTACATCTTCGACATCGCTGGCTTCCCGAAGGTGCTGGCCAAGGACTATGTCGAGGGTGCGGTCGAGCAGGCGATGTCGATGGGTTGCGATGTGCATCTGCGCACGGAGGTCACGGCCCTGCATAAGGACGAGGAGTCCAATGTCTACGTGCTTGGCACAGCCACCGGTGAGCAGCACTACACGCGTACGCTCATCATCTGCGCGGGTATTGGCGCGTTCGAACCAAAGCGGCTTGAGGTCGATGGTATCGGTCGCTTTGAGAACGGAGGCGGGGTCCATTACTTCGCCAAGCGCACTGAAGATTTCCGTGACAAGGATGTCCTGATCGTTGGCGGCGGCGACTCCGCAGTGGACTGGGCTTCGACTCTGTTACCGATCGCCAAGTCGGTCCGAGTGATTCACCGCTCGAAGTTCCGCGCCCACGAGCACCAGGTCCAGGCGTTGCTCGATGGTCCCTGTAACGTGCATTTTCCCGATTACGCCGTGAAAGCGGTGCATGGCAACGGACGGCTGGAGCAGGTGACGTTCGGCAACCTCAAGACGCATGAAGAGCAGACGGTTTCCGTCGATGAGCTCATCGTCGCAATTGGCTTCGTCGCCGATCTGGGGCCGCTGAAACAGTGGGGCTTCGACATCGAGCGCAACACGATCAGGGTTGACCCGATCACCATGGCGACCAACTTTCCTGGCATCTATGGTGCGGGCGACATCATCACCTATCCGGCCAAGTTCAAGCTCATCGCCACCGGAGCCGCCGAAGCAGTCACCGCTGTGAACCACTGCGTGACGTACTACGATCCGACCGCCCGCCTCGACCCCGGCCACTCCACGAACATCATGGAGAAGAAGGACAAGGCGGCGCGGTCGTAGAGGAAAGAGAGAAGGGGAAAGGCGAAAGCAGGGGAGGCGAGATGCAACCCGCTTCCCCCTTTCCCCTCTGCCCTCAAATCGACGACGGCGGCTGCACCGGCTCTTCCTCGCGTACGAACTCCAGGTGCGGGCTGACGGCGAGGTTAACCTGGCAGTGCGGCTCCATGCCGTTGAAGACGTTGGTCACGTTGACCAGTGAGAGGTAGATCGAGCGCTCAGCGGCCTGCATCGTTGAACCACCGACGTGCGGCGTCAGGACGACGTTCGGGAACTCCACGTATGGATTGTCCGGATGCGGCTCGACGCGGAAGACATCCAGCCCGGCACCAGCCAGACGGTTGGTGGACAGCGCGTTGACGAGCGCAGCTTCCTTCACGATCGGGCCGCGCGCGGTGTTGATCAGAAACGCGCTCGGTTTCATCATGTCGATGGCCGCTTCGTCGATGAGGTCACGGGTGCTGGAGCCTAGTGGACAGTGCAACGTTACGTAGTCCGACTCTGCGAGTAGCCGTTCGAGCGGGACATACGAGATACCGTGTTCGCCGGCGAACGTGAGATCCCAGGCGATATCAGTCGCGAGGATACGCATGCCGAACGCCTTGGCCAGCAACGCGGTCGAGCGTCCAACGCGACCCAGACCGACAATCCCGAGTGTCTTGCCCCACAGTTCCTGTCCGGTGCGCGTGACATCGTATGGCGACCACTCACCCTCACGCATGGCACGATCGTGGACACCGATTGATCGCGACAACGAGATCATCATCCCGAAGGCCAGTTCCGCGACGGAATGGTTGTTGACTCCGGCGCAGATGGACACGGCGATCCCGTGTCGATTGGCTTCGGGCACGTCAATGTGGTCGTACCCGACGCCACCTGCGGAGACGACCTTCAGGTTTGGCGCGCTTTGCATGACCCGTGGCGATATCCACTCCAGGCCGGTAATAATGCCCTCTGCGTCAGCTGCCAGCTCACAGAGCTGATCCTGGTCGATCGGATATGACATCGGAAGGTCAATCATTTCGCATCCCCGGCTGTCGAGGAACGATTCGACCATGTCACGACTTTCTTCGCGAAGCCGTCGCGAGAGAATCAGGATCTTATGCGCCATTCGAGGTCTCCTCCAACGTCACTGTTCCAGTCGGGTCGGTGACTCATTGCGTCGAAATTCCAGTGTCCAATAGTGGCGACGGGCGGCATTGTAGCATTGGTTCGTCCGCTGTCTCTCGCGGGATTGCCGTCACGAGTATAGTGTCGAGGTGAGTAGCACCAACGTGGACAACCCCCGGCGTCGAACGCAGCTGGTGATGCTCGGCTGGATGTGTCTGGCTGAGTTTCTGGGCATGTCGATCTGGTTCTCCTTTTCGGCGATCAAGCCGATCCTGGCCGACGACTGGGATATCTCCAACACCGACGCCGGGTACATCCTCTCTGCCTTCCAACTCGGCTATATCGCGGCGGCGATCGTCGTTGGAATTCTCGCGGATCGTTTCAACACTCGGGCTATTTTCGCTATTTCAGCAGTTCTGGCCGGGGTGCTGAACTTCCTGTTCGCCCTGCTGGCAAGCGATCTCTGGTCGGCGATAGGCTTGCGATTCCTGGTGGGAGCGGCCATGGCGGGCGTCTATACCCCGGGTATCAAGCTCGTCGCGGGCTGGTTCAGTCCGCAGGAACGGGGACGCGCAGTCGGCGTCTTCGTTGGCGCGCTGGTGCTTGGTTCGGCATTGCCCTATCTCCTCGCACCGATCGCCACTGACATTGGCTGGCGAGCGTTGGTCATGGTCACCGTCGCGGGATCATGGGCGGCTGCCGCAATCATGTGGTTTCTGGTACATGATCCCCCGCAGCGATCGAGTACTCCCTTCTCATTCGACCCACGAATCCTGAAGGATCGCCCGTTGTTGTTTGTCAACCTTGGGTATGTGGGTCACATGTGGGAGCTGTATGCGATGTGGGCCTGGATCGGGCCATACCTCATTCATGTGCTCGAACAGCAGGGCCGCTCGTCCGACGCGGCCACTGACCTCGGGGGGCAGCTCGCATTCGCGATCGTTGGCATCGGAGCGCTGGCCTGTGCTGTCGCGGGGTTCCTGGGGGATCGCTTCGGTCGAACGCTTACGACTTCCGCGCTGCTCGTAGTGAGCGCGGCCTGTTCGCTGACGTTCGGCTTTCTCGACACCGCGCCAATCGCGATCATCGCTCTCATCGGCCTCGTCTACGGCTTCTCGATCGTCGGAGACTCCCCGCTCTACTCCGCTGGAGTGACCGAACTCGCGCCCCGCGAACGCATCGGCACCGCACTCGGAGTCCAGTCGGTGCTCGGCTATGGCACCACCATCGTCTCCGTCTTTCTCTTCGGCGTTGTCGTGGACACCTTCGGCTGGGCCGCCGCCTTCGTCATGCTCGGCCTGGGTGCGCTGGTCGGTCCAATCTTCATGCTCCGCCTGCGTCGCATGCCGGAGTCCAGGCAGATGGCTGGCGGGAAACGGTGATCGTCGCAGCTGGCGCGATCCCTACGGATTCAGACGCTCGTCCCCAACATTGGCTATCCACGTCCTTAGCCATTCGACAGTGTCAAGCCCTAGATCGCAGTGACAGCTTGGAAGGAATATCATTCCTGCGATCCGTCCAGCCCGAAGCCAGCGCAGGCCAATCTCGCATTGACGCTGGAGGCGTTCGAGCGGCATCGGTGCCCGCGCGCCGAAGTCCCAGACGTAGCAGCCAAGAAAGCGCTCCTGATCTGCAGCAACCTCCTCGAAGGCCACGAAGTCTTCTTCCAATTGGTCGAGGTTGCGCGATTCCCAGACCCAGAAGCTCGCCTGATTGCAGAACGTAAGGTGATCAGCAAGTTTGGCATTGGGGTGGTGGCTGTAGAGGACCATCATGAGATCAAGCGTGCGGTCCGACAGTTGACGGCGTGTATTGATGTCGCGCAGGTCATCGACGCTCAGTTCTGGTTCTCCAGTGTCCCAGTTCAGGAAATCGTCCATGACCAGGCCGGTGACATTCTGCTCACGCGCCGCCAGGTCCAGCACATGTTCGCGTTCATCTGCTGACTTCTCGCCCATCGCGCCGGTAATGCTCCAGACAACGCGGTCGAGCACCCGCAGCGGGACGGCCAACTGATCGAACGGCAGTGTTGGTGTGCCGTTGTAGCGCACCATCAGCAGGTTCCGGATCCCGAGGTAGGTAGCGGCTTCCAACGCAGTAATACGCGATCGACCTGGCAAGTTCCATTCAATTGGCCCGGTGCCAGGATCGTGAGCTCCTGCGTCGTGTCCCCACAGCCAGAACGTATCTCGTACCCGGATGCAGTCCTGCATGCGTGTCATCTCCAGTTTCTGCGCAAACTGACGTCACAAGGCTGCCGAATCGGCATGGATTATGGACGATACTGTACTGAATCAGTCTATTGAGACGCGTGCAGGACGTTGCAGCGTGCTATACTCGCCCCATAATGCACGTTCACGGCGAGCCTACGGACTCTACGCCGATTGCTTGTGGAGCTGATGAGCATGCTTCGTTGCGAGTGTACCGCTGATATGGGTATTGGTACGGAAAAGGGAGATGTGCATGGCACAGGTTCAGGGCGGCTGCGCGGGGACGGCGACCAGGTCGGCTGACGATTACACGAAGTCGGCACTCGATCACGTCTGGGTTCACTCGGCCAACTGGTCCGAGCTGGCTGAGAAGAAGGGTATGCGCGTCTTCGAGCGTGGCGAGGGAGCCATGCTTTACGACGTACATGGCAACGAGTTCATCGACGGCATCGCGGGGCTGTGGGTCGTGAACGCCGGCCACGGGCGGCGCGAAATCGGCGAGGCGATGGCCGAGCAGGCCGGGAAGCTCGCGTACGTTTCTGCTGCAAATTACACGACGGTCCCAACCGTCGCCCTGGCCGAGCAGATTTCCGAGCTGCTGCCTGGGGATCTGAACCGCATCTTCTTCGCATCTGGTGGATCAGAAGCGGTTGAGTCCGCCATCAAGATCGCCAAGCAGGTTCAGGTCATGCGCGGCTTCCCGAAGCGCTACAAGATCATCGCTCGACGCGGGTCGTACCACGGCATGACGTATGGCGCGATGAGCCTGACATCGGCGCGCAGCGAGAAGTACTTCGGCCCGTTCATGCCGGGCGTGTACCACGTCCCGTCGCCGAACAATTACCGCTCCCAGTTTCCGGGCCTGACCGGCGAGGCGGACGACATCGCCTGCGCCGACGCGTTCGAGAAGGAGATCGAGTATCAGGGCGCAGACACGGTCGCCGCGATCATCGCCGAGCCAATTTCGACGGCCAACGGCGTCCAGATTCCCTCGAAGGTGTACTGGACCCGTCTGCGTGAGATTTGCGACAAGCATGGCGTCCTGCTGATCGCCGACGAGGTCATCAATGGCTGGGGTCGCTCTGGCAAGTGGTTCACGATCGAGCACTACGATGTCGTCCCCGACATGGTGACGATGGCGAAGGGTCTGTCATCCGGCTACGCGCCAATCGCCGCTGTGGCAGTGCGCGATTCGGTCTTCGAAGGCTTCACGCAGGAAGAGGGCAAGGAGGTCGCGCTCGGCCACCTGCTGACCTTCGGCGGACACGCCGTCGCCTGCGTCGCGGCACTCACGAACATTGAGATCTTCAAGCGCGAGAAGCTGGTCGAGCAGTCCGCGGACAAGGGCGAGTACCTGAAGAAGCAGCTCGACGAACTGCGCTCGCACCCGACCGTCGGTGATGTGCGCGGCCTGGGCCTCATGTGCGGCATCGAGATCGTGCAGAACAAGGAGACCAAGGAGAAGTTCGGTCGCGAGCACGGCTTCACCAAGCGCGTCACGGAAATCGTGAACGAGCGTGGTCTGCTGACCCGCGTCTGGGACACGATCCACTTCGCCCCGCCGTTCGTCATCACGACGGACGAGATCGAGCGGATGGTTGCGATCGCCGACGAGGCGCTTACGATCGCCGAAGGTGAGTTCGCCTCCGATATCGGATAATTCACTTCACGCGAACGTATCCAATGTCGCCAACGACCCGCGAGGAAAGGCTCGCGGGTCGTTCCTCTTCGATCGCGATGTGACAACTGATGGGTTCTGACACGGCTAGGGGTTCAACGTCCTAAACAGCCTGTCACCGGCGTCGCCCAGTCCCGGAACGATGTAGCCCTGATCGTTGAGACAATCGTCCAGGGCAGCGACGACAACGTGGCAATCCGGATCAGCATTCAGGACAGTCTCGACCCCGATGGGCGCAGCAATGAGTGAGACAATCTCGACACGCCCGGCATGGGCCTGGCGAATGTGCTGGAGTGCGGCGACGACGGATCCTCCGGTCGCGAGCATGGGATCGAGGACGAGCAGTCGGTCTGCCCAGCCCGGTGTCGTCGGAAGGTTTTCGCTGTAGACGATGGCGCGCAGGCTGCGCTCGTCACGGCGAATGCCGATCTGATGCAGTGGCGCATCAGGCAGGATGCCGCGAAACGGCGTGGCGAACAGTAGGCCGGCCCGTAGGATCGCGACCCCCGCGACACGTTCGGCCAACTGCTGAACGACGATCGGTTCTCCTGCAAAGTCCGGTACGGTCGTCTCGCTCAACATCACATCGCGGCACGCCTCCCAGAGCAGCATGCTGGCCAACTGCGTTGCGAGCGCGCCGAACTGAGAACAATCGGTGCGTCGATCGCGGATGCGACCAAGCAACACCAGCGACAGCGGATTTTCTACGACGGTCACGCGCGGCAGGGCCAGGACAATTTCTCGATCTGGCTGCTGGCGACCACCCTTCGGCCCGTTTGCAGCGATCGTTAATGATGGATCGGCCCCCGTCATTTTCGTGGGTGCATCCGAATCCCTAGCCATGTCAGCCTCCGGTGTACGCGTTACAGCGGCTTATCATCGATTCGACACCCCAACAGTTCAGCGAGCCGTGCGATCGACGCTCGGTGGCCGTCCGTGTTGGCGCTGCCGACCACAGACAGCGTGACCTGAGCCGCGCTACTCACTCCGCCGCCAACTTCAATCAGATGCTGCACGGTGCGCTCCTCCCACGGGCCGATTGCCTCAACACCTGTCGATTCTTCGCGCAGCCGATACAGAGCGAACGCGACCAGTTCCGCCACGATTCTGTCCCTCGCCAGTGCCGCGATGCGTAGCGAACCTGACTGACCGGTGAGGAGGTACGTTGCATCGACCGCGAGCGCGAGTTCAGCCACGGTTGCTGCTCCGCCAACCTGTGCCCGCATCGCGCTGTTTGGGTGGACAGCATCGTTCCAGAGCGAGACGCAACCCGCGTCGGTGGCGCTTGTCGAGAGTGCGATGACCGTGCCGGACTGCATGAGTTCTATCGGTACGTCGACGGACATCAACGTCGTCGGCATACCGTCGAGCGCCACGCGCACCCAGCCTTCGTCACCGAGTGGCTCGACCGGTATGCCAGCGCGAGTCGCCAGGTTGCGCCAGCGTTGTTGCCACGTTCGGCTCGTCGCTGCTGGCAATGCGAGACTGGAGAGTGCGCGGCGCGTTGCCAATCCTTCGACAACAGCCAGCGTCGCGTATGGGTTCGGTCGTGAACCAGTTCGATTGTCTGGGACGATGAGGACAGGTTCCGGAGCCAACTCAACCAGTGTCTGGCTGACGGCTCGAACAGCCTCTCGGAAACCGACATGTACAGCGATAGTCACGCTCATATCAATAGCGATTGTCGGGGCGGAGGCGAATTGAGCCGGTTCGACTGGTCGAATTGAGGCTAGCGCGTATTGTGCGCGATTCTGAACATCAGGCAATGGGTTACGCAGGTGAAGTTGACGGCGCAAGGTGACCTCACATTCTATTCGAGTGTACGCACCTCAGGATTCCAGCGCACGAGCGCCAGCACGTAGAGCAGGACGATCACACCGTTCACGAAGATCGCGGTTTGTACGCCCCAGATGCTTGCGATGATACCTGCCTGAAGATAGCCGACCGGGGTCAGCCCCCAGAACGTCGAGTAGACCGCCATGACGCGACCACGATACTCGTCGCTGATGATTGTCTGGATGAGCGTATCTGCCAGCGTCGCGTACAGCGATCCGAACGCGCCCAGCGCGAAGATCAGAAGCATACCGAGCCACAGGTTCGGCGCGAGCGCAAAGGCGATCTGGAATACTGCGAACAGCCCGACGAAGATAATGACCAGCCGTCCGCGTCGCCGTAGCCCAGTCAACGCCGCGACCGCGAGGACTCCTAGGAACGCGCCAGCACCGTCCGCCGCATAGAGCAGGCCGAGTCCGCTGCTGCCGGTGCCGTAGACATCGCGCGTCAACGCTGGCAGCAGACTGAAGAACGACATGCCGAACATCAGAGGAATGAGATCGACCGACAACAGGCTCCGCAGCATTGGAAATTGCCAGATATAGCGATAACCCGCCATGACGTTCTGGATCGGCGATTCATGCTCCTTCTTCGGCGTCGTCTGGTCGATCGCCAGCGTCAGCAGCACGACCATCGACGGCACGAAGGCAAATGCGGAAAGGTAGAAGCAGGCAGCAGTACCGATCACACCAATCAGCAGGCCACCGATAACCGGCCCGATGATCCGAGCGCCATTAAACGACGCGGAGTTGAGGGCGACCGCGGACTGCAATTCATCGCGCGTCACCATCGCTGGTACGAGCGACAGCCGCGCCGGCCAGTCGAACGCCGAAGCGGCCCCGGCCAGCGTGGCGATGATGAGGATATGGTAGACCTCGAGGAGTCCGGTCGCGTCGAGTGTGGCCAGTGCTAACAGGGTCGAGACCATGAACAACTGCGTGCCGAGCAGCACCTTCCGCCGATCGAAGCGGTCAACGACCGTCTCGACGACCGGCGAAAGCAGCAGGACTGGGATCGCGCTCAGGAAGCCCACCAGACCAAGCATGAACGCGTCGTCGGTGAGCTCGTAAACGAGATACCCCTGAACCGTGATGCGAATCCAAAGTCCGGTCAACGCCAGGGTGATCGCGAACCAGAAGCGCCGAAATTGGGCGTTGCCGAGCGCCGCCATCCGCAGCTTCGGTGGAGCCGCGTCCGGTGCCGGATCGCCCCCTCTGGCACTCGATTCGTCTGGGGTTTCGGCGGTGGGACTCACTCAGTCTCCAAACGCGGATCGGCCTCGTACATACATACGCGACCCAGGGATGTGGTCAGGTTGCGTGCTACACTCAAGCAGAGTAATCGCGCATGTGGCGCGCTGAGAGGACGTAGTTGAGCTATGCAGCAGCATGAATCCGGAACTGACCGGTCGCTGCGCATCTTACAGGAGTCTGGGTACCGAATCACACGACCGCGTCGTTCGGTCATCAATGCGGTCCAGCGAACTGAGCGAGCCTTCAGCGCCGATGAGCTGCTTGGCGATCTGCAGGTGAGCGATCCGGGAGTTGGCAGAGCAACCGTGTTTCGTACGCTCGATGTGCTCGTGCAGAACGGGCTGCTCGACCGCATCCACAGACCGGACGGCTGCCATTCGTACGTTCGCTGCGACGGAAGTGCTCGTCACCATCACCATTTGATCTGCTCCACTTGTGGAGTTGTCGTGCCATTCGAAGATTGCACCGTCGAACCACTCCTCAACGAGTTGAGCCACCGCACCAGTTTCCAGATCTCCGGCCACTGGCTCGAGGTCTTCGGCCACTGCTCCGCCTGCCAGAGCTAGCTTCCCCATTTTTACCGCGAACCAGCCGTTTTTCGGGCACTGATGCTACAGTGCCGCTGGCACATCGCGAGTGGAGTGTAGGGGAGAGTGACATGGCGAACGACATCTGCTTCATGACGGCGACGGACCTCCGACGGGGACTGCGGGCTGGAACATTTTCCGCGCGCGAAATTATGCAGGCACATCTTGACCAGATCGACCGGGTCGACCCGGTTGTCAACGCAGTCGTGACTCGCGTGCCGAACGACGACGCGTTAACGCTGGCCGACGCTGCCGACGCGGTAATCGCACGTGGCATCGACGTTGGACCGTTGCACGGCCTCCCGATCGCGCACAAGGACCTTCAGGAAACTGCTGGTCTGCGCACGACATTCGGCTCTCCGATCTATCGCGATAACGTGCCAGAACGCGACTCGTTGACGATCGAACGGCTCAAGCGTGGCGGTGCGATCACCATCGGAAAGACGAATGTTCCTGAGTTCGGGGCCGGGTCACAGTCGTTCAATCAGGTCTTCGGTGCGACTCTGAATCCCTACGACACGACCAAAACGTGTGGGGGAAGCAGTGGCGGCGCTGGAGCCGCGCTCGCTTGCGGGATGATTCCCATCGCAGACGGTAGCGACATGGGCGGATCGTTGCGAAATCCGGGGAACTTCAACAACGTCGTCGGGCTCCGCGTTTCCCCGGGCCGGGTTCCTTCGTGGCCGACGGCGAATGTCTGGGGAAACTTGTCGGTCAACGGACCGATGGCGCGAACGGTCGAGGACGTGGCGCTCATGCTCACGGCGCTCTCCGGTCCCGACCGCCGTTCACCGCTCTCCATCGATGAGCCAGCGAGCATGTTCGCTGCACCGCTCGAACGCGACTTCAGCGGCACTCGCATCGCATGGAGCCCTGACCTCGGCGGCCTGCCGGTCGATCCACGGGTGACGATGGTGCTGGAGAATCAGCAGCATGTGTTCGCTGACCTGGGGTGCGAGATGAACGATGCGTCACCCGATTTTACCGGCGCGGACGAGGCGTTCCACGTGCTGCGTGCCTGGAGCTTCGCTCTCTCCCATGAGGCGCATATGCGCGACCATCGCGATCTGCTCAAGGACACGGTCATCTGGAACGCTGAGCAGGGTATGAACCTCACCGCACTGCAAGTCGGACGTGCTCAGGAGCAGCGTAGCACGCTGTACGGGCGCGTCCAGACGTTCATGGAGGAGCACGAGTTTCTCGTCTGCCCGGTCAATCAGGTGCCGCCCTTCGACGTGACGACGCCATATCCCACCGAGATCAACGGTGTCGCGATGGACGACTACATCTCGTGGATGAAGTCCGCCTACTACATCACGCTCACCGGCCTGCCAGCGATCTCGGTGCCATGCGGCTTCACTGAGGAGGGACTACCAGTTGGGGTGCAGATCGTCGGGCGCCTGCACGACGATTTCGGCGTACTCCAACTCGCCTACGCGTTCCAGCAGGCGACCGAAGTCTGGAAGCGCCGCCCGCCGGTCGTGTCATAGCTGGTCATCAGTTCGGTAGGCGCTCGGCGATCAGCTCGGCGATATGCAGTGCGCGGACCTGACTGCCTTGAGCAACCAGCCCGCCGCGCAGCTGCATCACGCAGCCGGGGTTGTCGGACACGACAATCGGGGCGGCGGTGTTTCCGACGTTGTGCAGCTTCTTATTGAGGATTGCGACCGACACCTGCGGGTAATCGACCGAGAACGAGCCGCCGAAACCGCAGCACACACGTGAGTCGTTCATTTCCCGCAGTTCGAGGCCGAGCGTTTCAGTGATGATCCGCCGCGCCCCGGTGCCGAGTCCAAGTGCGTTCGCTGATTGGCAGGCATCGTGAATCGTCACGGCAGTGTCGTCGCGCGTTGCCGCAAAGTCCTGCGAGTCCAGGCACGCGACCTGATCGATGAACGTCGTGAAGTCGATCAGGCGAGCGACCTGCTGCTCGGCGCGCGCGCGCCACTCTGGATCGTCGCGGAACAGATGGGCATAGTCCTGTACCATCGCGGCCAGGCAACTGGTGCTGTTGGTGAGGACGTAGTCGCCCTCGACCGCTTCGAGCATGCGGATCGTCTGCTCGGCCATAACGCGGCCATGCTTCCGGTCGCCGACGTTAAGTGCAACCAGTCCGCAGCAGTGTTGATCAACCGGGAAGACGATTTCGCACCCGCAGGCCCGAAGCACGCGCATGACCGCTTCACCCATCTCAGGCAACATGCGGTCCGTGAGGCAGCCGGGAAAGAAGGCGACTGCGAGGTTTTTCGCGCGGCTGCTTGGAAGCGTCGCCGGCGTTGTAACCTCTTCGCGGCGAATCCGCTCGCGCAGCGGTCGGGTCGTCGGAGCGGTCAGCGCGCGACCCTCGGTGAGTTCGTTCGCCAGCGGCACTTTTCGAATGATGCGTTCTCCGTCCGCGACGAGCGAGGATGCCCGCGCCGCGATACCAGCCCAGCGCGCCCCGGATGCAGGATTGGTCCAGCGCGCGATGCCGAACCCTTTGGCAGCGGGCAGTCCGAACTCCTCGGTGACACGCGCGCGGACATCGAGGATCATGCGCGGAATCGGAATCTCAGCCGGGCAAACTGTCTCGCAGGCGTTGCACGACACGCACAGGGATTGCGGGCCAGCGGCGTGCACCAGACCGTGGTGCATTGCGGTCATGATCAGACCGATGGGGCCGGTATAAATGTGACCGAAAGCGTGTCCACCGACGATCTGATATGGCGGACAGACGTTCGAGCAGGCACCGCAGCGGATGCAGTGCAGGGCTTCATGCAACTCTTCGTCGTCGCGGGTTGCCCAGCGCCCGTTATCGAGCAGGACGATGTGGACCTCTTTTGGCCCGTGGACTCCGATGGTAAGCGTCAGCTCGATGTCGGCGCTGCGGCTCGGCCCGGTGATGAACGATACGTAGCTCGTGATCTTCTGTCCGGTGCCGGAACGCGGCAACACCTTCAGGATGGCCGTCGCGTCATCCAGCGTCGGAACAATCTTCTCGACGCCGAGCAGCGCGATGTGCACTGGCGGCAGGGTCGTGACTAACCGTCCGTTGCCCTCGTTCGAGACGATGACGAGTGTCCCTGACTCGGCGATCGCCACGTTCGCACCCGAGATGCCGATGTCAGCGTCGATGAACGACTGACGCAGTCGTTCGCGAGCGACTTTGACCAGTTCAACTGGATCAGGCGGTAACTCGATGCCGGTTTCTTTGGAGAATAGTTCGGCCACCTGCTCGCGTGTTTTATGGACGGCTGGTGCGATCAGGTGCGAGGGATGCTCGTGAGCGAGCTGCATGATCCATTCGCCGAGGTCGGTTTCAACGACTCCGATCCCGCTCGCTTCGAGTGCGTCGTTGAGTCGGATCTCTTCCGACACCATCGATTTGCTTTTGACGACCAGCTTTGCATTGCGTTCGGTTGCAATGTTCGTGATGATGCGGCAAGCATCCTCCGGTGTGCTGGCGAGATGCACGACAGCACCGACCGCCTCGGCCTCCGCCGTAAAGCGCTCGACCAGTTCCGGTAAGCGCGTCATCGAGTCAGCCTTGAGATCCCGTACCCTGCGGCGCATGCCCTCGAAATCCTGATCGGCGAACGCATTGATGCGGCGCCGCCCGAACTCTGGCAACGCTCGGGTGAGCGCGATGGATAGGGATTCGTCAGCAACTTTTTCATTGACGAATTTCCGGAAGGCTCGCTTGTCGGGCTTCTGGCGCTTCCCCGACGTTTCGTTGACGGCTACATGTGAGGCCACGTTGATGTTCCTGCTTTCAGGGATTCGAACGGTTCCACGAGCAGTATAAGCGGCGTGAATCCCGGTTGCCGGAGAGCGTTGATAAGGGTACGATTTGTGCGTCCGACGCGAGTGCAGACGCACCGGATTGTTTCGTGGCTTCTGGCCAGCGGTGGCACGCGGCCGTACCTGGGGTTGTGAGTTTCATGGCCGGCGAGACCGGATATTCCACGCTGCCTGCGCCCGTTTCCTCGTCAACTGGCGATGTTGAGGATCGGACTAGCGCCGCGCACCCGATTCAGCGACATCGCGAAGCGGTGGTGGCTGGCTGGCGCGACACGGTGTGCCAGGTGAGCCCAGCCTACCGGGAGATCCCCTATGACCGCCTGCTGGAACGCGTGTCTGAGGGCGTGGACGCGCTGATCTACGGCGCGATCTCGATTGAGCACGAAATGGTCGGCGCATTTCTCGCCAGCCTTGTGGCTTCGGTCGATCGCTACGGCCTGTCGGTCAACGACGTGATTGCGGCGCTCGTCGGCGGATACGACGTGCTCGACCTCACGATCCCTCCTGAAGAACGCTACCTGCCGGAACTGATCGCCTCAGAAAAGGTCATTCGACTCCTGCTCGCGCAGTTCGCCGACCATGCGGTTGGACTTGTAACGCGCAAGCTTGAGGTTGAAGCAGCGCTTCAACGCGAGAGTCGGGCGAAGCTACTGGCGCTTCAGCGCATTGGCGCGGCTGTGACGAGTTCCCTGGAGATTGAGGCGACGTTGGAGACAATCGTTCAGGAAGCGGCTGCGTTGATGAACGGCGCTTCCGCGCGACTGCGGCTCGCGAACGAGACAGGACAGAATCTTCAGCTTATTGCCAGTTCCGGTGATCTCGGAGAAGACCGGCCCGGTGCTGTCGTCCCTGTCGAATCGACGCTCGCTGGTCTGTGCTATCGAAGTGGACGACCAGTCATTTCAAATGATGTCGCTTCTAACCCACGCGCGAGCGACGATCTACGTGAGCTGACCCGCACACGTTCACTCCTCTCAGTTCCCCTTATCGTGCGGTCGTCCGCGATTGGCGTGCTTTCGATCACGAACCTCACCGACCGTCCATTCGAAGAGGCCGACGCAGAGATGCTGTCGCTGTTCGCCGACCACGCCGCCGTCGCGATCGAGAACGGTCGGCTCTTCCAACAGGCTCAGTCGCAGATCACCGAGATGGAGATTCTCAATCGCGTCTCGGCTGTCGTGTCGGCGTCGCTCGACCTGACATCGGTCTTCCGCAGTATTCATCAGGAGATCGCGCGCATCATGATCGCGGACGCGTTCGTGATTGTGCTGCGCAATCCCGAGCGCGGCTTCGATATCTCGTATGTAATCGACCTTGACCGCGAGTATGCTCCGCGCCACAACCAACAGATCCCCTCGATTTACCATGAGTCAATGGATCGTCGTGTCCCAATAATGATTGAGACATCGACGCACGCTGACTTCGCAAACTGGGAACGCTACGGTGATGTCACGCGACGCGTGCAATCAATTCTCATTGCGCCCCTGTATCGAGGAAGCGAATCGATCGGCACGTTGTCCGCTCAGTCGTACGCGTCGAACGCGTATCGGCAGCGAGATGCCGATCTGCTGTCGACCGTCGCCAATGTTGCGGCGGTCGCGATTGAGAATGCCCGGCTCTACGAACAGGCGCACGGCGCTGCCGTCGCTGAGGAACGGAACCGACTGGCCCGCGAGATTCACGACACGATCGCGCAGGGACTGGTCGGTATCATCCTGCAGCTAGAGGCAGTCAGCGCATCGCTCGGCGACGACAGTGAATCACCGCTCCAGCGCCGACTGACACGTGAGATCAACCTTGCTCGCGTGAATCTCGACGAGGCCCGCCGCTCCGTCCGCGATCTGCGGGCCGCTCCGCTCGAACACATGTCACTTGCGGAGGCACTCGTGCAGCTGGCGGAGCAGCACGAGGAAGAGTGCGAGACGGATGTCCATATCGACATGCCGGACGCGATGCCGCTACTCGATCCGACGGTTGAGACAGCACTTTTTCGCTTCGTTCAAGAATCGCTGTCGAACTGCCGGAAGCACGCACGGACCAACACTATCTGGATTCAGGCACATGTGACGGAAGCGATTGTGATCCATGTTCGCGATGACGGTCCAGGCTTCGACTTCGATGCCTGGCGGCGTGCAGGCTCGAGCCACCAGTTTGGCTTACATGGCATGCGGGAACGCATCGAGCGATTGGGCGGTACGTTGGAGATCGAGAGTCGTGTTGGTGCCGGAACGCAGCTCGGCATCCATCTGCCGCTGGTAAGTGTGACAACCGCTGGCTGATCCCCTCTGTTTTTCGACCTGTTCCCACTTGGCAGTAGTCGAAGTTACAGGCGTCGCCTAGTCGTTCGGCTGATGGCGACTACATTCCCGCGACCTACAATTTGGTGTATTGATCTGTGTACAGAACCGAGAGGCAGACGATTTGCGAGATCCATCAGCCATGCGTGGTCGAGGCATGCGTTTAATGCCAGGAACCGACGAGGACCAACCTAAGCGAACCCGCGAGCAGGACCGCCAGACCATGCGGCGCGTCATCGCGATCTTCCGCCCGTATCGCCGCCAGGTGTTGTTTGTGCTGCTGGCTATTCTGGCGTCGTCGGCGGTCGGACTGGCCAACCCGCTGCTCCTGAAGCTCATCATCGACGACGCGATCCCCGATGGAGACATCTCCAAGCTCAACCTCTTCGTTGGCCTGATGATCCTCGCCCCGATCATCGGTGGCATCATCGGCGTCGGACAGACGTATCTCAGCAACCTCATCGGCCAGCAGGTCATGCGCGATCTGCGTAACCGGCTGTATACGCATCTCCAGGGCATGTCGCTGCGCTTCTTCACGAACACCCGCACCGGAGAGATTCAATCTCGGCTGTCGAACGACGTTGGCGGCGTTCAAGGCGTCGTCACCAATACCGCTGGCAGCGTCGTGTCGAACATCACGACCGTGTTGTCGACCGTCGTCGCCATGGTGATCATCTCGTGGCAGTTGACACTACTCTCGTTCGCGGTCATGCCCGTGGCGCTGTTCCTGACCTACAAAGTCGGCAACCGTCGCCGGACGATCTCCACGGAAACGCAGAAGTCGATGGCGGACATGAGCTCGATGGTCGAAGAGACGCTCTCCGTCTCCGGCGTTCTGCTGACCAAGACGTTCGGACGACAAGGCTACGAGGTTGCGCGCTTTTCGGATGAGAATGATCGACTGGCCGCGTTGCAGGTTCGCCAGCAGATGATCGGGCGCTCGTTCTTCATGATCGTCGGCACCTTTTTCTCGATCGCTCCGGCGCTCGCGTACTGGCTCGCTGGTCGCGAGATCATCCAGGCGGGCCAGCAGGGTAACGTTTCCGCACTCACCATTGGTGATCTGGTCGCCTTCACGACGTTGCAATCGCGCCTGTTCTTTCCGCTGGGTGCGCTCCTCAACGTGCAGGTCGAGATTCAAGGCGCACTGGCGCTGTTCGACCGCATCTTCGAGTACCTCGATAACCCGCTCGACATCGCCGATGCGACTGATGCTGTTGCTCTTGATCCGCGCCAGGTCGCTGGACGCGTGCGCTACGACGACGTTGCCTTCCGCTATTCGGAGATGGAGATCACGGAAGAGGGGGATCGTTGGGCACTCGAAGCGATCAGCTTCGAAGCCGATCCAGGACAGCTCGTCGCGCTCGTCGGGCCGTCGGGAGCCGGTAAAACGACGATGACCTATCTGCTGCCACGGCTCTACGATGTGGATGCCGGGACGGTGACGGTTGACGGACATGATGTCCGCGCCATCCAGCTCGAATCGCTCGGAAACATCATCGGTGTCGTAACACAGGAAACGAACCTGTTCCACGCTTCGATCCGCGAGAACCTGCGCTACGGGCGACCCGACGCGTCTCAGGACGAGATCGTGGCAGCGGCGAAAGCGGCGGCAATTCACGATCGCATTCTGGAGCTGGAGAACGGCTACGACACCATTGTCGGCGAACGTGGCTACCGGCTTTCGGGAGGCGAGAAGCAGCGTCTTGCCATCGCCCGCGTCATCCTGAAAGACCCGCGTATTCTCATCCTCGACGAGGCTACGTCGGCTCTCGATACCCGCTCCGAACGCCTGATCCAGACCGCGTTGCAACCGCTGATGCGCAGCCGAACGACAATTGCCATCGCCCACAGGTTATCGACGATTCTCTCCGCCGACCTGATCCTCGTCATCGACCGCGGTCGCATCGTCGAACGGGGACGGCACGAAGAACTCCTGGGACAGAACGGGCTGTACGCCCGCCTCTACAATGAACAGTTTGGAGCAGGTCAGTACGAATCACGTTGTGAAGATGGCGTCGTCGCCATCGATGGCCGGGTCATCGAGCTTGCAGCCGCTGGCGACGACGACTGAACCGGCAGTGCCGTTGTTCTGATTCGCTTGACACAGGCGGCAGGTCGGCGGTGTTACCATAATGGTCGGGGATGAATGGTCCTCGGCATCTGCCGGGGATTGGGCCGCGGTGTTGACTCATGAGTGCGCTGTCCGTGAGTTTCGGCGAACTGAGTGAGAGTGGTTACAATGACGACGAGCCTTGGAGGAATCAAAGGGCTGATTCGCCGCCGTATCCTCGTCAATTATCGGGTTAACCCGGAATTGATCCAACGCGAACTCCCTCGACCGTTTCGGCCCAAGCTGCACGGCTCCGAGGCGATCGCAGGTATCTGCCTGATTCGCATGGAACAGGTCCGGCCAGCGTTCATGCCAATGCGCATTGGTGTCTATAGCGAGAACGCTGCCCATCGTGTCGCGGTTGTCTGGGATGACGAAGATGGACTCGAGCGCGAGGGCGTGTTCATAGTCCGACGCGATACCAGTTCGCCATTTAACCGACTGCTGGGCGGGCGAGCCTTTCCCGGCGAACAGCAATCCGCGAGCTTTGATGTTGAGGACACCACGGAGAACATTCGACTTTCGGTATCGTCCAGCGACGGCGATGTCGAGGTGCGACTCACGGCCCGCCTTTGCGAGCACCTACCCACGACGAGCCAATTTGCTTCAATGGATGAAGCATCCCGTTTTTTCGAACGTGGCGCTGACGGGTACTCAGCACGGAAGTCGTCGTCCCGGCTCGAAGGGATGCAGCTTCGGTCTCCGGATTGGCGGGTCGAGCCACTCGACGTTTCAGAACATTTCCCAAGCTACTTTACAGATGAGACGCGTTTTCCCCGTGATAGCGTCACGTTCGACAGTGCGCTGATCATGCGCGATCTGCAACACGAATGGCGGCGCCTGCCCTTACTCTGAACTCGCCGCTACTCGCCGCTACTCGCCGCTTACATCCCGTGGCCTCAGCGATTCCAGCGCGGTGGCAGCGGATCGCGCTCAATATACGCGAGTATAAGATCGACGCACTGGACGCACTCGCGTTCCGTGACCATCTCGTTCGGCGAATGTGTATAGCGCGTCGGCATCGTCAATAACACCGTTTCGACGCCGCGCCGGATGAGTTCCGCGCCGTCCGACCCATAGTTCTGGAAGATCGCATGCTGGATCGGGATGCCTTGTGTTGCTCCGGTTTCGGCCAGCGCCATCGTCATGCGGTGCGAGTAGTGAACCGACGAGTCCTGATGCACGACGATCGGCCCGTCTCCAAGCTTCGCTGGATGATTCTCAGGCTTCGTCCCTGGGACGTCCCCACATAGCCCGACGTCGAGGTTGATCGCGAAGTCGAACGGATGCACTTCGGGAATGCTCGATGCGCCGAGCAAGCCGTTCTCTTCCTGCACCGTCGAGCCGACCCAAAGGGTGTGCTTCAGCCTGGCCACGTCGGCCCGCTCGGCGACCGAAGTAGCGATCGCCAGCGCCGCCCGGTTGTCCATCGCTTTGCCAACGATCGTGTCTCCGAGTCGTCGCGTCGGCGGGTTAATGACGATGCGTGTTCCCGGCTGGATGCCGAACGATTCGACCTTGTCCTTATCGGTAAAGCCGAGGTCGACGAACCAGTCGTCCCAGGTGAAGTGATCCTTCGCGGAAGCCCCGCCGATAACATGCCCTGAGGCGTACACGAGCTGCCCCTCGACGTGCCCGGTCTCGGCCAGTACCAGAACGGGTTGATTGATCGGGTTGTACCAGTGTGGCGGCTTCCCAGTGGAATCGCGCCAGGCGGGCCAGACTCGGAGCAGACCGTTGTCCGTGATTGACTTCACCATCAGTGCCAGTTCATCACCGTGCGCGAGTACGATCAGGCTTGGACCCGACCCGCCGACGCGTGCGACGACGTTGCCGACCGGCGTGATCTCGACATGCTCGGAGTATTGCGACCAGTGTTGCGCGCACCATTCGTGAACGAGTTCCTCCTGACCAATCGGTCCCGGAATCTCTGTCAGCGTCTTGATCAGTTCGAACATCGAGGTCGAGTCTGTCATGCGTCATTCCCATCATCGCCAAGTGTCGCAACCAGAGTCACTCACACGCTGCGTCTGCGCGGCAGCATAGTGACGACGCACCCGTGCTGTCAATTCCGTCACAGTGATGCACGCCGTTGACGCCGAGGCGCGCTACCGCTACCCTCGGCGGAGTTCGAAGGAAGTGGAGGTAATCAAGCGAGATGCAAACAACAACAACCATTGACTACACACGCTACGTCGGGTACGACGAGTTGACCAACATCCTGCACCAGCTGCAGCGCGAGTATCAGGGTCTGCTGAGTCTTGACTCAATCGGGACGACTCATCAAGGTCGCAACATCTGGCTGGCGACGATCACGAATCCAGCGACGGGCGCGGACGCGGACAAGCCTGGCTACTGGATTGATGCCAACATCCACGCTGAAGAAGTTGTAGGCACGATGGTCGCGCTCTACACGATCGACAAGCTGCTGGCGGGGTATGGCGCGGACGATCGCATCACCCGTCTGCTGGATGAGCAGGCGTTCTACATCGTGCCGCGTCTCAATCCGGACGCCGCCGAGCAGTGCCTCACATCGCCCTATCCGTGGTGCGGAAACGGTCGATTCGCTCCAGAGCAGGTCCAAACGCGCGGTCTGCGTCCGCGCGACATCAATGGCGACGGCGCGATCACGATGATGCGCGTGCCCGACCCACTGGGCGAATGGCGCGTGAGCAGCGTTGAGCCACGCATCATGGCGCTGCGCGCTCCCGACGAATTGGATAGCGACGCTCGCTATTACCGACTGCTTCCCGAAGGCGAGCTGCCAGATTTCGACGGCGCGGAGATCGTCATCGACGCGCCCGATGACGGAAACCTCAACCGCAACTTCCCGGTGAACTTCCTTCCGGAGGAGTTCCAGTACGGCGCGGGACGGTTTCCTCTGTCCGAGCCTGAGAGCCGGGCCGTCGTCGAGTTCTTCACCGAGCATCCCAACATCGTCGGTGCCGAGGCGTATCACACGCACGGAGGGGTGATCCTGCGTCCATTCCTGAACCAGGGAGATGCTGAGTTTGCAGGCGATGACTTCGCCGTCTATTCGGCAATCGGAAACATGGGTGTCGAAGAGACCGATTATCCTCTGATCTCCGTCTACGAGGAGTTCACCGACGACAAGTCAACGCCACGGACTGGCTCGTTCATGGAGTGGGCATTCGAGCAGCTTGGCATCATCACCTTTTCGACCGAGCTCTGGGATGTGTGGCGCATTGCTGACATTGCTGAGCCGGACTACTTCCGGTTTCAGGAGTTTGGCGAACTCGACAAAGTACGCCTGCTGCACTGGATCGACGAGCACCTGCCCGGAGGCTACATCGACTGGCAACCGTTCGATCACCCGCAATTAGGTCCGGTGGAGATCGGAGGCTGGGTCAGCATCTGGACGTTCCGAAACCCTCCGGGAGCGATGATCGAAGCCGAGTGTGAGAAGAACTTCCGCTTCACGCTCCGTCACGCCGCCTGCGCCCCATCGCTCGCGATGTCCCTCGTCACCACCGAGCCACTTGGAGCCGACCTGTATCGCATTCGTGCCGTAGTCGAGAACCGTGGCTATCTCCCAACCAACGTATCAGCCCAGGCGATCAAGCAGAAAGTCGCAAAGCCCGTACTGGCGACGATCAGCCTCGACGGTATCGAACTCGTTATGGGAGAGCCAACACAAGCGCTTGGACACCTCGCGGGCCGCTCAGAGCGCCGCTCGGAATGGTCGCCCTGGGGCCACGCCTGGGGTTCTCCCCGCCGAACCGCTGAATGGCTCGTGCGTGGGCCCGAAGCAGCGATGGTGACGATCGAAGCGCGTTCGGAGAAGGCTGGGGCAGCGAGCATGACAGTCGAGCTTGAAGGCGTTGGCTAGTAGCGACGTGGCCCTTACCCCCCGGCCCTCTCTCCCAACCTTGGGAGAGGGGGTGTCTGTAACGAAGTTGGTTCGATCCGATAGCAGTTCACTCGGATCCACGACTCCCCCTCTCCCAGAATTGGGAGAGGGGGCCGGGAGGTGAGGGCCTCGTCGCTACTAGCCAACCAAGAAAGGAACAACCTATGTCCAACCAATCCTGGTTCCAGGTTGAGCGCTTCCCAAACGGCGTCACGATGATCGCCGAGCCGCATCACATGGAGGACGTAAAGTCGTATCTCGTTGAAGGGGAGCGCGATGTTGCTGTGCTCGACACCGGGATGGGCGTTGGCGATTTCGCGGGTCTGGTCGCGTCTCTCTCGGACCGCGATCCGATCGTGCTGCATTCACACGCGCACTTTGACCACATTGGGGCCAGCGCAAAGTTCCTGAGAGTGCTGGTGCATCCGAGTGAGGCGAGCGGTCTACGCGAAGGGTACCCACACGAAAGCTTTCGACCGTGGCTCGAACCTCAGCATGTCAGTGGTCCGGGTCTTCCGGCAGAGTTTGATCTGAACAACGCAGCCATTGAGGGTATGGAGCCAACCGGTGAACTGAATCCAGGTGATGTTATTGACCTCGGAGGACGTACGCTGGAGGTGTTTCACACGCCAGGACATTCTCCTGGCGGCATCACGCTGCTGGACCGCGCCAACCGCCTGCTGTTCCCCGGTGACGCGATTTACCTCGGGCCGATGTTCGCCTGGCGACCGAATAGCGACCCCGTCGCGTACCGGCAGTCGTTGAAACTGTTGGCGGAACTTGCAGACATCGTCGACATCGTCTATCCGTCGCACAACCAGTCGCCGATCGGTCCCGACGACGTCCGCCGCATGTGTGCAGCGTACGAGGACATCTGGTCTGGCCGCAAAGAACCCGACGCTCGCGAGCCGGAGCGCGATACGTTCGAGTTCGACGACTTCTCCTACTGGCTACGGCCTGGCGCGTACGGCGAGCAGTAACAACGGCTTCAGCGCATGCCGGGGCCAATCTGCGTAGGTTTGCCGCCGTTACTCAGCAGTCGCCTTCAGCGCAGTGTCGATGACATCCAGAGTGCGTTCGAGGGCTGCGTCCGATATGACCAATGGCGGCTGAATGCGCAGCACGTTCGCGTCGATGCCGCCAACGCCGATGAGTACTCCCGACTCGCGACACAGGGCGCGGACCTTGGCGGCGCGTGCGTTGGCGGGCGTCTTGGACGCGCGATCGGTGACGAGCTCAACGCCGATCATCAGGCCCGCACCGCGTACGTCACCAATACCGGGATGTTCGCCAGCCATCTCGCGCAACTGACCGAGCACAAAGGCACCTTTGCGCTCGGACTGTCCCGGCAGATCCTCGTCGAACATGACGTCGATGTTCGCCAGCGCGGCGGCGCAGGAGACCGGGTTTCCTCCAAACGTGGAAAGATGCTCGCCGGGCCGGAGCGAATCGGCTATCTCGGCGCGTGAGATCGTGGCGGACAACGGGAAGCCGTCGGCGATGCCCTTGGCAAGCACCATGATGTCAGGTTCGACGCCGAAGTGCTCGACGGCGAACAGCTTTCCGGTGCGTCCGAAACCCGACTGAACTTCGTCGGCAATGTAGAGAATCTCGTAGCGGTCGAGCACTTCCTTGACATACTTGAAGTAGTTGGCGGGCGGCACGAGAATGCCACCTTCGCCCATGACTGGCTCGGCGATGAAGGCCGCCACGTTGCCAGCCGATTGGTACTTCACCGCCCACTCGACCATTTCCGCGCAGCGCACCGCGACGACTTCAGGGTCGTCAGTACCGAACGGGTTGCGGTAGACATACGGCGCGGGCGCGAACGCGACGCCGGATGGGTACGGACCGCCGCGCGTCTTGCGCGCTTTATTCCCAGTGACGGACAGCGTCGCGTTCGTTCGTCCATGGAACGAATGCGTCAGGCTGATGAACTCGGTCTTGCCTGTGAACGCCTTGGCGAGCCGCATGGCCGTTTCAATGCCTTCCGCGCCAGAGTTCCCGAAGAACGACTTCTGAAGCGTACCCGGCGTAATCTCGGCGAGTCGTTTCGCGAGCTGCCCGACGACCGGAACGTGATAGATGTAGGTCGCGGCATGAACGTAGTGATCGAGTTGTTCCTTGACGGCGGCGATGATGCGTGGATGGAGATGGCCAGCATTCGTGACAGCGATGCCTGCGAAACAGTCGATGTACTCGGTGCCGTCCGCGTCGACAATTGTCGCGCCAGTCGCGTGGTCAATGACGACCGGCTCAACCGCTGCGACAAACGAGGATGTGACGTAGTTCTGGTACTGGTCGATTGTTTCGTTCGTGGTGCGCGTGCTCACGGACATTCCTCTCGGTTTTACAACACAGAATTCAATTCACAAATCATCGAAACACTGCCGACGCGAGCAGCACGGCTGAGATAAGCAACCCGAACTGGAGGTGTAAGCCAGCGGTCTGCCGTAGGGCGGCGTTAAGCGCGCGCGCTTCATCGCGTTGCATGACGATTCTCGCGAGTTCTACGGCGCGTGGCAAGGTCAGAAAGACGACGAGTACGCCCGCTGGCACAACGCCTCCCGCCGCGATGAGCAGGATAACCGCATATGCGCCAAAGAGTAGCGCTATGTACTCCCGGTTGGCCCACCGACGCCCGATATACGTCGCTAGCGTGCGCTTACCTGCCTCGGTGTCGTCCGCTATGTCACGGATATTGTTCGCCTGGAGTATCGCTGTGACGAGCAGTCCGACTGGCAACGAAATCAGAAAGGCTGGCCATGACAGGGCACTGGTCTGCACGTAATAGGCTCCGACGACGATGACCGGCCCCATGAAGAGAAACACCGTCGCCTCTCCAAGCGCGACATATCCCAGAGGCTTGGGTCCGCCGGTGTAGAAGTACGCGGCAGCTAGGCTGGGAAGAGCGAAGAGCAGGATTGGCCAACCGACGAGATAGACGATCAATAGGCCGAGCATGGAGGCGATGGAGAACAGAATCAACCCAAACGCGAGGATGCCCTTCGGCGGGATGACGCCGCGCTGGATGAACCCACCTCGCCCCAACGCAGCTGGTTTGTCCGCCCCCTTGACGAAGTCGTAGTAGTCGTTGACCAGATTGCTACCCGCCTGGACGAGTACCGACGCAACAACGACCAGCGTGAGCATGCCCGCATCAAAATCTCCGTCGCTGGCGGCAAGCAGTGTTCCAATGAGGACTGGTACGACGGACGCGGTAAACGAGAACGGGCGTGTCGCCATGAACCAGTTGTGTATCGGCGCAGGTAGCGAAATCGAGAAGCCACGGCTGGCGGGTGCGCGCCACGGAATGGCGATGCGCTCGACCTCGTCCATGACCAGGTTGAGCAGCCAGCCCAGCAGCGCGGTCACGATCAGGCCAACGTACATCTTTTCGATTGCGAACGTCTGATACGAGTTCCAGATCAGATAGCCGATTCCGTTCTTGGCCGCGAGGAACTCGGTGCCGACGATCACTAGCAGTGAGAACCCGAGCGCGATCTTCAGACCGGTGAAGATACCCGGAAGCGCAGCCGGGATAGCAACTGATCTGATGCGCTGCCACGGATTCGCGCCAGCGTTGCGCGCGACATCGAAGTAGCTCTGCTCGATCTCCAGCACCGCCGACATGGTCGATAGGACGACGAGAAAGAAGACGCTGATCGCGACCATGGCAACCTTTGATGTCTCGCCGATGCCGAACACGATGATAACCAACGGCAGGATCGCGATCTTCGGCACTGCGAAGAACGACGCTGCGATCGGCTTCAGCAGCGCGCGCATCGGCCACCAGAGACCCATCACCACGCCAAGCAAGACACCAGGAATCGCTGCGATGACGAATCCAAGACCGATCCGTTGCAGGCTGGCGCGAACATCGTCCCAGAGCTGGCCCGATTCGATCAGATCGCGCGCGGTGCCTTCGAGACTGGTTGGCGGTGGAAAGAAACGTGGATTGATGGTATTGGTCCGCGACAGGAGTTCCCACGCGCCGAGCACGAGTATCGGCCCTAACAGCGCGAGTGTAAACGCGAGCCATCGATTCTCGTTGCGGGTCATGTTCCCGATCCAGATGTCGCTGCCGTCGCTGCCTCATCGCGCAGCAGCGACCATATCTCCAAAAACAACGATGCGAACGCTGGATCAGAGCGCACCGCTTCGACAGTGCGCGGACGGGCGAATGGAACCGTGATATCTGCCTTGATCGTACCCGGTCGCGCGCTCATGACGATAATGCGGTCAGCAAGAATCATCGCCTCGTCGATCGAGTGCGTCACGAAGATGACCGTCTTGCCGGTCGTTTCCCAGATACGGAGCAGTTCATCCTGCAGGAGCAGGCGCGTCTGTTCGTCGAGCGCTCCGAACGGCTCATCCATCAGCAGCAGTTCTGGATCGACGGCGAAGGCGCGCACGATCGCGACGCGCTGCCGCATGCCTTCAGACAGCTGTGAGGGGTAGGCGCGCATGAACTCGCCCAGGCCGACCTGACGCAGCAGGCGTTCGGAAACGTCTTCACGTTCGATTCGCGACACGCCGCTCATTGCTAGTCCATAGGCCGCGTTGTCCAGCACATTCATCCAGGGGAAGACCGAACGTCCTTGAAACACCATCGACTGCAACGGACGATCGCGTGTTTGACGGTGGATGTTCACCGTGCCGCGTGTTGGTTCAACGAGGTCGGCCACCGCTCGGAGAAGCGTGCTCTTCCCGCAGCCCGAGGGCCCGACAATCGCGCAGAACTGTCCAACAGGCACCCGAAGCGACACATCACGTACTGCGACGACGCTGCCGCGTCCAAACGGGTATTCGACGGTCACGGACTCAATGCGTAGCTTTTCGACAAGAGCAACGGTCAATGGTTGGGCCATCTCGTTCCGGCGCTGACATCGTCAGTCAATGTCCGAAGGCCCAATCTCGTCCAATGCATCTGTAACGTATTGAGTGTCGACCAACGTGGTGACATCAATCGGCTCGTCGTACTCCAGTAGCCCACGCTCCATGAAGAATTCTTGCAACGTCGTCAGATCCTCGATATTGATCTCACCATTCGGCTCACAATACGTGCGAGCCGATTCGCGGATGAGTTCAACATCGACATTCGTGTACGCGTTCAGGATTGCCAGGTTCTCATCAGAGTTCCAATCGTCAGCACGCAGATCGCGGCAGCCGCGCAGCATGCCCGCCATGAAGCCGGTGACGAGATCAGGTGATTCCTCCGCGAAATCGGGATTTACCCAGACGAAGGTCGGCTGGAAGTCCTCGGGGAAATCGACATCAAGCCGCACCGCCAGGCCTTCCTGCTCGGCCCGCGTCGCGATCGGTTCGCCGAGCATTGCGCCGTCGAGCGCACCCGAATCGAGCGCCGCGGGCACGTCCGGGAATGGTAGATACTGGAGATCGATATCCTCGATCGCCAGACCACCGCCTTCGAGTGCAGTGCTGAGCCAGTACTCGGTCGCGCCTGGAGCATTCACCGACACTTTCCTGCCAGCCAGATCCGCAACACTGTTCAATTCACCACTGTCGAAGCGCTCCTTGGAGACCATGAGCGGTGTTGCCTGAGGCTCACGCTCGAAGTGCAGTGGAGCGACGATCTTAAGGTCGAAGCCCGCATCGGTCGCGTTGAAGTAGGCCGGGCCGGTACCGCCAATGCCAATATCGAAGTCCCCGTTGGCCGTCAGCGTCACCATGTCGGAGCCTCCAGCCAGGGTCTCGAACTGGACATCGAGGCCGTATTGCTCGAAATATCCCTTGTCTTTCGCGATCATGATCGGTCCATAGATCAGGACAGGAATGTTGCCGACAACGACGGGTGTCAATGCGGTTTCTGGAACACTCGCGGAGGTGATCGGGGAGGCCGCTGTCGCTCCTGTCGCTGGCGTTGGAGTGGTGTCTTCGCCATCGCCACAGGCTGCGGCAAGCAGGCTGACCATTGTTAGCGTTGCTAGAAACAATGCGGCGCGGGTCGTGCTTTTCATGCGGTGCGGTGGCTCCTCGTGCGTCGTTTGCCAGTTGGCGATTGGCAGGCGCAAACCTGCGCGTGCTGCCCGTTAATTGTAACAATCGCCGGGCGGCATTTGTGACACGCTGCACAGGCATAGACGGTCAGGTCGTTGGGGTTCCGTAGCCGTAGCTGACCGCACCGGACTCGCTCGCCAGGTGCTCGCGCAGTGACCAGAGGCGCGGGAAGAGCCGAAGGCCCATATTCTGGCGCAGGTAACCGACGCCCTGACCGCCGGTCCCCTGCGTCGATTCGCCGAGAAACCGTTCAGCGATCTGCAGATGGAGCGAGCGAAAGCGGTCGAGCGTCGCATCCAGATCGACGAGCGATTCGCAGAGATCGTATTCTGGACGCATCCTGCCAGCCGAAGTCGCGTAGAGGACGAACAGCATGTCGTCGTCGCCGATGATGCCGTCGAGGGTTGTCGAGAGAGAGCGACACTCGCGGCGGACATACGCATAGCCAGGAGATTGCAGGCCACTCGCCCCGCCGAAGTGGACTCGGAACTGGTGATAGTCCGCAGCCGGCATCGTTTCAAGTAGGCGCGTGCCTTCGAGGACGCGTTCGACCGACATGCGTGCGCGAGTGATCAAGCGGGTTGCATGGACGATGAGTTCGATTCCCAGAGCGTCACGGGCGCGCTCAATCTCATAGCCTGACAACCGCAGCCAGAGTTCCGACGACAGATGGACGCTCCGAAACAGGACCTCCTCGGGATGATGCAGGACAGCGCCCTCAGTCCCGGCCACCTGGATGTCGAAGACCGCGTCAAGATTGAGATAGCTGGCGTACGGTGTGTCGAGCAGGCCACGAATACTTTTCGGCAGCTGTTCGGATGGCTGGGTCGGGTGCTCAGAGTGAGTGACCATGACGTATCCTCCTCCACCATGCGCGATCTGTGATGCACGATGCCGACCAGAATGAGGCGACAACCGTCGGTGACGCTCGCATCTTATAGTGTGAAGCGTGCCGTGGCGAGTCCCGATTGTCGGTTCGAGTGCCGAATGTACCTGGTAGGAGAGACTTCAGGAGATGCGTACATCACGAATGGCAGTCGCTGGAGTGACAGGTGTCGCCATAGCCGCGACGATCGCCTGGCGGCGAGCAACTGGCGTCCACGTTGTTAACGGTCTCATTGGGGCCGTCACCATCGATCGGGATGCGCTGGGCATCCCACACATCGTCGCGAAGTCTCAGCGAGATGCGATGGTCGGTCTGGGCTGGGCGTTGGCGTCCGATCGACTGTGGCAGATGGATCTGCTCCGTCGCACCGCGCTCGGACGCTTGTCAGAGGTGGCTGGTGAGTCCACACTTGAATCAGATCGTTTCATACGGTTTCTGGGTATCGCGGACGTTGCCGAACAACTGGTTGACGCGGCGACCGACGATGGCCGGGCAATGTTGTCGGCGTTCGCTCACGGCGTGAATCTCTGGATCGAGCACCACATGTTGCCGCTCGAGTTTCGCCTGCTGCACTATCGACCCGAACACTGGACGCCGCGCGATTCGTTGGCGATCCTGCGCCTGATGGGATGGTCGCTGTCGGGCTTCCACCACAACGACCTCATCGCAGAACACTTGCGACACCTGATTGGCGACGACTGGACCGACGCGATCTTCGCGGGCCGCACGGCCGAGAGTCCGTTGGTCGTCCATGAACCGACGAGCGATCTCGCAGAACCTGTAATCACCACTGGACCGTTGAACACGTTCCCTCGTAACGGCGGCAGCAACGCCTGGGTTGTCTCCGGGTCGCGGTCCACGAGTGGTAGTCCGCTGCTGGCAAGCGACCCACATCTCGGATACACGAATCCATCGGTCTGGGCCGAGGCATCGATCGACGCTCCGGGTTTGCGTGTCTCTGGTGTGCTAATGCCTGGTGTCCCAGCGATCATGATTGGACGGACCCCAACCTTCGCCTGGGGGCTGACAGCGGCGATGCTCTCGCAATCCTTCCTCTACCGCGAACGACTGAGCGCTGACGGTTCGGCCGCATTGACGAGTGGTGAAATGATCCCCCTGAACCGACGCATCGAGACGATTGGCGTGAAGGGTCGCGCTCCAGAGCAACTGATCGTTCGTTCGACGCCGCGTGGCCCGCTGTTCTCCGATCTGGAGTCCGGCTGGACGACTGATCCAGTGAGCCTTTACTGGACTGGCACAGAAGTCAGCCATGACTATGATGCACTGCTTGGTCTGAATCGCGCGAGTTCGGTCGCGGAGGCAATTGCGCTGCGTGGTATGGTCGCGGCACCGTCCCTGAACATGGCGGTTGCAGACGAATCAGGGGAGATCGCGTCCATCACGATAGGTCGCATCGCCGACCGCGACCAGCGACCCGGCCTGCTTGATCCCGCTGCGCACCCGCCACGTTATGTTCCGTCGGACGCCTTGCCTCTCGAACGGAACCCAGAGCGCGGCTGGATCGCGAGCGCGAATAATCGCATCGTTGGCTCGGACTATCCATTTTCGCTGCACGGATTCTATGAACCGCGTTTCCGCATCCAGCGGATTGGTGATGTTCTCGGCGAACGCGAGCGACACTCCGTTGCCGACATGTGCGCCTTACAGCTCGATCTCTACTCACGTCACGCCGCCGAACTGACGCCAGTGCTGCTCGCGGCGCTCGGTGACGACGCGCCAGGTTGGGCGCGGCGCGAACTTGCTGAATGGGATTTCATCGCGACGACGGACAGCTGTCCGTCGCTGCTGTTCGAGTCGTTCTACCGCGAGTGGATGATTGCGTCGTTGGGATGTGTCCTCCCGGCGCACGCTGCGAAACATCTCCTCACGCTGTACGGAGTTGGCGATGTTCCGATGGGGTTTTGCGACCGGTTGCTCAATGGCGAGGTGCCTGAGTGGATCGACGACGAAGCCAGGGTGGTACTGATACGCGCATCGTTTCGTAACGCGATGACATGGATTGAGCAGCAACTTGGCCCGAAGCACCATCGATGGACCTGGGGCGCTGTCCACACCGTCACATTCGTGCATCCCTTCGGGCAGATCCCCGGAAAGCATCAGCGGTTCGTGAACGTCGGTCCCTATCCGGTTCCTGGCGATCGCACGACCGTCTGGCCGTCCGGCGGGGATTGGGACGTGCCGTTCACCATCTCTGGCGGGCCGTCGATGTGCTTCATGACTGATCTCCGTTCGCCAGAACACTCGTGGATGACGAACACACTCGGCCAGACGGGCTTGCCATTCACACGCCACTATCGCGACCAGGTGGCAGACTGGCTAGATGGTCGGTTACATCCCATCTGGAACTCGAAGCGCGTTCGAACAGAGACGCTTGCGCCGCGACGATGAGCGTCGGACATCAGACAGCAGTAGGTTCCCGTAGTACCGTCGTCCCCTGGAATGCGTCCGGCTCCACGTGGATCGGGTTGTAGAGGTGGCAAGCGACGAGGTGACGGTCGCCGACATCGAGCAACGGCGGTTCCACTTGGGAACATGCGTCGAACGCATACGGACAGCGGGTGTGGAAGCGGCAGCCCGACGGCGGATTGATCGGGCTTGGTACATCGCCGCGCAGGATGATGCGCTTGCCCTGGCTGGCGCGGTTATCGGTTTTTGGAACAGCCGACATCAGCGCCTTTGAGTAGGGATGCAGCGTGTCTTCATAGACCTGCTCGTTCGAGCCCATCTCCACAATCTTGCCGAGATACATGACCGCAATACGGTCGCTCACCGAGCGCACGACCGAAAGATCGTGGGCGATAAAGATGTAGGAGAGTCCCAGTTCGGCTTGCAGGTCCTGAAGCAGATTGACGATTTGCGCCTGAATCGATACATCGAGCGCTGAAACCGGCTCATCAGCCACAATGAAGTCCGGGTTCGCGGCGATCGCGCGCGCAATGCCGATTCGCTGGCGCTGTCCGCCCGAGAACTGGTGCGGGTAGCGTGCCGCGTGCGCGGGATTCAGGCCCACCCGCTCCAGAATGCTCAGCACCCGCTCGTTGACTTCCTTGCCGCTAACGATGTCGTGGATCGTCAATGGCTGAGCCACGATCGATTGGACCGTCCGTCGAGGATTCAGTGATGAGTAGGGATCCTGAAAGATGATCTGCATGCGGTGACGCAGTTCGCGCAGCTCGTTGCCCTTGAGCGCCGCGATGTCCTGCCCCTGGAAGAAGACCTGTCCGCCAGTCGGTTCGACCAGGCGGAGCAACGCGCGACCAGCTGTGCTTTTCCCGCAGCCCGATTCGCCGACGACACCGAGTGTCTCGCCCTTGCGAAGCTGGAACGAGATGCCATCCACGGCCTTTACCGCGCCGACCTTACGCTGCAGGATGCCCTTCGTAATCGGGAAATGCTTCTCCAGGTTACGCACGTCGAGGATGACGTTGTCGTGGTCGAACTCACGCACCTCGTTCGACACGCGTGTTTCAATCACGCGCTGCTTCGTTCCGTCGGTGCCGTTGTCGTACAGCCAGCAGCGCACTGTCTGGCCGTCGCGCTCGAACAGCGGCGGCTCCTCCTCAAGACAGCGGTCGAAGGCGTATGGGCAACGGGGATGAAACTTGCAACCACTCGGCTGGCGCGCGAGGTTCGGCGGTTGGCCGAAGATCGGTGTCAGCCGAATCCCCTTCTTCTCCTCAATGCGTGGCAGGCAGTCGAACAATCCCCAGGTGTATGGGTGCTTCGGGCTGTTGAAGATCGTCTGCTTCGATCCCTGTTCGACGATGCGACCTGAGTACATGACGATGACGTGGTCGCACATCTCGTTGACGACGGCCAGATCATGCGTGATGAAGATCATCGACGAGCCGAATTCGGTCTGCAGTCCCTGCATCAAATCCAGAATCTGCGCCTGGATCGAGACATCAAGTGCGGTCGTTGGCTCGTCCGCGATCAGCAGCTGCGGGTTACAGGACAGTGCCATTGCTATCATCGCGCGCTGGCGCATACCGCCGGAGAGCTGGTGCGGGTACGCTTTCAGCCGTTCGACCGGCGACGGCACGCCGACAAGCTTGAGCATCTCCGCGGCTCGATCGCGTGCGTCGCGCTTGTTCAGCTGCTGGTGGAGGATGAACGGCTCCATAAGCTGGTCGCCGATGGAGTAAACGGGATTGAGCGAGGTCAGCGGTTCCTGAAAGATCATCGAGATGTTGTTGCCACGGAGATGCCGCATCTCCGCGTCGCTCATTGTCAGGACGTTGTCCCCGTCGAAGATGATCTCGCCGCCAACGATCTTCCCAGGCGGACTCTCGATGAGCCGCATGAGCGACAGCGCGCCCACGCTCTTGCCGCTCCCCGATTCCCCAACGATGCCAACCGTTTCTCCACGATTGATCTGATACGAGATGCCATCGACAGCCTTGACGACGCCTCCCTCGCCGAAGAAGTAGGTTTGCAGATTGTTGACCGTGAGCAGTGGCTCTCCCTGTCGCTCGAGAATGAGTCCGCTTGGCCTTGTGGCTGAAATTAGGGTGCTCACGACACTACTCCGGTATCTATGTTCGATTCGTTGTGTGCCTCAAGTGGTGACGTTGCGTTGTGAAACCGACGAACACCACGCTAGTCCGGTCGCGATCTTGGATCGAGCGCGTCGCGCAGCCCATCGCCCAGAAAGTTGAACGCGAGGACGGTGATCGCGATCATCAAGCCAGGAAATACACCCATCCACCAGGCTCCATAATCGCGCATCTCACCAAACGATTCCTGGAGCATATTGCCCCAGGAAGCGCGCGGTGGCTGGATGCCGAAGCCCAGGAACGACAGGGTCGATTCAGTCAGGATCGTTGCCGGGATGCCAAGCGAGGCCGCGACGATAATTGGGCCGATCGCGTTAGGCAGTAGCTCACGGAAGATAATCGAGGACGACGAAGCGCCAATCGCTCGCGCTGCTTCCGTATACTCACGAGCGCGCAGGACAAGAAACTCGCCGCGAACCAGTCGCGCGACGTTCATCCACGAAATAATTGCGATGATAAGCGCGATGGCTGTAATCGTCTTGTTTTCGACCGACGACAATGCAGCCATGAGAAACAGCAGCGGCGGAAAGGCCAGGAGAATGTCAGCGAGCCGCATGATGAGCATGTCGGTCCAGCGACCGGCGTATCCGGCAACCGCCCCGACCAGCGTCCCAAACACGATTGATACGCCGGTTGCCAGGAAGCCGACGACCAGTGAGACGCGCGCTCCGTAGATCACGCGGGAAAGGATGTCGCGTCCGAGCTGGTCGCTGCCCATGGGGTGCGACACAGATGGCGCGGCTGGCTCGCCGAAACGGGCTAGTTGGAGGTCGTTGCGATTCGGATCGTACGGAGCGACGATCGGCGCTGCAGCAGCGCCGATGAAGATGATGCACAGTACGACAACACTGACCACCGCCAGTCGGTGCTTGCGAAAGCGCCGCCAGAACAGCGACCACTGTCCCCGCACCGGGTCGTCGGCGACCTGTGCCTGCAGTCCGAGACGCGGGACGCCCGCCTCAGCGCTCAAAGGATGCTCCTCTCGCCGTCTCAGTCTCAACATTGGCTAGCGACGATTCAGTCATAGCGCACCCGTGGATCGACGACCGCGTAGATGATGTCGGACAACAGCGTTCCAAGCAGAATCAGGGTCGCTGAGAGAAGAACGATTCCCATCATGACGGGATAGTCACGCTGCTGGAGTGATGTCACTGCGAGCTGGCCCATGCCTGGCCACGAGAAGATGTTCTCCACCACGACCGATCCTTCAACAAGAATAACGAAGACATATCCCAGCAAGGTAATAATCGGGATCAACGCGTTCCGCCATGCGTGTTTGAAGATCACGACTCGTTCGGCCAACCCCTTCGCGCGGGCTGTCCTGATGTAGTCCTGGTGGATGACTTCGAGCATCGACGCGCGCTGATAGCGCATGTAGCCCGCGATGCCGACGATGGTGATCGATGTCACAGGAAGGACATAATGCTGGACAGTGTCTTTGAAGGAGTTCCACGCTCCCGGCTCAATGTCAGCGCTCCGCATGCCCGTCGTTGGGAACCAGCCAAGATTGACAGCGAAGAAATAGACGAGCATCAATCCAAGCCAGAACTGCGGGATCGAAATGCCAACGAAGTTGAAGAATGTCAGAAAGTAGTCGAGCCTGGAGTATTGCTTGACCGCTGAGAGGATGCCAAGCGGCAGTGCGATCGCCAACGTGAGAACCAGCGAGACGAGCGCAAGCTTGGCGGTATTTGGAAGCCGAGACTTGATGATGTCGAAGACCGGTGCGTTCTGCCGCGTGGAATACCCGAAATCTCCGCGAATCGCCAGACCAAGCCAGTCGAAGTACTGCACATAGACGGGATCGTTGAGACCCAGCTGTTCGCGCAGCGCCTCCGCGTCCGAGGCCTGAAGCGTCGAGCCGGACGCCCGACCCTGCGCGCGAATAGCGGTGATCGGATCTCCGGGGGCGCTTTTGAGTAGCGCGAAGCAGACGACCGATACGCCGATCATCAACGGAAGCATCCAGAGCAGGCGTCGAATGATATACGCGGTCACAATCGTCCCAGCCCAACCTGCATGAGCGAATTAGCCCGAGAAACACGAATGGAGGGATGCGTGAACGGCATCCCTCCCAACCTGGCGGCTAGGACTCCTTGAACCAGTCCTTGACCCCATAGGAGACGTAGCGGCGGAAGTACGGCGTGTCTTTGACGTTCTGAACACGAGTACTGACGACCCAGCCATCGACAGCGTTGTAAAGTGGAACATTCGGCAGCAGCTCGGCTCGGCGCTGGTCGAGTTGCTTATAGATTTCAACGCGCTCGTCAGGGTCGGTGGTGGTGCGACCTTGGTTAATAAGGTCGTCTACCTCGTCGTCCTCGAACCACATGTAGTTGAAGCCGTTTGGCGGCAGACTGTCAGTGTGTAGTTCCGGGTAGACATCCGGGTCGAACTCAAACGGATGCGGCCACTCTTCAAGTTCTAACGCCCGGTTTGCTGGATCGTCGTTCTCGTCGGCCCACATCCCTTCGAGCGTTGCGTACTCGACGACCTGTGGAGTCAGTTCGATGCCGATGTCGCTCAGCATCTCCTGCAGGATGACCTGATCATTAACGTATTCCTCGAAACCAGAATAGGTAATGATGTTGAACGCCAGCCGTTCGCCATCCGGAGACACACGCACGCCGTCATCCCCCATCGTGTAGCCCGACTCATCAAGCAGAGCGTTGGCACCGTCGACATCGAACTCGATTGGCACGACATTGTTGTAGTCGTTGTAGCGATCCAGCGGGCCGGTGTCGGCGTACTGGTTGTTGGCGACGATCCCACGACCCTTCGTCACTGTGTCGGTCAGCGTCTGCTTGTCGATCGCCATCGCGATCGCCATGCGAACATTGATGTCCGACAGGATCGGATGCGAATGGTTGAACGACAACGTGATCGGTGTGAAGTAGACATAGTTATGGAGCACGAAGTCGTCGTTGTCCTCGTAGCGTGGCTGGATCTCCGGCGGTGTGAACATCAGGTCGATATCACCAGCGTCGAGGGCGGCCGAACCGACTTCGGTGTCCGCGTGAATGAACGCGACTGCACCGTCGTTATTCGGGGCGCCACCCCAGTAGTCAGGATTTGCTTCAAACCGGATGAACTGATCGGACTGCCACTCAACAAGCTTATAAAAGCCTGTCCCAATCGGAGCCTTGTTGAATGGATCCGTATTGATGTCGCTCGAAGACGACAGTATGTGCTCGGGGATAATCCCGATGCTGTTGAGGTTGAATAGGAGTGGTGCGAATGGTTCTGGGGAAGTCATTGTGACCGTGAACTCATCGACCTTCTCCCAGGTAATGAATTCCCCGGAAACCTGAAGGTTCGAGCGTTTGCCAGTGTCGGTATCTTCGTTCTGGATCATGTCCAGTGTGAAGATGACATCGTCAGCCGTGAAGTCTTCGCCGTCGTGCCACGTAACTCCTTGGCGCAGGGTCAAGGTAAGCACGAGATTTTCGTCGTCAAACTCCCAACTCTCGGCCAGCTCTGGCTGAAGCGTCCCCTCATCGTCATAGACCATCAAACGATTGAATACCCAGAACTCGATCAATGCGATGTTGCTCGTGATGATCGGGTTGCCGATCCCGGAATCGCCGCCAGTGGTGTTGATGTTGATCGTACCGCCTGACCCGTCAGCTGGGACAGTCTCAACGCCGGTGCCTGATCCAGTCGAACCTGTTCCGGAAGTCGGTGTTTGGCCATCAGTCGGCTCAGTCGCCTCACTCGGCTCAGTTGGCGTGGTATCGGCTTCGGCTTCTGTTGGACTTGCCTCACTTTCTGCAACAGGCGTTTCTGCGGAGGTAGCCGAGGTCGGGCTCGCCCCTCCGGTAGCAGTCGTCGGGTCGGCAACGTCGTCATCTCCGCCGCAGGCGGCCAGCACGGCTGAAATAGCCGGGGCAGATAGACCGAGGATCGTAGCCCTCTTCAATACGGTGCGGCGACTCCAGCGGCGTTGGTTTGCTTCTTCGATCAGTCTGGCGACGCGATCGTCACTCATTGGTGCTCCCCTTCTGACCTGTTCCACCACACTGGCGGACGTGCCATACTGCCATGATTCCGTCGATGTCCGTTCCGCCCGGCGTTCGTCCCCATGACGCGCGAAGCGACAGATACCCTGATTACGTTCGCCGACCCTGTCTCGGTCGCATGTGCCATGTGCCATGTCGCTTACAGTGAGGTACAGCCAGATTGGCGATACCATGCTTCTGCAAGCTTCAAGAAGAAACGTACCAGACGCGACGATTGAGTGGATGCAGACAAGAAGTCGAGGACATGTCATTGTAGACACAGCGATGGGGGCCCGTCAAGAATTTGACGGCAATGAGATTTCCACAATATTGCTTGCCTGGAATTGAGGCTCATATGTCCCTGCGTCACAGCACCGGAATGATGAGAAGATCGTCGGCGTACGCATAGAGCTGACTCTTCCGATTGAGTGAACCGACAGGGGAGAATCCATGCAGGTTCGAGTAGACCGAGGAAAATGTGTTTCTGCGGAGAACTGCGTCGTTATCGCGCCAACGGCATTCGTGCTCGACGAGGACGGTAAGGCACGTTTGATCGACCTGTCGTCGATCGACGACGAGACAATCTGGACGGTCGCGGAGATGTGTCCAACGGAGGCGATCATCCTGGAGAGCGAGGATGGCGAGCACCTGTACCCGTGAGCCGCCCGAAAGCGTGGGAGGCTATCGATCTGCCAGGGCGCGAAGTGGAACTCGAGGGTATCCAGACTGCGCTGGCGTCATCGATGTCAATCGGTTTCCATGTCATTCTCATTACCGGTGAACCAGGTATTGGTAAAAGTCGCTTACTCGCCGACGTGGCGCGCTCGCTGCCCACGGATGCGGGCCGGGTACTGCGCGTCAATTGCTACGAAGACGAAGCGTCGAGCGCCTACCGCACAATTGCCAGTCTCCTGCGTGCGTTGTTTTACCAGCTTCCAGGGTTCATTGACGAGATCGATCCTCGTGATCGTCTTCTGCTGACGACACTGCTTCCGGAACTCGCCAATGGTGACACTCCGGGTACGAACGCCGAGCATATGAACGAAACCGACCGTCGGCTGGCGATATTGGATGCGATCGCTCGCATCCCGAGGCGGTTTGCCGAGGATCATCCGCTGCTGATTCTCGTTGACGACATGCAATGGGCGGACGAGCCATCGCTCGTGCTACTCAAATCGCTTGCGCGAATCCTGCGGCACGACGCGGTGACGCTCGTGGTGACGACGAACGACATCGATCTACACGAAACCGATCCACTTGGGCGGGCGATGCTTGAGTTTCACCGGGAACGCATCCTCCAACAAATGAATCTGCAACGGCTAAATGCTCTCGCCACGAGCGAGGTGATCGAACGACAGTTGGATGCTGAGACGGGTACCGTCAGCCGACACTCGGTCGCGATGATCCATCGGGAAGCCGAGGGTGAGCCGTTCTACATCGAAGAATTGGTGTTGCATCTGCGTGAAACGGCGCAGCTTCGCCGAGGAACGGATGGCATCTGGGAGATGTCCGGAATGCCAGTGCCAACCCTCCCATCGCATATTCGAGGGTTGATCGGCCGGCGGCTTGAACGAGTGTCGGCCCGCACACGTGAGGTTCTGGGCGTGGCGGCGGTCATCGGTCGAACATTCGACGCGGAGTTGATAGCAGGAATGATGGCTGCGGGCGAGATGCCTGGGAGCATTCCGCTGAGTGCGCCTGCAGTCACTTCGGCGCTGGATGAAGCCGAGCGTCATCGGCTCGTTTCAACTTCCGTTCCCGTGGGCGCGATCCTGGCTGGCACTGCGGGCGACCGAGGAGCGCAGTTCACATTCGCACACCAACAGATTCGTGACGCCCTGTACTACGGTCTAAGCGCACACCGTCGCAAAACGTTGCATAACCGAGCCGGAGTAATGCTGGAGTGTGACAACGGTGGCGCGACGGGGACGGCAGCGATCATCGCACGCCATTTCATACTGGCGGGCGAAGTTGCGAAAGCAAAACCGTACGCCTTGCGCGCCAGTCAGGACGCGGTGGCGCTGCGTCATTATGATGATGGACTGTACTGGATCGAACAGTCACTTTCTCTCGTCGCCAGGTTTCCTCCCCATGATCCGGGGGAAACCTTCGCCTCCGAGCAGCTTGATCTGCTGTTCGCTCGCGACGATTTACTCGCGTTGCTGGATCGACATGCCGAGCGCGGGCAGGTCGTGGGGGAAATCGAGCGGATCGCCGATCTTCTGGACGATAGTCATCGGCGACAAGCGGCACTTCGAACCGCTGATGTAACGGTTCGCTCAAATGATCTCGTCGAGGCACGACGGACAGCCAAGGTCGCTCTCGCGCTGGCCGTTTCCGATAGCGAACGTTTGGCTGCGCTGATCGCGGTCGGGCAGTCCGAAGTCGGGAGAACTATGGGAGAGCCATCGCCGATGCTCCGCTCGTCCGAGGACCTTGAACGTGCGCTCGTTGCGTTCGAACAGGCGCTATGCCTTGCGGAACAGCTGGGTGATCGGTTGAACTGGGCCAGGCTCGCACAGGAGGTGAGCGTCCTACGTTGGTCGATTGATGGTGAAAACGATGCTGGAATCGAGCATGCCCGTTCCCTTGCACTCGCCGCGCTCGAAACATTCAGAGAATTGGAGCATCGACGCGGTGAGACAACGGCGCTGATCGCTCTCGCGTACCAGCGTCCGACGCCGAAATCGACGGGGGTCCTCGATCCGCGCGACAGTTATGTGTCGTTCCTGGAGGAGATTCGTCGGTTGCGAATTGCCGAGCACCAACTTACTCGCCACCACGGCCGACCACGTGAGGAAACATTAGCGTTGCTGGCGATCCACCTCTACGCTCGGACAAACGGTTGGTACGAGATAGCGTTGCAACGCGGCGAACAGGCGTTGCTGACAGCGTCGACGGTTCGCGACGCACGCCTCCAGGTGCTGGCTCGATCTGGATTGACCGAGACGGAGCTGTTGCTGGGGCGAGGCACCCGTGCCCTGGATCACTCCTTGCGCGCCGTCGCACTGCTTGAACGGTTTCCAAACGACGATCGAACCGCAGCCCTACGCGATGGTATAGTCGCCAGCCTCGCTGAGGCACACGTCGCAGCCGGAAACGCCAAACGGGGAATCGAACTCGCTCGTGAACGTGTGACGCAACCATCATCGAGCGTAGGCAGAACCAGGCTGATCGACGCGAAAACCGTGCTTGCCGAGTTGCTGGCTGCGATTGACGCGTGCGATGAAGCCAGGCGATCGGGCACGCAACGCTCGGCGAGTGCGTGGGGCTACGTGGCAGTGTGACCTGGGACGTGCGGCTCGATCTCGTTCTATGCCACGTTGCGCTCGATCACGACCAAGGGCGGTTGGCGCTCGGACATGCGATCGCCGCCGTGTCGCTCCTGGAACAACGTGAGTTGCCACAGACCTGGCTTCGCATCCGTGCCGGCCTCAATCGGGCTCGCGCGCTTGCGGCGTGCGCCGAGGACGTTGACGCACGCAACGCGGCCGCTGAGGCGTTGGCGCTTGTGGAACGCGTGGCGAATCGAATCGAAGATCCTGATTTGCGTAAAAGTTTTCTACTGCAAAACCTGGATGCGTCTGCCGTTGTCACCCTTGCATTCGGCTACGGCCACGCCATGCAGGATTCGCGCGCGAAGCACGCGCGCTTATCGAACATAACTATGGGGGAGCTGACCGCACGTGAGACAGAAGTCGTTCGATTGGTGGCGGCAGGTCGCTCGAATCGAGAGATCGCGGACCAACTGTTCATCAGCGAAAAGACCGTCGCTCGCCATCTCACGAACCTGTTCACAAAAATCGAAGTTCGGTCAAGAACTCAGGCTGCTGCCTGGGCGTTCCGCAATGGCCTCGTCTGAATGGCCGGTGGGAATCTGTTCCCGTTCGAAATGGGAAGGCGACGAGCATGTTGATAAGGAACGATTCAAACGGCCAATGGATGGTGTCGCAACCGGCGCATGCCTGGGTGGCCGGCCAGCTCGCGCTCGCGTGGGGAAATTCGATGTTCCCCTCACCGTCACCACGCGATGAAGTCGTACTCGGTGCGATCCTGCACGACATCGGGTGGCTGGAGTGGGAATCGCGTCCAACGCTCAACATCGAGTCAGGACTACCGCATACGTTCATGGAGCTGTCGACGACCGCGCACCTTGATATCTGGGAACCGGCGTCGCGGATCGCGCTCCCGTTTGGTCGGTATGCAGCCCTGCTGGTCTCGTTGCACGGAACTTATCTCTACGGTTTCCACAACTACGACCGCGATACTCCCGATGAAGCGCGCCGCGCCCATGCGTTCGTTACCCGCGAGAAAGCGTTGCAGCAGACATTGTTCGCGTCGTTGAGAGCTGATGCATCCGCCAGGCAGCTCACGACGGACGACGCGGTTGCACGCAATCGCCGACTGCTCGCGTTATGGGATCGTGTTTCACTCGCGATCTGTGGGAACGCAACGCGCGAGCGGATGTTCACCCTGGAAGCAGCAGGAGCACGTGGCGACGACCTCAGCCTGACCGTTACCGCAACGTCTGTCGGATTCACACTGCATCCATGGCCACTCTCAATTGATGCGCTCGTGCTGCGCGTTGATGCACGGAGGATGAACCGAACGTTCGGCGATCAGGACGAATTGAACGAATGGTTCTCCGACTCAGCACTCGAATCGATTGAGATTCGGTTGGCGCCAGTCGAATGACGAACCTACGCCCGAATCTGTCCTTCGTGCTGATACGTCCCGGCATACGCTGCATCTGTGGCGGCGGTCAGCCAATGAAACACCAACTGGCAGACACGTGCATCCCGCGCGACGCGGAATCCAGCAGGGTGGTAGACAACCATCAGGCACATGCCTCGACCGGAATAGCCGGCGTCCCAGACAGCGGTATGGAGCGCGACCCCGGAACGAAGTAGGCTGCTGCGTGGTCGGGCATACGCCATCAGGGCGTGTGGTAGATTGACTGATTCGTTGAAGCGCACCTGATACGCGCCTGGCGGAAGGTAGACGGTGCCATCCGGTTCAAACGGCAGTACTTCGTTTTGCGGTATCGTCCGTTCCGCATTCGTCCGTCCAAGAAAGCCTGGTCCGCGAAAGCGCGCGACATGCTCAAGCGTGAGATCGACGCCGTTAGCCTGGAGCTGGTTCTCCGGATCAGGCATGTGCTCAACCAATGGTGGAAGCTGATCCAGGAGTTCATGGATATGCTGGCGACTCAAGACTCCGCTAGTCGTCTTCACAATGCTACTCCCTGCACTCCGGACACATGTACGTACACATGCTATCTGGTTGGAAGTGCGGCGTCAATGTCTGTGGGGAACGGGGGATGCGTCACCAGCGATTAATCTTTCCCGTTGGTTTCGTCTTCGAGTTCCGCCAACTGTCTGGCGATGTCGCTCGCCATCGGTGCGAGGATCTGCGGGTAGACGCGCCGACCGAACTGTTCAATGGTGATCGCCTGCGTCGGGCAGGCGCGCGCTGCGTCAAAGATCGTGCGCGGCTTTGCGTCGAGAATCTCGTCTTCGTCGAAAAAGGCCTTATTCGTGTCCTGATCGATCATGAACACGCCTGGCGCGACGGAAGCGCAGCGGCCATAGCCGACGCAGCGCGCCGGATCGATTGACACTTTCAACGTTTGGACCGCCATTATGATCTCCACCCATCCATTTCGTGATCGTGCATTCTCAATCAAGGTCTATCAGAGGCCACTTCTTCCTACAACGTAACCAGTTGATATCGAGTCATGGCGTTCGGTTGACGTTTCGTTAGCTGATTGTAAAGATCAGGCTGCATCGAACGTCGCCGCGTCATGCGTGCCACGTGGCGGAGCGCTCATACTGGCATGTGCAGGGGGCCACGGACTTGGGTGAGCACTGTGAACCGGGATATGCATCAGACATGACAGTGGGCATCCGCGAACCACTCCTGCTTGCCCCGACATTTGACCTGAAGCCGTGGGGTGGTCGGCGTCTTGAGCGCTACGGCAAATTGTTGCCGGACGGCGCGATCGGTGAGTCTCTTGAGAATGGCAATACCGCACAGGTCGTGGGTGGGCCATTTGATGGATGGCCGCTGGCGCTCCTCGTCGAGCGCTGTCCGGGTGCGCTTCTCGGCACCCGCGGTCTGGCCGCTTCTGGCTGTTTTAACGATGTGCCGCTGCTCGTCAAGCTGATTGACGCTCTCGAAGATCTGTCCGTTCAGGTCCACCCAGACGACGCGCAGGCTCCCGCTGGGAAGCGAGGCAAGACCGAAGCATGGTTGATCCTCGATTGTGAACCAGGCGCGTCGCTCGTGACGGGACTCCGTGAAACGCTCGATCTCGCCAGGATCGAGGCACAGCTCACCCGTCGAGTGATTCGGCCCGACGACGTCTTCTTCGTGCCAGCGGGAACCGTGCATGCGATAGGAGGCGGCGTATTGTTGTACGAGGTACAGCAGGCGTGCGATGTCACCTATCGGCTGTACGACTGGGGCCGACTCCGTGAGACCCACCTGGCTGATGCGAATCGTGTCATACGTCAAGGCGGTGAGGCACGCCTCGTGCAGCCGCTCCGGATCAATGCCCACCGTGAAATCCTGGTGGCGTGCGAGTACTTCGCGCTCGAACGCTGGACATTCGATGGCGCTGCATCTGTTCGTCTCCCGGCGTCTCCCGAGACATTCAGGGTGGTCACCGTCCTCGGTGAATCGATGTCAATTGGAGATCGCCGATTTGACCGGGGATCTTCAATCATGCTTCCCGCCGATCTCCCTGAAATCCACTGCACTGGAGTCGGAGCAGCGCTCATTACGTACATCCCCGATCTTGAGCTTGATGTGATGAGACCGTTGCTCTCGGTCGGACACAGTCGTACTGCTATCGACCAACTCGGGATGTCCGGCGTATGACAACGTCAGGTTCGTATCGTTGGATGGCCGCGCTTCTGGAAATCCTGTTCGTAAATTACGATCGCGACACATGTCTCGCGATACTCCGTGATTCGGCTTGTCGGGATAGCGAGAAGTTGATTCTCAACGAGCGACTTGTGCAGGCAGGTATGCAGCCGAAATTCCTGAACTCATCAACCGGAGACAACCTGTTCCTCGCCGTGCTCGGGTTGCGCCTGAAGTTTCCGCTCGAAGATGCGCGAGCGAAAGTGGCCCTCAACATCGCCATGCGTGAAGGCCGAGCCTGATGCGCTACAGGACAGGGACGACAGCGTCGTCGGCAGACATTCTGAAGCTGGCGTGAGAAACGTTTGATCCGGTGGGCGCGGGTTTGCGCTTCACCAGTGCAGAGTTACTCACGGCGACGTACAGTCACCCGAGCGGCTTCATCAACCGACTCCATCGAGCCAAGCCGAGGCAAGCAACGGATACAGCCGGTTAATAAACTCGGTGATAAGGCGTCCACGACCCAATCAGTGGACTAATTCGGCGAACGGCAGTGTGGAACAGGGACCCGTCGGGCTGATTCGAGGGCGGTTGATGAATGAACAACCCATCTCTCGGAGTTTTTCAACAGGCTGGATCGTTTCTGAGACAGCTATCTCTGTGTTAACCACAGTCTGATTTTGCTGCGCACCGCCCTCCGTACGCCTTCATCTCCTACCAGCGTTCAGACGCTGTCGTCAACCGCCGCGCGTGGCAGCATCTCGCCAGCGTCGGAGTGACGACCTGGATAGACCGGAACCACATCGCCGTGACCGCTTATTGGCTGGATGCGCTCGATCACGGGTTGGCTGGTTATGGTGAACTGGCCGTCGCGCCCCGGTGCCCACCGTAGTGTTGAATGGCCGATCCGCAAACTCCGCCAAGACAACCAGTGGGATACCGTGGGTGAGCGCCCCAGGCATCGCGCTAAACCCAACGTGCATCACCATCGCATAGGAGTGCGGCTCCCCTGATAGCATCTCCCGCTGCAACGCAGGCACGCGTCCCTGACCGTCCTGCTCGGTTCCGTGGCATCAAGGGGCCACAGCGCCAGTACCCCACGGTCTCGACACCGGTTGGGAAGAGCGTGTAGACTGGGGCCGATGCTCACCAAAATCAGCAGGATTACCGTCGGCGCTCGGTGGGCGGTCTGACTCGGTACCAGCTGCAGGCGGACCGACCACCCTGACCGCGTGCCGCCACTTCAGGAGGCTGCCATGCTCCGTCGCCTGTGCCTCGTCCTTATCGTGATGGTGTTGGCGCTGTTGCCAGCGCTGCCCCATTCACCGCTCGCCCCGCAACCCGCCCAGGCAGCGATTACGACCTTCACCAGTTCCAGCGGCATAGGAGTCGGGCGTGGCGCGGGCAATCCCTACCCGCCGACGATTAGCGTCCCCAGTTTTGATCGCAGCGTAATGCACGTCAGCATGACACTGATTGGGCTTTCCTACCGCAACTCGCTCGTCAACCTGGGCTGTAACTGGGATCTGCTCGACATCATGCTGGCTGGTCCTGATGGGCAGCGCGTCATGCTCATGTCGGACGTTGCGCGTGACGGCAATACCTCTGATAGCCAGCGCACCTTGACCTTTGATGACAACGCGATGACCGGACTCCCCACATCCGGGTCATTCACCTCCGGGACCTACGCGCCAACCGATGTTGAGCCGGGCGAACTGATGCCTGCGCCCGCGCCAGCCGGCCCCTATGCCGGTGGCTTATCGGTCTTCGCCAACACCGATTCGGATGGTTTGTGGTCGCTCTACATTGCCTCCGAACGGGCAACGAATGGCTGTCAGGGGGGGTGAGCGGCTGGAGCCTCACGCTCTCCACCGGCATTCAGCTCAGCAACTCCAGTCGGATCGCGGTCAACAGCACCGGCGTTACCGGCTTTTACCCGTCGATCTCCGGTCTCGGCGGCGCGCATGGCCGGATCATCCAGGTGATTGCGACGCTGTATGGTGTCAGCCATGCGCGTCCCGCTGATCTCGATGTGCTGTTGGTCGGCCCAGATGGCGTCGGGGTGCTGCTCATGTCAGATGCCGTCGGGAGCAACGCACTCACAGATGCGACGCTGACTTTCGACGACTCCGCGGCGCGTGCTCTGCCTGAGCAGCAGGCGGCTACAACCGGCTTGTATCGGCCCGCCAACTACGGCAGCGGGGTGGATCCCTTCGTCAGCCCTGCTCCCAGCGGACCGTACGGCGCCAGCCTGAGTGCCTTCGCTGGGCGTGACCCAAACGCTGACTGGAAGCTGTACGTCATCGACGACACGAACGACATCGGCGGCGAGATCGCGCGCGGCTGGAGCGTGAGCATCATCCTTGACCCCACGGCTCCGACAACGAGCGCGCAGCTCACGCCGACCGCCAACGCTGGGGGCTGGACCAACGCCGATACCACCGTGATCCTGACCGTCACCGATACGGGGGGCGCGGGTGTGCAGAAGATCACCTATAGTGCCTTCGGAGCGGTCTCTTTTGCCTCCACGACGATTCTCGCCACCACGGTGCCCATCAGCATTACGGTCGAGGGCGTCACGACACTGAACTACTTCGCCACCGATCGCGCCGGCAACGTCGAAGCCACTCCGTCGCTGGTCGTGCGCCTGGACAAGACGCTGCCATCTGCGACAGCACCGCGAGCCCGGCTTCTAGCTGGCCGGCAGCTGAGCACCAGCACGATGCCAGTCACGCTCCAGTGGAGCGGTGCCGACGGGCTGAGTGGTCTGAGCCGGTTTCAGCTCCAGGAGAGCGTCGGCGGCGGCGCGTTCGCGGGCGTACCCGTTTCCCCTGCCAAGGCCACGACCAGTACCCGTCAACTGACGCCAGGGACGACCGACCGCAAGCGCGTGCGGTCGGCTGACCAGGCAAACAACATCAGTGCTTTTGCCACCGGTGCCAGCTTCACACCAACAGCCATTCAGGAGAATGCTGCGTCGCTCGTGTATGGCGGGAGATGGACAAGTCAAGCGCTAAATGCGGCCTTCGGTGGCACGTTGCGCTTCGCAAATACGGCCGGGGCGACCGCGACCGTCACATTTACGGGGCGCAGCATCGCGTGGGTGTCGCTGACGGCCGCGAACCGTGGCCAAGCGCAGGTCCGCATCGATGGTGGAGCGCCGGTCACGGTCGATCTCTACACTCCCACGACGCGGGGGCGCTGGACCGTGTTTGCCGCCAACGGCCTGGCAGCTGGGACGCACTCGATGGTGATAACGGTGCTGGGAACGAAGAACGCAGCCAGTGGCGGCACGAGGGTGGACATCGACGCGTTACTCTTCCTGCCCTAACCGTAAGCGACGCATACCACCGATGAACCCGTGCGACGTTTCACCAGCGACGCACGTCCTACCGCCAGTCTATCCAGGAAGCGGTGATGCCGTGGGACAGAAGCAGCGACACAGAACCTGACAAGGCGCGTGCGCCACCACAATCAGACGGTCCGCGCCGGGAGGTGTAACCAGTCACGTCCCTGGAGGTCGTCGCGATCCGCGCCTCATGCTAGGTCGCGCCTTCTACCTCCGGACCGAGCGGGACGATGCCGGCTGGGTCCATGACGTCGACAGCGACTATTACCGCGCGCCCCAGTTGCAGGCCGTCGACTGGCTCGACATGATCAGGTACGCCTACGCGTAGCGGTTGAGGATCGCAGGGAATGCTGGCGAGGACTCAATCGTCCTCATCTGCTGCACACAGTAGACGGACATCCGTGACCACGCTCTACGGCGCATGTTGTAGTGGGTAATCGCGCGATACATGTACTTGGCGTGGAAGCACCTACGAGATCACGACACACAGCGCCGCCCGGCGCCACGCGCAAATTGGATCCGAGCGGCAGAGCCCAGAACGGCAGCGTCCCGCTCGAAGCGAGGCACTGCCGTTCAAGCTTAGATGATCAGCGGCGCGAACGACATCTTGCGCCGCCAGTCATTGGTTAGTACGGATTACTCGCCGGCCCACTTGCCGGGATGTCGTCAACCACCAGGGCGCCCGGACGCGTTCCGCTCTGGCCGCTCACCACGTCAGCTTGAGTCTGGTCGTTCGATGGGTTGCCGAGCGACTTGACCTGCGCCTTGCCGTTGTTCATCACGACCGTCCCGTCGATGCCAGCGACGGTGGTTATCCGGCCGTTGCCCTTGGTTACCTGGGTGACGACCCAGACATCCTGGAAACCTCCCAGGCCATCGGTCGGCACGCCGTAGATCGTCAGAGTGTTTCCGCTCAGCGAGTAAGAGAAGCTGGTCGTCGGGCCGGAGGCCGGGCTGGCGACCCGGCCGTCAGCGGCCACGACCGCCACGAGAGTCTGGCTGTTGGCCTGGTACTGGATGCGGAGCACGAGGTTGGTCACCTTGCTGGCATCCACACCACCGACGAACAGGCCGGTGGTGACCCGCTCGCCGGGCTGAACCTGCACCAGCGAGCTGCTGCTACCGGCAGTCAGCCGGCTGCCCGCCCAAGGTCCGGTGGCCGTGCCGCTGACACTGGACGAGCGCCAGTACTCAGTCGTGTTGTTAGCCAGTGCGATTGACTGGATGACGCTTGCCAGGCCGCCATTCTGCGACCCGTTCTTGAGTGTCTTCGAGCCGAAGTCGGTCTTCGGCACCAGGATGCCGGTAGCGACAACGACCGTCTGGCAGCGGCTGGTGGTACGCACACGGCCCGCGGGTGTCGCACTGGTGCAGATGCGCTGGTTGCCGACATCCTCGCCGACGATGCGGTATGCGCCTGTCGCCGCCGTCAGCGTCGTCGGTTCGCCGGCGTCCGGCAGGCCGTTACCGTTGTAGTCGAGGAAGACGGTCACGCCGCCGAGGCCCGTCTCGTTCAGCTCACGCATCGCACTCGAGTTCGGATCGTCGTAGGCGACACCCACGAAGACCGGGCGTACGCGGAATTGCACCTCGACGTTCGTCACGTTGTCGGCCACGTCGGTCGCGATGACGGTGAGCGTGCGCTTGCCGACCAGCAGGGCGAGGTCGATGGTCGTGCCGCTGGTAACGACCTGACCGGTGTCGAGCGTCGCGACGACGCTCTTGACACCCGATAGCGTATCGGTCGCGTCGAATACCGGGGTCATCGTGCCGTCGGAATCGAACGACTGACCGGGGGTTGGCGAGGTTACGGTGAGGGTCGGCGGGGTCTTGTCGATCATGAAGGCCGGGCTGGTGACGGTCTTCTGGTTGTCGGCCTTGTCGACCGCCGTGATCGAGCCGGTGACGGCCGTGCCCTCAGCCGTCAGCACCAGCGGGCTGGCCGGCGGTGCGGTGGAGGCGACGCCCGATGGCCCATCGGTCGCAGTGAACGGGACGTTCACATCGGTGTTGTTCCAGCCAGCCGCGTTCGGCGCCGGGTAGGCGGTGCCAAGCTGGATGTCCGGCAGCGTGAAGTCGAGCCGCACGACGAACGTCTTGTTGCTCTCGGCGTTGAGTTCACTGTCGCGGGCGAAGAAGGTGATCGTCGTCTCGCCCTCGCTGCTGATGACGATGTTCGCGGTGTCGCCGTTCACCGTCGTGCTACCGATGTTCTGTGCGCCGCTGGCGCTGTAGGTGATGTCACGCACGCCGGAGCCGCCGCCGTTATCGACCGCGTGCAGGGTGACCGTCACCGAAGTCTTATTCCAGCCGAAGCTGGTCGGCGTTGGAGTGACCTGCGCGGTGGTCGTCGGTGAGACCGTGTCAAGCGGGACTTCGGGCTCATGGGGCGAAGTCATCGGCAGGTTGGCATCTCCGAGTTGGCCGACCTGGCCGACCCGCAGCTTGATGTTCGCCCAGTCGTTGAAGTCTGTGAGACTGCCATCGATCGTGCCATTACCATTGGCATCGAACGACAGGGTGCCGTCGTTGGAGTCAGTGTCACAGTTCCAGTCGAACGGGGCGTTGGCGTTGGGGGTCCATTGGCTACTGAACCCGCCCGCAGGTGGCGGCACCGGGCAGCGTGAGCCAGTCCCGATACCGGCAACGCCGAGCGCGTTGGCTTCGTTGAGCGCGCCCTCGTTCACCGGGCCGCGGATGCCGGTCGAGTAGTTGAGTACGCCCGATGCCGCGCCCGCATTGAGCCCGCGCATCTGGAACAGGTAGTTCATCACACTCTGGTAGTTGGGCTTGTAGTTGGTGTTCTGGTTGCCGCCGTGCATCAGAGCGAGATTGTGCCCCAGTTCGTGCATAAGCGTGCCGGCCTGCTGCTGCTGCGTTCCGGCACCGCCGGTGCCACCCAGCGTGATCAGGAAGTCGCTGGTGCCGTTGGTAAAGTCGGTCTGGTTGCGCGAGATGCCGCTGGAGTTGCTCTGGGGCGTTGGCGGCGTCGTCATTGGCGGCGCTTCCAGAAGATTCGCCGCGATTACATAGTGGAAGATTGGTGAGCGCCCGGTCGGCTCAAATCTCGCGCTCTTGATGTTCTGAAAGGCCGTCCAGTCGTAGTCCCCGTTGCCGTCGACCGCGCCAAGATTGTTCTGGAAGGTGATCGACCCCGCCTGGCTGAGCGCCCCCCACGTCGCGTTCGTCGCGAAGTTGAGGATGCTGTTCGGTCCCTGGTCGACATGCATGTTGATGCCGGTCACGCCGTTGGGCGCGACGTAGGGCGAGTTGGCGAAGGCGGTCACGACCTGCCCGATGGCCGCGTTGGACAGCCGCTGGTCGCGGGTGGTGTTCTGCATCCAGTCGATCTGGATGAAGATGTCGGCCCGGTTCGGGTCTGCGCCCATCGCCGGGAGATTGATGAATTGGCCGTTGAGCGTCACGCCGTTCTGTTCCCACGCTGTGGGAATGCCGTCGCCGTCAACGTCAGGGAACGTATTGAGCACATCTACCTGGAAGATGATGCGGGCGTCGCCGTCGCCGGTGTCGTTGCCCGCTCCCATGATATTGAACTCGAAGCCACACTTGCCGCCCACGTCGCCGTCGATGTAGCAGGGCACTTTCTCCATGTGGAGGAAGATGTTGATGTCGGTCCCCGTGCCGGGGTCGATGTCAGCATAGTCGTTTTCGCCGTTGGCGAAGTCATCTTCGTCGTAGAGCCCGATGCTGATCTGCAGTGTCTTGACGACGTCGTAATCGACGGTTTTCTGCACCTGCCAATTCGGGCTCGGACTGTCGTCGTCGTCGACCACGCCCGTAGTCTGTGGGTTGCCGTCGATCCCGATGATGGAGAAGAAGTCGCTCCCACTCCCATCATCGTCGAAGTCTCCGACGACCTGCTTGATCGTCACCCGCACGGTGACATCCGTCGCCGCAGCGGCTGAGTTCGGCACGGCAAGCGCGGTGACGAACGAGGTCAGCAGGGCGATGATCATCAACCAGCGATAGCTCTTCATGCCTGCAACCTTGCCCATTATGCGCATTAATGAGCCATGGTGTCCGTTGCGTCCCGACCGATGTTGCCCAGACCCTCTGAAACTCGGCATGTCTCTGCTCCTTCCGGGAGTGTTCCCTGTCCCGCTCCACGTATATCCCCACAAACCGGTTCGCGATGAGTTGAAGCGTCGACATACATCGCTCCTGCAACCTTGAGTCTCGAGACAGGTGGCGGCTGGGACATCAACGGCACGTCGGATACCGATTGGAGTACAACATAACGGTACGCAGCGCCGAGCGGCATGACAACGCACAACTCACACGACTGACCCACACGAATACGCTGTGCCGCTATGCTACGGTTAGACTTGATCAGCACCGATGTGATCGAGCAAATGCAATGTTGGATGTTCTTCCACCCTTCGCCCGGCTGCTCCGGCAGTATCGGTTGGCTGCTGGCCTCACCCAGGAAGGCCTCGCGGAGCGCTCTGGGCTGAGCATCCGTGCGATCAGCGATCTCGAGCGCGGGCTGAAGGTAGTACCGCGACGCGATACCGTCGAGCTGCTGGCGGGAGCACTCAACCTGCCGGCCGTCGAGCTGGAGCAGGCGATCTCACGCCGGCGAGGGCCGGGTCGATCCACGCGTGCGCCTCATATCCCAGCCCACCCAAGCTCGCTGATCGGTCGCGATGAGGACCTCGCGGCGATCAGCGAGCTAGTCGACCGGCAGGCTGTGCGACTGCTGACCCTCACCGGGCCAGGCGGCGTCGGGAAGACGCGTCTCGCTGAGGCCGCTGTGGAGCGCCTGGCGGATGGCTTCCTCGACGGTGCGGTGTTGGTGCCGCTGGCACCACTGCGCGATCCGGCACTGGTGCCATCCTCGCTGGCAGATGCACTCGGCCTCGGCATCAGTACGCAGGCCGAGCCCTGGTCCGCCGTGCTCGATTTCCTGCGCGATCGGTCGACTTTGCTGCTGCTCGACAACTTCGAGCACATCATGGATGCAGCCGGTCTGGTCGCCGAGCTGCTGGCGACCTGCCGGAGGGTTTGCGTGCTGGTCAGCAGCCGCGCGCCGTTGCGGCTACGGGGCGAGGTGCGCTTCGAGGTCCTGCCGCTGATGGTTCCCGATAGCACAACCGATCTGCGACTTCAGGATGCGGCGTACTATCCGGCGGTCGTGCTGTTCGAGCAGCGTGCCCAGTCGGTCTCGCGGCAATTCCGGCTGACGCAGGCCAACCTCGAAAGCGTGGCCGAGATCTGCCGGCGGCTGGACGGCCTGCCGCTCGCCATCGAACTCGCCGCGGCGCGCATCAGCATCCTGTCACCCGAGGCGTTGCTGCGACGGCTCGAGCCGCGGTTGCAGCTGCTCACCGGTGGCGCACGCGACCTCCCGGCGCGCCACCAGACGATGCGTGACGCCATCGCCTGGAGTTACGACCTGCTGACCGAGCGCGAGCGCGAGCTGTTTCAGCGGCTCACGGTCTTCGTCGGCGGTTGCACACTCGATGCGGCTGGGGAACTGCATCATACCGTGGACACCGGTGGCCCGGAGCTCATCGACCTGCTTGGCTCACTGGCCGACAAGCATCTGCTGCGGGTGACCCAGTGGGCGGGCGAGCCACGCTTCGTGATGCTGGAAATGGTCCGCGAGTTCGGCCTCGAGGCGCTGGCAGCAAGCGGGGACGCGGCGGCCACCCGCGATCGCCATGCCGCGCACTTTGTCCAATTGGCCGCGGAGGGCTATCTCGCGCAGACCGGCCCAGAGCAGGTCGCCTGGTTCGAGCGGCTCGAGTGCGAGCAGGGCAATCTGCGTGAGACGGCCGGCTGGCTCGTCCAACAGCGTGATGCGGACCTAGCCGCCCAGCTGGGTCTCAGCCTCTGGCGCTTCTGGGATCGTAGCTCGATCGCCGAAGGTCGGCGCTGGCTGGCAGGGTTCCTGGCATTGCCCGGCTTGGCAACCCCAACCATCCAGCGCTGCCAACTCCTGTTCGCTGCCGGACGCCTGGCCTATCGGCAGGGTGACTACCCGGCTGCGACGCTGCTGCTCGACGAGTGTCTGGAGATCGCCCAGCAGCTCGACGATGCTGATTTCACCAGTGCTGCGCTGACGCAACTCGCGCATCTCGCGTATGCGCGGGGCGACCTTGTGTGCGCGCGCGAGCACTACGCGACCGCGTTGGAAATTCGCCGCCGCACCCAGGACGATGAGCGCTCGATCGCCATACCCCTGATCGGGCTGGCCCGCGTCCACCGCATCAGCGGGGACTATGCGTCGGCGCGCTCACTGCTGCTGGAGGGGCTGTTGCGGCTCGACACCGCGCAAGACATCGCGCAGTCGGTCGTCGCGCGCACCGAGCTTGGCCTCGTTGCACTGCTCGAAGGAGACATGGCCACGGCAGTACAGTGGTATGGTGAGAGTCTGGATCAGGCGCGGGAGGTGGGAATCCGCCCTGACATCGTGCGGTCACTGACTGGGCTGGCGTACGTGGAGATCGCGCGCGGGCAGGGACGGCGTGCGCGCGATCTGCTGCAGGAAGCGCTCACACTCGCCCGCGAAGTCGACGGGCCACAACTGCTCGTGGAGACCCTGGAGGGGTTCGTCGCGCTGATCGCCGCATGCGGCGAT
>Ga0136611_10000052_pt1 | contig 60121 bp, 58 predicted proteins | sample AntDrymUQ2232306_2_FD_106645 | JGI IMG/M metagenome (GOLD analysis project Ga0136611, IMG submission 106645) | Polar desert sand microbial communities from Dry Valleys, Antarctica - metaG UQ223 (23.06) | ecosystem: Environmental > Terrestrial > Soil > Desert | place: Antarctica: Dry Valley... | reverse complement strand
TCAACACCCTGACATATATCACCATCAATCTCCGCGCTATCCACCGCCTGCATGACCGTCAGGCCGCCCAGACCCAGGCAGTCAGATGTTGAAGCCAACCCTCCCAGAATTGGGAGAGGGGGCAGGGGGGAGGGGTCGCATCGCCACTCGCCATCTCCGAAAACGCCCATCACTCTAATAGTGGATGTACACCGTCGTCCCGTAAGGAGCCCAGTTGTAGAACCATTCGGCGGCCCAGAGCGGCGTGCTGATACAGCCGTGGGAGAATGGTGTGCCGAACATGTTGTGCCAATATGCGCCGTGGATGGCGTAGCCGCCAGCGGCGAAGTACATGACGTGCGGCACGTCATCGACGTAGTAGTACTCACCCGGCGGCACGGCCAGCCCGCTGGTCATGTCATCGTAGCGCAACATCGTGTAAACGGAGTAATAGCCGGTCGGTGTCGGATAATCCCAGGTGCCGGATGAGATGTACGTGCCGAGGATCGGCGTACCGTACTCGTAGGCCGTCATGTATTGTCCGGAGAGGTTGATGTCGATCCAGTACGCATCGTAGGTCGGCGCACCGACTGGCAGCCACACTTCAGGCTCGATCGGCTCCGGCTCAGGGACGCTCCAAAGATCGGGCGAATAGCTCGGAACATCGTCCGGCTGCGCCACTCCTGTCTGGACGACGTTGTTCGCAGTCGCCGCGTCAGCACCGAGCCGACCGAGCAGCACTTCAGACGCTGTTCCGGCGTATTCCGGATGCCACTCGAAGCGCGCTCGTTCGAAGTACTGGACGACGAGACCGTTCTCGGTGAACTCTTCGCTCAGCGGATAGCCGAACATCCAGAGTCCGCCGTTGTTCTCCCAGTAGTTCTGGAATCCATTACAGATGCGGTGGTTGGTCTCACTGAACAGCGTGCATTCGGCCGACTCGTCAGTCATCGGCTTGAACGGCTTTTCATTCATGCGGTCTTCGACCAGTTCCGCACCAAGACGCTGGAGCAGTACCTGCCAGATGCCGCTGTTCTCGGCATGCCAGGTCATGACCGCGCGCTCGAAGTACTGGGTTGGCAAATTCGTTGACGCGTCGACGAACTCTTCCGTCATTGGGTAGCCGAGGATCGGGAGCGCACCATTGTGTCGCCAATGGCCGAGGAAACCACTGTTCACCACATGACCGGTCTCCGCGAACCAGGCCTTTGTCGGCCCTTCGTCGTGATCCGCGCTCGCGACACCCGGCAGAAACGTCATCACCATCAGCGCCGCGATCAGCGCAACCAGTCCTCGGTGTCGCATTGGTCCCTCTGCTTTCCTCATTGCATTCGTCCCAACTTCAGACATTCCGTGACGATACGGACAAAACGATTGTAAGGCACGCAAGGCCAGTCGGGAACTGTCCGTGCTTCACATTCATCATCGTGCTCGCCTTGCGTCGTCACCCCAGTGCGGCGATGATGAATCGATCGAATGGCAACACAACGCGGAAGGTATGCAGCGCAATGACAGCGATTACAAAAGCAACCATCGACTTCAGCGATCCAACGATTCAAGCCAACCCAATTCCGGTCTACGAACGTCTGCGTGCGGAGGCTCCGATTATGTGGAACGGAAGTGCGCAAGGTTGGCTGGTGAGCCGTTACGATGATGTCGTTGGTCTGTTCAACGACCCACGCATGTCGTCCCAGCGCGTCGATGCAACCTTTCGACCGCTGCCGCAGGATGTTCAGGATGAGCTGACGCCGCTGAAGACTGTTCTGCTCTCGCGCATGTTGCTGAGCGATCCGCCGCGCCACACGCGTCTGCGCTCGCTTGTGACGAAACCGTTTTCCGCGAAGGCTTCTCAGGGACGACGTGAACGCATCCAGGCGTTCTGCGATAGTTTTATCGACCAGGTTGTTGAGCGCGGCGGGATGGACGTCATGCGCGACTTTGCCGCGCCGCTGCCAAGCTGGACCATCGCCGACACGCTTGGCATCCCAATCGAGAATCAGGAGCAGTTCACCCAGTGGGCGCACGATCAGGTACGCGTCTACGACCGTCCCGGCACCGCTCACGACCGTGTCGTCGTCATGCGTCAGGGGCAGCGTGCCATGCTGGAGATGCGCGCCTACATGGAAGGCATCATCGAGGACCGCCGCCGCGATCCACAGGACGATTTATTGACGATGCTCGTCCGGGCCGAAGCCGAAGGGGATCGGCTCTCGGACGATGAGCTGATCGCGATGGTCGTCGCGCTGCTGGTCGGCGGCAACAACTCGACCGCCCATGCCATCGGCAACTCCGTACTGACCTTCATTCGCCATCCGGAAGCTCGTAACCGGCTGATGCGAGAACCGGACCTGATCCGGCCTGCCATCGAAGAGGTGCTGCGCTTCGAGAGTCCGGTTCAGGCGACCAGCCGCGTCGCGACGGCGGAGATCGAGATCGGCGGGAAGATCGTTCAGCCCGGCGACAACGTCTCACTGCTGATCGGCTCGGCCAACCGTGACCCTGTCCAGTTCCCCGACGCCGATATGTTCCAGCTCGACCGCCACCCGAACCGACACCTGACCTTCGCGCATGGCGCGCACTTCTGCCTGGGTTCGGCGCTGGCCCGCAACGTCACGCAGATCGCGACGCTCACGCTCCTGCAACGCTGCCCCAACATCCAACTCGCGGCTGACACCGCCGAATGGGCCGAGGGCTTTTCGTTTCGCAGCCTGAAGACACTGCCAGTGACGTTTGGCTGACGTGTGGGGTGTGGGGTCATAGGGTTCTGGATACGCACAGACGCCCAGCCAAGTGACGGGGCGTCTGCAGCGATGCATTACTGCGTTGAAATAGATGCGATCGAGTCTGTGCGATCGTGGACTCGAGGTCTTCGGTGACTGAGCGGTCTTCGCTTCGCCGTTGCCAGTTTCCCTCATCATCTGGTTCTCACCTGAGCATCAGTTCAGGGTAGTTTCTCAAGGGAAGTAGATGCGCTACGGGTGTGAGGTCGCTCACACTCGCAAGAGAGGGATCAGCATCGGTGTCCGGCGAGCATACGCCTGGTATTCCGGGAATGCGTCGGCGAGCGCCTGTTCCTCGACGCTGGCGCGCCATATCTGGAGCGCAATACCGCCAGCGAACGCGATGACTGTAATGGGACTGGCTACAGCGACCACAAATCCAATTGTCGTGATCGTCTCTCCAGCGTAGAGCAGGTGGCGGACATGGCGGTATGGGCCACTGGTGACCAGTCCGCGCACATCAGACACGACCCCAAAGTGACGACCAAGGTGTCGGAGAGCGTAGATCGTGAATCCTGTACCGACGACAACGAAGGCAGTCGCCACAATCAGGACAGGCGTCGGGTAGTCCTTTGGATTGTCCCAGCCGACGACGGCGAGTGCCAGCGTGACCGCGAGCGGCAGCGTCCAGCCAATCACTCGCTTTTCGCGGCGTAGCGGCTCTTTGCGGACCATGGTGATCACCGCGATAATTCCGAAAAACATAGCACCTGAAGCAGAGTGTAACGCGATCAACAGTGGCTTCGCCCAGTCACCGCCAGCCAGCCCGCCAAGTTCCTGAACCGTCGTGACACTCTTCTTCATCACAATTCCACCGTACAGGAGCACCAACAGCGTCGCTGGTGCCACGCGCATGAGCCATTGTCGGCGCTCTCCAGCGGTCAGCGTTCCTCGGGACATTGTGTCTCCTTTGGCGAAACTCGATCGTTCGATCACCGTTGCACGGACGTTGTCCCATAAAACACCATCCACCTGATCCTATCTACCGCCCATCGGGATGAGATTCTTAAGGCTGGACAGTATTGCGGTACTGGAACGTGAACGGGAGGTCTATTGATTGATGCACAAACAGAAACCCCGTCGATTGACGGGGCTTCTGAAAGGTTGAATGAGTGCGTCGAAACAGATCCGAACGAGTGAGTCCGATCGCGGACTAGAGGGCACCGATGACTGAGTCGAAGGCACCGCTGATACCGCCGGCCAACAGACCGAGAGCACCAATCAGAACAACCGAGACGAGCGCGATGATCAGTGCGTACTCGACCAGGCCCTGGCCCTCGTTCTCGCGCTTGAGGGACTCGAGCATCATGACAACATACTGAACCATGGTGGGTTCCTTCCAAATGCGGAAATTACTGCCAGATGATTGACCCAAAACAGAAAGATCATCACGTCCGAGCGGGGCCAGCTACGTTCGTGCGGTCTTTGGTTTGCCGTTACCGGTTCGCCTCTGACAGTTACTATAATAGGTTGATTCCCTGGTTCCGAAAATAGGTCAAAAGGTCGAACCGAGATGGGTACAGGTAGACTCGGGTCCCATGCCGGAGGTACTCTCATCAGAGCACAGTGCGAACTCTCTCAGAGAAATAGAATGGCCGCTGGTGAATCCACCAGCGGCCATCGACGTTGACAGGTGCTATGCGGTTACGGTCTTGCACCCGTTGGAATGACGATGGTAATGCGCACGCCGTTCCCCAACGGTTCGTGCTGCATCGACCCGCCGATGAGCTCGAGTGTTTCCTGGGTGTAACTGTCCTCGACAAAATGTCCAACGGTGTTTGGTGTCTTTAACCCGATCGATGTCGCCTCGATGCGGACGACGAGCTGTGCTTCCTCGAAGCGCACATCCGCTTGTACCTGTGTGCCAATACCCGGCTCGACCATGGCCAGTAGCGACTGTTGGATCAGGCGGAACAGCGCCACGCGCGTGTGACCGGCGATTGAGTCGTCGCGGCTGGGACCGTTGATCGTGACCGTCGCACCGTTGTCACGACCGAAGTCGGTCGCGTAACGCCGCAGAGTCGGGACAAGCCCCAGCTCATCGAGGACAAGCGGACGCATCTCGAAGATCGAACGCCGGATGTGCATGAGTGATCCTGCCGCGAGGGTGCGCAGGGCTTCGATTTCTTCTTCGAGTTGCTCGGGAGCGCGTTGCGCGACTCGGGAGACGATCTCCGTGCGTAAAATGAGGTTTGCCAATACCTGCGCCGGCCCTTCGGTCAGCGCACTCGCAATACGCTGGCGTTCGCGTTCACGCGCCTGAATCAGCTCCGGTGCCAGATCGTAGCTCGAGAAGACGCTGGTTTCGTTACCTGGCAGCGTCTTCGTGCGTGTACCAGCGATCACCTCGTTCGACTGATCGCGATTGAGTTCCGCGAGATTCAGCAGAATCCGCAGCTTTTCCTGCTGCATCTCGATGCTCTCTCGGCGCGATTGCAATGCCTCAAGCTGACTACGCATCATGAACAGGCGCAGCTGTACCTCGTGCGCGGCAGTGTAGGAGTCGCGAATATCGGTGCGCGGGAACGACTCGATGCTGGATTCCATCTCGCGGATACGCTGATTCTGCTGCGTCTCGCGGATCGCCAGGCGATCGACTTCCGACTGCGTCTGATTGAGCAGCAGTGCGATCTCCTGCAGCGACTGGCTGCTGTGCTCGAGTTCCTCGCGACATTCCATCGCCAATGATGTGAGTCGATCGACGAACTCGCGAGTCTGTGGTGGTGGAAGCGTGCTTGAAGTGTTCAATCTCGATCCCTCCGGCGGGGATGATGGCATATGCCCAGCGACGACTCCCACGCGGAGCGCGTATCGTCATCACCTCCAAGCGTAGTCGCGCGCGGCTAACGCTTGTACGGGATATACGTCCCTGTTTTCGTGCGCGGGCGGTGATGGGTGACGGGAGTGACACATCACCGGCGAAACGTCGGTTTGATACACTTTTGCCGATACTCGCGGGTGGTGAAACGGTATCACAAGGGCCTTTGGAGCCTTTTTTCCAGGTTCGAATCCTGGCCCGCGAACTTGTCGCTCCGACCCGTGTGCCGGGGTGATGCTGGACAGTATTGCCGCTCGCCAGCGATCGTACGTGGTGATAGGGAAGCTTGGAAGCGGACTCATCGACAGTCGTATCGTCGCCTCAGTTGGCTGATGCATCCGCCAGTACCGGCGAGCGCGGAAATGAAAACGCGAGCGTCGCCGTCGTCATCCTGACGGCGGGGCGCGGTACGCGAATGCGGTCAAGCCTCCCGAAGGTTCTGCACCCGGTCGTCGGGCTTCCAATGACCGAGCATGTACTCCGCGCTGCTGAAGGCATCCGGCCCGGTCAGATCATCGTCACCCTCGGTCCTTCCTCTGAAATTCTCCGCAATACCTTTGCCGGTCGTTGCGCGTTCGCCTGGCAAGCGGAAGCTCTCGGGACTGGAGACGCGGCGCGTGTCGCACTTCCGCTGCTAGACGCTACGATCGAGTGGGTCGTCGTCATCTTCGGCGATCATCCCCTTGTGGATGCATCGACCCTCCAGGAGTTGATCGACGCGGCGACGAATGCCGGACCAATTCTGGCGACAGTCGCCGTGGTCCTGCCCGATCCAGGGCCGTATGGCCGCTACCGTCGCGACGAACAGGGCCGGATCGTCGGGATCGTTGAGGCGCACGAGGATACGAATACATACGCAGGCCCGACCCCAGTCAACAGCGGCATGTGCTGTGTCCGCCGCGACTGGCTGGACGAGCATATCGGCAAACTGCCGCTCGCGCCAAAGGGCGAGTACTACTTGACCGCCCTCGTGGATCTCGCCGCGAGGACCGAATGGACCACTGATCCCGTCCAGTTGGTGCTTGCCGCGCCCGAAGTCGCCTTTGGCATCAACGACCGTGTTGAGCTTGCGACCGCGGAGCGCATCATGCGCCAACGCATCAATGACATGCACATGCGCGCTGGAGTCACACTCGTCGATCCCATTCATACGTACATCGACGTTGAGGTATCGATCGGCGTGGATACCCGCATAGAACCGGGTTGTGTCATCAAGGGGCCAACAACGATTGGAACTGGCTGCCAGATCGGGCCAGGCACGACGATCGAGGACTCGCGCATGGGAGACGACGTGATCGTTCGCGCGTCGTTGATCGAATCGTCCGAGGTGGGTGATGGCGTCGACATCGGGCCGTACGCGCATCTGCGACCTGGCAGCCGCATCATGCCGCATGTTCATATCGGGAACTTCGTCGAGACAAAGAACGCGGTAATCGGCTCCGGAACGTCGATCGGACATGTCTCGTACATCGGGGACGCAGTTCTGGGGCAGCGCGTCAATGTCGGGGCTGGGACGATTACCTGTAACTTCGATGGCCAGCAGAAGCACCAGACTATAGTCGGCGATGACGTGTTTATCGGAAGCGATTCGATGCTGGTTGCCCCGGTCACGCTGGGCGCAGGCAGTCGAACCGGAGCTGGATCAGTGGTGACGAAGGACGTAGCAGAAGGCGCACTCGTCGTTGGTGTGCCAGCGCGGCCAATCGGGGCACGCCGACGGCCCTCAAATACAACCGGCAGCGGCGAGGATGAGCATGAACCGCAGCAACAGACCGGGCAAATGACAGGGAGTGACAACGCCTGATGGACGGCCGTCTACAGATTTTCGCGGGCAACGGAAACCACGCACTCGCTGAAGACATCGTCCGTGTGCTCGAAGCGCCGTTGGGGCGCGCACAGGTCGATTCCTGGCGCAATGGAGAGACGCGCATCAAGCTTGAGGAGAATGTCCGTGGCTCGGACATTTTCGTCATCCAGTCGATGGCCGACCCGGTCAACCAGCACCTCATGGAACTGCTCATCATGATCGACGCGATCCGGCGAGCATCGGCGGCCAGGGTGACTGCGGTTATCCCGTATTTCGCCTATGCCCGTCAGGAGAAGAAGACCAGTGGTCGCGAGCCTATTTCGGCCAAGCTCGTCGCGAATCTGCTGGTGACCGCCGGGGTCAACCGCATCCTGACGCTCGATCTGCACGCACCGGCGATCGAGGGATTCTTCGACATCCCGGTCGATCACCTGCGCGCGACCCCGTTGCTGGCGACGCGCTTTCGGCAGATGGCGATCGACGATCTCGTCGCGGTATCGCCGGACGCTGGCGGCGTCGGCAGGACGGCGGATTTCCGGACTCGTTCCGGCGGCGCGCTCGCGATTATTTCGAAAACGCGTCCGTCGCCCGACAAAGCGGAGGTGATCGAGATGGTCGGCGATGTCGAGGGGAAGACGGCGGTCATCGTTGACGACATGATCTCGACTGCCAGCACGCTCATCGAGGCGGCGGACAAGCTGATGGAACGCGGCGCGCGGCGAGTGTTCGCAACGGCGGTCCACGGGCTATTCGCTGGCAACGCGATCGAACTGATCGACCGATCGCCGATCGAGCAAGTGATCGTCACCGATACGTTGCCTCTGGGTCCATTGAAGTCAAGTGAGAAAATTGAAGTGCTCACGGTCGCCCCATTGCTGGCCGAGGCGATCACGAGAATCCATAAGGATCTTTCGATCAGCGCGCTGTTCTCCTGATGATGGAGCATGTAGTCGGCGCGGACGTTCTACCCTGGAGTGTTGTGGTTGAGTAGTAGTAACTGGTTCGAACTCATTGTCGCTTTCGTCGCCCTCTCGTTCGTCGCCATCAGTGCGTGGGTCGAGGCCAATCTGGCCGCCGTAACACGCGTTGACATCCGTCGGCTCTTCGACAACAAGCTCTCGCGCGAAGATGCGCTCCTCATCGAGCGTACACACCGGCTGCGTTCGGCAATCCTGCTGATTGAAGTGCTTTCGGCAGGCGTCGCAACGGCCATGCTAAGCGCATTGTTGAACGATCTGGACGATGACTATGGTGTCGTCTATAGTTTGCTGATTGCACTTGGCGTCCTGATCGTTGCTGGGCGACTCATCCCTCGCGCGTTGGCGCGTGAGCGTGAGGATGGCGCGGCCGAGGACACCAATGCATTTCGCGTGGGCCAGATTCTGGCTGGTCTCTTCGCCCCAGTCGTGAAGCCGGTCGAGTGGCTGACCGACGCGTTGTCGCGTGGGAAATCCCGACGGCGCATCGTCATCGATACGGAAGAGCAACCCACGCAGGAGTCGGGCAGCAACGGTCATGCTGGCTCAGATCGGGAGCGAGAACGCGACCGTGACCGCGACCGGCAGGAGTCGCACCTTATCGAAGACGATGAGCACGACATGATCAGTGCTATCCTCCAGCTCGAACGCAGCACTGCTCGACAGATCATGGTTCCGCGGATCGACATCGTCGCGGTGTCGAGCGACGTGCTGCTCTCTGAGGCGGTCGATGTCGCGATCCAGGCCGGGCACTCGCGAATTCCTGTCTATGGTCGCAGCATGGACGAAATCATCGGGGTCATCTACGCCAAGGATCTCCTGCGCTACGTCAACGAAGAGCATGAGGGCTTAACTGTCGAATCACTGCTCCGCCCCGCCTTCTACGTGCCGGAATCCAAGCGCGTCGATGATCTGTTGTCCGAGCTACAACAGTCACAGGTGCATCTGGCGATTGTCGTCGACGAATATGGCGGCACGGCCGGGGTCGTCACCATTGAGGACATCCTCGAAGAGATCGTCGGTGAAATCCAGGACGAGTACGACCGCGAGCCTGTGCAATTCGAACTGATCAGCGTGGACGAAGCCATGGTAGACGGTCGTATCAGTATCGATGATCTGGCGGACGAGATGGACATGGAGTGGCCGGATGCCGCGACCGGCACCGTCGGTGGATACATCCAGCGTCAACTCGGACGTATTCCCGCCGAGAATGAGATCGTCGAAGTTGACGGCCTGCGGTTGACCGTCCTCAAAGTCGAACACCGACGCATCCGACGTGTGCGCGTTGAACGGCTGCACCCCGATGAAGCTGCCAATGATGCGACCATGGCTCCGGACAGCGCCGCCACGATGACTGAGCCGCTGTAGGCCGTGACCGACGCCGCCTGGTCGATCGAATGGCATGACGCGTTGCCATCCACCATGACCCGCGCTCGTGAACTGGCCCTGGACGGCGCTCCGTCCGGCACGGTGGTGGTTGCACGATTCCAGTCGGACGGGCGTGGGACGCGGGGGCGTCCCTGGCACGCGGCTCCCGACTCGTGTCTCATGTTCACGATCATCGCGCGGCCTCGGCTGGCTCCAGAGTCACTCGAACGCCTGCCCTTGCAGGTCAGCGAATCGATAGCGGAAGTGCTGCGGTCAGAACTCGGACTGGTTTGTGTTGTCAAGCATCCGAACGATATCCTCGTTGGCGGGTGTAAGCTGTGCGGCGTGCTGTGCATATCGCATCTGGTTGGCCAGACGGTTGAATGGGTGTTGTGCGGCATCGGTTTGAATACCACGATGACTCGCGAGCAATTGCCGGTGGACACTGCCACAAGCCTGGCTATCGAATCCGTCACGGCACCATCGCATGACGAACTGCTGCCGAAGCTGCTCGACGGGTTGAGCTGGTTGCTGCCAACATGACACCCGGAACGCCAATCACACGCTCGTGATCCTGCTCGAACAGTGTAGATCGTTGTCGCTGCATCGACGTATTATTGATGCCGGCGCTTTGCTTTCTGGACTTGCCTGCTACACTGGAGTCGGAGGAGTGTCAGCATATGGATCCTGTTCTTCGGGTTCGTCCTTCCGATTCTGCTCGTGTTCATCGTGCTGTCCGTACTCTACAATCGCACGCATCGACATACTGGTCGCGGCACCGTTGGGCAGCGCGAAACGTTCAACATCGACCAGCTTCCGTGAACGCGCGTTCAGGCGGGGGTTGTCCCCAGTTTTCTATCCCCCGTTGGGAAATCGACGTTGTCAATTCCAACGAGGTCACCTGATTCTGCAATACGTAGAATCAAGATATCCGAACCGTACGGACGTTCCTTGAGGAGCCAGCGCTGAACATCCGACCCGCAACTCCAGATGACTACGACCTGTTGCTTCCCCTCTTTCTGGGTCTGCGCACGTTCAGCCGCGAGGGCCATCAATCTCCAGGAGACGACTTCGATAGTGTCCTGAGTGCCAGCCGGGAATATCTACGCGAGATCCTGTCCCGCGACAGCGATGCGCGGACAGTCGTGGGGGCAGACGATGCGGAAGCGCTTGTCGGCTACCTCGTTGCCGTAATCCGCCCGCCAAACCCGCTGACGAGTTCCGGGGCGGTTCGCACCGGCTCGATCGACGAACTGTTCCTCGTCGAATCCGCGCGCGGATCGGGCGCGGCTGGGATGCTGATGCGGGCCGTTGAGGCATGGTTTCGGGCAGAACGAGTCGAGCGCGCCGAAGTCGGTGCCTACGCCTGGAACTCTGAAGCCCTGGACTTCTACGAACGGCACGGCTTCTCGCCCTGGACGGTCACGCTGACGAAATCCCTGTAACTCAACGCAACCCGAGCGCAGCGTTCGCTGGATCTCGCCGCAGCATGAACGTCAGCCTCTTGACCACCAACTACGCCGCCGCTACCGTCCGGATAGAGTCAGACGACGGATGAGAGAAGAGGCGGCGTGGCGATCGACTCGAGCACACTCGAAGCGGAACCGGAATCACGAGCACCGGGAGGATTACGTGAAGTCGCTCTGTTGATGTTCCGACTGGGCTGGACATCGTTCGGCGGGCCAGCGGCACACATTGCCATGTTGCGCGACGAGGTCGTGACGCGCCGCAAGTGGTTCTCCGAGCAGGAGTATCTCGACCTGATCGGCGCGGCCAATCTCATTCCCGGCCCCACGTCGACTGAAGTTGTCATTCACTCCAGCCATCGACGCGCTGGTTTGCCGGGCATCTTTGTTGGCGGCACGCTGTTCATCCTGCCGGCAGTCTTCCTGGTGCTCGTCTTCGCCTGGCTGTATGTGGAATACGGCTCAACGCCCACTGGCGAGAACCTGTTGTACGGCATCAAGCCGGTCATCATTGCCGTGGTCGCACAGGCGCTGTGGGGACTCGGACGCACGGCGATCAAGGGCCTGTTCCTGGCGTCGATCTCCGTTGCGGTACTGGCGCTCTACCTGCTTGGCGTCAACGAGATCGCATTGATGTTCGGCGGGGCGCTGCTCGTGACGCTCGTGCGAAACGGCACGCGGATCTGGGACGCGCGCTCGGCGCTCGCGATCCTCCCGTTCCCGCCTGGGTTCCTCCGCCTGCCTGGTTGGCCGGAGATTGCGGCGGGCGCTACCGAGGGGTACAGCCACTGGCAGATGTTCTGGTCGTTCCTGAAGATCGGGACGGTGTTGTACGGGTCCGGCTACGTCCTCCTCGCCTTCCTGCGCAATGAGTTCGTTGGTGGGCTGGGCTGGATTACAGAGGAACAGCTCATCGACGCGGTCGCGGTCGGCCAGTTCACGCCAGGACCAGTATTCACGACCGCTACGTTCGTCGGCTACCTGGCAGGCGGGTTCACCGGCGCAGCCGTCGCCACTATCGGAATTTTCCTGCCCGCGTTCGTCTTCGTGGCTATTTCAATTCCGATTCTGCCACGCATCCGCAAGTCGCCGTGGACTGCCGCCGCGCTGGACGGCGTGAACGTCGCCGCCATCGGGCTGATGGCGGGTGTGACTGTCGAGCTGGCTGAAGCGGCCTTCGTCGATGTCGCGACCGTGCTGCTCGCGCTTGCCGCCGCACTTCTCTTAATCCGCTACAAAGTCAACTCCGCCTGGCTCGTGCTGGCAGGCGGGATCATAGGGATCGTGTACCAGGGGTTGATGGGATGATCGTTCCGGTGACATGTGGTGACTCTAACTTGCCAGCATCGCTATACTAGTTAGTGTCGATGTCGGCAGAAACGCGAGCGCGATCAAGCACGATGCAGGGAGCCACGCATGTCCGCAATATCTTCATCTCATCCACCTGACGTAGCGTTGCAGTCCGCTCTCGGCGAACTGAACGTTGAGTTCGGTGCGGGTCACCTCTGTCTGGATTTCGCGAACACCGCCGATTGGCATGCGAGTGCTCAGCCCATCGAATTGATACCTTCCTATATGCATCTACTGGCATGGGCGCAATTGCGCGAGGCGCTTGCTACTGAGACGATACAGTCGTTAGCAGACCTCGCCACACACCACCCTGCGGATGCACTCGACGCCCTCGCACGAGCGATCGCTCTGCGCGAGGCGATCTATGGCGTCTTCTCGGCGCGGCATCGGGAGCGATCAGCGAATCCCGCCAACCTTGCGCTCATTAACGAAGAGCTGCAACACGCATTTGACCATCTGCACCTGAATGGCGGATTGCTGGCCTGGGAGTGGCAAGAGACGCAGGAGTCGCTCGACGCGCCACTCTGGCCTATTGTCCAATCGATGGCTGATCTGCTGACCTCATCGGACGTTGGGCGGGTACGCGAGTGCGCGGGCGACCCATGTGGCTGGCTCTTCCTCGATACCAGCCGCAACCGCAGCCGCCGCTGGTGCAGCATGGAGTCATGCGGCAACCGCGCCAAGGCCCGTCGACACTACGAGCGTACCCGCTCAATGCCTCCGCGTGGCTGATTCGCCATTGCCATTGATGGTCCTTTGAGGAGTCGCTGCCGTGGCGACCAACTACTCGATTGTTGATGATTCTTCCGACAACTCACCTGTTCGACCAGTGCGGCGAATCGTCGTGTTGATGGTTGCGACGAGCGCATCCAGATCGAACGGCTTGGAGATGATGCTGTCGGCCAGGAGATCGCCGATCGACTCGCGCAGGACGAAACCTGCCGACATGGCGATGATCGGGACGTGCGCGGTCGCAGGATCGGTCTTGAGATGACGGATCGCGTCGACGCCGCTCATGACCGGCATCATCAAGTCCATCAACACCAGGGACGGTTGCTGCGCATTGACGAGATCCACTGCTTCGCGGCCGTTTGCCGCCGTGATCGGCTGATAGCCTTCATCATCGAGGAGCGCCTCAAGAACTGAACGAATCGTCGGATCGTCGTCTACGATAAGAATCAGCACAACACCCTCTGCCGTTCACCACCTCGACACCGCCCAGCGAATCCACGTATTCGTCCACGCGCTGCACTCACGCGTTACAGGCGATGTACCGGCCCATGACAGACAACCATTGACCCTCGAACGGAAGGTCGCCATCGAACGATGCCAGATCGGTCTGCAAGAATCAGGCCAGACGTACTCGTGTGGACAGGCGTATCGACGCAAACAGATGTGGCCAGCCGGAGAACCTGCACGGAGGGCGTGGCGCTGTGTAGGATGCATTCATTGATATCGAACGTTTGTAAAGGGAATCCATTGAGTCATATCACCGCCGCCGCGTTCAGCCGTCTATACCCATATCCATTCGCAATCATCGCATCGGCTGATTGGCTGAACGCCACGCTTGCTGGCAGCGCGATTCTCCTGGCAGTACTCGCAGTCGCGTTGATGTTTCGCCGCGTTGATGTCTCGAAGCGACAGAGCGTCGCGAGTGATGCTGAAAGCACGTCAGCCCGAGCGGCGCACCGGGATTACCCGGCGGTCTACTATGACCCCGTTCTGGTCGTCTCCGCGCTAGGAGTTATCGGACTGGCGGTCGCCGTCTGGCTGTTGCGCTGACGAGAGGCAATTGGAAAGGGGAAGGAGGAATGCGCGTGGAGCGGGATGGTGACTTTTCACCTGCTTTTCCCTGTCATCTTTCCACTTTCCTCTCCTATGCGTCGCCCGTGGCACGCTCCGTGCATTTATGACAGTAAGTCACGTTCGGTCCCCACCCGAATATGGCTCCGAAGCTGGAGACAAGCTCCGCTTCGCCCGACCACACACCATATCCAATATCCTTCCTTCACCCCAATTCCCCTCCCGAGGCGACCCTTACCCCAGGGCCGCCTCAACCTTTGTCTACCCATTCATGTAGATTCGAGCCAACTGGTTGGTGCCCCCGAGCGGGCGATACGGTGCATCGCCCGCTCGGGAGGCCGAACGCTCGGGCGATGCGGAATCCCTGCGTGCCGCGTTGGGCAAGGTGCCAACGCGACGAACCAGCGTCGTCGCGCATCCTGACGCCCGACCACCCAACCGCGCGATGCGCCGCATCGCCCCTACGACCATCGTCACCGCTTGCGCCGACCCAAACGGTTTGCGCCCACCGATTGTAGAGCGCCATCACCCGTCACCAATCACTCCTCCACCCCTACCCGCTGCTCCGGTTCCTCAACCGTGTAGTCGCGTATCTGCGGGGCGACGAGGGCCGTGGCGGCGGCGAGAATGATGCAGCCAATACCGCCAGCGACAACGGCGGTCTGCGTGCCAAACAGACGCGCGGCGACGCCGGCCTCGAAGTTGCCGAGTTCCGGGCCGCCGCCAGAGAAGACGCTGTGAACGGCGGCCATACGTCCGCGCATCGCGTCCGGCGTGGCGAGTTGGCGGATGGTGTGGCGGAACGTCATTGAGACGGTATCCGCCGCGCCGGAGGCCGCCAACGCCAGCAGCGCGACAACAAACGAATCGGATGCGCCGAAGATCGCGATCGCGAAGCCGTAGCAGGCGACGGCGGCGACCACCAGACGTCCCGGTCGATGCGAGACGGGCAGAACGGACAGGATGATGCCGCCAGTCACCGCACCCGCTGCTGGAGCGGAATAGAGCAGTCCTAACCCACCTTCACCCACCTTCAAAATCTCCTGCGCGAAGATCGGCATCAGGACCAGCGACGCGCCAAACAGCGTTGCCAGAAAATCGAGCGTCATCAGCGACAGAATGACCGGATTCTTCCGCACGAAGCGGATGCCCTCCAGCACAGCCTGCACGCCCCCCTGCGTGACCACCGGCACCTCTGGTCGCGAGTGCATCATCAGCAACGCCCCGATAACGGCGGCGAACGAGGCGGCATCCAGCCAGTATGTCGCAGATAGCCCGACCGTCGCAATCGCGATCCCGCCAACGGCCGGCCCCACGACCGCCGCGATGTTATGGGCCAGAATGTTCAGCGTCGTAGCGTGCGCCAGCCGCTCGCGCGGGACGAGATTGGGGATGAGCGCCTGCCGCGCCGGGTCATCGAAGCAGCTTGCAGTGGCCGTCAGGATCGTCAATATATAAATGAGCGCGACCGACGCCTGACCCGTCATCGTCGCGACGGCCAGCACGACCGAGAAGAGCGCCAGCACCGTCTGCGTGATCAAGAGCAGGGAGCGTCTGTCCCGCGCATCGGCCAGCGCCCCGCCGACCATCGCGATTGTCACCGTCGGGATCGCCCGCATGAGTCCGAGGATGCCGAGCTGGAGCGGGTCGCCAGTCAACAGATACAGCTGCCAGCCGAGCGCGACCGTCTGCATCTGCGTTCCAAGGGTGGAGACGAACTCCCCCATCCAGAGCAGCCGAAAATCGCGATGGCGCAGAGCAGCGGTCGCTCGCTCGCGCCGCAGGGGCGTGGGAGTCGGAGGGGTGGATGAATCGTCGTCGCGCTCCACCACGGGGAGCCACAATCCCTTCTCCACTCAATGAGTGGCAAGTGAATCGTGTGGCACCCTCGCTCGACAAACCGGACGAACAGCTGGGACCACGCCTGCTAAGGCTGGAAGTATACGAGAGAGATAAACACGAGGGGTTGTCGCTCCGAGTGGGGGTGGTTGGGTGCGGAGCGACAACCTCTCCACTCAATGAGACAACCCCTCGTGCCTACCCCCTACGTAGCGGGCAGAATGTTCTGGTTGCGATGGAACAGGTTGTCCGGGTCGTAGGCGCGCTTGATGCGGGTCAGGCGCTCGTAGTTGTCACCGTACGTGGCGCGGACGCGCTCCTGGCCCTCGCCCTCCATCATGAAGTTGACGTAGCCGCCCGCCGCAGAGTGCGGTGCCAGAGCTGCCGCGTAGGCATGCATCCACTCCATGTCCTCGCCGTGATGGCTCGGGTCCATGTCAATCGCAACGATGTTATGGACGAACTCTGAGCTGCGCTGGGCGTAGGCGGTGTCCGCCGAGCCAATACGCTGAATCGCGCCGGTCTGCGGATACAGGTGCATGGTCGAATGCAACGACGGCACCTGCGGCCCGTAGTGGGCATGAACGGCAATCGCTTCGTCGGTCAACTGCGGGACGTGGTCGGCCTTCCAGTAGTGGTGCAGACCCGCTGTGTAGAGGCCGTCGAACATGGAGTTGAGAGCAGGGACGGGAATCGGCCCGGCCAGATCGACGAGCGGCTGAACCGTCTCGCGGAAGGGGCGAATCATCTGTTCACCACGATCGAGCGCGCCCGACCAGCAGGTGACGATCGCGACCATCGGAACAAAGTGCAGATGCTCGGGGATGAACGGTGCTGGTGGTCCCTGGTGGAACGAGAAGAACGCTGACATTTCGTCCGGTGCCTGCCGCATGTAGGCCAGGTAGAACTTCAAGAGCGTCTCGGTGTGCTCGACCGGGTAGAAGATCGGGCCACCGTAGACGATGCCTGCCGGATGCAACTGAAACTCGAACGACGTAACAACCCCAAAGTTCCCGCCGCCGCCGCGCAGCGCCCAGTACAGGTCCGGGTGTTCGTCGGCGCTGGCCGTTACCAGTGTGCCGTCCGCCAGCACGACATCAGCGGAGATGACGTTGTCGGACGCCAGCCCATAGTGCCGCGACAGATGCCCGAAGCCGCCGCCCAGGGTCAGCCCGGCCACACCAGTCGTGCCGATGATGCCGCACGGAGTGGCCAGGCCGAAGGCGTGCGTCGCGTGATCGACATCAGTCCAGAGCGCGCCGCCATCGACGCGGGCCGTGCGACGCTGCGGATCGACCCGCACTCCACGCATCCCGGACAGGTCGATAACCAGTCCGCCTTCGACAATTGAGGTACCAGCGACGTTATGTCCGCCTCCGCGCACCGCGATCTCCAGGTCGTTCTCGCGCCCGAAATTGACGGCGGCGATCACATCGGCCGCATCCAGACACCGCGCGATCAGTGCCGGACGCTTGTCGATCATAGCGTTGTGGATCGTACGTGCCTCGTCATAGGTTGCGTCGTGCGGCTCGATCAGGTCGCCGCGCATGAGTCCGCGCAACTCGTCGATCTTAGAGGTTTCGATCGTGAAAACGGTAGCCATATGTCCTCGCCTCCATGTGTCAAATGTCGAAAAACCGAGCGGGCAGATCGGGCGGAAAAGTTCTATTCCTTTCTAACGAACGGGTTGAAGGGTGCCGAAACGTCTCCGCGCCTCCCTATCGGTGCGCGGAACGGTCGTACCTGACGGTACGGACACCACGGTCCTGACCGGCAACGATGCAGCAGGTGAATCAGGAACCGAGGCGGCCGTCTCGTCATCCCCAGCACGTCGATCGAATGGCCGAGCGCTCTGGATGTCGTCAGGGTAGCGATCTACTATCAACGCAGTATCAAAAGGGTCAATGCTGTTTCGTCGCGGCGCTAATTGACGATTAAGCGCGATAGCCGTATCATCACGATCTCGAGTACACCGCCAACGCAGTCAACGCATGCGTGTCGCGCGTCGCCTGTTCATCGCATTGAATCGAGAGCGTTGGATGTCGTCACTCGTGCTTGGACTGCTTGGACCTGTTCAGATCACCCGTGTGACTGGAGAGCCGGTCAACTTTCCATATAGCAAGGTCGTGGCGCTGCTTGCGTATCTCGCGGTCGAACGAGAACGCGCGCATCAACGTGAAACGCTGGCCGCGCTACTCTGGCCCGAGCAGGATGAGCGGGCGGCGCGTCACAGTTTGAGCCAGGCACTCTGGAGCCTTCGTCGCGTCGTTTCTCACAGCGGCAGTGAGGATCAATCCCCTCTCCTGCTGCTGAGCCGCGACACTGTCCAACTTGGCCCGACCAGCGGGATTCAACTGGATGTCACGGAATTCCAGACGCACATTCAGTCAATGGCCGAGCATGTAAGCCTGCATACTTCGGACCTCCTTTGTCGCGGATGCGTTCATCACCTGGAGCAGGCGGCTACGTTGTATCGGGGACCGTTCTTGCAGACACGAGTACAGCCTGACTGCGTTGAATATGATGAATGGGCGCTGCTCATCCGCGAACAACTGCACCAGTCGGCCTGCCACGCACTCGAACAACTCGTCCAGCACCATACTCGGCGTGGCGACGCGCAGGCGGCCATCGCACATGCTCGCAAACTGCTTGAGTTTGACCCGTGGCGTGAGGATGCGCATCGTCAACTCATGGTGCTGCTGGCATCCGTCGGTCAACGTAGTGCCGCCATCGAGCAGTACGAACAGTGCCAGCGCGTGCTGCAGGTTGATCTTGGAGTCGAGCCGGAACCGGCGACGACGGCGGAGTATCTACGGATTCGCGCGGGCACGCTCGAACCGCCGCGCCAGACCCCGCCAACGACCTCGTCGCTCCCCGCCCAGACGACTCCATTTGTTGGCCGGGAGCGAGAGGCACTCCACATCGCCGCGCTGATCGACGACCAGCAGGCGCGGATCGTAACACTCATGGGGCCGGGTGGGATCGGCAAGACGCGCCTGGCAATTCGGGTGGCCGAGGCACACAGACGTTCATTTCGCGACGGTGTCTATTTCGTATCGTTGGCCGACGTGAAGGACGTCACGATGCTGTCGAGCGTTATCGCAGGTGCGATTGGCGCGTCCTTCCAGCGCGACGGCGACACCGTTGATCAACTCATCAGATATGCGCGCGAACGCGAGTTTCTGCTCATACTCGACAACTTCGAACACATCACCGACGACCCAGCCGGACCGCGCATGGTCGCGCGACTCGTCGAGCAGGCACCTGGCTTGACGGTAATCATCACGTCACGTCAGCGGCTGCAGCTCCATGCTGAGTGGGTCGTCGACATCGATGGCCTGGACCTACCCAGCCAGGTTCAGGCAGATACTGCGACAGTGCTTGAGTCCAGCGCAGTCCAGTTGTTTCTAACCGCAGCCCGACGCGCTGGTACAGCGTCAATAGCTGATGCTGACCTCCCAGCGGTCGCTCGCGTCTGCCAACTGGTCGGCGGGATGCCGCTCGGCATTGAACTGGCGGCAGCCTGGACACCGGTGCTCTCTGTCGCCGATATCGCGGCGGAGATCGAGTCCAGCCTTGACTTTCTCGCAGCCGATCTTCACGACATTCCAGACCGCCACCGGAGCGTACGCGCCGTGTTCGACCGATCGTGGGAGATGCTTGGAAAAGCCGAACAGCGCGTATTCAGTCGGCTGTCCATCTTCAACGGTGGCTTCCGACGTGAAGCAGCCGAACTGGTGGCGGCCGCCAGCCTGCCAATCCTGGCCGAACTCACCGGCAGATCACTACTGCGTCGCACACCCGATGGCCGCTACGACCTGCACGAACTCGTCCGGCAGTACGCTGCGGCGCGCCTGCACGACGATCTGAGTGAGGCATACGCCACCCGTGAAATGCACGGCGAGTATTTCATGCGGATGCTCTCCGAACAGGAAACACGTATGAAGGGACCGCGGCAGGCGCGCGCATTCGCTGAAATCCAGCACGAGTTAGACAATGTACGGGCCGCCTGGAGATGGGCGGTTGAGACAAACACTATCGGCGCGATTGCTGCCGCCACCCACCCGTTCTGGCTGTTCGTCGAAGTGACTGGCTGCTACGCAGAAGGGCGGGCCATGTTCATGGCCGCCATCGACGGGCTGGACACGCATGGGGCAACCACGGACGAACACATCATGGTTCGCGCGCGGCTGACGGTTGCGTCGTCATCGCATCTCATTCGTACCGGCACAGATTCAGATGCCATCGCGCTCATCCGTCAAGCCATCGACGACCTGACACGTGTAGCAGCGCATCGTGATCTCGGCCTGGCGCTCAACCTGCGCGCTCCTTTTCACCACGCACAACAGAACTACTTGCAGGAACAAGATGACTTGCGGGCCAGTATCGAACAGTTCAAGCGGGTTGGTGACCGGTGGGGACTCGCCTACTCCCTGAACGATCTGGGGATGGTCCTCAACGTTTGCGGGGCTACGGACGCCGCCAACGAGTTGCACGAGCAGAGTCTCACCATCTTCCGCGAGATCGGGGATCAGCGTGGGATCGCCTTCGCATTGTCGAATCTCGGCACTATCGCGAGCGAAGCCGGATCGCTAGATAACGCGCGCCGCCATCACGCCGAAGCACTCAGCATCCGACAATCGATTCGTCATCACTGGGGAATCGCGCACGACACGATCGCGCTCGGCGACATTGACCGGCAACGTGGCGACTGGGAACAGTCCCGCCGTCTACTGCTCGACGCGCTGCGCATCGGAAGCGACATCCAGGCTGTGCCAAGTGTCCTGAGCGCGCTGACTGAAATCGCAATCCTGCTGATCGAAACCGGCGAATGGGATGCACGCACCACCGCACATGCGCTCTCTGCGGTGCTGGCGCATCCCGCTTGTAATGTGGAACTGCGGGAGCGCATCAACATCGTCCTGCCGACACTCGGGTCCTGTTCTGTTCCGTTCACCGATACCCGTGCGGTCGCGATCACTACCATAGATGAACTGGTCCGCGGATTGCTCGTTGGTGAACGAGCACTGGCACTGGCCTGAGGTGGGAAGCAACGACGAGGGGACAATCTGTGCAGGCAATGACGCCAACGACCAGCGGCCACATCGTCCTCGAAGGCTTCGAGGTCGGTTACGAAGTATCTGGTAACGATTCATCACCCGCCGTCCTGTTGCTCCCGACCTGGCAGATCGTCCACAGCCGCATCTACAAGATGCAGGTGCCATACCTGGCGCGCCATTTCCGGGTCGTGAGCTTCGACCCGCCCGGCAACGGGGCCAGCGAACGGTCGCTCGACCCACGCGCGTACGAATACGATCGACTCGTCGATCAAGCGGTCGGCCTGCTCGACCATCTCGGGATTGCAGCGGCGCGAGTGATCGGATTCTCGCGTGGCGCTGACTACGGCATCGCTCTGGCGGCTCGCTACCCCGAGCGCGTCGAGCAACTACTGCTGATCGCTCCCGGCGTCTCGGACGACTGGCAGCCGCAGCCCAATCCTGGCTTCTGGGAGCCGCGCGACACCTACGTGGGCTGGGAGAAGCGCAACATCCACTACTGGCATGGGCATTGGGACGACTGGCTGGAGTTCTTCTTCGGCGAAATCTTCAACATGCCGCACTCCACCAAGGCAGTCGAAGACAGCATCGCCTGGGCCAATGAGACAACTCCGGATATGCTCGCGCTCTCAATCCCCAACCGCGACCTATTTCCGAAGCTTCCAGCAGTCGAGGCGATCGAGAGCATACGCTGTCCGGTTCACATCATTCACGGCGACCGGGATCAATGCGATCCGATCGCTGCCAGCCACGCGCTAATTCAGACGCGTCCGGATTGGGGGCTCATCACCATCGAGGGTGGGGGGCATGGCATCCTCGTCCGTGAGCCGGTGCGAGTGAATCTGGAGATTGGCCGATTCTTCAACGTTGACCAACCACTGCGACGCACGTGGAGGAGGGCGACAATACGCGACACGCCGCGTGCGCTATTTGTCTCCAGTCCCATCGGACTTGGCCACGTCCAACGTGATCTCGCGATCGCCCGCGAGCTGCGCCGCCTCGTTCCGGGCCTGCACATCGACTGGCTGGCGCAATCGCCGGTGACGACCGTACTGAAACAAGCTGGCGAATCGATTCACCCGCTCAGCTCAGCGCTCGCCAGTGAATCGGCGCACTGGGAGGCGGAGGCGGCGCGATCCGGCCAGCACCGCATGAACTGTTTCTACGCCTTCCGGAACATGGACGATATCCTGCTGACGAATTTCATGGTCTTCCTGGAAGCCACCCGAGACGGAGCCTACGACCTGTGGATCGGTGACGAGGCCTGGGAGGTTGACTACTTCCTGCACGAGAATCCGGAACTGAAGACTGCTCCGTACGCGTTTATGACCGACTTCCTGGGCTGGCTCCCAATGGACAGGTCGCCCGGGTCACGTGAGGCGTACCTGACCAGCGACTACAACGCCGAGATGATCGAGCAGGTGACACGCGCGCGCCGCGTGCGCGACCGCGCGCTCTACATTGGCGACTACGGTGACCTTGTACCGGAGCACTTCGGCCCCGGTCTGCCGTTCATCCCCGATTGGACGCGCGAGCACTTTGATGCTGTCGGTTATGTCACCTCGTTCGATCCCGCCGCCTTTCGCGACACCCACGCCCTGCGCCAGCGCCTCGGCTACGATCCCGATTCACCACTCATCATCGCAGCGGTTGGCGGAACGACTATCGGTCGGCATCTGCTGTCGAAGGTCGTCGACGCCTGGCCGCTCATTCAACGTGAGCGTCCGGACGCGCGCTGCGTTGTCGTTGCCGGACCGCGCATCACAACGGACAGCCTGTCTCACCTCCCTGGCATCGACGTGCAGCCCTATGTGCACAACCTGCACGAGCATCTAGCGGCAGCCGACCTCGGCATCGTCCAGGGCGGACTGAGCACGACCATGGAGTTGGTCGTCAACCGCCGACCGTTCCTCTACTTCCCGCTTTGCGATCACTGTGAACAAGTGCTGCACGTTGCACATCGTCTCGATCGCTACAACGCTGGTCGCCGTATGGACTACGACACTACGACACCCGAATCGCTCGCCACCGCCGCCCTCGCGACGCTCGGATCCGATACATCAGGCTATCGCGCATTCGAGCTGGGAGGCGCGACGCGAGCGGCCCAGCGGATCGCGGAGCTGTTGTAGCGTGGGTGAGGGGTGCGAGTCGAGGTGGCTACGTCCCACTCATGGGAGAAAGGGCTGAGTGGTGACGGTCGGCCCTGGAACGAAGCTACCTCGATTTGCACACGTACTCCCCCCATCACCCTTCATCCGCCCCACGTGTGATAGCATCTCCGATCCTGCTACCGCGACCTGTCACATGAGGAGCTGGAGGTCGTGTGCGCTTGTATTACGAGGTGGCGAAACGCTCGTTCGCCCGCCAGGGTGCCTATCGCGCCGCGAACCTGGCCGGGTTAGCGACGAACGTCTTCTTCGGGATCATGCGCAACTATCTGTTCATTGCGCTATACGCGGGTGCCGGTGCGACTGTGCAGGCTGGCTGGACCGTCGCTGACGCAGTCACGTTCGTCTGGGTGGCGCAGGCAATCATCATGCCGATCTTCATCTGGGGCTGGTGGGACATCGCGCTGACCATCCGCAGCGGAGATGTTGTCTCAGACCTCTCCAAGCCGTTCGATTACTACAGTTTCTGGCTCGCGCAGGATGTCGGACGAGCCGTCTTTCACCTGTTCTTTCGTGCCGTCCCGACGCTGTTCATCGGCGTGCTGCTGTTCGACGCCCGCTTGCCCGACGATCCGCTGCGCTGGCTGGCGTTTCTCCTGAGTGGCGCGCTGGCGATCTGGATCAGCTTCGGCCTACGCTTCCTGTCGAACATCTCGTCCTTCTGGCTGCTCGACTATCGTGGGGTGGGGCTGCTGCTCATGTTCATGAATGGGTTCTTCGGCGGCCTGCTGGTTCCGCTCAACTATTGGCCGAACTGGGCGCGTCCCATCGCGGAAGCTCTGCCGTTCGCTGGCATGATTCAGGTTCCTGTCGATGTCTATCTCGGCAAGGCGACCGGTATGGGGCTCACCGACGCATTGCTCTTCCAACTCATGTGGGGAGCCGGACTGATGCTGGCAAACCGGCAGGTGCTGAACCTGGCCGTCCGCAAAGTGATCGTCCAGGGAGGGTAACCGTGTCATCAATCGCGAACACTGTCAGCGATATTGGCGAAGACATCGCACTCTACCGGCGTTTCATCGGTTTACGGTTGCGAGCGCAGATGCAGTACCGCGCGTCGTTCCTGATGATGACCGTTGTCACGTTCCTCGGCCTCAGTACGGAGTTCGCCGCGATCCTCATTCTCTTCAATCAATTCGGCAGCCTGGCTGGCTGGGACGTCGGTGAGATCGCGTTCCTCTATGGGCTGGCAAACATCTCGTTCGGACTGGCGGAGATGGTCGGCGCCGGCTTCGATGTCTTTCCTGCCTCGATCCGGCGCGGTGACTTCGATCAGGTGCTGCTGCGGCCCGCTGGGATTTTCACACAGGTCATGGCCGCTGACTTCCAACTACGCCGGGTCGGGCGCATTGGCCAGGGAGTAGTCGCGTTCGGGCTGGCGCTGGCCTGGACGCCGATTGACTGGGATATCTCGAAGCTCCTGTATCTGCCGGTCGTGTTCCTCAGCGGCGCAGCCATGTTCATGGCGATGTTCGTGCTGGGCGCGACGCTCTGCTTCTGGACCGTCCAGTCGATCGAATTGATCAACATCCTCACCAACGGCGGCACCGAGCTGACCAGTTACCCATTGCCGATCTACCACGTCGCAATGCAGAGCTTCTTCACCTTCTTCGTCCCGCTCGCCTTCGTCTCCTACTTCCCTGCCCTCTACCTGCTTGACCGGCCCGAACGCGCCGATTGGCCCGCCTGGATTCCGTTCATCACCCCGCTCGTCGCTCTCGGCTTCATCACCGTCGCCCGCCTCGCCTGGCGCATCGGCGTTAGCCACTATCGCAGCACCGGAAGCTGATGTTTGCGGTATCGTTCCCGACGTGTTCACATCGCCACAAATGATCCGGGAGGTTCCGATGGCGACTTCGCGAACTGAGCATCAGTTGATGACCGTCGAGGACGTGCTCGCCATGCCAGACAATGGCGACCGGCTTGAACTGATTGATGGAGAGCTGCTTCGCATAGCACCGACCGGGTTTGGGCATGGCAGATTCGTCTTGCGGCTCGGAGGCATTCTGGAGCGATACGTTGATGAGCAGGGTCTTGGGTATGTCTCAGCAGGCGACTCGGGATTCGTCGTTCGGCGAAGCCCTGATACGCTACTGGCGCCAGACGTTGCCTTCGTTCGTGTCGGGAGGTTGCCGGAAGACGACAGCGGTTTCCAGGAAATGTCCCCTGATCTCGTGGTTGAGGTCATTTCACCATCAGACCGATTCAGCGATGTCGCCGTGAAGGTCGAGAAGTATCTCGCTGCCGGTGTCCATCTGATCTGGATCGTTGAACCCAAGCATCAGCGTGTACTCGTCTATGAGCCGGACGCGCCTGTGCGCTTCCTCCTTGAGGATGATGTGCTTGACGGTGGCGACATCGTACCGGGCTTTCGCATACCTGTCTCAGAAATTTTCCGTCGATAATTGGACGCCATCATCGTCTCCGAACTCCGCAAGGACTTCGCCGTCGCCCGACACCACTCCGGACGCGGCGCACTGCTGCGGAACCTCGTCGCGCGCGGTGGCGATACCGTCCGCGCGGTCGATGACCTGTCGTTCACAGTTGCCGCCGGAGAGATGGTCGGCTACGTCGGGCCGAACGGGGCCGGCAAGAGCACGACGATCAAGATGCTGACCGGCATCCTCGTGCCAAGCGGCGGAGAGGTTTCGGTGGCCGGTCTGGTGCCGTGGAAGCAGCGGCGACAGCTTGCTGGACAGATCGGCGTCGTCTTCGGGCAGCGCACGCAGCTCTGGTGGGATCTGCCTCTCATTGAATCGCTGGAACTGCTGCGGCACGTATACCGTGTTCCCCAGGATCGCTTTCAGCGCAACCTGGACGGTTTCCGCGAGATTCTGGAGTTGGACAGCTTCCTCACGACGCCGGTGCGCCAACTCTCGCTCGGCCAGCGCATGCGCGGCGATCTTGCGGCGGCACTGCTGCACGATCCGCCGATTCTGTACCTCGATGAGCCAACCATTGGCCTCGATGTTGTTGCCAAGGCGCGCGTCCGCGAGTTCCTGCTGCGCGTGAATCGCGACCACGGCGTCACCGTGCTGCTGACCACGCACGACATGTCAGACATCGAGCAACTCTGCCGCCGAATGATGATCATCGACCACGGACGGCTGCTCTACGACGGCGGCCTCGACGCCGTCCGCGACCGCTTCGGCACCGAACGCACGCTTGTCGTCGATCTCTCCCCGGAGGATGCCGCGACCGGCCCGCTGGATATCTCAGGCGCGACCGAAACCCGTTCCGATGGCCCACGCCGCTGGCTCCGATTTCGCCGCGACGAAACGACAGCGGCCAGCCTGATTGCCGCCGTCACCGCCCGCTACTGCATCCATGACCTGACCCTCGAAGAACCCGCCATCGAGGACATCGTCCGCCGCATCTACGAGGACGGCATGTAGTCGAGCGCTTCAGTCAACGACCGCAATTGCCCACCCACAGCCCAGCACAACCGCGCTGACGGTCAGCAGCTGAAACAGGTACGGCGTGACCTGACGTGGTGATCGAAGCCAGATGGCGAGCGCGAGCAATAACACCACAGTGATAACAGCAGCAGCGATGAGTCCGCTGACGGGGCGGACTCCAAACAGGGCGGAGCCGATGCCGACGGCGGCGGTCGTCGCGAAGGCGGCGGTCCACATGAGGACGCCGGTCCAGCGTTCTCCGAGGAAGACGCCCAGGCCGCGCTCACCCTGCTCGCGATCGCCAGCGATGTCAGGTAGCACCTGGGAGAGGTGGATCGCGACGATCAGCAGGCCACCGATCGGGTAGAGCCAGAGCAGCAGCGGTTGGAACCCGTCCATCACCAGCCAGGCCCAGATCGGTACCAGCGGCAGCGCAACGAGATACGGTAGCCACGACACCGGCGTACGCTTCACGCCCATGTCGTAGACCAACCCGCAACCATTGGCAACCACCAATACCAGCAGTTCGACGGTCCCAAGGAGCGCGCCACAGATCAGCATGAGCCCGATGCCAATAACCGTCACAGCCAGCGCCTCGGACGGCGAGATCAGGCCGGCTGGAATCGGTTTGTGCGGCTTGTGCAGCGCGTCCGACTCCTGATCGCACCACTCGTTGAGCGCACCGACAGCAAGCTGTCCGCCAAACATACCGAGCAGCAGCAAGGCGAACCGACGTGGTTCCGGATTGCCTCCGCTGGCAAGCAGACCAAACGCCCCGGTCGCGCCAACGACAACGAGCACGGCCCAGAGATGCGGCAGTACGAGGTAGGCATGCGCCTTGCGCGCGACTATGTGCATGTGGCTATTGTAACTGTCCGCCAGTGTCGCTAGTCTTGACACACATAGACTCATATTCTATGCTTCTGTTACACTCCGATGTGATCCTATCGCATTCCGCACGGGCCATCGGAAACCGTAGTCAGGATCGGGAATCGTTCAGCAACTCCAGGAGGACCGGACCAGATGAGCATTCAGCGATGGGACCCACTCCGCGAAATGATGACCTTGCGCGATGCCATGAACACTCTGATGGACGATGCTCTCGTCCGACCGCGCGCCGGGATGAACGCGCTGACCGGCAGCATGACGCTCGACCTGCGTGAGAACGACGATACCTATTTCGTCGAGACGGTCGTGCCGGGTGCGACGCCGGAGAACGTCGACATTTCGATTCTCGGTGATACCCTGCGCATCACCGCCGAGGTCCGCGATGCTGGCGAGCGCGAGGGCGAGCGCTGGCTTATCCGTGAACGCCGCTTTGGTCGCTTCGAGCGTACCCTGACGCTTCCAAGCCAGGTCAACGCCGAGGGTGCCAGCGCCGACTTCAGCGATGGCGTCCTGCGGATCACCCTGCCAAAGGCGGAGGCTGCCCAGCCGCGTCAAATTCAGGTGCGAGCGGGCGCATCGACTGACGTCGCGGCGGCCCAGGGCGGTACATCCAGCGACGAGGGCGGCGAATCAATCCAGCCTTCGGCGTCGCAGCAAGCGACCGAGATCGACGTTGAGTCGGTCACTCAGCAATAGCGATCGGTCATAACTGGATCAAGGGATGATTGGCAGGGTGACCCGCCGATCATCCCTTCCGTCTTTTCTCCTCCTCAAGTTTCTCTCGCAGGTCGTACGCGATCCTCAGGATAGTCGCGACCGAACCTTGCCTGCGTCGTGAAGCGTGGAGGCGATCGGCGGAGTCGCGAACACGGCTACGAACAACCGATCCGGCGCGCTATTTGCCAGTATGCAGCGTATTCGGCAGCAGATCGTAGCAATCGGACATGGAACCGTCACGTGAACGAAACACTCGTGGTACGCTGCCCTCTTGAAAGCACGTCGAGTATGCGACGACGATCCATCGCTGGCGAGCACGTTCAGTCAGAACAGGAGGCGCTGGAATGACCCCGACACAAATGGCCCCGAGGACCGACACCGTACCGTCCGCCATTCCGCAGTACGACTACGACGCAGCGCAGGTACGTGGAGCCATTCGCGACAATCTCTGGCTGCACTTCACTCAGATGAAAGAGTTTGCCGATCCAGAGCACCGACCTCTGGTGCTCGCGCGCGGGCAAGGCACGACCGTCTGGGATACCGAGGGGAAGTCGTATCTCGACTTCCTGGCAGGGATCTACTCGGTCAACGCTGGCTACGGCCAGAAGCGGATCGTCGAAGCGATGATGGCGCAGGCTGAGGCGATGCCGTTCGTTAACCCGTTCGGTTATGCCAGCGTTCCCGCCGCAGTCCTGGCCGACCGGCTGAGCGACCTCGCACCGCTGGGTGGCAACGCGCGCGTCTTCTTCACCTCCGGTGGTTCGGAATCGGTCGAAACCGCGCTGAAGCTAGCCAAGCAGTATCAGACGATCAAGGGGTTTCCACATCGCTGGAAGACGATCTCGCGCCGCGTCGCCTACCACGGCACGACGATTGGCGCGCTCTCAGTCAATGGCCTGACTGGAGCACGCGCTCCATTCGGCCCGCTCGTACCTGGTGCGCGACACGCCCCGATGTCACATCGCTACCGCTGCCCATACTGCCAGGACGTCAGTGCCTGCAACTTGATGTGCTACGACGAGATCGAGCGTCTGGTCGAGTTTGAGGGGCCGGATCAGGTCGCAGCCATCATCACCGAACCCGTCCAGAACGCCGGTGGCTGCATCCCGCCCGGCTCGATGGACTACTTCAAGAAGATCCGCAAGCTATGCGACGAAACTGGAATCCTGATGATCATGGACGAAGTGATCTGCGGCTTCGGTCGCCTTGGGGAGCTGTTCGCCTCGACCTACTACGGCGTCGAGCCGGACCTGATCACGACCGCCAAGGGCATTACCTCGTCGTACGCCCCGCTCGGCGCGGTCCTCGCGCGCAAGTCAGTTGCTGACACGTTCGTCAGCGAAGAGAGCGACAACGAGCCTGGCCCGGTTGCCTCGGCCCGCAAATATGGCTTCCAGCACGGGTTGACCTTCGGTGGTCACCCTGTTTCATGCGCGGCGGCCATCGCTAACCTCGACATCATGCTTGAAGAAGACTTGCCGGGGAAGGCCAAGAAGATGGGTGCCTATCTGCGCGTCGAGCTCGAAGCTGCCCTTGGCGAGCACCCCAACGTCGGTGACATCCGTGGCGCGGGACTCTTCCTCGGCGTCGAGATGGTGGCGGATAAGCGAACCAAGGCGTCACCGGATAAGGCCGACGCGCTGGAGTGGATGTCCGATCAGATGCTGGAGCGCGGCCTGATTCTGCGGAATGACGGCCGCAACGACCCGACGACCCAGCTCTGCCCGCCGCTCGTCGTCACAAAAGAGGAATGTGACTACGTCGTCAAGGTCCTGGCCGAATGCTTCGACGGCCTCGGAAAACGCCTTGGCACTGTCGGCACGCAGATCGCAGCCGGATAACCATCCTCCAGTCAGCTTAGTTAGCGCCCACTCTGGACCGATTGACAATCCAAAGTGGGCGTTTCGTTTTGTCGCGCCGTGCCGACCAATAATGGCATAGTGGCTCGGGGGTGTTGTACACGTGAATGAGGTGGACACAGTATGAGCGAGTGGGAAGGGCTGCTACGGCTGGCCATGGCGATCGTGTTTGGTGGCATGATCGGCTTCGAACGAGAGACGCTGAACAAGGACGCGGGACTGCGGACGCATATGCTGGTGACGCTCGGTGCCGCCGCCTTCATGGTCGGCTCGGTGCTGATGGTTGAAGGATCGAACCCCGACGGTGAGGTCGGGCGCGGCGACATCACCCGCATCGCGTCCACTATCGTGACCGGCATCGGCTTCCTGGCAGCGGGCATCATCTTCCGCAGCGAAGATAGGACGCATGGTCTGACGACGGCCGCTGGACTCTGGGTTGCGGCATCAATCGGCCTGCTGGTCGGCGCTGGCTTCTATGTTACCGCGTTCGGAGGGACGCTCCTTACGCTGTTCGTGCTGGTCGTGGTCCACTGGGGTGAAGCGCGCCTCGCAATGAAGCCGCGCCGTGCTCTCGAACGCGACCTGCGCAGCGATGACGACTAGCATCCGATTCTGGCCAACAGACCTGTCCGCGGAGGCGCCATGTCTCGTGCAGGGGCGGGTTTCTTACCTAAACGTTGGTTTGCCGACCAATCTGTAACCCGCCTGATTCGCGTCTGACGACATCATCGTGGCGGACGCCACATCATCCCTCCGACAAGGTCGCTCCCTCACAGGGCGGGTTTCAGGTTGGTCGGCAAACCAACGTTCAGGTAAGAAACCCGCCCCTACGGCATGAAGGAGCTACTCCAATTGGACTCTCGGAAGGTCGACCAGTTCCGAGATGTACTCGTCGTCAACGGGACAGCGGCCACTTCATCTGGACCAGCGGATGCCGTTGTCAGAATCGGACGTTATCCATCCCGAGTGCTAATGATCTGGTTCAGCGTCAGCGCTCCCCAATCGGCGTGAACTCCTGGCTCGTCGGGCCGATGTATTCGGCCTGCGGACGCATCAGGCGGTTGTGCTCCATCTGCTCCATGATATTCGCGCTCCAGCCGACGATGCGAGAGAGCGCGAAGACTCCGGGCATCAGGTCGGGCGGGAAGGCAAGGTTATAGAGCAGCGGCGCGGAGTAGAACTCAACGTTCGGGTAGAGCTTGCGCTCGGAGAAGTACGGATGCGTCGCCGTCAGCTCCTCCATACGGTGCGCGAGCTGGTACCAACGATCGTCTCCAACCTCGTCTGCAACCTTCTCTGACCACCGCATCAGGTGATCCACGCGTGGGTCACGCGTCTTGTAGATGCGGTGTCCCATGCCCATCAGGCGGCGCTTGATACGGAGAGATTCGTCGATGTAGTCGTCGATCTCACCCGGATGGCCGATATCGAGCAACATGTTCATAGCCATCATGTTCGCGCCGCCGTGCGCGACACCCTTGAGACTGCCGAGCGCCGCCGTCACCGCCGAATAAATGTCTGAAGTCGACGAGATGGTCGATCGTGAGGTGAAGGTCGAGGCGTTCATCGAGTGCTCGGCCAGCAGCACGAGGTAGACATTAAACGCGTCGCACCGGGTGTCAGTCGGCTGTTCGCCAGTCACCATGTACAGGAAGTTGCCAGCAGTACCCAGGCTCGTGTCCGGCGCGATCGGCTCCTGCCCGCTGCGTAGCCGCTGATAGGCTGCCAGAATGGTCGGCATCGCGCCCGTCAGGCGAATGGCTTTCTCTAGCAGACCCTCACGCGTCAGGTTGTCCTGGTCGGGATCTTCCATGCCGACCGCCATCACCCCGGCTGCCAATGCGTTGATTGGTTGACCTGAGGTCGGCAGCGCGCGCAGAGTGTTCATCACCGCATCGGAGAGATTGCGATGCCGCCCGAGATGCTGATTCAGTTCATCGAGCTGGGTCTGGGTCGGCAGGGTGCCGTACCAGAGCAGATGGGCGATCTCTTCAAATGATGTTTTCTCGGCGAGGTCGTGGATATTGTAACCACGGTAGGTCAGAATACCGTCCGTCCCATTGACGGAACTCAGTTCGGTCTGGGCAACGACAATGCCATCAAGACCTGCGGTTGCGGCGGTGGTTGACATGGACGCGATCCTCTCGTCCCCTGCTGGTCGCCGCCTCGTCCACTTGTCCCACGCGCTGAAGGCGGCAGGCTCTCTGCGATCTCCGCAAGCCGCGTCCCTGATACAGCGGACAGTGCGTGGTCATGGCTGACCATCGCGGGTCGTGGCGGCGCTCCTGCTATTTCTCGGTAGTGGGCAAGACCTGCCCATTCCTTACTCACTGCTGGCGGCGGTTGTTATCGCGATGTCCCCTACTGGCACACGCGACCTGCCTCGCCAGCTGCCAACAGGTATCCTAGCATGATTTACACCGCTGCTTGTGGAGTCCGCAGGTTGAGGGAGCAGATCAGGCATGAGCGACCAGAGAGAAATGAGCGAGCAACCGTGACATCCGACGATGTATCAGGCGTCCCGAGCAGCCCGCGTCTCTACGTGTGGGCCGACGGCGATCCTGGGGTGACGCCTCCCGACCTGTCGATCCCCGACGCCCCAGGAGTGAACGACAACGACCAGATTGCCGACGCGATCGTGCGTGGAGACCTGGGGCGCTATCTGCCGGTCACGTTGCACTTCGCCGACCACCCCACGCCGACGCCGAAACGCGTCCGCGCCATCGACACCGCCCGCCTGCTCCGTGACCACAACATCCGCCACCGACGACGCTACGAGATCATTCAGACCGGAGCTGGAGCTGAACGCACGCCGGGTCGATGAGTGGGGGCTGGATTATGCCGGTACTGCTTATTCCGGGATGATGTAGACGTAGAACATGCGCCGCGATGGCTGGGAATCACCAAACGCTGCTCCGGGAATCGCGGCGATACCAGCTAGCACTCGAGTGCCAATTGCCGGAACACGCGCATCCGGAGCCAGCAACAAGCCAGCGCAGTTGACATCGCCGTCGGTGGCTGACTGGACACATGCGGATGCATGTAAGCTTCCAACGCCCGTAACCTCGGTGAGGATGCCCGACACAACCTCGATTTCAGAATTCGAAGAATCGTCGTCGGCGATAGCACTCGTGACCCCGCCAATTGTGACGAGCAACGCGACGAGAACCGCAAGTCGCAAGACTCCGCGCCGGAAGACGGCCAGCGACACTAGCGAGACATGCCGGACTGCCCGCCAGCATTCACAGGGCAACTGCCTTCCTGAACCAGATTAGAACGTTGTGGTTGCAGAGTAACACACCAACCCCATTCCTTCGATCATTCTGATTCGCGCGGATGCCAGGACTGTAACTTGAAGGACGAATGCCATTTGTAGATTCCGGTGACCACGTCAGACGCAAATCACCTGCTCATGTGCCAGACTACGGGGCAACGTATGACAACAGATTATGGAGCGTTCGTCGGAGAAGACACCGGTAGTGGAGCGGGGGTCACGACGTGAATGGGGAATACCGAGTACCACAAGGGGCCCGCGCAGGAATCACTGACCGCTCCTGTTGTCTCGATTCCTCCACCAATCTGAATCGTGTCTCCGACCCGTGCTATGAAGTTGCCCTTCGCGTCAAGCACGACAAAGCCATTCTCATCACGGGCCGAATATCCGTAGGGCCAGATGATCAGAACTGGGGAGCCTTCAAACCCCGAGCCATCGTCGCCAACGACCCACAGGCAGCCTTGATCTTCAATCAGCACGCCAGTTAACAGACTTGCTGATGTGGGTCCAGGAGTCGCTCCACGCGTTGGGAATACAACTGGACTCAAGTCAGCGGATGTTCCAGACGGGGCTTGCTCATACACGATTGAACCCAACGTCGGCGATTGATCTTTTTGGGCAGTAGCGGTCGAGCGTTCAGGAACCCTGCTCGCGGTCGCGAGAGCGGTGGAATGAGAGGCATCTGGCGCCGGTGCTGGAATGCCAACAGTGCCAGTGGCACGAACAGGTTCTACTATAGATGTCGAACTGATATCTTCATCAGTTCGACATGCAATACCTGTCATTGCCAACGCCATCACGGCTGCGACTGCTCGCATGTAGAGCGATCCCCAGTTCATCTTTGTCATTCGCTTTGCACGAATCATAGTGTCATCATGGACAGTAATACTCCGTCCCGCAAGATGTATAGATGTTGAATCCGCCATTTACGATGTAGACCAATGCCATGTATACTCCACTGGACACTCCATTGTCGTCTACAAAGAATCCTATTACCAGACCGAGGCCGAAGTTTCGATATGGACTGGTAGCACCGAAGACTGGTCCACCACTGTCCCCACTCAATACGACATCGATATCAGTTCGCTCGATGCGCATGACGGTGATTGCTCAATGCAGGCGCTCGGTTTGTCATTGCCCACCCCTGGTTCAGGCACGAGCACGCCAGTTACGATTTCGATTTCAGTCCCGAACTGCTGATCATCGGCGCGGAACGCGCTGACCACTCCTCCTGCGATGACAAATAACGCGACGACGAGGGCGAGCCGAAGCACACCCCGGCGGAAAACCATTAGCAGTGTCCACATTGCGTGCCCAACGTTCCGTAAAGCACCCGTTTCATCGTCATTCAATTGGGGCCGATATGGTCGCAGTAAACAGGAATCCATCGGAGGACCAATGCCATACATCGAACGTCCGGACGCGTCGATCTGGTACGAGGATTGTGGTTCGCAGGATGGAGCGTGCGTACTCCTGATTCACGGTGGCCTGCTCGAGCCCATGGACGGCGAACGATTCTGGATCGCGCCTGGCGTCGATGATGGTCTCGTCGCCGCTGGCTATCGCTGTCTGATTCCAGACCGGCGATACTGCGCTGGCAGGACATCGGCGGACTTCACCTCCTACTCGTTTCTCAACGACGCGAAAGATCTCGTTGCAGTGCTCGACGCTGAGGGAATCGATCAGGCACACGTCGTGGCAGGATCGAATGGCTGTTCGGCCGCGCTCGTGATGGCAGCGCAGGTAAGCACCAGCCTGGCGTCGCTGACACTCTGCTGGCCCGCAACCCAGGACAACGCGCTGTACGAAGCGGCCAGTCAACGGTCCACAAGTGCGCTCCAGCAACTGGGGATATCGGCCTATCTTGCATTGTTGCGAGCGAACGGTCTTCCACGCCCGTACGAGGAGTGCCCAGACTGGCCGTTCGGAGCCGCGTTGCTGCATGACAAACGAACGACGGAATTGTTCATGGCGGTAGGCGCGGAGAGTGCAGCGCGGGTCTTCGAGACCACCGTTCGCTCGATCCTGTCAGGTGAGGTCCTTAGAGGAGTTTGGCATCGTGACGTTTCTAGAATTGTGAACGCGCGCATCCCGGTGTTTATCGTTCCGCCCGAGCCTGAGGACGCGTTCCACGATCGCACCACTGCCGAGATGCTCGTGGACGCGATCGACGGTGCCCGACTGCTTGACGGTGCGCCTGTAACACCGTCTCCACACTTCCCAACGTATCGCGCGTCGTTTATTGCGACGTTGAGCATTGCATTTCGATCGGCGCGTGAATCTACGAAACTGTAGGGGCGGGTTTGTCCGTCATACGTTGTGGACCGAGCCAACATGAAACCCGCCCGCGTCGCACCCGAGACGTACGATAACGACATCTAATGACGACGTGAACGCCAAATCCTCAACGGATTTGCGGGCGACGAGGGCGGGTCATGCGTTGGCCAGAGAACCAGGTCATTGGGAAGAAACCCGCCCCTTCACGAGGAACGCGCATCTACGTCAGCTTGACCAGCCCACGCTGAATGGCGCGCGACACGGCTTCCGTCCGGTCATTGACTTCGAGCTTCTGGTAGATCGAGTTGGCGTGGAACTTGACCGTGCGCTCGGTGATGAACAGTTCGGACGCAATCTCCTTGTTGCGCAGGCCCTTCGACATGAGCTTGAGGACATCGAGCTCGCGCGCGGTCAACTCGTCAGCCTTGTTCTCTCCGCGCATGATTCCGCCGACGTGGCCCAGCAGCTTGCCAGCGACGGCTGGCTCCAGCAGCGAGCCGCCCATGTTGACGACGCGGATGGCGCGGAAGATCTCGTCGCGCGGCGCGCCCTTGAGCAGATAGCCCCGTGCCCCGGCCTGAACCGCCTGCAGGATGCGCTCGTCGGTGTCGTAGGCCGTCAGGACGACGATCTTCGCCTCGGCATCGTGCTCGCGGATACTCTGGATGCCCTGAACACCATCGGCGACCGGCATCTGCAGGTCGATCATGACAACATTCGGCGAGTGGCGCTTGTAGAGCTCCAGCGCCTCGTTTCCGTTGTTTCACTCAGCGACGACGTTGAAATCGTCCTGCCCTTCGAGGATCGCAACCAACCCCTCGCGGACGATCGGATGATCGTCCACCACAAGGATATCGATCATGTCCATGGCTGTCCCCTTCACCGAGCCAACTCCCCGCTGAGTTTCAATACTCATCCCTGGATCGCTCCATCCTCAGTGAGCAGCGCCGACAACACTGGCACCGCGTCGCTCGGCTCGTCCACAGTGGCCCCTCGATACGGCTCGAAGGGGACCGCTACCTGGAGATATGTACCCTGGCCATCGTCGGAACGGACCACGAGGTTGCCATGCAGCAACCGCACCCGTTCACGGATAGCCACGAGACCAAATTTATTGCCGGCCTCTCGACCGGAGAGGACGGAGTCGACATCGAAACCTCGCCCATTATCGCGCACCGTCAGGCGCACGTCGTCGCCCTCGCGAGCCAGCATGACATCGACGTGCGTTGCGGTGGAATGTTGTTCGACGTTATCAAGCGCCGCCTCGAAGAGGCGGTACAGGCTCAATTCCATGCGCGACGACAATCGACCGAACATCGTGTCGCTCGCGAACGTACTGGTGACATGCTGCCCGTCCTGTTCCGCGTCTGCAACGAACTGGTCGAGCCGACGCTCAACAGCGTCGGTCAGCGTCAGTTCCTGCAGCGCGCTGGCCCGCAGATCGAGCACCGAACGACGCGCATCGTCGAGCGTCTCTCGCACGAGCTCCAGGGCGCGGACAATCTTCGCCTGAGCCTTCTCGGGCTTGCGGGCAATCATCGACTCGGCCGCTTCGAGATTGAGTGAGATGGCAGTAAGGCTCTGAGCGATGCCGTCATGGATATCGCGCGCGACGCGGATGCGCTCTTCAGCCATACCAAGACTGTGTGAGCGGGTGTAAAAACGCGCGTTCTCCAATGCCAGCGCCGCACTCCCGGCTACGCCATAAGCAACGCGGAGCTGATGCTGCGAGAAGTGGTATTCGGTATCGTGCGAGACGAGCAGGGCCAGACCAAGAAACTGATGCTTTGAGACGAACGGCACTGCCAGTACCGCTGAGGGGCACAGGATACGAGTAAGTTCGTCATCGACCTCGCAGCTCATCATCTCGATCGCCGACGCTTCGTGACCGGCCAGAAAGATGCGTCGCAGGAGCTGCGACGTCTCGGTGCTGGGGATGACCTGGCTGATGCGCGCGGTGTCGAGCAGTGATCCTTCGCGAGCGACAAATGCGGAGGGCAGCAGTCGGTCCCCCTCCTCGTCGTACAGGTAGATCACACACGACGGCAGGCCAATCGCGTCGGCAATCCCCTCTGCTACATGCTGGATAACATCATCCAGCAGCAGCGACGAATTAGCGGCCTACGATGCTTCCAGAATCAGGGCCAGTTCCGTGCGGCGCTTGCGCTCCTGCACGAACAGGTCGGCATTCTCGAGTGCGACCGCCAACTGATCGGCCACCGTCGTCAGAACATCGAGGTCGTCCTGCGAGAACGCGTTCATCACGGGCGATTCAATGTCAAGCACGCCTAGCAGGACCGATTCCCGCAGCAGCGGCACGGCGATCTCTGAGCGGATGTGCTCGGTGTGCGCCGTGCGGACGTAGTGGGGATCGGTTAGCGCATCGTTCGACAGCACCGCTTCGCGGATCGCGGCTGCGTGGCCGACGATGCCCTGTTCGCCGATCCGCAATGTCATTCCGAGCAGATCATCGCCATCATCCAGACCGGATTGCGTCTTCAAGGCGAGGCGGTCGTCATCCGGCAACGCGGTGAAGATCGTGACAACGGAGTAGCCGAAATGCTCGCGGATCAGGCGCACGGCTTCGTTCATTAGAGAATACGGTTCACGGATCGTCGCGAAAGCGCGCGATATCTTGTTGATCGCGCGCAGCTGCGTTGCCTGTGCGGTCTGCGCGGCGAACGAGCGAGCGTTCTGAATTGCCGAGCCAGCCTGCCGGGCGACTGCGGCAAGAATCTCGGCATCATCGGCGTCGAACGGGCCGCGCGGACTCATCACGGCCATGATGCCAATCGGCTTGTTCCCCGCAATGATCGGCACGCCCAGCCAGGCGAGCGGCAGGCTCTCCTGAATGTCGGAGACCGGCTCAACGTCATGGATGCGGCAGGCATCAAAATAGTCATCGAAAATTAACGGTTCAGCGCGCTCGACGACGATCCGGGTCAGGCCCATGCGAACCGGTCGACCCTCGCGCTCGTGACGACGCTGTGCGTCAAAGTAGAGCAGCGCCATTTGCATCTCGCCTGGTCCCGGGCCGATAGTGCCGATGTAGAAGTACGTGGTGTCGATCAGGCGACTGACCTGTTTGTAGATCGTCTGATACAGGTCATCGAGCGAGAGTGTCGATGAGAGGGCAGTCGACACCTCGTTGAGGATGGCGAGCTGGGTGATGCGGTGTTCGCGCTCTTCGGCGAGCTGCTGAGAGACCTCGTACCAGTGCTGCTCGACCGGAGTACGCTGGCCGCCATTCATCATCGCGCGGACGAATTCACCATCGAAATCCGGCATCGTCGCGCAGGCGATTTCGACGGTCTCCTGCGATTCCCGCGACAAATCCATGCCGATCGAATCGCGCAACGCTTGACCGAGCTGAACCATCGTCACCGCCGTGGAAGCCGCGCCGTCGATATTCATGTCCAGCGCGTGGGTCCAGACTCCGGCAATCGCGGTCGGGATGGCACCGTCAGGATGCTCGACGTAGCTCGCGAAGCCATCCAGATACGCGTCCAGGAGCATCGGGGTAATGCCAGCGTTGAAATGGTTGCCTTCGACGGCGATTCGATACCAGGCATCGCGAACAGCGGAACGACGCATCCGCAACACCTTGGCGGCCGCGGCGCGATCTACCTGATAGCTCAGATCGACCGTTTCATGCATCAACGGAACCCGATTCCTCGACATGTCCGAACAAATGACGACGAGCGACGGCTACGGCCTATTATCCGGCTATGCTGACCATCATGAACATGTCATCGTCTGGCCGCACAGATGGTGCAGTACCGTTCATTATGAAAGGTTGACACGCGTCAACCATCGTGCCGAGGGCCAGAACCGCGCTGTACCAATGGACAGGTGAGACAGTGGACTTGTCAACCATCGCCTCCTCCATATCACCAGCGAGTCACAGAATCCGACATTCCCGACCCACGAGCAAAACCGTGACCAACCCCATTCGTTCTACGAAACAGAAGCGTGCGGCAACCCGGAACATCGTCCGATTCATGTTCTCCAATCGCCTGTCACCGGTTGTCTGTCACCTGTCGCCGACGTTCGATCAGATGAAAATGAGTTCGCTCCGTTGCTACGGGTCCTGCTGCTTGCCATTGTTGTCATCACCGTCGTGTCGCTCCTGCCGGTCGAGTCGACGCAGCCATCGGCCTTCGCCGACCCGGCGTTCTCGCGCTATCAGCGGCTCGCTGGAGCGCAGGGCCGTGCGCTGCTGTGGGGTGGTGATCCGCTGATCGCAGTTGTCGAACCCTATATTGGTGCGCCGGGGAATCGGAGGCTGGTCGAGTACTACGAACGCGGACGCATGGAAATCGTTGGCGTGGATCCCGGCGCAGTCACCGAGGGACTCCTCGTGCGCGAGATGGTGAGTGGCACGGTCCAGCAGGGAGCCGATGTCGTTGTCCAGGAACCAGCCGCGGATGCCCCGATTCTGGGTGGAGCCTCGGTAGAGCGCGCGGATGCCCCAACGTACGCGGATTTCACCACCCTGACCGCACCTCGGCTGGCTGGACCCGGCGATGTCGTCTTCGACACCTGGATCGATGGCGACGGCAACCTGAGTGAACGCGAACCACCAGTTCCGATCACTTCCGGGCGGTACGTTTCCGAGACCGGCCATACGCTTCCCGATGTCTTCACCGCCTGGGAACAGAGCGAACCATTTGGCGCGATCGATACGTTGCGCGCTCTCGGCTACCCGATCACCGAACCGTACTGGATCACCACTGGCCTCGGCGAGGCCGGTGTCAGCTTGATTCAGCTCTTTGAACGCCGTGTCGTGGTCTACACGCCCGACCTGCCCGTGGGAGAACGCTTCAGCCTGACAGACGTCGGACGACACTACTACCGCTGGCGCTATGGCGTTGATCCCAGACCCTTTCAGGCGGCAGAGAACCGTTCAATCCTCCCAACCGAGAGCAATGACAGCGGTCTAACTCTGCCCGAGGACTTCCGCGTCAGCGCGCTGCCGATCGATGTCGATGGCATCGTCGATATCGCCGTCGCACCGAATGGTGACCTCGCTCTCGCGTACAGCAATGGCACCATCCGCATCACGACTGCCGAGGGCCAGGAATCTGGTGGCGATCCATTCCGGGAAGGACTTTTGGATCCAGTCGCGATCGCGTTCAGTGGCACAGACCTCTACGTCAGCGACGCGGACGGCCTGCATCGGCTTCGGGACGCGAATGGCGATCGCGTCGTCGATAACGAACGTACGGTTTCAATGGGAGAACTCGAGCCGGAGAGCGTCACCCTTGTCGCAGGATTGGAGGAAACACTGTATGTCTCGGGTGTGCGCAGGGAAACGCCTCAGCTTGGCCAGGCGACCACGGCCGGCTTTCCGCAGCCTGATCCGCTTTGACGCAGACGGGTCGATGACTGAACTCACTAACCTTGACGCGGATATGAGACAGCCGATGGTCGTTGACACGAACGACATGCTCTGGCTGCTCGACGCGAACAACCAGTTGATGATGCTCGACCCCTCCGCCGAGCGCGCCACTCCGATGCTCGACGCCCGCACCATTGGCTCAATTGGCGGTCTGTCAGAACTGCTCGTGTATCGTCCGGACGGCGCGGTCGGTGATCCACGCGAGGATCTGCTGGCGCTCGTACACCATAACGACGGCGGACAGATCATCCGAGTGCGTCCTGCATCTCAAGTCGCCGCGCCCGGAACGCACAGCAATAGTAGTGACGGCACGCCGGACACCGGCTCGCAACCCGGAGCAGTCGTTGACTACGTGACTGGCTTCGAGCGACCGACCGCCATGGCGGCTGGTATCGACGGGTCGCTCTATGTCCTCGATGCCGCGAAGGGCAGCATCTTCCGCATTCAGCCGGGCTAGTCCGTCGTCGTCGGCAGTGTGATTCGCACCAGCAGACCGCCGTCATGTGGCAGACAGGCGGAGATGGCTCCACCGTGCGCGTTGATGATCTCGCGCGCGATGAACAATCCCAGCCCCGAACCGGTGACGTGGCTGGCACGCGCTGTAGAGGAGCGAAAGCGGCGGGTGAACAAGTCGGCCATCTCATCGGGCGGGACTCCCGGCCCATGATCCCGTACGGACAACCTTATCCCCGCACTCTCAACCGATGGGTCGAATGGGTCGATCGTGAGCTCGATTGGTCCAGTGTCGCTCGCCGCGTACTTTGAAGCATTATCGAGCAGATTCCGCAGGACCTGGCCGATTCGACGCTCATCCAGCAAGACGTGCAGTGCCAACGGCGCATTCAGTCGGAAGTCGTGGCCGGGCGCGACCGATTGCACATCCCGCAGAACGGTGCGGGCAAGAGCGATGAGGTCCGTTGGACCTTTGTCTACGACCAGGAGGTTGCGTTCAATCTGCGCGATATCAAGCAGCGAATCGGAGAGCTGCGTGACTCGACGTACATCGGCCACCAGCGAATCGATAGTGTCGGCCAGGATATGCGCATCGACACCCTTACGGACCCGTCGCGAAAGTAGCTGAGCGCGGGCACTCAGCGCGGTCAGCGGCTGCTTGAGATCGTGCGCGGCAATGGCGAAAAAGTCTTCGAGAGCATCGACCTCTGCCTCGCGTTGCCGATTGCGCTCATCTTCCTCCAGTTCGTAAGCGATGAGTTCGGACAGGAGCTGGAAGAGCGCGAATGCCTCCTCCGATACCTTGGACGGCAATGGATCGAGCGCGCAGAGCGTCCCGAACAGGCTGCCATCGCGTCGAAGCAACGGCACGGCTATGTAACTCTCGATCCCGTACAGATGCAGGCCCGGATGATCGCGGAAGCGGGGGTCGGCGCTTGCATGGTTGATTAGCAATGGTGCGACCGCACCACCGACGGTGTTTCAATATGTCGCCTGAAGTTCCAACTGATTACCTGGGTTCAGCCCGAATCCGGCGTCATCGACGACCGCACAAGCCGTCCACGAATCGCTCGTCACCCGTGCGACGAGCGCGATTCTCAGGCCAGTCACGCGCTGCAGTACGCGGAGAATCGTCTCGACCGCGTGAATGCGACTGAACGTCTCGACATCCCTGGCGACGGATGGCTCCGATATCGAATGCATCGATGTCCCGGACAACACGCGACCCCTCACTCAATCCGTATCTGGCGTAGCCAACGACCAGAGTTTACCCCTGAGCGCGAGCTCGTTGAATCCGTTGATGCTCGCGGCGATTGCGGAAAAGGAATACCAGCACTAATCCAGCGACGAAGCCGCCAATATGCGCGAAGTAGGCCACACCATCGGTCTGCGCAGTATCAGGTCCCAGCGAGCCGAATCCGTTAATGAATTGCAACACGATCCAAAAGCCAATAACAATGATCGCGGGCAACGCCAGTACCGTCACGAAGAACCCCAGGAAAATGAGCACCCGCACCCGCCCAGTTGGAAACAACGCCAGGTAGGCCGCCATGACGCCGGAGATCGCTCCACTGGCCCCAACCATCGGCGTCAGGGAATACGGCGAAAGAGCGATCTGGAGGCCAGCCGCCCCGATACCAGCCAGGAGATAGAAGATCAGGAAGCGCACACGACCCATCACATCTTCGATGTTGTCTCCGAAGACCCAGAGAAAGAGCATGTTCCCAATTATATGCAGCCAGCCGCCGTGCAGGAACATCGACGTGAAGATCGTCACGAACACGGGATACTCGATCAGCGGAGCGATGTCCTGCCGATTCCAGATCTCAAACGGCGTCACCCCCCAGGCATAGATGAAGCGCCCAAGCTCGTCCGCACCCCGATTATTCAGGATGACTTCGTAGATCCATACCGCGACGTTCGCCAGAATCAGCGTCCGCGTGACATACGGCGTCCGCCGTCTGCCTCGGTTCTCGTCGCCAATCGGTATCACCAGGTCATCCCTTCGTGTCTCTCTACGTATCAGTCGTCAGCAATGCCTGTGAAACAGCGGTTTCTAACCCGCGCAACTGCCGATAACCGCATACGCTTTACTCAGGAACGTGAGCTAGCCAGCTCGCATCACCCAAGCTTTGAGTCGCTGGCGTGTCTCCGCCCCACTGCCGGGAGCAAACAGGAGACCGACCAGCATTCCCCAAGTGAAGAACTTCATCGCCGTCCGCATGCGTGCCAACATTCGACAACCCCTTTCAGCTTCAGATCATGTCTGAATGAACTAGCCGCCGTTCGAGCCGGAATCGAGCTTGTCTTTGTGCGGTGGGACATCGTCACGTCCTTCGGCTGGGTCGGATGCATGCGGCGTGCGGCCAGACCCGACCTCCCCAGGAGCGAGATCAGTGTCGCCGCCGTCCGCAGGCACATCGGCCCGACCTTCCGCTGGCTCTTCAGGATGGACGCTGTGGGAATTAGCCGGAGTGCGATTGGTTGGATTCTCTTCCATCATTCGATCTGTCTCCTGTTCCTGGTGATTGGTGTCATGTTCATGGTGTCGCTCTGGAGTCGACAGCGACGTATGGGTGACCAGATCAGCCGCCTTCGCGCGACCGCTCGCGACCATCTGCTGGGCAGAGCCAGCCATGGAGGTAGCCCGCTGTTGGGCGGCACCTGCGACGCTCGCGGCCCGCTCGCGGACCGGGCCAAGGTCACCGGCGTGTTCGCGAAGTTTCTCGCGCGTGTCCGGGCCAGACATCGGCGTTAGCGCCAGCGTCGCCAGCGCTCCAGCGATCGCCCCGACGACGACACCGGCAATGAACGCAAAATCGTGACGACTCTCACTCACGTCTCGTTGGATTCGCATGACACCAGCCTCTCCGCACCCGAATGACGCCCTCAGACATCGACATGGATCTTGTTGACGATACTCCTGACATCGCAACATCGTCATCACAGAGACACGTCAGTATCCCACGCATCTGAGTCGTACGCTGTTGTCGGTATCAATCAAGAACGGTGCCGCCTCATGAATCGCGGGAACCGGCATCTATCGTGCTATGATCGCATCGGGAACCATCGGCGCTCCGTATCCGGCGACTTGCGCCCGTTCACCCCTTGGCTGGTGGCTGACCGTTGACTACCGACCGCTGAAATTCGGAGGACGCCCGTGAACATCCACGAATACCAGGCCGCGGACCTGCTTGCCGGCTACGGGATTCCAGTCAATGCCGGGATGATGGTGACGGACGCCGCAGCCGCCGAGCGCGCCACTCAGCAGCTCTCCGGTTCGAGCGGCAAGGTCGCGCTGAAGGCGCAGGTCCACATCGGTGGGCGCGGCAAAGCCGGCGGAATCAAACTCGCCTCGTCACCGAAGGAAGCGCGCGAGCTGGCTGGGCAGATTCTCGGGATGGACATTCGCGGTCATACCGTCAATCGACTGCTTGTCGTCCCGGCGGTTGAAATCGCCCGCGAATACTATCTAGGCATCATCCTCGACCGAGCCGCACGGGGTATCACCCTCATGGCGAGCGCCGAGGGCGGCGTGGATATCGAAGAGGTCGCCGCCAACACACCCGAGAAGATTATTCGTGTTACCGCCCACCCGACACTCGGCTTGCAGGACTTCCAGGCCCGCGAAGTTGCCTTCGCGCTCGGCATCGAGCCAGCCCTTGTCAACGGCTTCGTGTCGATTGCCAAGGCGCTGTACACCGCCTTCGTCGGCTCCGACGCGTCGTTGGCCGAGATCAACCCGCTCATTTTGACGAAGGACGACCGCTGGCTGGCGCTCGACTCGAAGATCAGCCTCGACGACAGCGCGCTGCCACGGCACCCTGAATACGAAACCTTGCGCGACATGGCCGAGGAGAACGCTATCGAGCTGCGCGCGAAGGCCAACGGCCTGTCGTTCGTCGCGCTCGACGGCAACATCGGCTGCGTCGTCAACGGCGCAGGCCTGGCGATGGCGACCATGGACGCCTGCAAGCTGTACGGCGGCGAGCCTGCCAACTTCCTCGACGTCGGCGGCGGCGCGAGCGCCGAGCAGGTCACGCTCGCGCTGGAACTCGTGTTGGCCGACCCGAACGTCAAAGCGATCTTCTTCAACATCTTCGGCGGCATCACCCGCTGCGATGTTGTCGCGCGCGGCATCCTCGAAGCCCTCCAACGCATCGACGTGAAGGTGCCGATGGTGATCCGCCTCGTCGGGACCAACCAGGAAGAGGGCCGCGAGATCCTGCGCGAGGCCGGCATTATTGCACTCGACACAATGGAAGACGCAGCCAGGCAGGCGGTCGCGGCAGCGAATGGGTAATATCCATTCATTGATTGAATTCTGCAGTTGCAATCGGGCCGGTTACCTAGATGGATAGTCGGACAAATGCAAAAGCGATTGTTGCAGGCGCAATAGTCATCGGTTCGATATTGTGGTCCGTTCTGTTTGGTTTATTACGTGATGACCTGAGTCTGCGTCAGATGGTGTTGTCCGCGCTCATGTTCGCGCTAGTTTCTTTTGTCCTCAGGCTAGCTGTTGCGCGGTTGGGTGGCATCAACATCGACTCGATGATAGATACCGCCAGTCAGAAGAAGGGGAAGAAGTGAGTATTCTTGTCAACAAAGACTCACGAGTGCTTGTCCAGGGCATTACTGGACGCGAGGCGACCTTCCATACCGGCCAGATGGTCGAGTACGGCACGCAGGTCGTCGCGGGCGTGACACCCGGCCGGGCCGGGAAATCAGTGCATGGCGCGCCCGTCTTCAACACTGTCTCCGAGGCGGTCGAACAGACCGGCGCGGACGTATCGATCATCTTCGTTCCCGCCCCGTATGCGCCAGACGCGATCCTCGAAGCGGTCGCATCGAAGATTCCGCTCGTCATCTGCATCACCGAGAACATCCCAACGATCGATATGGTGAAGGTGTACGACGAGGTGAAGCAGTCCAGCACGCGCCTGATCGGCCCCAACTGTCCCGGTCTGATCACACCAGGCCAGGCCAAGATCGGCATCATGCCCGGCTACATTCACCAGCCGGGCCGCGTCGGACTCGTCTCCCGCTCCGGCACGCTCACCTACGAGGTCGTCTGGGCGCTCACGCAGACCGGCCTTGGCCAGACCACCGCGCTCGGCATCGGCGGCGACCCAATTATCGGAACCTCATTCATCGACGCGCTGGACCTGTTCCAGGCCGACCCGGAGACCGAAGGCATCGTCCTGCTCGGCGAGATCGGCGGCACGGACGAAGACCTGGCAGCCGCCTACATCAAGGAGCACGTCACCAAGCCCGTCGTCGGCTTCATCGCCGGACGCACCGCCCCTCCCGGCAAGCGCATGGGCCATGCCGGCGCGATCATCTCCGGCGGCCAGGGCACGGCGGAAGAGAAGATCCGCGCCCTCAACGACGCCGGTGTCGAAGTGGCCGACAGCCCGGCTGCAGTCGCCGATATCATGAAGGGCAAGCTGCCAGCGTAGATGATTGACAGCGACCGGTGTGTTTACATGGCGAGTGAACCCACTACTCAACGTTCTGCGCGGCGGTACTCGGGTGTGCTTCGAGAGAGCGACGTGTATGCGATGGCTGAATCTCCTTTTCATTTGCCTTGTTGCTATTGCGAGTGGCTGTGGAACGGTCGAGCCTACAGCGACGTTTACTGCTGAGGAACTCGCGGCATACATCGCGGAGGAAACGACCGTTGCAAGCGATCCAGGTTCGGATGAGTCATCTAATTCATCTGACACAAGCGAGATGACGGCGTTGGAGCAAATGGAAGTCGCATTCGACGGTAATCCCTCGAAATCGATGATCAAGCCGAAGTTAGAGCGCGCGATGTCACTTTATGGGCTAGCTAGGATCGAATCAAACTATTCACGCGCTGGCAGCGTGCTTGTACGCTTGCGAAAAGCGAACGGGATTCCAGAACTGGAAATTCTGGATTTTATGATCTGTTCACACGTTCCCGGTGTGAACACGACCTTCGCGGCAGCGGCAGCGGCAGCAGCGACCTTCATATCCGTCGGTGATTCATGCTAAACAATACACTGACGATGGCTGGATAGATGTGCCACGAACATTGACTCTATACCGGCGGGACACACGCCGTGCATGGCACTTGAATCGGTCAAAAATCTTATCCAGCATTTTGATGTATCCGTCGTAACAGCTCCGCGCTGCGTGACGTATCGCCATCCGGAGCGAAGATCGCTGACGCGAACTCTGTCGCGCCCGCATCCGCGATACCGGCGATCCGCTCACGCACCTCATCTTCGGAACCGATGATCGCGACATCGACTGGTGTCGCCACGCCCTCGCGGTCGAGGATGGCGCGGTAGGACGGCAGCATTCCGTAGCGCTCGAACGTTCGGGATGCGTAGTCACGGGCTGCAACAGTCTCAGCGTCGCTGGTGGTGACGCAGACCGGTAATGACGCGACGATGCGCGGGGCCGGGCGGCCCGCCTGCTGCGCGGTATCCGTGATGGCCGGGACCACGTGCTCGCGAATATACCCGGACCAGCACTGGCGGAGCGGCTGACCCAGGCACGCCAAGCTGCGCACCGCTGACGCGAAACTCCTGGCCCTCGAACGTTGCTGGCTCCTGGGCGAGCAACGGATTCAGCACGCTCAGGTACTCACGCATATGTCGGATCGGGTGATCCCAGTCGAAGCCAAGCCGGTCCTGCATCGTGACGAGATGCGACAGCCCGATGCCAAGCGCGAGTCGGTTGCCGCAGGCACCTTGTACCGTCAACGCTTGCTGCGCCATCGCGAACGGATGACGCGGGAAGGTCGGTACGACGAACGTGCCAAGTTCGATCCGAGTCGTCCGCGCCCCCGCCAGCGCCAGCGTCGTCAGCGCATCCAGCCCGAAGATGTTAGCCATTCAGAACGAATCGAGTCCCAGCTGCTCCGCCTGTTCGGCATCGGCGATGACATCCTGCACCCGCGTCGCGTCGGTTGGCAACGGAAACAATCCAAGCCGCATGTGCCGCTCGTCCTACACTGATTCTGTTCCGTCATCTCCGCGATACTATTGTCGCCGAATGTCGCCGGATGGAAAGAGTGTTGCCGCGATGATGTCTGCCCAGGAGATCGTATTTGAAACCGAACGCCTGATCGTCAGGCTCTGGAACATCGACGACGCAGAGGCAGCGTTCGCCATGCTCAGCGACCCGCAGGTGACGGACGCACTTCCAGACCACTTGAAGCACTCACGGATCGAGCAGACCGTTCAGTTGCTGGAGAAGACCGTGCGGGAACTCGATCCCGTCTCGGCCCTCGGCTCATGGGCGGTCGTCGAACGGGCCAGCGGCGTGGTCATCGGCGGCGCGGTGCTGATCCACGCGCCGATCAACGGCGGTAACCCGGTCGAGATCGGCTACTACCTCGCCCGCTCAGCCTGGGGTCACGGCTACGCCACCGAACTCGCCCGCGCCCTGCTCGCCCACGGCTTCGAGCTCGCCGGACTGTCTGAAATCTACGGCGTCACGACGCTGGACAACTACGCCTCGCAGCCCGTGTTGGAGAAAGCGGGCATGCAGCGGCGCGACGTTAGTGAGTACAACGGCTTTCCAGTGGAGGTGTTCGTTTCAACTCAAAACGCTAAGAACTAATCCTCCGGCAACACTGTCGCGTCGATGCCCAGTAGATGCATAGGGCTACGACGAATCCCAATCTCGTTTTCGACCAGAAGATCGACTAACTGATTACCGTTCATGAGGGCAACGGGGGTAGCATTGGCTCTTGCGGCCTCTTGCCTCGCTCCAGAACTAAAATCACTCGTTGTGATAATCAGGCCTTGGTCGTGTGTTCCAAGGCTTCCCCGAACTTGCTGGACGACCGGTGACTGAATATTCGCCTTCCACCTCTTGACCTGAACCGCCATGTTGGTGCGTATAACATCACCCACAACCAATGTGCCGCGCACATCGATCCCACCATCACCGCTGCGCTTTGTCACTTCGACCTGCTCGAAGCCGATCTTGACCAATAAACGTCCAATGAGTGTTTCAAAACTCGAAGGATCCATCTCCATGAGTCGCTGCTCCAGTTGCGACCGTATGGACTTGTTATGTTGCTCAATCTGAAATGTCAGTCCGCGTTGCTGCCAATTAGATAATCCGATGAGTCCTTGGCCGTGGCGGATGAAGCGGGGCTCGGTACCCCGTTTTTCTGCTCGCTCGATCTCCTGAATGATTTGCGAATAAAGGGTTGCTTCCGGAGTTCTGCCATGAGTCAGGATCAAGCCAAGCCTCAGAGCATGTTCCGTCACCTCTCTAAAGTGCATAGGCTTCCGATCCGCGAACTGATCCAGAATGTGAGATGCCGCATTCGTAAACGACATTGCTGACGTAGGGCGCGTCTCGAATCCTCCACTCGAATCTTCTAAAGAGTCGTTACCGTGGTTGTCCGCACCCAACGGGACTGGTTCAGTAACTCGCTCACGATTCCGCAGCCCATATGTAGCTGGAGCCGTTCGAACGAAGACGGAGTCATCACCGCGTGTCTGGATTTCAATAGATAACTTGGCATTCAGCGTTTGTTCAGGAGTCTTTCCTGTCGTCTTCCAGATGCCGCGAGCAATTATCCGATCCATCAGGTCTCGGTAGTGGAGTGGATGTTGGGTATCTCGGAGTACAGTGGCCGCCTCATCAAGCAATGAAACCATGGCACCACGCCCTTCCGAACTACGTTGCACCAGATGCTGACTTATCCGTTTCAGTAAAAGAACCCGTTCGCACTCAATCTGCGGAACGGGTTCTTGGTTAGTGCGTGAGTACGACAGCCGCTCCTACCCGACCAGCAGGCTCATCGGATTCTCCAGCAGGCGCTTGATCTCCTGGAGGCAGCGGGCGACTTCGGCACCGTCGGTCAGGCGGTGGTCGGCGGACATGGTCACTTTCATGACCTGCTTCGGGTTGAAGCGTTTCGCATCCACGTCCCAGACCGGCTCGTGCTTGATGCCGCCGATGGCGAGGATGGATGCCTGCGGCGGGTTGATGATGGCGATGAACTCATCGACCCCCATCATGCCGAGGTTCGAGGTCGTGAACGTGCCGCCGGAGAACTCTTCCGGCTTCAGGCCGCCAGAGCGCGCCCGGCTCACGAGGTCTTTCGTCACGCGGGCGATCGCGCCGAGCGACTTCTGATCGGCGTTCGGGATGAACGGCGAGATCAGGCCGGTATCGAGCGCGACAGCGACGCCGACATCGATTGAGTCGTGCAACTCCATCTTGCCATCGACGAACGACGAGTTGAGGACCGGGAACTTCGTCAGTGCCAGGGCGCTCGCCTTGACGATCAGATCGTTGACGGAGACCTGTGATTCCTTGTCGAGATCGGCGTTCACCTGCTCGCGCAGTGCCATCGCCTTGTCCATCTCGATCGACATCGAGACATAGAAGTGCGGAGCCTGCTGGAACGACTGGCTCATGCGCTTGCCAATCGTCTGGCGAATACGCGACAGTTCCTGGAGCTGTCCACCCGCGCTCGGCGTCGCAACCGGCTCGGCAGCTGGCTGCGGAGCGGCGGCTGGAGCCGGTGTTGCCTGCGCGGCGGCAGGCGCAGCAGCGGGCGTTGCCTGCGGCTGTGCTGGAACTGGTGCCTGCGGTCGCGGCTGCGCACCAGTCGTCATGCCTTCGATGTCGCGCTTGACGATGCGGCCGTGTGGGCCGGTGCCCTGCACCTGCGAGAGGTCGATGTCGTGTTCTTCCGCCATGCGCCGCACAAGCGGAGAGGCGCGGATGCGCTCACCCGGCTCACGTGAGACGACCTGACCGTTCGCGGACGAGCCCTGATATTGCTCCTGCACTGGATTCTGATCCACGCCACCCGTGCCAGCCGGGGCGGGTGCCGGAACCAGTGCCGTGCCGCCTGTCTCCATCTGGGCCTGCGGGACGAGTGCCTGCGTGCCGGCACCCTCCTGGCCCGCGCCCACCTGTGCTGCCGCGACCGGAGACTCGGCGTTGATCGCTGCCGCGCCTTCGTCGCTGGATTGTGTCGCGGCGACGGCCGTTGCGCCGCCTGCGGACGCGTCGGAACTGGCGGCGGGCGCTGGCGCTGCTTCAGCCGTATCGTCGTCCTCCAGCACCTCGTTCGCGTCGCCAATGATCGCGATCGGGTCACCAACCGGGACGGTCTGCCCCTCGGTGATGAGCGTCTTGCGGAGGACGCCGCCCTCGAACGCTTCAATCTCGATGTTGACTTTGTCCGTCTCGATCTCAGCGATCGCTTCGCCGCGCTCGACCGGGTCGCCGACCTGCTTCAGCCAGCGCAGCAGTGTCCCCGCGTCCATGTCGTAGCCCATCTGGGGCATCACGACCGTCTTAGCCATTCAGAAGCCCTTTCGTAACGCGTGATGCGTGTGCGTAATGGGGTGATGCGTTTGTGATGCGCCGTGACGTTCGGGGGAACCAATCAATCCCAAACGCATCACGCATCACGAGCTAGCGCAGTGTCTCTTTCACCGCCGCGACGACCTCGTCCTTGCCGGGAATGATGAGTCGTTCGAGGTTCTTCGCGTAGGGCATCGGGACTTCCATGCTGCCGACGCGACCGATCGGCGCGTCCAGCGAGTCGAACGCGCGTTCCTGAGCTTCCGCCGCGATCTCCGCGCCGAGGCCCATCGTGCGCCAGGATTCTTCAACGATGACCATGCGGTTCGTCTTCTCGACCGACTTCACGACCGTGTCCATGTCGAGCGGGCGCAGCACGCGCATGTCGATCACTTCGGCGGAGATGCCCTCCTGCGCGAGGTCGTCCGCCGCGCCGAGCGCCAGGAACATGCCGCGCGACCAGGAGACGATCGTCACGTCCGTGCCCTCGCGGCGCACTTCGGCACCCTCCAGCGGCAGAATGTAATCCTCATCCGGCACGGTGCCGCGATTACGGTAGATGAGCGAATGCTCGATGAACATGACCGGGTCGTTGCCGCGCACAGCTGCCTTCAGAAAGCCCTTGGCATCGCGCGGGGTGCTCGGCATGACGACACGCAGGCCGGGGATATGCGCGAACCAACCCTCGAACGTCTGGGAGTGAGTTGCGCCAAGCTGCCCCCAACCGGAGGCGGTGCGGATGACGAGCGGCGCGGTGAACTGCCCGCCAAACATGTAGTGAATCTTGGCGGCGTGGTTCACGATCTGGTCGATCGCCAGCAGCGAGAAGTTGATCGTCATCAGCTCGACAATAGGCCGCAGCCCGCCCATGGCCGCGCCCACCGCCGCGCCGACGATGCCAAGCTCGGCAATCGGCGCGTCGATGACGCGCTTGCGACCATACTGTTCCTGGAAGCCACGGGTGACGACGTACGATCCGCCGTAAGCACCGATGTCCTCACCGATCAGGAAGACGTTCGGATCGCGGTCCATCTCCTCAGTTATCGCCTCGCGCAGGGCGTCGCGATAGGTGATCTCGCGCTCACCGGTGTGTCCGGCAGCTTTACGCTCGGCGGCTTCCTCGGTCGCGCGCTGGAGTTCCTTCAGGTCTTCGAGTGTGCTAGCCACGAGCGGTCTCCTCTCCAGCGACACCGTTCGATTTCCAGATCGGCTCGGCGTAGACAAAGTCCTCGATCGTGCTGGGATCTGGAACGGCGCTGTTGTCGGCGAACTGGATAGCCGCTTCGACCTGCTCCTCGACCGTATCCTCGATGGACTTGAAGTCATCCTCAGATGCCATCTCACCACGGAGCAACTGGTCCTTGAACAGGATGAGAGGATCCTGGCTGCGGCGCTTCTCGACCTCTTCCTTGTCGCGGTACGTCTCCGGGTCGGCCATCGAGTGACCCCGGAAGCGGTAGGTCATCGCCTCCAGAAAGTACGGCCCCTTGCCAGCCTTGCAGTGCTCGACGGCGCGCTGCGTCGCCTCGTACATCGTGATGACATCCTGGCCGTCGATGATCTCCGCCTCGATCCCGTAGGCGGCCGCTTTGGTCGACATCTGCTGGACGGCGGAGACGTACTCCCAGGCGGTACCCATCGCGTACAGGTTGTTCTCACACAGGAAGATGACTGGCAGCTTCCAGACCGCCGCCATGTTCAGCGCCTCATGGAACGCACCGGCATTCGTCGAACCATCGCCAAAGATGCAGATGACGACCGCATCCTGCTCCTGATACTGCACCGCCAGCCCCAGGCCGGTGGCGATCGGAATGTGGCCCGAGACGATGGCGTAGCCGCCCCAGAAGTTGCGATCGGTATGCGTCAGGTGCATCGACCCGCCGCGACCCTTGGTCGTGCCGGTCTCCTTGCCGAACAGCTCGGCCATGACCGCGCCGGGGTCGGCCCCAATCGCGAGGGCGTAGCCGTGGTCGCGATAGTGGGTAATGAGATGGTCGCGTTCGGTCATTGCCTGAATCGCGCCAACGGCGATCGCTTCCTGACCGATGTAGAGATGCAGAAAGCCGCCGATCTTGCCATAGGCATACTGTTCGGCAGAGCGTTCCTCGAAGCGGCGGATGAGATACATCTGCCGGTAGAGTTCGTGTAGCGTGTCCTTGTCCAGGCCCGCGAAATTCGCTACGGCCGGCTCGGCCTTCGCCTTCGCCATGGCGCGTCCTCTCTTCCGATCTATCGTTGTCGTACGTGCATCAGTCGCCGATTCGGCGGATGTTCCGGATTTCCGCGCTCGGCCATTCGTCGTGCCGGCGCGGTCAGGCCTGCGTTCTCCAGCAACCTTCGTTCGAGAAGTTGGCCGATCACTCGCCACGTCGGTCTCATTTACTTGCTCAACGGAACTGGAGCCAGAACGCATTGAGACAGCAAATTCGTCTGCTGCCGCGATGGGCTTATTGGGACGGGAACGATTGTTGACCAAGATGGGATGCCTTCCGATCGGCACAGTCATACGTCGAACTGAGAAACGGCCCCAAACGTGGGCGAGCAAGTCAATCGGCACCAGACCGCGGCGTCACGAGACGACGGACATTTGCCTCGCGGATCAGCGATCGCTCCGGGCCGTGCATCGATGGCGCACCCATCGTCTCCCACCGAATGCCCGCAATCGGCATACCGTAGCACAGGGATTTACGTCACCGCGATAGCGCGGCTTCTCCGCCGATTGTACGCCACGTTGCCAATTCTGGTCTATGGCACGGTGGGATTGGCGACTACAGATACATCATTCCGGACACAAATACGATGGGTTGTGGTCACACGACGACCTACAGGTTTGCGTATCTCATCGTCTGCTCGTCGTACCGCCAGACACAAAGACGGGGCAGGCATTCCACCCACCCCGTCTTCCCTGCGACCTGCTTGTCGAGAACCTACTCGTCGGTCGCACCGCCGGTGAACGCGGCCAGCGTCTCCGAGAGGATGACGGACTGCCAGTAGTAGTTCAGCGCGTTGAGCTGGTCGTTGGCGTCGCCAGTGCGGAACAGGCGGGCGTTGTCGTAGTAGTACAACGCCTGAATCGGATCTTCATCCGACACGGCCGAGAGCCATTCTTCAGCGCGCTCGTCAGCGAGATCGAGCATATCGGCCAGCGACGACTGGCGGTCGTAGCCGGTGATGTAGCCACCCTCATCGACCTGTGCGCTGAGCGAGTAGTACTTCGCGATCAGTGAGGCAGACTGTGAGTAGGCGGTCAGCGATGCACCGAGGTTGACCGAGGCCACTGCCTCCGGCTTGAGCATCGTGCCGGCCAGTGCGGTTGCGCCGCCGACTGCCGCGACGGCAGTCAGGTAGGAATCGTCCGACTGCTGGAAGTAGTACTTGGCGAGGTCGGGGTGGATGCCGTACTCCTGTGCCCACGGGTCGATGATGAGTGTCTCGAAGTAAGTGATGTTCGCCTCAGCGCCGCGCCGCAGCGTCTCCGAGATCGCCTCCAGGACTTCGAGGTCCGGTGCCGGGGATGAGCCGAAGCCGAGCCCGAGGCCAAGCGTGTCTTCCGCCAGGCCGAGGTACATGTCAGCGTATACGTAGTTGTAGTTCGCGGCGTAAATCGCCGCGAGGGCGTCTTCCTCAGTGTAGTCCGGCGTGTTCACGAGCGTGTCGATCGCGCCCTGTGCCTGGAAAATCAGGCCTTGGGCGACCGACAGGTTCGAGAACGCGTCCATAATCGCGATGGAATCCGACGCGGTGCGTGGCGTCTCCGCCTCAAGCCGCTGCGCGACGGAACTCATGCGGGTTTCCGCCGACGACGATGAGGTCAGCCGTTCGATGAGTGGATCGAGTCCCGATGTGTAGTATAGGTTGTCCAGCTCAGCAGCCTCGCGGCCAACCCGCGCAAGTGCGGCGGCAGTAAAGGCGGACTCGAACGCCGCAGCGATCTGGCCCTCAGCAAGATACTGATCCGTCAGACCAGCGTAGTAATCAGCCGACTCAATCGTGCTGACACGGTACTCCTGCACTTCTGCTGGAAGCGCGGTGAAGTCGGAGCGCTCGGCCTCATAGGTCGCGTACCAGCCGGTTGCACCAGCGCGGTACTTGTCGAACGCAGATGGCGGGAATGCAGCCATTCCAGTCGATTCTGGCTTCGGCAGTTCAGAGCCTGTCAGCTCACGGTAGGCAGCATAGACATCCGGGACGAGGACGACTTCGACGCCATACTGCTGGCCGACCTGCACCAGGTCAACAGACTGTCCGGCGGCAAAGTCGTAGTCGTAGCGTTGTCCTCCGGGAACGAGCACCTTGGTTTTTCCGGCGGCGGCGGCTCCTTCGATTTTGTGAGGAATGCCTCCAACCGGGCCGATCGAGCCATCCGGGTTGATCGTGCCGGTCATCGTCACGGTCGGGTCTACCTCGTCGCCGAGGTAGGCAGCCAGCACGGCGACCGTCATCAGCGCACCAGCGGACGGGCCGTCGATGCGGCCAGCAACGTCGAACGAAAACTCATAGTTGGACGGGTCATTGCCAAGCAGCAGCGATGAGGTGATGACCGCCATCCAGCCAGCGGCGCGCCACTGCGGGCCAGAGCCGCCAACTTCGGACTCGAAGAATCCGACGCGCAGATCCTGGTCTTCCTTGGAATCAATCTCAACCACGACGCGACTCGTACCGCCCTGGACCGACGTGCCATCGCTGGAGAACCAGAGCGCATCGACCTCGACTGGTCCGGAGGCAACCTTCTCCGGTGTCGCGGTCACTTCAGGCTGCGCCGTCGGCAGCGGACGTGGGGTGGAGGCGACATCAGGCTGCCTCGTTGGAGACGCCTCCGGTTCCTCAGCGGCTTCGGTTGGCGTCGCTTCAACGTCGACCTGGGCGGTCGGCGAGGATGCTCCCTGATCGGGAGTAGGATCATTATCGTCGCCGTCATCTCCACCGCCACACGCGGCCAGCATCGAGACGACGAGTAGCATCGTAAGCATGAGCGACAAGCGCTTAAGAACCGTGTGCATTCTTCTCCTCATTTCGCGCGCAATGTGCGCTGCTCCAACCACGGACGCAGTAGCAGTACAGTATTCCCTGGAGCTGACAAATCAACCGACACTGGTTGGATGCTGGACTCACCAACGAGGCCCGGCACACTCTCTATTGAACCTGGGCGCTATCGTTGGACCACGAACCGAGACATGAATCGCTGCACCTGATCCCTGCGTGACACCCCCAGTCACTTGCATCAACCCACGTTATCCTGCCACTGAGAAGTGGCGGCTCAAGAGCAATCGGCCAAGGTCGAAACTGAACAAGGCGTCCTGACACGATCGAGGATACGCGCCGATGCATCCATCGCGTATCGTTCTACTGTTCCGTTCCGCACCTGTCCAATAGTACAGGGAGTGTACACGCTGGCCGCAGTCAGTGACGGGCGATGGGCAACGTGGATTAATGCATGATGATCGGCGAGATGTCGCAGCGTATCCAGGAGTCACATCACTGAGTACCGAAGGAGTCAGATGTCGAGGACGATTGCGTGGCAACGGGATGAGCGGGGCTATCTTCCGATCGAAGGCTATGGGCTGATCGGCAATGGCCGGACCGTCGCACTGGTCGGCGCGGACGGGTCAATTGACTGGTGTCCGTTCGCTCGTATCGACCATCCGTCGGTCTTTGCCCGAATCCTCGATGCCGAGCGCGGTGGCTACTGGCAGATTGTTCCAGACGAGCCGTGGACGGTCGAGCGCCATTATCTCGACGACACGAATATTCTCGTAACGGAATTCACGACTGCCAGCGGCGTCGTCCAGGTCACCGACCTCATGCCGTCGATCGCGTTTGGTTCCGACCTGGGTGTCACGCAATCGCTCTGGGACGGCATGCTGCTACGCTTCGTGCGCGGAGTGCGTGGAACCGTGAGGATGAGGCAGATCCTCGATCCACGCTTCGACTACGCCCGAGACGAAACCCGCTTCGAGATCATCCACGGTCGTGGCGCTATCGCCTGCAGCGACCACGGGGCACTGCGGGTCGTGTCCAGTGAGCTGCTGACAATTGACGACAACGCGTTGACCACGGAGTTCGAACTTTCGGCAGGTCAGGCGTCCTACTTCTCGATTAACTACCACTCAAGCGGCGCGACCGTCTGGATGGACCTGCCCCCCAACGTTGCCCAGGAACTGCTCGACCGCGAAATCGAAGGCTGGCAGCGCTGGATCAGCCGTTGCACATACACTGGACCGTGGGCCGCCGACGTCCGACGCTCCGCCCTCACGCTCAAACTGCTCGACTATCTCCCCAGCGGTGCGATGGCCGCTGCCGCGACGACCTCGCTGCCAGAAGGAATCGGCGGCGTGCGGAACTGGGACTATCGCTACGCCTGGATCAGAGATACCAGCTACGCTCTCCACGCCCTGCATTCGATCGGCTTCCGCGACGAGGCACAAGGCTTCCTGCAATGGATCGTCGATGTGACGAACGATGATCCTGCGGCGCTCCAGATCATGTACCGCGTCGATGGTAAGCAAGACCTGGAGGAGATGGAACTCGATCACCTCGAAGGCTACAAAGGCTCCCGCCCGGTACGCATCGGCAACGGCGCTCACGCCCAGCGGCAGCTCGACCGTTTCGGCGAGGTACTCGACGCCGCCTACGTGCATCGTCGCTTTAACGGCGTCATCAATAACGACCTCTGGAGCTTCCTGGTCGAAACCGTCGACCAGGTCACCGAGCGTTGGCGCATGCCGGACTCTGGAATCTGGGAAGTCCGCAGCGGAGAGCGTCGCATGACGTTCTCGAATGTTATGTGCTGGGTGGCGCTTGACCGCGCTATCCGACTGGCGGAAATGGACGACCGCCCGGCTCCGCTGGATGCCTGGCGGAAGCTGCGTGAGGCGATTCGCGGCGAGATCATGGAGTACGGTGTCGTAGATGGCGTCTTCTCACAAAGCTTCGTCGACACCGATGGCGCGATCCTGGACGCGTCGGCGCTCTCGTTCCCGCTGCGCGGCTTCGTCTCCGTCGATGACCCAATCATGCAGGCGACGATCGATGCGATCGAGCGCGAATTGACAGACGAAGGACTCGTCGCCCGCTACGCCGTCCACGAGTTCGCCGACAACGTCGACGGGCTGCCCGGTGAGGAAGGCCGCTTCGTCATCTGCTCCTGCTGGCTGATCGACTGTCTGACTGGTCTGGGCGAACTCGACCGAGCACAGGCATTGCTGGAGCAGATGCTTGCGCAGGGCAATGATCTAGGGCTGTACTCAGAAGAGATCGACCACAAGAACGGAATGTTCCTCGGCAACTTCCCGCAGGCGTTCTCCCACCTCGGCATCATCAACGCCATCGTCAACCTCGGTCGCGCCCGCGGCAATGCCGACAGCGCCCCCGGTGGCGATGTCGGCGATCTGACTGGCGCGATCCCCAGCGGCCCGAAGACCCGCGCACGCCGCCAATCACTGGCCGAACTTATTGGGGATTTGAACGAGGCGTAAGCGTCATTTAGAAACGAATCGAAGTCGCGAACGTCGTAGGTGCGATGCGCTGCATCGCCCGGTCGGGAGGTCGAACGCTGGAGAGTACGACAACGTTCGTCACACGACGTTAGCAACCTACCCGCGGCGGCCCGCGACGGTTCCGATCCGTCCGAACGCCCGGCCCCCCACGCGGGCGATGCACCGCATCGCCCCTACGATCACCCAAAACTGGTGCAGCCGCTAATGCGTCGGCCCCACACCCGTCACAAGCTCGCGCAGCGGAATCAGTTCGTCGCCATCCCAGAACTGCCCATCTTCGCCCGCCAGCGCCTCAAACCCGGAATGTCGCAGCTCGACGGTTGTACCATCATCCCCAGGAGTCAGCGCGAACGTCAGCGATACATCGTCCATGCGCGCGGTCAGTTCCTGCTTCGTCTCAAACATCGTGATCTCTCCGACGAAACGATACGGCGTGACGCCCTGCATCCCCTCGAAGACGAACCGCCCACCCTGACGCGGCTCGATCGTCGCGGTCGCGCTGAACCAGTCGCGCAGCCGCTCCTGCGACGTCAACGCCGCCCAGACCTGCTGCGGCGTCGCCTCGATCTCGATACTGAATGAACCATCGGTAGCCTGTTGCATACGTAGCCCCTACCCTTCCATCGTGT
>Ga0136611_10000051_pt1 | contig 61399 bp, 64 predicted proteins | sample AntDrymUQ2232306_2_FD_106645 | JGI IMG/M metagenome (GOLD analysis project Ga0136611, IMG submission 106645) | Polar desert sand microbial communities from Dry Valleys, Antarctica - metaG UQ223 (23.06) | ecosystem: Environmental > Terrestrial > Soil > Desert | place: Antarctica: Dry Valley... | reverse complement strand
CGCCTGATGTGCTACGACCAGTCCGGAGATGCCGGCGAACAGCCGATCTCGTCGCAGTGCACCAGCGTCGGCAACCTCGAGCGCGTCAAGCAGAACAAGATCTACGAAGCGAAGATCGCCGATCGCCCGGCTCGCGAAGCGGCGCTGACCGAGCTCGAGAAGTCCGGCACGCGCGTCAAGCCCGAGTTCGGCTCGGTGTTCTACACGCGGCAGGGCAAGGACGCCGCGACGACGCGCACGCACCTGACGATCGCGGTACCCGGCGCCACGGCTGCGTCGCTCGGGATCCCGGACAACAACAAAATGGGCGGCGCATGGATCATGGGTGCAGGCACGACGGCCGCGCACATCATGACGCCAGGGTCGTAAGGTCTTGAGGTCCTCAAGGCCTTAGGACCTCTCGAGCAGCGCGACGGCGTGGCAAGCCATGGACTCACTGCGGCCCATGCTTTCCACGCCTTCGTTCGTCTTGCCTTTGATGCTGACGGCAGTTGGTTCGACGGCGAGCGCCGCAGCGAGATTCGCCTGCATCGCCTCGAGATAGGGAAGCAGCTTCGGCTTCTGCGCGATCACCGTCACATCGATGTTCGAGACTCGATAACCGGCCTCGTGGACCTTCGCGATCGCGCCTGTCAATAACGCGATGCTGTCCGCGCCCTTCCACTTCGGATCGGTATCCGGAAACAGGCGGCCGATGTCGCCGATGCCCGCGGCGCCGAGTACCGCATCGGTCACGGCGTGACAGACGATGTCCGCATCAGAGTGGCCGTCGAGGCCGAGCTCGAACGAGATCGTGACGCCCCCGAGGATCAGCGGACGTCCTGCGACGAGCCGGTGCAGATCGTAGCCGTTGCCAATTCGAAGACGCGGCTGACGCCGCTGGACAGCCACGGCATTGGCCGTCGCTAGATCCTCCGGCGTCGTGATCTTCACGTTCCCGGGGTCTCCCTCTACGATATGAACCGGGAGTCCGAGGCGCTCGACCAGCATCGCCTCGTCGGTGGCGTCCACCTGTGTGCCTTCAGCTAACGCGCGCGCCAGCACATCGCGAACAAATGCCTGCGGCGTCTGCGCCAGAAACACGCTGTCGCGCGGAATGGTGGCGAGAATCCGGCGCGAGCCCTGGGCGTTGGCGTCGCCGGTCTGCTTCACGGTGTCGCGCACCGTGACGGCGGCGATCGCGGCGCCATACTCGAGCGCGCCATCGATAGCACGGTCGATCACATCGGTGGTCACGAACGGCCGGGCCGCGTCGTGAATCACGACCACATCCGCCCGCTCCGATGTCTTCGCAAACGCGTTCGCTACGGAATCCTGGCGCCGCTCACCGCCGGCGACAAAATGCAGCGGCTGCTTGATTTGGCCCTCGAAGGACCGCGCCACGGCATCGAGGTGCTCCCCAGGCAGCGCGACGACAATCTCGTCGATGCGATCGCTCGCTGCCAGAGCCTTGATACTCAGTTCGAGGATGGACCTGCCCTGGATTTCAAGGAACTGCTTGGGCCGATCGGCGCCGAGGCGCACGCCCCGGCCGCCTGCGGCGATAATGGCGGCGACAAACATAGTCGGAACGAGTGTACTCGGAGGACGGTTATGGAGACAGGCGTTCGCGGCGAAGTAGAATGCGCTCCGTGACTGGGTTATTCGATCTCACCGGCCGCGTGGCGATCGTCACCGGCGGCTCGCGCGGCCTTGGCGAGGAAATGGCCGAGGGCCTTGCCGAAGCCGGCGCGTCGCTGATGCTGTGCGCGCGCCGCGAGCAGTGGCTGACGCCGACACTCGACACCTTCCGCTCGCGCGGCTTCAAGGCCGAAGGCATGGTCTGCGATGTGACGGTGCCCGAGCAGGTGCAGGCGGTGGTCGACAAGACGGTTTCGGTTTACGGACAGATCGACATCCTGGTTAACAACGCCGGCATCAGCTGGGCCGCGGAGCCGGAGACCATGCCGCTGGACAAATGGCAAAAGGTGATCGACACCAACCTGACCGGGACATTCCTGTTCTCGCAAGCGGTTGGACGCGAGATGCTGAAGCGCCAATCGGGATGCATGATCAACATCGCGTCGATTGCCGGAATGACGGGATCGGTGAGCACTCTGCACTGGGCCGGCTATGCCGCGAGCAAGGCCGGCATCATCGGACTGACGCGCGAGCTCGCGGCGACGTGGGGCCGCAGCAACATTCGCATAAACGCGATCGCGCCCGGGTTCTTCCACTCGCGGCTGGCTGATGCCGCCATCGTGCATGCGGAACCGCAGATCAAAGCTACCAGTCCAATCGGGCGCGTCGGCAAGGAGGGCGAGCTGAAGGGCGTGGCGATTTTCCTGGCGGCGGACGCGTCCAGCTACATCACCGGTCAGACGATCGTGGTCGACGGCGGACGGACGATCGCATCGTGAGCAATGTGCTGCGAGACAAGCTGGTCGCGTTCTGCGATCGCCACATCTATCCAAACGAAGCGCGCTTTCACGACGAGATCCAGAAACAGCGCTGGCAGGTGCCGGCCGTCGTCGAAGAGTTGAAGACCAGGGCGCGCGCCGACGGGCTATGGAACTTGTTCCTGCCGGAGAGCGATCGCGGCGCGGGGCTGACCAACCTTGAATACGCGCCGCTGTGCGAGGTGATGGGCCGGTCCCCTGATTTTGCGCCCGAGGTGTTCAACTGCTCCGCCCCGGACACCGGCAACATGGAGGTGCTGGCGCGATACGGCACGCGAGAGCAGCAGGAGCGGTGGTTGACTCCCCTTCTCGACGGTCGAATCCGATCGTGCTTCGCGATGACCGAGCCCGACGTCGCCTCGTCCGACGCGACCAATATCCGCTCGACGATCACGCGCGACGCGAGCGACTACGTCGTCGACGGGCGCAAGTGGTGGATCTCCGGAGCCGGCGATCCGCGCTGCCAGGTCTCGATCTTGATGGGTCTCAGCAATCCGGATGCGCCGTCGCACCAGCGCCAGTCGATGATCCTGGTGCCGATGGACACCAAGGGTGTCACCGTCAAGCGGATGATGACGGTGTTCGGGTATGACGATGCGCCGCATGGTCATGCGGAGATCGTGTTCGAGAATGTGCGCGTGCCGGCGGGCAACATGCTATTGGGCGAGGGCCGCGGCTTCGAGATCGCGCAAGGCCGGCTCGGGCCCGGCCGCATCCATCACTGCATGCGGATGATCGGCCTGGCGGAGCGCGCGCTCGCGGCGATGTGCCGGCGCGTCGAAGAGCGAATCGCGTTTGGCAAGACGCTATCTGAGCAAGGCACGATTCGCCGCGACGTTGCGCAGTCGCGCATCGAGATCGACCAGGCGCGGTTACTGACGATGAATGCGGCGCAGTTGATGGACAGCGTCGGCCACAAGGCGGCGCGGGCGGCGATCGCGATGATCAAGGTCGTCGCGCCGACTGTCGCGTTGCACGTGATCGACCGCGCGATCCAGGCGCACGGCGCCATGGGTGTCAGCCAGGACACGTTCCTCGCGCATGCGTGGGCCCATGCCCGCACCCTTCGGCTCGCGGATGGTCCCGACGAAGTGCACCTCGAGACGATCGCGCAGCTGGAGCTCAGGCGGCGGCCGGACTAAGTCACCCTGGGGACTGCGCGATTTCCCACGCCTTCTGGGCGATCAATCGCGCCGCCGCTCCTCGTTGCAACGCGTACTCCGAAGCCGCGTTGCCCTGCAAGCCTCGCGCATACACGCCCTGCAGGATGCTCGCTAACCTGAACATCGAAAAGGCGAGATAGAAATTCCAATCGAGAAGCGCGGCGCGGCCGGAATGACGCAAGTAGGAGGCGACGTAGGCGGCTTCTTCGGGCATGCCACTGCGATCCTGATCGACGGTCTCGCTACGCCCCAGCGCCTCTGGCGGCAGATGATAAGTCAGACAGTTATAGGCGAGATCGGCGAGTGGATGGCCGAGCGTCGATAACTCCCAGTCGACGATCGCCACGATTCGCGGTTCGGTCGGATGAAAGATCAGGTTCTCGACGCGATAGTCGCCGTGAACGATTGCCGTCTCATCGCCGGCTGGAATGGTCGCCGGCAGCCATGCCATCAGGCGAGCCATCTCCGGAATCTCCTCGGTTTTGGCAGCGACGTATTGCCGGCTCCACCGGCCGATCTGCCGGGCGTAGTAATTTCCCGGCTTGCCGTAGTCACCCAGGCCGACAACCCCCGCATCCACGCGATGCAGTCGGGCGAGCACCCCGGCCATGTCGGCGTACATCGCGGCGCGATCCGTCGCCGATACACCGGGAAGATGCGGCTGACGAAATACGCGCCCGTTCACACAACCCATGATGAAAAACGGCGTGCCGAGCACGACCGCGTCGTCGCACATCACCAGCATCGGCGGCACAGGCACACTGCCCGCGAGTGCCTTCATCACGCGATGCTCCCGATCAACCGCGTGCGCCGACGGCAGCAGCTGGCCGGGCGGTTTCTTGCGGAGCACGTAGTCGCGGCCGGCGCTGTGCAGCAGATATGTCGGATTGGACTGGCCGCCTTCGAATTGTCGGATCGTTAAGGGCCCTGTGAAACCCGCAACGTGCTCGACAAGATAACGCTCGAGCGCCGCTGTGTCGATCTCATGACCGCTGCGAACGCCGGTCGTCTGGCCCAGTACGGTCCTGCTGTCCATGCTCACGGAACGGCGATCGTATTTCCTGGCAGCAGCGGCGTGTGCACCGGCAACCGCCGTGCCTTGGTCGCCTGCTCGAAGCTGTAGCCGATCGCGAGCAGTCGCGCCTCGCTGAACGCGCGGCCGAGGAACGACATCGCCACCGGCAGATCGTCGGTCGTGAAACCCGCCGGCACGATCAGATCCGGAAAGCCGGACAGATTGGCGAGGTTCGATCCCGACCCAGCGGCGCCGCCAGGCACTTCCGGAGGCGCGGCGATCAGTTGCGGACGACGCGAGGCGGTGGGGTAGACGATCGCATCCAGCTTGTCGGCCGCGAGAATGCCCTCGAGCACCGCTCGCACCAGCGGCAAACCGTGCTCGTTCACCGATGTGTATTGGTAATCCTTCAGCGTGCCGCTGCCGGCTTCGCGGACCATCAGCGACCACCGGCCTGGATTCGGACTGGCGCCGTCGGGCCGCGGCGCATTCACCAGCCGCGATCGATCGATCAACTGGGCGATGCTCTTGGGATAGTTCGGTCCAAGCGTCGCGAGATAGTCCGCGATCTGCACCACGAACTCGGGGTAGCGAATCGCATTGTAGTACTCGCCTTTCGCGTCGAGCAGCCACTTCGGCATGCGCACATCCACGATCATCGCGCCTTGCTTGCGCATCGTGTCGAGAGAGGACTCCATCACCCAGTCGACATCGGGATCCTGGCCAAGGAAGTCGCGCGCGATCCCCAGGCGCGCGCCCTTGAGCGCATCGGCCTTCAGTGCCTGGGTGTAGTCCGTCATGCCGCGGCCACCACCAAGTTTTGTCGATGCATCAGCCGCATCGACGCCGGCGATCACGCTCAATAACGCGGCCACGTCGTAGACGCTGCGCGCCATCGGACCGACGGTATCAAAGCTCAAGGCCAGCGGGATCACGCCGTCGCGACTCACCAGCCCCATCGTGGTCTTGAGGCCGGCAATGCCGTTAGCGGTGGATGGCCCACGCACCGAGCCGCCGGTGTCGGTGCCGAGTCCCGCCATCGCAAATGCGGCGGCCATCGACGCGCCGGTGCCGCCCGAGGATCCGGAAGGGGTCCGCGCCAGATCGTGCGGGTTGAGGATCTGTCCGGCGAGCGAGCTGTGCGCCGCACCGGAAGCGAACTCCGACAGGTTCGCCTTTGCGATGATGATGGCGCCCGCGGCGCGCAACTGCTTCACCACGAACGCATCGTCCGGCGGAATCGATCCTTCAAGCAGCACCGAACCACCGGTGGTCGGCATGTCGGCGGTATCGATGTTGTCCTTGATGATGACGGGGATGCCATGCAAGGGCGAGCGCGCGCCCCTGGTCTTCCGCTCGGCGTCCATTGCGCGGGCCAACTCGAGAGCTTTCGGGTTGACCGCGATCACGGCGTGCAGTGAGGGTCCTTTGCGATCGTAGGCATCGATGCGCGCCAGGAACATCTGGACGAGACGCTCGGATGTCAGCGTGCCTTTGGACAGCGCGGCATTGAGATCCGCGATGGTCGCGACGTCGAGATCGAGGGTCTTTTGCGCGGACAGCCCAGGAATCGCGAGGCTCACGGCCAGAACGACGGCGGCGGCTCGAATCATGGTTGGGAACTGTATCCCAAGCGCCTTCCCTTACAATCTGCGCATGACACGCATGACTCGACTTGCAGCCACGGCCGTCGTCTTTGTCGTTCCGGCGCTGGTCTCCGGCCTCGCATACGCACAGAACGCGACGGCGGAAAAACAACCGGCGGCGCTGTCGATCGACACGTTGATGGCCACACCCTTCCCCACCGACCTGGTGGCCGCGCCGGCGGGTGGCGCGATCGCGTGGGTATCGAGCAACAGCGGCGTGCACAACATCCTGGTGGCGGAGCCCAGTCCCGGGACCGGAGCGATGGCAAGCCGCACGGATCACAAGTGGCGCGCCGTGACGAATTACACCGGCGACGACGGGCTGTGGATTACCGAGCCGAGCTTCACGAGCGACGCGAAGACCATCGTCTACGTGCGCGGCGATGGCGCGAACCGCCAGGGCGAGTCGCCGAACCCGGCACAGCTGCAGGACGGCACCGACCAGTCCGTGTTTGCCGTCCCCGTCGCCGGAGGCGCGCCGAAGCGCCTTGGACCCGGTAACGGCGTCGTGACGTCGCCGCGGGGACAGCGCGTCGCGTGGGTATCGCGCGGGCAAATCTGGAGCGCCGACCTTGGGTCGGCAGATGCACCCTCGCGCCTCGTCAACTCGCGCGGCAGCGCCACCGGCCTGTCGTGGTCGCCGGATGGATCGATGATCGCGTTCACGAGCGGCCGCGGCACGCACAGCTATATCGGCGTGTTCACGCTCGCATCGAAAGAGCTGCGTTACATCGATCCGTCGCTCGATCGAGACGGCAACGCGGTCTGGTCACCGGACGGATCGCGCATCGCCTGGATCCGCCAGGGGGCGGCGCCGCGCGCGCGGATGTTTTCACCGCGCCGGGAAGTCGACGAACCGTGGTCGCTGCGCGTCGCCGATGTGAAGACCGGAGTGACTCGCCAGGTGTGGAAGGCCGATGCGGGATACGGCAGCGCCTTCCAGGCGGTCGTTGCGGATAACCAGCTGTTTTGGGGCGCCGGCGACCGGCTGGTCTTCCCATGGGAGAAAGACGGTTGGCTGCACCTGTATTCCGCGCCGGTATCCGGAGGGAAGGCCTCGCTGCTGACGCCAGGCAACTTCGAAGTCGAATACGTGAACATCGCCTCGAACGGCGCGACGCTGATCTACAACTCCAACCAGGACGACATCGATCATCGGCACGTCTGGACGGTGCCGGTTGACGGCGCGGCGAAGCCATCCCGGCTCGCGGTGAAATCCAACGGCAGCGAGTGGCAGGCCACCGTGACCAGCGACGGCTCCACCGCGATGCTGCACGCCGACGCGGCGATGCCGCCACACGTAATGGTGATGTGGCCGGACGGCAACGCGCACTCGTTGCTCGAAAACATGCTGCCCCCAGGCTTTGACCCAGCGCGGCTCGTCGTGCCGCAGCAAGTGATCCTCACGGCAACCGACGGCATGCCGATCCACTCGCAGTTGTTCCTGCCGAAGGACCTGAAGCCGGGCGAAAAGCGGCCGGGGCTGATCTTTTTTCACGGCGGCTCGCGCCGGCAGATGCTGCTCAACTGGCACTACAACTACTACTACCGCAACGCGTATGCGATGAATCAGTGGCTGGCCAGCCAAGGCTACATCGTATTGTCGGTCAACTATCGCAGCGGCATCGGCTACGGCCTCGAATTCCGCGAGGCGCTCAACTATGGCGCGTCCGGCGGCGCCGAGTTCAACGACGTGATGGGCGCCGGGTTGTATATGAAAAACCGCGCGGACGTCGATCCGGCGCGAATCGGCCTATGGGGCGGGTCGTATGGCGGCTACCTTACGGCGATGGGCCTGTCGCGCGCGTCCGACCTGTTCGCGGCCGGCGTCGACTTCCACGGCGTTCACGACTGGAACCAGGGCATCCGGACCTTCATGCCCGACTACAACGTGCTCGACGATCCGGAGTTCTCGAGGCGCGCGTTTGCCTCGTCACCGATGTCGAGCGTCGATACCTGGAAGTCGCCGGTGCTGTTGATCCATGGCGACGACGATCGCAACGTGTCGTTCATCGAATCAATCAACCTGATCACGGCGCTGCGCAAACGCAATGTCGAAGTCGAGCAGCTGGTGTTCCCGGACGAGGTCCATGACTTCCTGCGGCACCAGAACTGGGTGCGCGGCTACAAGGCGGCTGCGGACTTCTTCAACCGGCGGCTCAAGAACAAGCCGGCGGCCGAGACCCAGCGCAACTAGGGCAAGCGCCGCCTCGCCGGGTGTATACTCGCCGCCTCATCCATTAACCTCAGGAGGCCGCCGATGCGTGTTCGCACGCTCGCCGTCGTCGTCGCCGTCGTCGCCGCGCTCGCGTCGCCCGCATTTGCCCAGAACCCAGTTGGCGTGTGGAAGGTTAATCTCGCCAAATCGAAGTACAGTCCCGGCCCCGCGCCAAAGAGCGCGACCATCACGACCACTGCCGTGGCCGGCGGTGGTTTCAAGACCGTCAACGAGCAGGTGCCCGCAACCGGTGCGCCCATACGCTTCGAGGTCACGTATAAATTCGATGGCCAGGACAACACCTCGACAGGCAGCCCGAATGGCGACACGCAGGCCTACACTCGCGTCGACGATCGTCATTGGACCGTGGTGTCGAAGAGGGCCGGAAAAGTCGCCGTCACGAGCAAGATTCAAGTGGCCGCTGACGGCAAATCGCGGACGACGACGCAGACCGGCACCGACCCTCAGGGCCGCGCCATCAACAACGTGATTTTTTACGAGAAGCAATAGCGGGCCGGGGTCTGCTACGACGGCAGACTCCGCCGCTCTTCACCGCCGGTGATCAAGGCGAGCCGCTCGGCGGTCATGGCGACGACGCGATCCAATTGCTGCCTTGTCACCTCGACAGGCGCGTACACAATCACAAACAGTTCGGTGGTCTCGGGAGTCACCATCGTGCGTGCGGAATCTGAGGTTGGATTGCCGAACGCCCCAATCTCATCCGCGACCGTGATCCTGCCGCCGACGTTGACCTCATCTTTCCGGATACCGGCGTACTTCTCGCCTTCGGCTCCGAGCCGCATCGTCACATCGCCGTCGATCTTCGCGGCATCGTACAAGCCGTACGGCAACTGAAATTCGAGCGAGCACCAGTTGACGATATCGACGGCGGAGTTGATGCGAGGGATGGTGTCGCCCCTCCGCACGCGGCGCAGCAGCGCTTCGTTGGACGGGCGCGTCTTGGTGGGATCGATCCCGACCTTCTTGTACATGGTTCGCACCGATGCGACGTCCGCGGGCGGTGTGGTGCGGACACGCGCCTCCGCCTCGGCGAGCAGCGAGTCAAGGCGGTGCTCGTGCTGCACGACGGTGGCCCCGGTCCACCAGATCAAGCCGGGACGGACGATCGCCGCGAGCACCGGCGCGAGTGAAAACCCGGTCATCGGCGCATCTGCGTAATCTGCGGATTCACTTGGCGAACCGCTTGAAGAAGCTGTCGCTGTTCCACTGCGGCCGCGTCGTGCGATTGGCCACCTCGGCGACGACCGCGAGATAGATCTTGCCGAAATCCTCGGCGGACTTTCGATCGATCGGTTGAGCGAGATCGTCGCTCGGCGCGTGATACCGCTCCGTGCGCCAGCGCTTGACGAGCACATGCTCCGGTGAATCCCTCGTAAAGCCGACCTTCAGGGATAGCGCCGGCACGCCGGTCTTGATGAAGCTGTATTGATCGCTGCGCACGAACGCGTTTCGTTCGGGCTCGGGATCCGACAGCACCTCGATGCCAAGGGGGCGCGCGACGCGCTTCAGGTCCGCGGCCAGGTCGGACTCTTCGAGCCCTTGCACGACCACGCTTTTCAGCGGAAAGAGCGGCAGAAACATGTCGGTGTTGAGATTGGCGACCAGCTTGCCCGGCGGAATCGAGGCGCGGTTCGCAAAGTATCGCGACCCGAGCAAGCCCTTCTCTTCGGCGGTGACTGCGGCGAAGACCACGCTGCGTTTGTAGCCTCCGGCGGCCGCAGCCGCGGCGGCCGTCTCGAGCAGCGTAGCGATGCCCGAGGCGTTATCCATCGCGCCGTTGTAGATGGCATCGCCGTTAATCGGCTCGCCGACACCGACGTGATCATGATGCGCCGAGATCACGACGAATTCATTCTTCAACACCGGATCGGTGCCCGGCAGTATGCCGATGACGTTGTCGGATTCCAGCGTCGTCGCATTGATCGCGACCTTGATGCGGGCGGTTGCATGCAGTGGAAAGCGCGGCAGCACTTTGCCATCGTTGGACAGCGCGATGATTTCAGCGAACGTGTGCCCGGAACCGGCGAACAGCTTCTCCGCCCTTGCCGGGTTGAAGGTGATCGCGACCTGCTGGCCGAGCGTTTCATCGAGCGCCGGGTCGGCAATCGCCACCGACGGCATGAAGCGCGACAGCTTCGACCGGTCCCAGGGGATGTCCTGTCCTTTTGGATTCTGGATAGAGATGGTGCCGAGCGCTCCGGTCTTCTTCAGGTATTCCCAGCGGACGTTCTGGTAGTGCGCCAGCAGCGGGCCGGGAATGCCGGACGGGGCTCCGGTCAGCAGCACCACGATCTTGCCCTTCAGATCGAGGCCGGCCAGATCGTCATGCTTCGACTCGGGAACTTGCAGTCCGTAGCCGGCAAAGACCAGCGGCGCCTCGACGCTCGGTGCCGGCTCGATGCGCATCGAGAACGTCGCCTCGTCGCCCAGCACGACGAGCTCCGCTGTGCCCGATCGCACGAGCGAAAAGCTTGACTGTGCTTCGACGATGCGGCGGCTGCGGAAGGGGACCGGCTGGAAGTAGCCATTGGTGCCGCCGGGCGCCAGGCCGGCCTTCTTGAACTGATCGGCGATGTATTCGGAGGCCTTGCGATGTTCGGGGCTGCCGGTGTCGCGGCCCTTCATCGAGTCATTCGCGAGGTACGTGACGTGCGACCACCACCGCTCGGCGGGTTGCTGCCCCGAAACCGTCACCGCCATGCAGACCAGGCCGCCCGCAAGAAACATTCGTGGGGTCATCGTCATCTTCTCCATCCCCGCGGAGTTTACTCCTTCTGCGCGGCGGCTTCCGCTTCGACGGCCGGACGGATGACACGGCGAATCCGGTCGGCGAGCTCGCGCACCTCGGGGACCGAAGGCTGCGGGTTGGCCGGCGTCACGATCGGATCGTGGACGATCAGCCTGACCTGGCCGGGCCTGGTCGTCAGCTCGCCCTTCTTCATCACGTGGCGGGAGCCGATCACCGAGATCGGCACGATCGGCAGCCCCGCCTGCATCGCGAGCATGATGCTGCCGCCCTTGAACTTCGCCATCATGCCGGTGCGGCTGCGCGTCCCTTCTGGAAAGACGATTAGCGACAGCCCGTTCGAGGTCAGCCGGCTTGCCCATCCGAAGATGCCCGAGCGATCCGGGTTGCGGCGATCGACGAGCATGTGGCCGGTCCGCTTCAAGTGCGGACCGAGCATCGGAAAGTTTCCGAGCGATTCCTTGGCGATGATGCGCAGCTGGAACGGGATTGACCAGAACAGGCACGGGATGTCGTAGATGCTCTGGTGGTTGGCGACGAATACGTAGGTCTTGCCGGGGACGATGCGCTCGAGGCCAGTGACGGTGACGTCCACGCCGGTGGTCGCAAGAATCAGCCACGACCACGCGCGCGCACAGCCGTGCGCGAAGTGCCCGCGGCGATCGAAGAAGCTCGAGGTGATCGAGGCGATGCCGAGGACGATGGTGTAGACGCCGATCGCCGGGATCAGGAAAAAGACGGTTCGAAACCAGTGGAACGACAAGTCTGGGATCAGGGATCGGGGACCAGGGATCAGGGCCTCGCGACGATCGGTGAGGGCGGCGTCACCGCCTGCGACGTGCCCGTCGATGCGGGACGCGGCGCGGGAGCCTGCGCACCGCCGGGCTCGAGATAGCGCCCGAAGATCATCTTGCCCGCGGTGGTCTGCAGCACGCTGGTGACGACAATGTCGATGGTCTTGCTGATCATCTTGCGCGCGTTGTCGACGACCACCATCGTCCCGTCGTCGAGATAGGCCACGCCCTGGTTGTATTCCTTGCCTTCCTTGAGGATGAACACCTTCATCACTTCGCCCGGCAGGACCACGGGCTTGAGCGCGTTGGCCAGCTCGTTGATATTGAGCACGTCAACCCCGCGCAGCTGCGCGACCTTGTTCAAGTTGAAGTCGTTGGTGACAATCTTTCCCTGCAGGGTGCGCGCGAGCTCGATCAGCTTGAGATCGACCTCCTTTACTTCCGGAAAGTCGACGTCGGAGATCACCACCTCTACGCCCGACATCTTCTGGACCTTCTGCAGAATGTCGAGACCGCGCCGGCCGCGGTTGCGCTTCATCGAATCGGACGAATCTGCAACCAGCTGCAGTTCCTTGAGCACGAATTGCGGTATCACCAGGGTGCCGTCCATGAAGCCGGTTTCGCAGAGATCCGCGATGCGGCCGTCGATGATCACCGAGGTATCCAGGATCTTGTAGTGGCGCTGCGGTCCCGTGGCGCGGAACAGCGTCATCAGGCGCGCGGGCTCGAGCCACTCGCCCTTGCGGCCGCCGATCACGAGCCCGACATACGGGAAGACCAGGAGGATGAAGCTGTGCAGGAACGCGACACGCTGATCGCCATGGTCGATCCAGAACAGTGCGGCACCGATACCTTTGGCGAGCAGCAGCCCGACCGCGCCGCCGATGAACGCGCCGAGCATGTGCGTAATGGCGGTGTTACGCAGCTGCCATTCGAAGACCACGGACAGCAGCGCGAGGCCGACACCAAACGACAGGTTGATCGATGGATCGTCCCCGAGGGGACGGAGCATGAAAGCGGAGTACGCCACTGCCCCGACGAACGCGAGCCGAGCGAGTATGAACCAGGCCATATGAACGCCCCGCGATGGATCCGCGGGGAAAGTATGGGGCAACCTTAGAACGGCGGCAGGGTTAAATCAAGGCCGCAGAAGGCACGCCACAGAAGGCACAGAAAGCACAGAGGAATGAACTATAGCAGCGCATCAAGCGCTTCGCCGACCGAGCGGACACCGACGAGTTCAGCTTTGCCCACGGCTTCACTGGCGTCCATGTTCGACGCCGGCAGGACAATCCGGTTGAATCCCATTTGCTCGGCCTCGCGCACCCGCAGCATTGCCTGCGAGACGCCGCGCACTTCCCCGCCAAGACCGACTTCGCCGAACACCGCGGTGCCCTGCGGAATCGGGCGGTTCCGCAGACTCGATGCGATAGCCGCGACAATCCCGAGGTCGACCGCCGGTTCGTCGATGCTCATCCCGCCCGCGATGTTCACGAACACATCGTCCGAGACGAGGTGCAGCCCGGCGCGCTTCTCGAGCACGGCTAGCAGCAGCGACAGGCGGTTCTGATCGATGCCCACCGCCATACGTCGCGACTGGCCATAGCTGCTGGTGCTGACAAGCGCCTGCACTTCGACCAGCAGCGGACGCGAGCCTTCGAGGCAGCACAACACGGCCGACCCCGGCGTGGCGGTAGGACGCTCGGCCAGAAACAACGCCGAGGGATTGGACACCGGCCGCAGCCCGGTCCCGGTCATCTCGAACACGCCCAGCTCACTGGCCGCGCCGAACCGGTTCTTGATCGCGCGGACGATGCGATGTGAGTGATGCCGCTCGCCTTCGAAATACAGCACGGTGTCGACCACGTGCTCGAGCGCCTTGGGGCCGGCGAGACTGCCGTCTTTCGTGATGTGCCCAACCAGGAAGGTCGGGATGTTGTGGCCCTTCGCGGTGAACAGAAACTGCGTGGCGGCTTCGCGTACCTGGCCGATGCTGCCGGGAGCAGATTGGAACTTCAGCGAGAACACCGTCTGTACCGAGTCGACAATCATCAGCGCCGGCTTGACGCGGCCGACTTCCTCGAGGATGCGCTCGATGCAGGTTTCGGCAAGCAGGTAGAGCGGCGCGTCGCCAACCCCAAGGCGATCGCCACGCGACTTGATCTGGTGCTCGGATTCCTCGCCCGAGGCGTAGAGCACAGGGCCAACGGTCTGCGCGAAGTTCGCGGCCGCCTGCAGCAACAACGTGGACTTGCCGATGCCGGGCTCACCGCCGAGCAGGATCAACGATCCGGGAACAATGCCGCCGCCAAGCACGCGATCGAATTCACCGATGCCGGTGCTGATGCGATCGGCCTTCGACGCTTCGATCTCGGAGTACTTCTTGGCCCCGGGCACCGCGAGTCCGGCCACCGCGTATCGATGCGTGGTCGGCCCCGTGACTGACGGATCGGGGGCGCGTTCCTCGACAAACGAATTCCACGCGCCGCAGTCAGGACAGCGGCCCTGCCACTTCGGCTGCTGCGCGCCGCACTCCTGACAGACGAATACCGGTTTAGCTTGTTTCATTGCGGGTCACGAACGGGCCACGGACACACGGAAACACGGAGGCCGCTTTCTAAATGCATCGAAACTGGACCGCAGCATATTGTGTCATCGTCGGCAAAAAGAAGGTCCGTGCTTCCGTGCTTCCGAGGCTCGTACGTGTCAGGCGTACTTCCTCTCAACACGCGAACCCAAACGACACAGGATTTCGTATGGGATGGTGTCGATCCAGTCGGCCATTTCTCTCGCATCGATCGTTTGCTGCGGCTCGCTGCCCTGCGATCCCAGGAACACCACCTCGTCACCCGGACCAACGTCACCGATGTCGGTCACGTCCACGGTGAGCATGTCCATGCTGACCGCGCCGACAATCTTGGCGCGGCGTCCCCGGATTAACACGCAGCCGTGGTTCTCGAGACGCCGATCCAGGCCATCAGCGTAACCAGCGGGAATGACAGCCAAGGTCACGGGCCGGTGGGCGGTGAATCGGCCGCCATAACCGACGCTCTCGCCATCGCGGACGCCCTTGGTGGCCACCACCTGGCTGGTCAGGGACATGACGGGCTTCAACCCGATCGTCGATGCGAGCGGCGGCGGCACCAGGCCGTAGAGCAACAGGCCCGGCCGGACGAAGTCGAACCACACGCGCGAATCGCGCAGCAGCGCCGCGGAGTTCGCCGCATGCCGGAGGTGCGGTCCGGCGCCCATGTCGTTGAGCGTCCGGCAGGCAGCTTCGAATCGCGTGCGCTGCGTCTCGAACAGCTTGTGCCCAGGCTCGTCAGCGGCGCCGAAGTGCGTATGGACCGCTTCGAGGGCGAGATTGCGGCTCGCGAACAATTCCGGCAGCGTCCGGCGCACGTTGTCGTGGCGGAAACCGAGGCGGTTCATGCCGGTATCGATCTTGAGGTGATATCGCAGCCTCGCGCCGCGCTTCTCGGCGCCGTGCTGCAGCGCATGTCCGGCCGCCGGGCTCGAGATCGTCGGCGTCAGGTCGTGATCGAACACGCCGTCCAGATCGCTGACGCTGAGCGCGCCGAAGATCAGGATCGGAGCGCGAATGCCGGACTTCCGGAGATCGACACCTTCTTCGATGTCCGCCACGGCGAGCATCGTCGCGCCCGCGCTCTCCAGTGCTGCCGCCACCCGGCGCGCACCGTGACCGTAAGCGTTGGCCTTGACGACGGCGATGATCTGCGGGGCGATCGCGGGGCCGCGGCCGACGCCGCGGTTCAGTCCGGATTCGTTGTGGAGATATGCGCCGATCGCTTGGAAGTTGGATTCAAGTGCGGCGAGATCGACGCGCGCGGTCGTGCAACGTACCACGGCCGCAGATTATCACCAGGGCCGCAGAGTTGTCTGCCGTAGCCCTGACCCCAACTTAGCGATTCGCTAAATTACGCGGCCTGACCCCAACTTAGCGAGACCTTAGTTGTCGTCCGGCGTGCTATACCCGCCGGCCAGGTTGCCGAACCTGGTCTGCTCGCGAATAAAGGCGAGCTTCACGGTGCCAGTCGGGCCGTTGCGCTGCTTGGCGATGATGATTTCCGCGACGCCATCGGAATCCGCAGGCTGGTCGTCCATCTTGTACATCTCTTCGCGGAAGATCAGCGCGACCACGTCGGCGTCCTGCTCGAGGGCGCCGGATTCGCGGAGGTCCGACAACATCGGCCGCTTGTCCGAACGCGCTTCGGGCGCACGCGACAACTGCGACAGCACGACGATCGGTACGCTCAGTTCCTTGGCGAGGCCCTTCAGCGATCGGGAGATCGAAGCGAGTTCCAGCGTGCGGTTCTCGAAGCGGCCGCGCCCGGTCATCAACTGGATATAGTCGATCGCCAGCACGCTCAAGCCGTGCTCGGCCTTGAGGCGGCGCGCCTTGGCGCGCATCTCGAGCGCGCCGATGCCCGCGGTATCGTCGACGAACAGCTTCGCCTCGCTCAGCGATTCCATCGCGTGCGTGATCTGGCCGTACTCCTTCTGGCCGATCTGGCCGCTCATCAGGCGGTACATGTCAATCTTCGCCTCCGAGGCGAGCATGCGCATGAACAGCGATTCCTTCGACATTTCAAGGCTGAAGAATCCCGCCACGCCACCGTGGGTGGCAACGTGCTGACAGATGTTGAGCACCAGCGACGTCTTTCCCATTGAGGGACGCGCCGCGACAATGATCAGGTCGCCCGGCTGAAGGCCGCGCGTCTTGCGGTCAATATCCGGAAAGCCGGTTTCAACGCCCGTGACGAAGGTCTTGTTCTCGAACAGCTTCTCGACTACCGGGAAGCTCTCGCGCACCAGCTGATTCATCGAGATGAACCCTGACTTGATGCGGTCCTCGGCCACGGCGAAGATCGAGCTTTCCGCTTCGTCGAGAATCAGGTCGGCCTCCTGGTCCGCCTCATACGCGCTGCCGAGGATCTTGTTCGCCGAGAAGATCAGGTTGCGGAGCGTCGCCTTCTCCTTGACGATCTGGGCGTAATACTCGACGTTGGTCGACCGCGGCACGCCGTCGACGAGCGACGCGATGTAGGCCGGGCCGCCGACTTCCTCGAGGTCGCCGCCGCGCTCGAGCTCCTCCTTCAACATCACCAGGTCGATCGGCTGGCTGCGCTCCGACAGGTCGAGCATCTTCTCGAAGATGCGGCGGTGCGCGTCGCGGAAGAACGCCTTCGAATCAATCATCGCCGCGGCGACGTTCATCGAGTCGTTGTCGATCAGGATCGCGCCCAGCACCGAGCGCTCGGCCTCGAGATTGTGCGGCAGTGTCCGGTGTGCGGGTGCGTTTGCGGTTGCGGCTTCGGCCATAGTGCGGAGACGAAATTATACGCTTGGAAAAAACGCAGGCCGGATCCTTTCGGACCCGGCCTCGAAACAAATCGTATTGGGCGAAAGCCCTTTACGCTTGCTTGACGACGTTGATCTTGAGCTGCGCGGTCACGTCGCGATGCAATTTCACGGGCACGTTCGCCTCGCCTAGTGCACGCAGCGGATCCGGCAACAAGATCTTGCGGCGATCGATGTCGAAGCCCTTCTCTTTGAGAAGGTCCGCGATGTCGCCGTTGGTGACCGAACCGTAAAGGGTGTCGTTGTCGCCCACCTTGCGGCCGATCTGCAGATCGAGTGACACCAGCCGGTCGGCCAGCGCCTCGGCGGCGACGCGCTCTTCACCCTCGCGGGATTCCGAGATCTTCCGCTCGCGCGAGATCCGGTTCTTGTTCGCCTCCGTCGCCGGCAACGCAAGGTTGCGCGGCAGGAGGTAGTTGCGGGCATAGCCGTCAGCGACCTTGACGAGGTCGCCGCGCTTGCCGACGTGTTCGACGTGGTCGCGGAGAATGACTTCCATGTTCCTGTTCTCCTCTTAATCCGCCGCGTACGGCAGCAGGGCGAGCTGCCGTGCACGAACGATGGCGACACGCAGTCCGCGCTGATGCTTGGCGCACGTGCCGGAAATCCGCCGCGGCAACACCTTGCCGCGCTCGGGAACGAAGCCGCTCAGCAGCTTGACATCCTTGTAGTTGATGTCGTCGATCTTGTCCGCGCAGAACTTACAGACTTTACGGCGCCGGAAAAATCCGCCGCCGCGACGCTTCGCGCCGTCTTTGCCGTCTTTGTCGGCGGCTTTGCCGCGCCCGCCAGGACCGCTCTTCTTAGGACCACCAAATGCCATGATGCTTACGCCTCCATATCCGCGCCATCGAACATCAGGTCGCCAGAATCGTCTTCGTTTTCGCCCTGCGGACCTTCACCCGGCTGCCGATCGGGCGGCAAGCCACGCGCCACGCGACGGCGGCGCGATTCTTCCGTGCGCTTGCTGCGCATGCGCTCGGCCTTGATCGTGCTCTCGTCGACGCGCACGATCAGGTGGCGCAACAGGCCTTCGCTGACCTTGAAGCGGCGATCGATTTCCTTCATCAGCTCGCCGCTGCCGGTGATCACTTCGAGGACGTAGAAGCCTTCTTTGTGGTGGCCGATCTCATAGGCCAGCTTGCGCCGGCCCCACGGCATGCCGTTCTCGGTCTTGTCGATGGTGCCGCCGAGCCGTTCGACGATTTCGGCGACCTGCTTGTGCATGTCGGCGACCTCGCTTTCCGGCGCGTCCGGCTTCAGGACGTAAATTAACTCGTAGGTACGATTCATAACACTCCCTATGGACGCCCTTCGACTCGCTCATCTCCAACTGCGTTGGTGATTCACTCGCTCAGGGTGGCCACTGGCGTCGCCAGTGGCAAGGAGAATCCGCAGCTTATTCCGCGGAGTCTTCTCTCTCTGTCGCTGCGTTGAACGTGTTCATCACACGCTCGATACCCTCGGAGATAAACACCTCCGTGGCATCGGCGGCGCGCAGCACCGCCGCCGAAACTGTGTCGCGCTCGTCCGCGTCGAAGCGGCCGAGCACGTGGTCCGCGAGATCGCGGCGACTGTCGCCGCGCCCCACACCCACGCGCATGCGCGGAAACGCCTGCGTCGCGAGGGACTGAATCAACGACTTCAGCCCGTTATGGCCGCCGGCGCCGCCTTCGCGCCGCGCCCGCAGCCGCCCCACCGGCAACGCCACATCGTCGGTGACGATGAAGATGTCCGGCGGCTCGATCTTGTAGAACCCCGCGAGGCCGGCTACGGCATGCCCGCTGAGGTTCATGAACGTCACTGGCTTTGCGATGATGACCGGCTCGTCGCCGACCATCGTTTTGATCTGCAGCGCCTCGAACTTCTCGCGCCACTGATCCTGAGCCCGCCATCGCTCGACCAGCGCATCGACGACCGCGAAGCCGACGTTGTGCCGCGTGTCGCGATACTCGGAACCCGGATTGCCCAAACCGACGATCAGTCGCATTCCCTGACCCTGATCCCCGATCCCTGCTCCCTGATCCCCGGCTACTTCTTCTTGTCGTCTTTCTTCTTGTCGTCTTTCTTCTTGTCGTCTTTCTTCTTGTCGTCCTTCTTCGCGTCCTTGGCGTCTTCCGGCTTGCCCTTCTTGATGACTTCGGGCTCCGCCGCGCCGGCCGTGGCCGCGGCCGCGCCGGCCACCGCACCCTCGGCGGGTGTGGCTTCCTCGGCGACCTTGATGCTGATGATGTGGACGATCATCTGATCCGGATCGGTGACGGGTGTCCAGGCCGCGCTGCCCGCGAGATCGCGGACGTGGACGGCATCGCCGATGCTGAGGTTGGTGATGTCGACTTCGATGCTGTCCGGAATGTCGGCCGGCAGCACTTCCATTTCGATTTCACGATGCACGAAGTCGAGCACGCCGCCGTCGATCTTGACGCCGCGAGATTCGCCCTTGAGGATGACCGGCACGGTGACCGTGATCTTGCGGTCCATGTTGACGCGGTAGAAATCCGCGTGCAGCGGGTGATGGGTGATCGGATCGAGCTGCACGTTCTTGGCGAGCACGCGCGCGGCGCCGCCGCCCTCGATCTTGAGCGTGATCAGCGTGTTGAAGCCGGACGCCGAATGCAGGATGCGCAAGAACGGCTTCGGATCGACCGAGACCGACTCGGGAGCCGGCGCGTCGCCGATCTTCTGCGCGCCGTAGACCACTGCCGGCAGCCGTCCGGCCGCGCGCAGGCGGCGAGCTTCGTTCTTACCCTTGGTGGTGCGCTTGGCGGCGTCGAGAATTGCTTCCATGACTTGACTGACCTTTCTCGGGCTTCGGAACTTCCTACACCCTTTACCGGAGTTTAAAGTCCAAACTTTAACTTTAAGGTGAACTAAACGAACAACGAGGAGACGGAGGTTTCTTCGTGGATGCTGCGAATCGCCTGGCCGAGCAGCCGGGCCACAGACAACACAACAATCTTCTGGCACTTCGCACGCTCCGCGGTCAGCGGAATCGTGTTGGTGATAATCAACTTGTCGATCGGCGCCTTCTCGATGCGGTCGATCGCCGGGCCCGACAGCACGCCGTGAATGGCGCACGCCAGCACGCGCTCGGCGCCTGAATTCTTGAGCGCCTGCGCGGCCTTCTGGATCGTGCCCGCGGTGTCGATGATGTCGTCGGCAATCACGCAGGTGCGGCCCGCGACCTCGCCGATCACGTTCATCACTTCGGCGGTGCCGTCTTCGCTGCGACGCTTGTCGATCACGGCGAGCTCGGCGTCGAGGCGCTTCGCGTAGGCGCGGGCGCGCTCGGCGCCGCCGGCATCCGGCGCCACGATCGTCAGCTTGTCGTAGGACTGCCGCGACAGGTAATCGATGAGGCACGGCGCGGCGAACAGGTGGTCGACCGGCAAATCGAAGAAGCCCTGGATCTGCGCCTTGTGCAGGTCCATGGTTAACACGCGGTTGACGCCAGCCGCGGTCAGCACATTGGCGACGAGCTTGGCGGAGATCGGGACGCGCGGCTTGTCCTTGCGATCCTGGCGCGCATAGCCGTAATACGGGATCACGGCGGTGATGCGCGCAGCGGATGAGCGACGGAACGCATCCGTCATGATCATCAGTTCCATCAGGTGGGAGTCGACCGGTGCGCAGGTCGGCTGCAGGATGAAGACGTCGGTGCCGCGGATGTTCTCGTCGATTTGAAACGAAACTTCGGTGTCGGGAAACCGGCGCAGGCGGGCTTGACCGAGTTCCACCCCGAGGAACTCAGCAATCTCAGCCGCCAGCTGCGGATGAGCACTACCCGAGAAGACTTTTATTTCTCCGAAACCTGTCGGTCGCATGTTTATCGGCTTACCGTGTCGAATGCCCTGAGGGCCGTTCCGTAGGAACGGCCGAGTGTTGGTCGAGCCAATCTGTTCACCGGAGAACTACCGTTGGTCGATCCGATGAAAAAACTGGTTGGGGCGGAAGGATTCGAACCTTCGAATACCGGCTCCAAAGGCCGGCGCCTTACCGCTTGGCCACGCCCCAACACCCCGGGGCAAACTCGTATCGTAGCCGAGTTCAGGACGATCCGGCAACCGCTGGTCCGCCTGCAAGGCGGACACCACGGAGACCTTGTGGTGTCCGGCTTCAGCCGGATTGCGCCAGCCGGCGCGCATACTCCCGCCGATTCAGAGTTCGCGTGTGCAGTGACAGCCAGCCGGGCCGTGAGAGGTCGTTCGCGGTTCTGCGCGCGGCGTCCGCGCGTTCGAACAGGCCGAAAACCGCCGATCCGGAGCCCGACATGGCTGCAAACGCCGCCCCGGCATCGATCAGCGACTGCTTGATCCGGCCAATGGCCGGATGATGCCCGACCACCGGGGTTTCGAGGTCGTTCCGCAGCGTCGTCGACCAGGCTGGCCAGCCGGGCGGCACCGGCCGGTGGTGCGGCTCCTTGACCCTGCGCCGCTCTTCGTCAAACCAGATGTAAGCATCAGCGGTCGCCACGCCGAACCCCGGACGCAGGATCACGACGTGCACCGGGGGCATATCGGCGAGCGGGTAAATATCGTCGCCGCGCCCCAGGCCGAGCGCTGTTCCGCCGTGCAGGAAATACGGCACGTCGGCGCCGAGCCGGGCGCCAATTCGCGACAACGATGCGAGGTCGAGCTCGAGCTTCCAAAGCTTGTTCAAGGCGAGCAGCGTCATCGCCGCATTGGAGCTGCCGCCGCCAAGCCCCGCCTCCGATGGCACACGCTTGCGCAGGTCGATCCGCACGTCGCGCGGTGCGGTGGTCTTGCCGGTCGCGGTGCGATGCAGCAACGACGCCGCCTTCCACACCAGGTTGCGTCGATCGGTCGGGATGTCCGGCTCATCGCACGTCACGGCCAACGGACCGCGGCGGATCGTCACGGTGACGTTGTCGAAGATCGCCAGTGACTGGAAGACGGTGCGCAGATCGTGGTACCCATCTGGCCGCGTGCCGAGCACGCGCAGGTCGAGGTTAATCTTCGCGAACGACGGCAGGTTGATCGATCTCACTTTTTCTCTGCGAGCGGCGCGATCGATCGTAATTCATCGAGCGTCATCGGATCGGCATCGGATGGAATCTCAACCACCCACGCTAGGGGATTGATCGCCGTATTGACCTGAAGTTGCTCGACACGCGCGGTGATATCAATGGCCGTATCGCCGGAGCGCCGCACGCGGACGATGCGCGGGAAGCCGGCGGAGTGCGCGGAGTAATCGATGCGCCAGGGGCCGTAATCGGCAGCCGTCAAGACCGGTTGTCCGTTCTGCACGCGCAGGTAGGCAACGCGTTCGGGTCCAATCGTCACCGCGCGCCAGCCGCCGCCCCACTGCCGGCCCTCCGACGGCTCCGCGCGGTCTACCAGGCATCCGGAAAGAATCAGCCGCAAGTCATCGGCGCCAAGCGTGAGGCCGGTCAGCCGCTCGAGGACCTCGGCGACGCCGGTGTCTTTCAGGACGCGATGCTCGCGCGGCAACACCAGGGTCGCGCGTTCGTTGCGTCCGGCGAGGACGAAGAACGGGGCGCCAAAAGGGGCGACCGCTTCGAGCCTGACGGCGCCGCCGCCTTCGAGGCCGGTGAGGATGCGCCCGCGAACGCGCTCACCGCCGGCGCGGCCGGACAAGGACAGCTCGCCCTCGATCGATCGGAAGCCTTTACAGGCCGTGGTGGCGGTAACGAATGCATCGCCGGCGGTGGGATCTGGCGTCGGTGCTCCGACAGGACGCGGAGGAAGTTTTGCGGCACATGCGGACAACATCAGCGCCGCAAGCAGTCCGGCTAAAGCCGGACACCACAGGGTTATTGAATGTGAAGGCCTTGCATCCACGAGAGGAATCCCTGTGGTGTCCGCATTTAGGCGGACCGGCAGCATCAGCATTACTTGACGCGGGCCTTCGCCGCTTTGATCTTCTTCTCGATAACCGCGCGATCGACCTGTTCACCGTCGCCCGCCAGCGCGCGCTGCCACGCCGCCACCGCATCCGCGTAGCGGCCGCGTTTCTCGAGCACGTCGCCATGGTGATCCTGGATCACCGAATTCCCGGTGAGCACGGCCGCGGCTTTCGCCATTGGATCCGCGGCGTCCTCCGCGCGTCCTTGCTTGAAGAGCGCCCATCCGAGCGTGTCGAGGTAGGACGGATTGCCGGGCTCGATCTTCACGGCGCGTTGCGCGAGATCGACGGCTTCGGGAAGGCGCAGCCCTTTCTCCGCGAACATGTAACTGAGCGAATTCATCGCATCGGCGTTCAGCGGATCCTCGCTCATCAGGCGGCGCAATTCCTTTTCCGCATCCGCCATGCGGCCGCCGGCTTCGTAGACGTTGGCCATCCGCATCGTCAGCGCGGCGTCATCGCCCAACGTCTTGCGCGCCTGTTCGAGTAGCCGGATCGCATCATCGGTGCGTTTCTGATCGGCGTAGAGATCGGCCAGGCCGACGAGGAACTCGCGGCTCTCGGGCTGCCTGGCCACGCCGTCTTCGAGCAGCTTGTTGGCTTCCGCGCTCCTGCCGCTCTTCAGCAGCGCCTGCGCGCGCAACCGGACCATGCGGGGCTGATCGGGGTTGCGGCTGAGCGCTTCCCGTGCCACGGCTTCGGCGCCAGCGAAGCGGCGCGCGGCCAGGTTGGCCTGCACGATATAGGCGTCCACTTCGGGGTCATCCGGCGTCAGCGCCTTGGCCGTCGTGAACGCGGCGATCGAAGCATCCCACCGCGCCAGCTGCTGTTGCGCGACGGCTCCTTCGCCAGCGGCGTCACCAGTTCAACGATCTGCTTGTAGTCGAAGCGATCGAACAGCACCGCAACCAGCGCGCGCAGGCCGGCGACGTTGGTCGGATCGGCGGCGATGATCTTGCGCGCGGTCGCTTCCGCCGCCTTCTCGTCTCCGGCGGAGCGCTCCGCGGTTGAGAGCATGTAGAGGACGCGGGCGTCGCTCGGGCTGGTCTTGAGCAGCTCCTGCAGCACGTCGCGGGCCTGCGCGCCGCCGCCTGCCGTATTAATCAACGCCGCGGCGTAACGCAGCTGCAGGTCGCGGCTGGGCTGACGCGAGCCGGCAATTGCCTCCCCATACGCGGACGCGGCCTCCGGCCACCTCGCGAGCCGTTCGTAGAATTGCGCGAGCTGCGCGAAATGGCGCGGATTCACTTCCGCGGCGTGGATCAGCGACTGCTCCGCATCGGCAATGTTGCCCTGCGAGATCTGCGCTTCATACAGCAGCAGGAACGGCTCGGCGGCCCACGGAGCCTGCTGCGCGACCTTCTCGAGAATCGGCAACGCGAGAGCGGTCTTTCCGTCGCGCAACTGCAAGCGGCCGAGGGTCATCTGCAGGTTTGGGTTGGTCGCCATCAGCGGCGTGTTGAGAATGGCGGTGAGGTGCTCGATCGCCGTCGCGCGCGCGGCCAGCATCGTCTGGCCCGGCGGCAGGGGCCCGCCGCCTTCACTCCACGCTGCGTACACGGTACCGAGAATGTTGTGGGCCTCGACGTTGTCCTTATCGAGCTTGAGCGCTTGCTCCGCGGCCGCCACAGCGTCGGCCGGGCGGTTGGTGCGAGCGTAGTAACCGGCGATCTCCGCGGAGATCTCGCCCGACTGCGGATCCAGCTTCTTCGCGCGCTCGAGCGCGGCCAGCGCGCTCGGCGCATCGCCCGCGGCCTCGAGCCGCCGCGCCATCATGAACTCGTAAAGCGCCTGCGCCTTGGGCTCGGATGGCTGAACGGCAGGAGCCTGCGACGCGACCGCCGGGCCGGCCGTGACCATCAGGACGAAAACGGCGCGGGCGAAGAACATCCTTGGATCATAAGCTAAGATTCACGGATGCCAGTTGATGCTGAACTGCTCGAAATCCTTGCCTGTCCCGCCTGCAAGACGCCGGTCACGCTGGTAAAAGACGGCCAGGCGCTGAAGTGCGACGCCTGTCACCGCGTGTATCCGATCAAGGACGACATCCCCGTGATGTTGATCGACGAGGCAACAATCGAGAATTAGTTCCAGGGGTTCCAAGAGTTCCACAGGTTCCAAAGGCATCGTTCTGCTGCGGTACAACCCTTGGAACTCCTGGAACATTTGGAACCCTCACGCATCCTTCTGATTCGCCTGCGCCTGATCGGCGACGTGGTCTTCACCACGCCTGCGATCGGCGCGCTGCGGCGAAGATTCCCAAGTGCGGCCATCAGCTATCTGGTCGAAGCTCCTGCCGAGCCGGTGGTGCGCCACCATCCCGATCTAGATGACGTGATCATCGTCGAGCGTCCGCGCGGGCTCAAGCGGTGGCGCTACGATTTCCAACTCGGACGACGCTTGCGCGCGCGACGGTTCGACCTGGTGATCGATTTCCATGGCGGTCCCCGCAGTGGTTTCCTCGCCTGGGCCACCGCCGCGCCGCAGCGCATTGGCTACGACCTTCCCGGACGGCGGTGGTGTTACACGACGCGCGTGCCCTGGACGCGATCGCTGGTGCCGCCGCGCCACTCCGTCCTCAATCAATCGGCGTTGCTCGAACCGCTCGGCATCGAGGCGGCGGATCGCACGCGCGATCCGGTGGCGATGACGCCCGATGCCGACGCGGTCCACCGCGTCAACGCCCGGCTGCAACAGGCAGGGGTGCAAAACCACGCGGCGTTGATCGTGCTGCATGTCAGCGCCGGCAATCCGTTTCGACGCTGGCCGGCACAGTCGTTTGCCGAAGCCGCCGCGTCGCTCGCCGCGGCCGATCGGTCGCGCCGCATCATCCTCACCTCCGGTCCCTCCGAAGAAACCGCCGCCGAAGCGGTGGCGGAGCACGCGCGCCGCCTTGCCGGCGACGCCGCCGACGGCATCGTGCACAGCGGTGAATTCGATCTGGCGGAATTGCGCGCGCTGGTCGATCGCGCGGCGCTCTACATCGGCGGCGATAGCGGCCCCCTGCACATCGCGGCGACGACGCGCACGCCGGTCGTCGCCCTGTTCGGCCCGACACTGCCCGAGCGATCGCTGCCGTGGCGCGACGTGTCGATCGGCGCCATCGCCGTGGACGCCGGGCCGTTGCCCTGCCGGCCCTGCCACCAGCGCGATTGCGTGCCCGGCGACTTTCGCTGCCTGACGATGATTTCGCCTAACATGGTTGTCGCAGCCGCCGAGAAACTGTTGGCGGACCACTCCTGATGACCACGCTCACACTGACGGCCGGCGCGCCGCCGCGCGATCGCCTCGAACAGATCGGCCTGTGGTCGCTGGTCGGGATCGTGGCGGCGATGCAGCTGTCGATCGCGGCCGCGCAGATCCTGCTGGCGATTGCCTCATTCGCGTGGCTGGCCTCACACGTCACGCGTGGAGAGCGGCTCGTGGCGCCGCGGTTTTTCTGGCCCCTGGTCGCCTACGCGGCGCTGACGCTGGCGTCGGCAGGCTTCTCCCTCGATCCCGCGGTCAGCTTCACCGATTGCAAGCAGCTGGTGCTACTGATGCTCGTGCCGATTACCTACGATCTCGCGCGCGGCGCGCGCGCCAACTCGGTGCTCAGCGTCATCCTGACGATCGGCGCGGCGAGCGCGTTGGTCGGCATCGTGCAATACGCGGTGCTGAATTTCGACGGTCTCGGCAGGCGCCCGCAGGGCACGCTGTCGCACTGGATGACCTACTCCGGCACATTGATGCTGGTGATTTGCGCGGCGACGGCACGCCTGCTTTACGGATCGTCGGGCCGATTGTGGGCGGCGTTCGTAATGCCGGCGTTGCTGGTGGCGCTCAGCCTGACGCTGACGCGCGGCGCCTGGGTCGGCGTCGCAGTCGGCGTCGCGGTGCTGTTCCTCAGCAAGGACTTCCGGCTGCTCGCAGTGATCCCGATCGTGGTGGTCGGCGGCATCCTGCTCGCGCCGCAGGAAGTGATCGACCGCGGCAAGACCATGTTCGATCGCAAGGACCTGACCAGCCTCGATCGCGTCGCGATGCTCCAGGCCGGCGTGGCGATCGTCAAGGACTATCCGTTGACGGGCGTCGGCCCGGATCAGATCGAGCTCGTCTACCCGCGCTACCGCGTGGCCGGCGCGGTGAAGGCGACCAATCCGCACCTGCACAACGTGCCGATGCAGATCGCGGCCGAGCGCGGGTTGCCCGCGCTGGCGGCGTGGATCTGGTTCGTGATCACGGCGTTTGCCGGATTGTTCAAGCTGGTGCGGACCGCGAGGAACAAGACCCTCGCCGCCGCGGCGCTCGGCGGCATGGCCGCGATGCTGGCCGCGGGATTGACCGAGTACAACTTCGGCGACTCAGAATTCCAGATGCTGCTCCTCGTCATCATCACGTTGCCGTTCGCCGCCAACCGCGACGGCGGATTACCGTCGTGAATATTTCGCTGCTGCCAGAGATCTCCACCGCCCGCGCACACCAGTTGATCGACCATTTCACCAGCCGCCGTATTACCGTGGTCGGCGACGTCATGCTCGATCGCTTCCTGATCGGCCGGGTCAGCCGCATGTCGCCGGAGGCGCCGGTTCCGGTGGTGGTGTTCGATCACGAGCAGTTCCGTCTCGGCGGTGCGGCAAACGTCGCCAACAACCTGCGCGAGCTGGGTGCCGCCGTCGACCTGATCGGCGTCATCGGCGACGACGAATCCGGCGTGCAGCTGAAGAACGAGCTCGCCGCCAAGGGCATTCACTCGACCGGGCTGATCACCGACCCCGAGCGCCGCACCACCACCAAGATGCGTGTCGTCACCAATCGCAACCAGCAGGTGTCACGCATCGACTTCGAGTCCGATCTTGAAGTCAGCGCACGCATCGAAGAAGCGGTCGCGTCGCAGGTCGAGATGCGGGCGCGGCCGTCGCAGGTCATCCTGATCTCGGATTATCAGAAGGGCGTGGTGACGCGGCGCGCGATGGCGCACATGGTCGGCTTCGCGCAGGCCAACGGCATCCCGCTGATCGTCGATCCGAAAGTGCCGCACATCGATTACTACGCCGGCGCCGCGCTGGTCACGCCCAACCATGTCGAGGCTGAAAGCGCGACCAACAGCCGCATCTCGACCAACGAGGATGCGAGGCGCGCCTCGATCGCGCTGCGGCAGCGCCTGGGTGTGGATAGCGTGCTGATCACCCGCGGTGAGCATGGCATGTGGCTCGATCACGGCGGTGTTGATGGATACCTGCCGGCGTCCGCGCGCGAAGTCGCGGACGTGACCGGCGCCGGAGATACGGTGATTGCGACGCTGGCGCTGGCGATTGCTGCCGGTGCCACGATGCCCGAAGCCGCGCGTCTTGCGAACGAGGCGGCGAGCATCGTGGTCGGCAAGTTCGGCGCGGCGACGGTATCGCCAGCCGAACTCAAAGCGCTCTTCTAACTAGAATTCGAGCCTCAACCCGACCTGCGCCTTGCGAGGGGTGTAGCTCGTGCTGTACGCCGTCAGCAGCAGGAACTGCGCCGATGCCTGGTTGCCGGTCGGGTTGTTGAAGTTGGTCCGGTTGGTCAGGTTGAACAGGTCCGCGGACAACTCGAGCCGGCGATTGCCGCCGACCGGAATCGCGTAGCCCACCCGCATGTCAAGGCCGAAGAAGCCCGGACCGTAGGCGCCGTTGCGCTCCGCCCTGGCCTCCACGGAGTAGGCGTTGTTGCCGGTGCCGGTGTAGGTGGCTGCCGGCAGCGGTTCAGCCTGCAGGCCGTTGAGATCCGGATCGACGTTGGCGTTGGTCAGCGAGAACGGCCGGCCGCTCAGCGCGCGCGCGACCCAGCTGACGTTGAGGCCGCCGGTGCGCGGAATCAACGCCGTGCCGCTGACCGTGAAGTTATGACGGTTATCGAAATCCGTCGGCCCATCGTTGCGATCGAGGTTGAGTTCGTTGCCGATCTGGAAATTGCTCAACTGCGCGCCGGTGTTGCGCAGTTAGGAGCGTGCGGTCAGACGGCAAGGCGCATGACGGCGCCAGCGCCGGTGATGGCCTGGATCCTGCTAGAAGTCTCGTGGAGGAATCATCCGCGAAAACCCCGGCCAGCCGGAGGGCGCCACCGGATCGAAGGACGCCGACCGTGGGCAGCCCTCGCGCAGAAGGTGGCGGGCGCCGACGGCCGCGAAGACTCTTAAGATTTGGGATAGCCGAGACGGATGACACCGTTGCGCGTGCCGCCAACGGTGCCGTTCGTCAACCATTCGAGCGAGGCGTTGAACATCGTGAGGTGATTGGCTTCCCACATCGCATTGTGGGACGAGCATCCGAGATCGATCAGCACCTTGTCGGCTGCGCCGAGATCGTCGTAGGCGGCTTTGACGCGCTCGGGAGGCACTTGCTTGTCATGCGCTCCCGCAATCATCAGCGTCGGTATCTTGGTGCCGCCAATCATCGCGGCATTCCAACCCCAGCTGGCGGTCGACGGGGCGCGGCGGACCCCGCTGGCCCATTTGGCGCCGACCGGATCCGAGGCGAGCATCTCGGCCCACACCGCCTCGCGGACCTGGGGGTCGATTTGCTTCTCGCAGCCGACCTGGCGATCCCAGTTGGCGTCGAACTCGCTGCGTGATTGTGTGTTGAAGGCCACGCTGTTTGCCGATGGCGGCGGTTGTGTCGCCGGGGCGTTGCGATTGTAGGCGGGCGCAAACAGCACCAGTCGGTTTACTTTCTCCGGATGTTGCGCCGCATAACCGCCCGCGCGGGGACCACCCAGCGACCACGCGATCAGGCTGACCTTCTCGACCTTACGCAGCCTGCGAATGTGGTCGACCACGCCGTCGATGTCGTTCCAGTCGGAGGCGATCGTCGTCAACTGCGCGGGGTGGGTGGCCTTGCACGGAGCGGGAATCAGCGACGGCACGAACTGCGCCTGCTGCTCCGCCGACAGGTTGCATGGATCGTTCATCGGCGCAGGCCGGGTTGAACGTCCGTAGCCAGTGGTGTCCATCGAGAACACATCGAAGCCGGCCTTCGCCAAGTGCGCCATCCAGCTGTAATCGCCGGTTGGGACATCGAACGCGACTTCCGCGGGCGTGCCGGCCCCGTGCACGAACAGCACGACGCGGTCGGCGGCGGCGCTGACCATGCCCTCGGCGACTCGCTCGCGGACGTAGATCTGCGCGGGCTGCCCGGCGATTGCCGGCACGGTTGACTTCACCGTGACGGTGTGATCGACCGACAGGATCTTGCGCCCATCGGTCTGCGCGGAGATCCCGGCAACGGCTGCGAAAAGAGCGGCAATGAGTCCGAGCAAGAGTTTCATGTCTTCTCCCGCGAGCATTCTCGCACAGACGAGCACGGCTCCTCGATGTCACTTGGCCGTCTTGCGTTTCGCCGTGTTGCGTTTCGCCGTGTTGCGTTTCGCGGTCTTGCGTTTCGCGGTCTTGCGTTTCGCGGTCTTGCGTTTCGCGGTCTTGCGTTTCGCCGAGTTGCGCTTCGCGGTCTTGCGCTTCGCGGTCTTGCGCTTCGCCGTCTTGCGCTTGGCTTTCACTTGGACGCGTTCCGGCAATTCCTCGCGGCCGGTCTCGCGGTTCCATTCTTCGAAGGTCTCGGGCGAGATCTCGCCATCGACCAGCAACTGGGCGAACTTGCGGCGCTGGGCCTTGCTCTTGAATGGCATAACAGTTATCTCACTCGCAGCAGGCCAGCCTTGGCGCATTCTTCGGCGACCGTCAGGTAGCGCGCGACCGAATCGGCGCCAACCACGTAGGGGTGTGGAGCGCCGGCGGCACGCGCCGCCAACGCTGGCAGCTTTGTTTTTGAGCCGTCGAAACTGGTGTGATTCGACAGCACCACATCGGCTCCGGCGTTTCGGGCGAGAGTCCGAAAGCGCTGCGCCGAATTGATGTAGCTGTTAAACCAGAACCGATCGGTACGCTCAGCCGTGATGTAGCCGTTGCGATTGGTCACCCAGTTGAAGGCGGTGCCACCCCAATACGCGACCACGTGCCTGGCGCTGCCGTCGCGAACCGGGATCAAGGTCGAGAGGGTGCCGAGCGTGTGCCCGGGCGTGATGTGCAACGAGAGCGTGGTTTCGCCAAGGGTGAGCTTCTGGCCGTCGGTGGCCACGAGCTCGCGTTTCGGCTTCCGCCAGCTGGCGCGCGTGCCCTCAAGCAGGGTCCAGTCCGCTTCGGACATGATCACCTTGGCGTTGAAACGATCCTGCAGATAGGACGCGCCGCCCACATGATCGTAGTGCGCGTGGCTGACAAGGACGTATTTGATCGTGTTTGGATCGAGGCCGAACGACTTTAGTCCCGCGACGACCTCGTCTTCAACGGAGTAATCGAAGATCGGGTCAATAATGATGATGCCGTCGGATGTGGTCACGGCCCACGCTGAGTATTCGGTTTGGCCGACGAAGTACAGGTTGTCGAATACCTTCACCGGCTTCGCGTACCAAGTTTCCTTCGCGGGCGCGCCTGGCGCGCGCGAAGCGGCCGGGGTGGCGCTCGGAGCCGGCGCCGCGGGCGGCGCGCAAAGTCGGGTGGCAAGACCGCCGTACTCGGTGCCGGCGGCTGCCTTGGCCGCAGCAACATGACCCTCCACCGTGTCGGGCACCGACTGTGCGGCCATCATCGCACATGCCACCGTGAACACGAACACCACGCTCGCCTGCTTGCTCATTGCGTCAGCTCCCCGAGTTTAAGGACGGTGTTCCAGTTGCGCGCCGTGCCGCGCGTGTCGAGGGCGTTTTCGATCATGGCGATCGTCAGCTTCGAGCGGCCCTGGCCGTCAGGATAAACGAAGTAGGCGTGTTTGCCCCTGGCGCGGACGGTTTCGCGGCCCTTGATTGCCGCTTGCAACGCTTTGACCTGCGCTGCGCTCGGCGCATCGCGCAAGCACATCATCACCAGGCGGGCCGGATCGGTGCTCGCCTCGGCCGGGAACGGATTGGCGTCGATCACCCCTTGCCACTCCTTTGCCGATCGCACGAAGTAATCGGTCGTGACGCCGAGATGTTTCGTGGATGCGTCTTCCAACAACCGCTCGAGTTTTTCGCTGGAGCTGAGGCGGCTTTCGAAAACCACGTTGCCGCTCACCAGCAACGTCCTGGCGTTGGCGAGATCGAGCTTCGCGCACATCGCGCGCAGGTCGGCCATCGCGATCCGATTGTGAGGACCGAGATTGATGGCGCGCAGCACCGCGACAAAGGTCGACATCGCGGCCGGCTCAGAAATAGATCGCGATGCCGACGCGGCTTAGCGACCCGAAGCTGTAACTGTTGAACGCGTCCGCGGAGGACGTCGACGTGGGACGAACATAGACGACCCCGGCTTCGCCGAACACTGCGAAGCGATCGCCCAACCGGTAGTTCGCGCCGAACATCGCGTCCAGCTGGACGCCGTTCGACGTGTCAGAACTCGAGCGGCCGGCGTCAAACGCCGACCGCACGCTCGTCGCGGAGCCGGTCGACTGGTACTCCGTATCGAAACTCGAGTGCATGTAGCGCCACGCAACGCGCGGCGCCAGGTACAAACGCAGCTGGTCGCGCCGGGTAACGGTCACGAGACCAGAGAAGCCGATAGATGCCATTGAATGCCGAAAGGTCGTGGTCGAAGTGCTGCTCGCTACCGGGACGCCATTGACGCTGATCGACAGACCGCTCGAGACTTGCTCAGTCAGTCCCCAGTCAAAGCCGACGTCGCCCCGGATCGTGAACCGGTCGTTGACCTTCCATTCGACGCCTGCCGTCGTCGGGTAGCCGATCACGAGGCCAAGCCGTTTCTCAACCTGCGCCGACGCTGTCGACACGGCGCCAAGCAACAGCGCACCACACACGACGCTGCGCAATAACCAACTGAAATCGATCCGAGCAACAAACATCAGAGCCTCCGGTAATACACAATGGTGTCGCAGAACGCCCCGTCGGGCATCAGCGCATAGTCGGGAATCACCCCGGCCTTGATCCATCCCGCACGCTCGTAGAGCCGCTCCGCGTCCTGACTCGCGGTGTCGAGGACCAAGAGCGTCTTACCGAGCTGGCGCGCGAGGTCCTCGGCGGCTTGCAGCACGGCGGCGCCGATGCCGCGGCGCCGGGCACGGCGATGCACCAGCATCTTCGCCAGGTCGGCGCGATGCGGTTGATTCTCGGGCAGCGACAGAATCAATTGCGCGGTGCCGCAGATCCCGAGCTCGTCCTCGGCGACGACAATCACGCGCTCGCCGGCCTCAACGCCCCTGGCGACGCCGCGCCAGAAGGCGATCGCCTTGTCGCGCGTGAACGGATGCATGAAGCTGACCGAGGCGCCACCCTCCACTACGTCGATCAGCATGTCAGCGAGGCCTTCAACCTCTGCATCGCTGACGGTATCGAGACGGCGGACCTTACAGCCTGTCATGGTGTCCCTGCACGCGTGGCGATGAATACATCCCGCCCGAACGGGTCAATCTCACTCGCCGCGGACAGGCTCGCGGAGCGGAAGGCTTCCAGCCAGATGGCGCGCGGAAACAGCCCCTCGATGTGCCGATCGTGCTCAACGCGCACCTCGCCATTCGCCTCTTTCAGCATGAAAGCATAGTCGACGATGTAGGTGGTGTCCGAGGGATCCGGGTCAGCGTGCCACTCGAGATAGCGGAAGCCCCGTCCATCGGCGGCGTCTTCGCCGCCATGATCGGTTCCCGCCTCGAACGTCTCCGCAACATAGTCGGGGAGGACGATCACCGTCCCGCCGGGACGGCAATGCACCGCCGCCGTTTCGATCGCCGCGCGCAAATCGGCGAGCGTGGTCATGTAACACACCGCGTCGTGGACCAGCACGTAATCGAACTGCCGGTTCAAGCGCAGCGACCGCATGTCGCCAATCAGGTGTTCCGCCTCCGGATTGATCGCGCGGCTCTGCGCCAGCATGCCCTCGGACAGGTCCGTCAGCGTCAGCTTGAACTGTTGCTTGAGGTGCGACGCGAAGCTGCCACCGCCGCAGCCCAGTTCGAGCCACGTCGCCGTCCCCGGCGCCGGCAGCGGCGCGAGGCGCGGCAACAGATCGTCAACTTCCTCGACGTAATGGGCCGGCGGTGAGAACAGCGGCCACCAGGCGGCGAGGTCTTTATAAAAGCTGGTCATGCGCCTAACCGGTAGGTGACAGTATCGCCGAACGACCCCTGCGGCGCCGCTCGAACAGTTCGATCCTGTCGCGCACGCAGGCCTCGCTCCACTCGCGGGGACACACTTCGCCGTCCAGCAGGTAGCGACGCACGTGCTCGTCCCGTACCAGCGCGTGGAGCTCGTCGAGAGTATCCAGGCTCACCCGCTCGTAGGTCAAACGCGTCGATGAGATCATCGTCTACCGACGCGTTTCTCGAGCACCGGCTCGGCGATTCCCCAATGCAACACGTTGAAATATCCTTCCATCATGGCGGGCGAATTTCCTTCGTAACTGTGCGTATCACGGCTGTCGTGAATCGGGAACTTTGGCAACAGGTGGTGGAGAAACTCGTGGATCGCGACCCTGCCTGCACCGCGTCCAATCGCCGCCATGACTTCGGCGCGACTCGCAGTGTCGGGCGCAAATACCATCGCGCCATCGGCAACGTATTGAAAGCTCACCGCTCCACTGCCGCCGAAACCGGCGGCGCCGCGCGATTCGCCGGCGACGCTCATTTCGCGATGGCGAAATCGCTGATCGACCAGCCGCTGGACGACGCGGACGTGATAGCGGGCGTGGCGATTGTCCGACAAGACGACGTCGAAGCGATCAAACGCCGTGGCGATTTCCGCGCGGGCGATCGCTTCGATGGTGTGCAGTTCCGCGCTCGAAATCGGATCGCCCAGGCGTGGAGACGCGTACGACACGGGCTCGATCCAGAAACCAAGCTCGATTGGGCCGCGAGCGCAGGCCAGGGTCGCGGCTGCGATCCAGAGCGAGCACGCGACGCCGGCCGCGCGTGAAGTCACCGCCGCAGCACGCCGCCGAACGCGGGAAGTCGCCATGATCTCAGCAACGGCGGGCTGTCACTTCGCCTCCATCACGGACAAGTACTCGCGCCATGGCCCAATCGCATCTCGATATTGCTTTGCCATGACGCGCGAAATCTGCACGATGTGTCCGAGGTCGTGCGCCACCCAGGTCGCGAGCAACTGGCGCAGGCTCACGGCGCCGAAGGCCGGATGCTCGCCATGCAGCGAGAGCGTCGCATCATCGAGGCGCCATTCCTGCAGGGTCGCAAGATTCGCTGCGCGCAGCGTCGCGAACTCGTCGAGCAGATCCTCGAGCGACGTGCCCTCGCTCTCACGAAATTGCGCAAACCGATCGTATGGTGTGAACCGCCGGCTCCCGGCCTGCGCCAGGATGATCTGCGCGCGCGGGATCCAGTCGGTGCGCTCGCCATGAATCAGGTGACCGACGACGACGTACGGGCTCCAGGTGTCGGGCCCCTCCGTTGCGTTGGTCCAGTCCGGCGATAACCCTGACAGCAGCGCGCGGAGGGTTGCGGGTGTGCGTTCGAGAACGGCAATGCCGTTCGACAACTCAAAATTCATTGCGACTCCATGATCTGCTCGACCCGCCGCTTTGCCTCGGTCAACGACAGGCCCTCTCGTTCCCTGAGCAGCTTGAGCGCATCGATTGTGCGCCCTTGCGAGATCAACAGGCGCACGGAATCCTCCGTCGCCGACGGACGATGTCCAAGCGTGACGCGCAGTGTTTCTGCGGTCCGCGAGATCGAGCCATCGACGTCAGTCTTGTAGCCCATCGTCACCGGCAGCAGTGTGCCGTCGGCCAGGTGCAGCACCACTCGCCGGCTCGGAATGCCCCGGTCGCCGATCGGTACCTCCACGCTGACGTGCGTGACGCCGCTGAAGGGCGTGATGCCGGCGCGGCGGCGAAAGGCCCAGCGTTGATCCCACTCGATCAAGCGCGTCGCGGGATCGAAGCGAAAGCGCGCCTGCTCGAGCATCACGATTCCGACCAGGGCGAGGGTGGTGGCGGCGCCGAGCAGGCCGATCAGGCGATCATCGCGCGCGTCGATGAAGTAGTCGTAGACGGCGGTCCCCAGCATCAGCAGCGTCGCACCGATCCACCACTTCGTCCACCGGGTGGTGTCGGAGGTGACGAGCAGCGAGCCGTCGGGCTGATGGCGCACGTCCATGCGACAACCGCGGCGCCGCGGCTATTTGACCGCGACGCACCGCCGCGCCGCCGCCGGTGTTTTCGTGGCGTCCGGAGGAACCCTAGTCTTGACCAGCGCGGCGATCTGGTCGAAGGCCACCTGTTGCAGCGCGCGCAGCTCGGCGCGCGACATGCCGAGCTCGCTGCCCGAGCATTCGCCGTCGCCGAGCGAGCGCGGATCGCGGCCGGTCAGGGTCCCGAAGATCACCAGCGCCTGGAGGTAATAGCCGTGCGTGCTGGCGTGATACGAGTCGTGGGTCCAGAGATTGAGCTTGCCCGCTTCGATACCGTCGTACGGATTGGGATCCGCGACGCCGGTCTGCATCGCGCGCAGCCACGTCTCGCCCACCGGAATCACGCCCGTGACCGCCGCATGCTTGCCGGCCTGGTCGTAGGCGGCGCGCACATCCCGGGTCATCACCTCCACTGTCTGGCCGTGCCACGCGCCCTTCTCGGGATAGACGTTATCGGCGCGCGCCCAGGTCGAGATCAGGAACACCTCGACACCCGGATTCTTGCCGCGCAGAAAATCCGCCATCTGTTTGCTGGTCGCGACGAGCTTTGCCGGATCGCGGGGCTTCTGCGCATCGAGCAGGCTGAAGCCGTGCATGACCACGGTGTCCCAGGCCTTGCTGCCGATGACGCCTAACTTCTCCGCGAGATGGAAGTCGAGGCCGCTGCCGCCGCGCGTTTCAAGCGCAACGTCGTATTCGAGACCGGCCTGCTGGGTGAAGGACTTGAACAACGCGGGGACGCCGCCGATGCCTTCGTCATTCAGGTCGGTCACGGTCTCGGCGCGATAGAAACGGACGGCGGATCCCGACCCGAACAGAAACGAGTTGCCGATGAACAGCACGCTCCTGCCCGCGGCGAGCGTCGCTCCGGTCATCACCAGGATGATGGCGGCGATTAGTGCGACGGCGGTTCTCATTGCTCGATCTCCTTAGGTGCGGCGTCGCGGACCGGGCGGATGCGGCGGCTCTTCAGCACGCCAATCCAGATCCGGTGCGGCAGCTAACGGTTGAATGCTACTCACATTGCCGGCTGTTACGTTGGCGAAAATGAAGTTCTCGGACGGCACCGGCAGGCCGTGGACGCGACGCAGCATCGCGAGCTGGCCGGCATGCGTCATGGCGTCGGCCAGCGGCCCTTGCAGGAACTGCTCATCGCTGATGGTCGCCTGGAGCGACTGGTCGCCGAAGTCCCGACTCAGCGCCGCGAGGGTCTCGTGGAATCGCGCGACTTCCCCCGCCATCGAATCGACCCGCGGCGGCTCGAAATCCCCGCCGTGCAGCGTCGTGCGCGCGTAACCGATCACGCCGGTCATGTGCCACAGCAGCTCGAATGGTGTCCGCGCCGTCGGCGCGATTCGAAAGTCGGCGAAGGAGTCCGGGGCGTCGCGCAGCGCCTTCTGCGTGCGATAGGCGAGGGCGCCGAGGAAATGTTGAAGGAGTCGTCGTGAATCCGTCATTGCGCGAATTATCCACCAATGGTAATTTTTCCGATCCGCCCTGGCTCGGACAGGAGCACCGCCACCAAAGGGGCCGGGGATCATTTCAACCCAATCCACCAAAGATCCCCGGCCCCTTCTCCTTAATGCCTGAAATGCCGGCGCCCGGTGAAGACCATGGCCAGGCCGTGCTCGTCGGCTGCGGCGATCACTTCCGCATCCTTAACCGAGCCGCCCGGCTGCACGACGGCGGTCGCCCCAGCCGCGGCGACAGCGTCGAGCCCGTCGCGAAATGGGAAGAACGCATCCGATGCGGCGACCGACCCTGTGAGCGACGGCGCGCTGCCCCCCTGCCAGCCACCGGCCTTGTGCACCGCGACCTTGACGGCATCGACGCGGCTCATCTGACCCGCGCCGATCGCCAGCGTGCGAACCGCGTCCGTAAAGATCACCGTGTTGGATTTGACGTGCGCCATTACGCGCCACGCAAAGCGCATTGCCTGCCACTCGTCGGCGGTCGGTTGACGCCTGGTCACCACTTTGATCCCGTCAGAGGGCCACGCCGTGTGCGCTTCGATCACACGATCGCGCTCTTGCACCAGCATCGCGCCAAGAATCGATCGGTATTCCCTGGGATCCCCAACCTTGGTGAAGTCGGCCACGACAAGACGAAGATTGGCTTTCGCCGCAAGGATCGTTTTCGCCGCGTCGTCAACGCCTGGAGCCACGACCGCTTCGATGAAGGTCGAGACGATTGCGCGAGCGGTAGCCTCGTCGAGCGTGCGATTGAGGCCGATGATGCCGCCGAAGGCGGCAAGAGCATCCGCCTCCCGCGCGCGCACGTAGGCTTCGGCGATGGTCGCGCCGGTCGCGACGCCGCACGGGTTGGTGTGCTTGATTACCGCCGCTGCCGGTTCCTCGAATTCGAGCGCGATGCGAGCGGCGGCATCGAGATCGAGCAGGTTGGTGAACGATAATTCCTTCCCCTGGAGGATTGCCGGTGCGCCGAGTCCGGCGGGCGGCTGAAGCGCGTACCACGACGCCGGTTGATGCGGGTTCTCGCCGTAACGGAGATCGCGAATCTTCGACGCCCGAATCACCAAGTCCTGAGGTCCTGAGGTCGCAAGGCCTTGAGGTCGTGAGAAAGCCTCGCCCTCGACCTTCACTTCCCCAAGTGTCGAGGCGATCGCGGTGTCGTAGGCGCCGGTGTGTTCGAAAGCGCGCCGGGCCAGCGCGAAGCGGAACGCGGCTGATGCACCGTTGGGGGCGTCCAGCTCCTTCAGCACCGCCTCGTAGTCCCCCGGCGAGACAACGACCAGCACGTCCTTGAAATTTTTTGCCGCCGCCCGGACCAGGCTGGGCCCGCCGATATCGATCTGCTCGACCAGGTCCTCGAAGGCGACCCCAGGCTTCGCCGCAGTCTCGACGAACGGATACAGGTTCACCACCACCAGGTCGACCAGGCCGATACCGTGCTCCTCAGCTAGCGCCAGGTCATCCGGATGATCGCGGCGCGCCAGGATGCCGCCGTGGATCTTGGGATGGAGCGTCTTGACCCGGCCGTCCATCATTTCCGGGAAGCCTGTGACATCGCTGACGTTGACGACCGGCAGGCCCGCATCAGCAAGCGTCTTGGCCGTACCGCCGGTCGAGACGAGCTGGAATCCGCGGCTGACCAAGCCTTGTCCGAACGAAATCAGGCCGGTTTTGTCAGAAACACTAAGAATCGCACGCCGCATCGAAGAATGCCCTCGCAAAACAAAATAAAAACGAAAAACCAACGTTATGGATCAGTTTTCGGAATTGACACCAAATGTAACGGCCCAGTATCATCCCCGCAGTCCATTTCTGCGGACCAGAAGGCCGCAAGCTGCGGCCTTTTTTGTTGCCCCTACCTCATCCACAAGATGGGCCGGGGTCGGTTACTAAGGTGGCTTCGAGCCACCAGCAAGACAGGAAGAGAACGATGCGTATTACAGGCAAGGTCAAGTGGTTCAACAACGCCAAGGGCTACGGCTTCATCGAGCGCGAAGGCGGCAGCGATGTGTTTGTTCACTATTCGGCGATTCAGGGCGCCGGCTTCCGGTCGCTCGAAGAGGGCCAGCCGGTTGAGTTTGAAATCGTTGACGGTCCTAAGGGTCCGCAGGCCGGCAACGTGACCCGCGCCGCCTAGTTACCTCTTGATCAACCCCCGGTGCCGGGCTCCCTCCCGGCATCGGGCCTCGTTAGAGCCAGTCCGCAATCAACAGTCGACAGTTAAGAGTTTCAGTCCCCAGCCCTCAGTTCAGTTATCAGTCATCGGTTGGCTTCGCCGTGAGCGAAACCTTGCCGTCCTTCATCGCGACCTTGAAGGTCACGTCCTTGCCCTCGGCTGCAAATTTGTCGACCTGCGCCCGGACAAGGGCGGCAAGCCGATCGATCGCGATCGGGGATTCACCCAGTTGCTTCTTGGCATCGGCGAGCTGTTCGAAGAGCTTCTGCACCGGTTCCGAATCGGCGGAGAGCTGCTGATCGCGGGCGAAGCGGATCATGCCCGGCTCGCCTTGCGGCGCGTCCTTTGGATCAGGCCGCCGCGGTGGCGGCGGCTCTTGCACCCGTCTGACGCCGGCAACCGGCCGCCCGAGCTCGCGATTGGTCAACTGCCGTTCCACCAGCTCGATGAACTTGCTGTAGCGGTTCTGCAGCGATTCGAACCTGAAGCGATCGGCGGTGTTGCGAATGAAGGCCTGATCATGTTTTTTGACGAGCGCCGCGACGCGCGCGCGCGTCTCGGCCGGAGGACGCGGCAGGCGGCCGGAGAAAAACATGTTGAACTCAGCCTCGAGGCGCCGGATCTCGGTCTCGAGCTGCATCATCTGCTGGTCCCAGTCGGATTTGGGCGGCGCCATGCGATCAGTGGAGCAGGTGAAACCACAGCAGCGGCAGCCACAACTGGCGGGTGTATGGAACCGGGCGATCGTCGATCAGGATCTCGGTGCCCGCCACCGGGTCGATGATCTCGAACAGGTCGCGCAGGCGGAGGATGTCGCTGGAGAAAAACCGCGCGCGATGCCGGCGGTCCTTGCCGTCACCGATCTCGATGTACTCGGCCGAGGCGCGCGCCTTCTCGAGCGCCCGCTCGTAGTTCGCGCCGTCGAACGGCGGGAAGACCAGCGTGATCGAAAACGGCAGATCGCGCGGCCCGAACAGCGTGGCATGCAGATCGGGATCAAGCGCCGCGAGCTCCTCGGTCGTCGGCTCTTCCGGCTTCTCGACGTAGGGCCAGTAGCGTTCGACGGGACGATACTTTCGGTCGCTGGACAAGGGAACTGATCGTAGTCAAAAAACATATGATTCACAACGTGCCCGACTTCAGGATCATCCCCAGTATCGAGATACTCCGGCAGCGCGCGGGGGTGCGGGAGCTCGAGGCGGAGCACGGCATGGGTGCGACGATCACGGCCCTGCGGGCGGGCGCGCACGGGCTGCGAGCGCGGATTGCCGCGGGTGAGGTGATCGCGCACGCGGCGGAGGCAATCGAAGCGTTCGCAAAGGGCGCCTTACGCAGCCTGGCCCGCGGCTCGTTGCGGGCGGTGATCAACGCCACCGGCGTCGTGATTCACACCAACCTCGGGCGCGCGCCGCTGGCCGAGGTGGCAATCGCGCGGCTCGGCGCCATCGCGGCCGGCTACAGCAATCTCGAGTACGACCTCGCCACCGGCGAGCGCGGCTCGCGCACGATACACGCGGAGTCGCTGCTCACCCAGCTCACCGGCGCCGAAGCAGCGATTGTCGTCAACAACAACGCCGCCGCAACGATGTTGATCGTGGCGGGGCTCGCGGCGGGGCGCGAGGTGGTGATCTCGCGTGGTGAACTGGTGGAGATCGGCGGCGGGTTCCGGGTCCCCGACGTGATGCGTCAATCTGGCGCGTTGCTGCGCGAGGTTGGCACGACCAACCGCACGCGTGTGACCGACTACACCGCGGCGGTGTCGCCAGCCACCGCGATGTTCCTCCGGGTCCATCCCTCGAATTTCCACATCGAAGGCTTCACCGAGCGGCCGTCCTTGAACGCTCTCGTCGCCGCCGCGCGGGCGATGCACGTGCCGGTCGTCGAAGACATCGGCAGCGGCTGTCTCGTGGATGATTTCGCGAACGAGCCCTCGGCGCAGGCGTCGATCGCCGCGGGCGTCGACCTGGTGTGTTTCAGCGGCGACAAGCTGCTCGGCGGTCCCCAGGCGGGGATCATCGTCGGCAAGAAGGCGCTGGTCGAGCCGTTGCGCACGCATCCGTTGATGCGCGCGATTCGCGCCGACAAGATGACCTACGCCGTGCTCGAGGCGACGCTCGGCGAGTACGCCTCCGGCCGGTCGAAGGAGACGATTCCCGTCCAGCGGATGTTGCATGCATCGCCGGACGAGATCGAAGCGCGGGCGCAGGCGCTTGCCGAGACGCTCGCCGCCAGCGGATGGCAGGTCGCGCTGGTCAGTGGCTCATCGGCCGTGGGAGGCGGCAGCGCGCCGGGACTGCAATTGCCGACGGTGCTGCTGTCGATCGCGCGTGAAGGTGAATCGCCCGATCACACCGAAACGTGGCTCCGCTCGCTCGACCCACCCGTCATCGCGCGCATCGAACACGATCGTGTGGTGCTCGATCTTCGAACGGTCTTGCCGGATCAGCAGGAGCTGCTCGCGAAGGTGCTGCGCTCGTGATCACCGCGTCGCAGCTGTCACCGAGCGTGATCCCCCTGACAAGTTCGATACCGATGGTGAGGCGCAGTTCCGCGAGGCCCGCATTCGCAGCCTGATCGAATCAACCTCAACACCTTCTGGTCGATTGCGATCATCCTGGTCGGGTTCGCACTGTGGGACTTCTTCGTCGATCCGGCGCATGCCGGATCGGCGCTCATGGTCCGCGCGGTTGGCGCGGTGTTAATGGTCGCGACCGGCATGTTCCAGCAACGGCCGGGCAAGGCTGGCTGGATGCCGCTGCTGGCCAAGGTGCGGCTGACGATCGCGGTGGTCGCATCCGCTGACCGGCCTGCACAACCGGCGGGCGATGGAAGAGCGTGGCCGCGTCGAGCTCAAGCGCCCCAAACGGTCTGGCGAACCGGTTTCATTGGTGCTGTGCGACCTCGATCACTTCACGAACATCAAAGACAAGTATGGCGCCGAGGCGGTGGCGGAGCGCATGCGCGCCGCCATTGCCGCCACGAAACTCGCGGGCGTGTCAGAAGGCGTCACCATCATCCTCGGCGTCACGACCTCCGAACACCTCGACGACCCGGCGATGGAGTACGACCTCCTGATCAGGGAAGCCGATCAGCGGCTGTAATCGTGCGAAGCTTGAAGGCCGCAATCGCGGTTTCGGGAACCGCGCGCCGTAGCGATCAGAACCTCTCGCACTTCGCACTCGCATTCGAACCGTCCTTGGACTTGAGCCGGCTACGGTCGGGTGCTCGCCGTCAGGTTCATCGTCAGCATCGCACCCGGTTTCGGCAGCTCATTGACGCCGATGACCGTGCGAGCCGGCCGATGCTCCCCCAGCATTTCAACGTACGCCCGGTTCATCTCCTCGAAATCCGCCATGCGCAGAAGGAACACGTTGATGTGCACGACGTGGTTGAGGTCCGAATCAACCGAGGCAAGCATGACCTTGAACGACGCGAGGATTTGCTTGGCCTGAGAGTAAGTGTCAGGCCCGGCGAGCTGTCCTGTGGCTGGATTCACACCCGCCGTTCCACCAATGGTGATGAACTCACCCACCTTCGCAATGTGGCTGTAGGGGCCGAGCGGCGTTGGCGTATTCGCCGGAATGGATGTCTTAACGAGAGTCATAGGCCGTTCATTTCAGGCGTCTGCGAAGGAGGCGCCACTCGGGTTCGCCGCAACCCGGCTGCGCGAATGGCCTCGGCAATTGAGCCGTCGGACTTAGCGTCCTCAACAAACTTCTTGACGTAGTCGGCTGCGGCGGCCTTTCCTTGAGGCGTGGCAATCGAGTGTTGGATCACGGTGTAACGCCCCTCCAGGACGCGGGCGCCGGGCAGCCGATCGGCGTAGAGCGATAGCATGTGCGCGTTCTCCGCATAGGCATCCGCCTCCCCCGATCTCAGCGCTTCGATCGCGGCTTCCGCACCTCCGGGCACGCGCAGCAACTGTGCTGATTTGAGGTTGCGGCTCAGAAATAGATCGGGCGCGCTTCTCTCCGGCACAGCGATGGTCACGCCGGATTGATCGGCACGCTCAACCGCGGTGATCTTTGAGTTTGCAGTAACCAGATAGGTGTTGTCGACTTCCATGAAGGAAGGCGAAAAATCCACTTGCTGAGCCCGAGCAGGATCGAAGGCAAGAAACGCGATGTCCCAATGGTTGCTACCGAAGCTTTTCACGAGCGCAGCGGGATTGGCGTATTCAACGGGTTCGAAAGCTACGCCCAGCCGTTGCGCTAATGCCTTTCCAAGATCGATTGTTACGCCCCGCAGCTCTCCGGTGCTCGGATCTTTGCTCACGAGCACGTGGTTTGAGAGTATCAGGCCGACCCGAAGCTGTCCGGTTAGTGCGAGCTCGGCGCGTGCTGCTGGAGGCACCCTTGGTACGGACACGCAGCCGGTGACAAACGCGAGCGCTAAAGCGATTCGCCTCGTCGCGCTCATCATCGATCGCGGCGAAGGACCATGAGGGTGATGTCGTCGAACTGCGGCGCCGACGCCGCGAAGGCGTCCACCGCCGCGAAGATGTAGGCGACGACCTGCTCGGCGGTCCCATGGCGGGCCGCGGCGATAGCCTCGGCGAGGCGGGCCTCGCCGAACTCTTCTTCGGCGTGGTTCTGCGCGTCGGTGACGCCATCGGAACAGAGCACCAGACATTCTCCCGGTGCGATCGACACGACAGTCTCAGTGTAGGGCAGGCCCGGTGGGAGCAGGCCGAGCGGCGCCCCCGTGGACCCGAGCGGCCGTGGCACACCGTCGCGATCGATCAGCCAGCTGTTGATGTGGCCGGCGCTGACGTAGCGCCCAAGACCAGTGACCGGCTCGAGCTCCAGCAGCGCCGCCGTCACATACTTGTTGCCCGCCGTTGATCCGTACAGCAAGGCATGCGCGTCGGCGGCCAGCGCGGTCAGCGACCCGGACCGTCCGACCAACGCCCGTAGAGTCGCCTGCATGTGGCTCATCAGCAGCGACGCCGGCAACCCCTTGCCGGAGACATCGGCGACACACAGCAGCGCCAACCCGAAACCATCCGGCGCGACAATCACATCGTAGTAGTCCCCACCGCAGCGGCGCGCCGGCCGGTTGCGGGCCGCCAGGTCGTAGCCCGTGAGGTGCGGCAATTGAGCCGGAAACAGATTGGCCTGAATGGTCTCCGCCAGTTCGAGTTCACGTTCATAGCCGGCGCGGGCGACCTCCGCCTCTTTGTTGAGGGCCAGCAGCCGTTCGCGCTCGAGGCCCGCCTGTACCGTATGCTCGAACAGTCGCGCGTTCTCGATCGCCGTCGCGGTCGGCAACGCCAGGGTATTGAGCAACTTGAGCTCGCGGGCCTCGTAGGCCATCGGGAGTGTGCTGGCCAGCACCATCACGCCAATCACTTTCTCGCCGACTTTCAACGGCGCGCACACCAGCGAGCGCACGTCAATAACGACGTTGGCGCGGCGCGGATCCGACAGGACGTCGTTGACGATCTCGCCGATACCACTCGCGGCGACCGCACCGACAATCCCTTTGCCACGCGCGAATCCGGAGAGCCCAGGCAGCTCGTCGCCGAAGGCCGCCAGCGAGAGCAACGCGCCGCTGCCTTCGTCCAACAGGAGGATGGCGCCATCGGTAGCGACGATCAGGTGCCGGGCCTCCTGCAAGGTGAGCCGCGCGACGCGCTCCAGGTCGAGCAAGGCCGCGAGTTTCTCGGAGAAGCTGTAGATTAGATTGACTTCACGATACAGGTGGAGCACTTCCGAGCCCAGCGCCTTGCGCTCCAATTCCTTTTCAGCCAGAAATCTCAGCAAGGTCGCTACCGCCTCGGCGCCGTGCGATCCCGACACCCAACCAAGCTCCTTGCCGTCGTGCGCCACCGCGAACCGTTCGCCGCCGCCGGCGGTGCCCAACAGCGGCCCGCCCGCCGCGTCTTCGACCGCGACGGTGCTGCCGAACGCCAGTTCGAGCGCGGCGACGACGGGACCAAGGCCGTTCTGCGCGCCGAGGATCTGCTTGAGGGATATGCGCGCCATCGATCCGGTCAGATGCCGAGTACGTCGCGAGCTTTCATCAACAGCGAGTCGGGATCGAACGGTTTGGTCATGTACAGATCGGCGCCCACCTCGATGCCGCGCTGCCGATCGAACTCCTGGCCCTTGGCGGTAAGCAGCACGATGTAAATGTCGGTGAGGCCAAGCACCTTCTTGGCACGTTCACAGACGTCGAACCCGCTCAATTTCGGCATCATCACGTCCAGGAACACCAGGTTCGGCCGCATCGACTGAATCGCCGCCAGTGCCTCTTCGCCATTGGCGGCGGTGTGCAACTCGACGCCTTCGTCTTCCAGCTCCTCGAGGGTCTGGTGCAGGAGCGTGCGCAGGTGCACTTCGTCATCAACAATCAGGATCTTCTTGCTCACACATACTCCTACCGGTAAACGAAGAACAGGACGTTCTCGAGACCCTTTTCGAAGCGCAGCGTCTGCACGATCTCTGGCTTGGGATCAATGGAGCTGAGCATGATGATGTCGGGCTGAAGCATCTTGGCCTTCTCGAACAGATCGTGGCCGCGCGCCTCCGTGACGCTATAGCCGCGCGCCTTCAGCACCTCGGTGAGCGTCTTGACGGCTGACGCATCGTCATCGACGACCAGCACGCGCTTGTGGGTCTTGCGCTGATCGAGCAAGGCGCCGACTTCGCGGAACAGGATGTCGGTGTTGATCGGCTTGGTGAGATAGCGGTCGACCCCGAGCCGGAACCCGCGCTCGCGATCCTGCACGATCGACAGAATGATGATCGGGATGTCGAGCGTCTGCGGATCGTTACGGAGGACGGCCGCGACATCGAAACCGTTCATCTCGGGCATCATCACGTCGAGGACGATCAGGTCGGGTCGCTGGCGGCGGACTTCGGCGACGGCCTCGCGGCCGTTCGCGGCGGTCACCACCGAGTAGCCGGCCTCGGTAAACTCCTGCGTCAACAACTCGCGGATGTTGGCCTCGTCGTCCACCACCAGGATGCGCGGCTGGCGGTCGGCGGTGCGCGGCGTCGTGACCACGACCTGATCGCGCAGCTGTCGCACCACCGTGGCGAGGTCGAGTGGCAGCGACGGCTGCGCGCCATCGGCGATCGGCAGCGAGAAGAAGAAGGTGCTGCCCTGGCCAAGTTCGCTCTCGACCCACACCCGGCCGCCGTGATGCTCGACGATCTCGCGGCAAATCGGCAAGCCGAGTCCAGTACCCTTCGGCTTGTCGGTCAGCGTCTCGCCGACCTGCTTGAAGCGCTCGAACACCTTGGGCTGATCGGCCGCCGCAATGCCGACACCAGTGTCGATGACGCTGACCACCAGCATGTCGGCCTGCCGGACAGCGCGACAGGTGACGGTGCCGGCGTCGGTGAATTTCACCGCGTTCGAGATCAGGTTGATGACCACCTGAATGAGGCGGTCGCGATCGCCGGTGATCACCGGCAGCGTCGCCTCCACCTCCTTGACCAGTCGCAGGCCCTTCGGTTCGAGTAACGACGCGGTGGCCGCGGTCGCGTGGTCGATGATCTCCTGGACCGTGACCGGCCCCATGTTCCATTCAAGCTTGCCGGCCTCGATCTTCGCTAGGTCGAGCACGTCGTCGATCAGCTTGGTGAGCCGCTCACCTTCGCCGACGACGACGCGGAGGTTTTCCTGGACCTGCTGGATGGTCTGCTGGACCTTCCGATCGTCGCTCTGGATCAACGGGAAGATGCGATCGTCGAGACGCTTCTTGATGATCTTCGCGAAGCCCAGCACCGAGGTGAGCGGCGTCCGCAATTCGTGACTGACCGTCGAGAGGAATGCGCTCTTCGCGGCATCCGCTTCCTCGGCGGCCGCGCGCGCGCGCTGCGCCTCTTCGAACAGGCGGCGATTGTCGTGCTCCTGCTCGTTGATCTGGCGGTAGGCCGACGCGTTGTCGAGCGCGATCGCCGTGAACGCCGCCAGGTTCTGCATCATGTGGAGGTGGTGCTCGGTATACGCACCGGTCTCGAAGCTCTGGATGGTGATGATCCCCAGCACTTTGTCCTTCGAGATCAGCGGCAGATAGATCAACGACTGCGCCGCCCGTGACAGGCTGCCGTCCTCGAGCGGTCGCGCGGACTCTGCATAATGCGGGATGTATTGTGTGTAATCCTGCGCCACGTCGTTGAGGAACACCGGCGCGCGGTGCTCGATGCACCAGACCGGAAGCTGGTTGCGATCGACCGTGCTGCGTGAATACGGTGCATAGCGCTTGCCCTTCTCGATCGCCAGCCGATATTCGATCTGCTGCGTGTCCGGACGATACAGGCCGACGCCGAATACATCGGCGTCCGCCAGCTGGTTGACCCGCTCGTAGAGCTTCTCGAAGATGGTGTCGAAGTCGAGTGACGCGGTGATCTCGCGGCCAATCTCGCTGAGCAGTTCGATGTTGCGGTTGCGCTCGCGTTCGACGCCGGCCAGGGCCTCGGCCGACTCGGCGCGCAACCGCGCCTCGGCAAACTCCGCGCGCTGGCGCTCCTTGCCGATCAGCCGACGGCGCTGCACGCGATCGACGCCAAAACCCGCCAGGCCGATCAACACCAGATACAGGCCATAGGCCCACCAGGTGCGATACCAGGGCGGCAGGATCGCGAAGGCGTAAATCGCTTCTTCCCCCATCGCGCCTGTGACACTGCGGGCGCGCACATGGAACCGGTAGTCGCCGAACGACAAATTGGTGAAGTCGCGGCGTGCTTCACTGGTCCAACTGGTCCAGTCCGGATCGAGGCCATCGAGCTTGGTTTGATACTGCGTCGCGGTTTCGTCGATGAACGTCGGCGCAGCGAACTCCAGACGCAGCGCATCCGTGGACGCAGGCAGACGCGGCTCGTCCACCACGGCGGCCCCGCCATACAGGACGCGTTCACCGGCAGTGACCCGGCGAATGAGCGCCGTGAACGGGGTCGGCGGCGCCGCCGCCTTCTTCATATCGAAGCGGACAAACTGCTGTTTGTAGCCAAACCACGCGATCTCGCCCGGCTCGATGAAGACGAAACCGGTTGGGATCCGACCGAACCTGCTGAACAACGTCTCGTCGACCTCCCAGCTACCCGAACCGTCCGGCGTCAGCACGCGTGTGCCCTTGCCGGCATTGGCGAGCACGGTGCCGTTCGGTCCCTCCGCAATGCCAAAACTGCCGCGCAGCTTGTCACTCGGAAGGCCGCTGATTAACTCGTCCTTCACGAACTTCTGGGTCCTGGCGTCCCACGTCGACACGACGTTGTCCCCGGCGGAGGACCAAGGAGAGAAATACATCCTGCCGTGGATGCGGATGACGCCCACACCTCGCTGCGGCAGCCCGTCCTTCGCGCCGAAGCGGGTAATCGTGGGCGTGGGCCGCGGTTCATCGGGCGTCGGCGGGGTGGCGAAGGTGAGACGCACCAGGCCGGAGGCATTGGTGCCCGCCCAGAGCGTCCCGTCATCGTCTTCCGCCAACGAGCGGAGCTGCTCGGTGACACCGGGCACGCGGCCTTCATCGATCCATTTGCCGTCAACCCAACGATAGGATGAGAGGCCGTCAAACAGTCCGATCCACAGACGGCTGGGGTCACGCCGGGATCGTTCGAGTGATGCCGAGCGGAAAGTTCCATCTCTAGGAGCTTGAATCGGCACGGCAGTCGTGCCACGAAGCTCGTAGAGCCCGTCGGTCGATGCCACTGCCAGCACGGCGGGAGTCTTACCGGCTGGATCGGTCATCTCGGCGAACGCCCAAGTCTGCAGGCCGATGCCGGGGATCCGGATGAACCGCGCCGGCTGCCCGCCGCTCGGCGGCTCAAGGTAGCTAACGCCACTCTGCCACGCCAAGTAAAGCCGCCCCTGGTGCCGGGCAATCGTCCAGCTGCCGTTGAATCCGTCGGCCTCGCCGAAGGCGGTGGCCGGCGACGGGAACTCAATTCGCCCCATTCCGCGCTCACCGGCGGTCCAGATCGCTCCCTCGCGATCCGCCATCACGTTGTAGATCGCGTTGGACGGCAGCTGCTGAGCGCGTCCGATCACCATGACCCGGCGGCCCTGGCGATCCATCATTACCAGCCCGGCATTAGTAGTCGCCATCACGAAGGTGCCATCGGCGAGTTCGATGCCCTTGTAGAGCGATGCCGACGTCAAGAAGTCATCGAGCTCGGTCTGAAATCTTGTCAGCTCGACACCGTCGTAGAGGAAAAAGCCGTTGAAACGGGTGCCAATCAGGAGCCGCTTCGCGTCGTAGCGGTAGATGATGGGATAGACCTCGCTCCGCAGAGACTCGGTGCCGGGGAGTGGCTTGAACCTGTCGCCCTCGAGGACGTTCAACCCCGTCTCCGGGAGCGTCACGTACATCTGGCCGTCGACGAGCGACGAGCGATTCAGTCGCGATGGTGGGCGAATGACGGTGATGGCGCCGTTGGCCCATCGGTAGACCGCCTGCTCCGTTTGAAACAGCACGCCCGCCTTGGTCGCCCACGTCCGCCAGACGTCAGTGAAGCCACGCGCGTCCGGCGGCACCTGATCGCCGAGCGACTGATAGGTCATCGTGCCGCTTGGGTCCGGGGTGAGGTAGCCGAAGTCCAGCTGCGAACCGGCGTAGATCACGCCGGCGGTGTCGATCGCGAGGGATCGAACGGTCGCGAGCGTGTTTGTCTCAATCAGTCGCCAGTTCACACCATCGAACTCGATCACGCCACTCTGGCTGCCGACGTAGATCACACCACGGGCATCCTGAACCATCGACCAGTTCTGACCGGCCGCATTCACATCCAGCGGCGCGTAGGTCCGGATAAAGGGTCGACCTTCTTCGGGATGACGAGCCGTCGGGCTCGACGCCGAAGCGGCAAAGAGCTCCGGCGCGGGGGGGGCCGTGGGGCTCGGCGCAGGTTGCTGGCCCGATGCGGTGGCCGATAGAACAACGACGGCGGTCAGTGACGCTAGGCGGAGTCTAATCAGGGTCGGCCCCCTCGTGGGCAGGCTGAATTCTACAGGGATTCCGAATCGGTTACGGCCTTCAAACGGCCTCGTCAGCTTCGGTGTTTGGTTCGGCGGCCGGCGAAGCGTGACGGTCCTCTTCCTGTCCCCAGCCGGAGAGGGCCGTGCCATCGATTTGCCGGATCTTACGCATCACCTGCGCCCTCCTGCGCTTTCTTCCATTCGTCATTGAGCAAGCCGGCGAATCCCCAGTCGTCATCGGCGATCTCCTGGATGACGACGTGGGTGTGTTCGGGTTTCTTGCCCAGGACCCGGACGAGGGAGTCAGTGATGTCTCTGACCAGTTGCGCCTTCTGCGTGCGACTGGCACCTTTGGTGATCTGCACATTTACGTAAGGCATGCTCGAGGTCTCCAGGTTGGTTGAATGAATGCCGGGCTTAAGCGGGCCGCGGTCGGGCGCACTCTACGGCCGCTGCCAGCGAGTGCGCGGAGCCAGTCGCCCGCTGCCCGGCGGGGCTACGATCTTCCTGTTCTCGTAGACCACCTCGCCGCGCCGGATGGTAACAATCGGCCAGCCGGTTACCTCCCAGTCCGAGAAGATCGAGAACTTCCCGTTGGAGAGTATGTCCTCGTCTCTGATCGTGCGCTTGAGGTCCGGATCCCAGATAACAACGTCGGCGTCGGCGCCGACCGCGATGACGCCCTTCCTCGGGTACAGCCCGAAGAGCTTGGCGGGATTGGTGGCGGTAACCGCGACCATCCGCTCCAGGCTGATCCGCCCCTTGCGGACGCCCTCGGAGTACAGCAGCGGCATCTGGTCCTGCAGGAAGTTGCTGCCCTCGCGCGGGCGCTGGACGCTGTTGCCGGGGTCCATCTTCTCGGCGCGCGTGTAGCCGACATGGTCCGTGTTGACGGCGTCCACGCTGCCGCGCGCGATCGCGGCCCAGAGATAGTCGCGATCGGTCTGGTTGCGAAGCGGCGGCGCGCCCGTGAAGGTAGGCCCGTCGGGGCGGTTGAAGGCGTCGCGCGTCAGGTGCAGGTAGATGGAGCGCACCTCCGTGAACACGGGGAGGCCCCTCGCGCGTGCGGCCTCAGCCACGCGCATCGCGCGCTCCGACGACATGTGCACGAGGTAGATCGGCGCGCCCGTGAACTCGGCGAAGCCGACCGCGCGCTGCGTCGCCACTTCCTCGGCCTCCACCGGGTGTGAGTCGGCGAAGTTCTGGCCCACCAGTGCGGTACGGCCCGTTGCGACCAGCCTGTCCATCGCGCCCGCGAGGATCGCCGCGTCCTCCGCGTGGAGCTGTGTGAGCAGTCCCGCTTTGCCGGCCGTCTCGATCAGCTTCAGATTGTCCGGGAGGTGTTGCTCGAAGGCCATCCCGCGCATGAAGATCTTGGGGGTGACGCCGCGCTCGAGGAGCATCGTGATGTCGGCGGGCGAGAGCTTCGCTGGATCGCTGATCGTGAAGTGGAGGATCGCGTCCGCCATCGTGGTCCGGCTGGCCGCGTCGGCGGCCTCGGCGATGGTTTGTGCGACGGGCACATCCGGGTTCTGGCCGATGAACGCCCCGATCGTCGTGATCCCGCCGGCGAGCGCCGCGCGCGAGGCCGACTCGAAGTCGTCAGCGCCCGGCCGGGTGTTCGGCGTCCGCACCGGGTTCAGGTGCACGTGGGTGTCGATCCCCCCCGGAAGCACCAGGTTGCCGGTCGCGTCGAATGTGCGTGCCCCGCGTGCCGGCGTCAGGTTGCGGCCGATCTCGGCGATCTCGCCGCTGCGGATGCGCAGGTCGGCCTGGAGACGGCCAGTCTCCGTGACGATGACGCCGTTGCGGATGAGGATTTCCGCCGGTTCCTGGGCGAAGACCGGGAGCGCGATTCCGAGCGCGAGGAGGGTGATTCGGACACGGCGTATCGCACGACGCAAGTTGAAGGAATTGCTATGGTCCTCTTTCATGGTGCCTTCCTCCCAGCGCCTGCTTTTCAGCCGCGGTTTTCACTTATCGCTCAGCCACCGGACTTGCCGCCCGATGCCGTTCGATGGGCACCCAGATCTCTGAGTGCGGCGTAGAGATTGTCGTTCGCGGTGTATCTCGCCTGACCATAGTTCGATACCCCGTAAACGCCCGAAGCGGTGGGGACCACCCGCTCACCGCCCAGCCGAGCCTCGCCAAGACGGGACACGCCAACCACGAAGGAGCCTGTTGAATACGTTTGTGTCGAACATGAATCTAGGCAAGGCGATTACTCTGCAACCTAACGTCTCCGTTCAGCAGCGCGCCGCTTGCGACGCGTCTGCTGCAACGGATGGTTAGGCGGCACCTGGATATAGGTTCATCTGCGCCAATACCGCGCGACCCAGGAGCCCGTAGGGATTCGCCAAAGTCTCCGGAATCTCAAAGTGGTTGTAGCCTTCGCCGACCAGGAGCTGCACGGATTTGCCTGCGGCTTTCAGCGCCGCGGCAAAGTCACGTGACTGGCGCTTGAACTCCGGCGTCTCAAGTGAGCCGTAAGCGACAATGACGGGGGTGTTGAGCTTGCCGAGGTGGCGCTGCGAACTCAGTGTCTGCTCCATCTCATCGGTGAACTTGACATAGGAACTGCGCGCCGACAGACGTACCGGTTTTAAGTCGAAGAGGCCGCTGCAGCACAATGCACCTTTCACCGTGTCGGCGGGTAGAGTGAAGTCTTTGCGCCAGTCAGTGAGCAGCACAACGCCCGTCAGATGGGCGCCTGACGAGTGGCCGGACACGTAGACACGATCGGGGTCGCCTCCGAAGCTGTTTGCGTTGCGTCGGACCCATGCAACCGCTCGGCGAACCTGCTCGGCCATTGGCATGAGGTCGCCTCCGGCCTCTATTACATTGATGAAGTCAGGCACCACGAAGTGTGCGCCCGCATGAACGAAGAGCTCGGCGGCGTATCCGAAGTCCTTCGCTAGCCCCCCGCGCCATGCGCCGCCATGCAGGAAGATGTTGATTGGCGCGTTTGCGCGTTTGGTCGCGTAGACATCCAACGCTTCGATGGCAGTAGGCCCGTACGAGTAGCGCCGAGGCACACCTACGCGGCTGCGCACGGCTTCGCTGTTGCTGGCGTAGCGCGTCGTAATTTGCGGAAGATTCGGTGCGTATTGGATCTGATCGTACGCGGCGTCTAGCTCGACTTGGTCCATGTCAAGCCACACCGCTGGTCCCTTGATCCGCGGCGCTTGCGCGGGCGTGGGTTGCTGGCCAAGCGCGGAACCGTTCGCGGCGATTACCGCGCTCGCGAGGCCTGCCCGCAAAAATGCCCGTCGACTGGCAGATTGGAGAAGAGCGGCTGTGTTGGCGTTCATATTCTCTCCCTTCTGGAACCGTGCCGAGACCGCGGCTCTGACGCCCAACCTCGCGCTTCAGCCGCGGCGCACTTATTCCTACGATCTTTCACACGCTGATACGCGCGCCGTCGGCTGCAAGCGATGGAACGGACTCCTCCTGCCTTGCGGCATCATGGTGCCAACGGTGAAGCGGCCTCTTGAGGCCAGGGCGAGGAGGAGTCCCCATGGAGCATACGACCATCGCTGTCGATCTCGCAAAGTCCGTATTCCAGATTGCCGTCTCGCATCGACCTGGTCATCTCGACGAAGAACGAAGGCTCTCGCGCGATCGACTGTTACCATTCTTCGCCCAGCGGCCGCCGGCGACGGTCGTGCTCGAGGCCTGCGGCTCGGCGCACTACTGGGCTCGCCAACTCCAAACCTTCGGCCACACGGTACGCCTGCTGCCCGCGCATGATGTGCGCCCCTACGTGCGGCGCAATAAGACCGACCGCACGGACGCGAAAGGGCTCCTGGAAGCCCACCGGAACGACGAGATTCACCCGGTCCCCGTCAAGACGATCGAGCACCAAGCCATCGCCTCGCTGCACCGCCTGCGGTCCACCTGGCTCGCGACGCGCACCGCGCGGCTGAATACGCTCCGAGGCCTGCTCCGCGAATTCGGCATCTTCATCCCGGTCGGCGCGCAGCACGTCGTCCCGCGCGTCCGGGAATTACTGGTCGAGCCGACCCCGGTGCCCCTGCTGCTGCACACGACCCTCGCGGCGGCCTGTGACGAGATTGAGATGCTGGCGACGAATATGCGGGCCGTCGAACGACAACTCGGGGCGCTCGCCGCCGAGATGGTCGACGTGACGCTCTTGCAAACCGTCCCGGGCGTGGGCGTGATCACCGCGACCGCCTTGGTCGCGCTCGTCGCCGACATCCGGCGCTTTCCGTCAGGACGGCATTTCGCCAGCTTTCTCGGCTTGACGCCGAAGGAAGACTCCAGCGGGTCGCGTCGACGGCTCGGTGCCATCAGCAAGCGAGGCGATGTGTATGTGCGCATGCTTCTGACGCACGGCGCCCGCTCGGTCGTCTGGCACGCGAAAACGGCGGCGCAGCCCACATCGCTGCAACAGTGGGCCGTGCAGACCGAACAGCGGCGCGGGCGCAATGTCGCGGCGGTGGCCGTGGCGAATAAGCTCGCTCGGATCGTGTGGGCCGTGTGGGCGCAACACCGCCCGTTTGCGGCCGACCACCGACCTGAGTAATCGCGCATTCGACGCTCGCTCACCCAGAAGACTGCACCGAGTGCCCCGCATCATGGCGCACCGGTCGGACCGGCGCGGGGGAAGGCCGATAACTCGGCTGGCCGTGAGGGGCCGCGCAAGCGATTGGCTCCCCGTGCGCGGATTTCCATGATGGCCCGGAGCCGAGCCGGCTCCACGGACGAGGCCGAAGATACGACTGCAGTCCGACCGTCGTGCAACGCTCTGGGTACGACAACGAGTCACGGCACTCCGCGCGCGTCAAGGCCCTGCGGCCGCCTTCAGCGGTGCGCTTCGCGCAGCCTTGACCCGTGCTCACGCCGCGGCCTGGGCGCAGCTATGCCAACGAAGGAGGGACCTTCGTTGGCCAGTTCGAAAAGGCCTTTCTTTCGCGACGTCTTCTTTCTGCTTGACGGAGGAGTCCAGATACGCCTGTTAGGCCGCATTTCCTGCGATCGACTTCGTCAGCACAAGTTTGTCGTCGCCCGGAGCGAAGAAACCTAATCGTTGCCTCGTGCACGAAGCCACTTTTCACGTATAACGCTCTTGCAGGCGCGAACGCCGGCAGCCCGGACGTTTCGACGATGAGGAGTCTTGCCGATCGACTTCGCAGTTCCTCTTCAACCCCCGCTACGAGGGCTGAGCCGAGGCCCGTACGATGGCGGTCTTCTCGGGTCCAGAGCATCAACAGGTTCCAGGTGCCATTCGTGACCGCTTCTGGTGCGCAATAGGCGACGCCGACCGGGGCACCGTCGTCGGCCGTCAGCCAGAACCCGTCTCCTGCTCCCCCCAGGTGCTGCTTGAGAACGTCGCGAACGTAGGCAAGACCTTGGGCATCGAACTGGCCGCTGCGCTCAATGATCTCGATGATCGCTTCGGTATCGGTGTCTCTCGTCGGTCGTATCACGCTTGATGCTCTCCACGTCGAACTAGCTTGTCGGCCTAACGGCTAGGTTTCAGCCGCGGCGGCTCGTTGTCTTGCCGCCGCCGGCTGCAAACCATGTTAGGCGGCATCGTCGCGAAGCAGGCTGCCACGCGAAAATCTTCACGGCTACGCTCGTCTCGTGAAGGCGAGGATGGCGTCGCCGGCACGCACCGCCCGCATCCTTGAAAGACTCGCGCACGGCGGCGGCCTGGCCCCGGAAGCCGTCCTCCGCGAGAAGCTGCTGGACCGACTCGCGGAGCTTTTCCGCGGTGGCCTCCTCCTTCGCCAGATAGAGTCCCGCCCCGAGTTCTTCCACCTTCCGTCCGACGATTGCCTGCTCGCCCATCTGGGGAATGACCACCACAGGCACGCCATAGTAGAGACTCTCGCTGACGCTGTTCATGCCGCCGTGCGTCACGAACGCCGAGACGCGCTGAAGCACCTCCAGTTGCGGTACATGAAACTCCACGATGAAGTTGGGCGGCGCCACGCCCAGGCTCTCCCTGGAAACATTCGCGCCTGTCGACATGATCACCTGAAAATCCTGACCCGCAAACGCCTCGAAACAGTTCCGGTAGAACGTGGTGTCGGTGTTGAACAGTGTGCCGAGCGATACATACACAACGACGGAACGCCACACCTGGTCCCAAGGAAAGCTGGCGGTCTCGGTCCGAGACGTCATCGACGGCCCGACGGACTGGAAGCGCTCATCGAACGTCTCGGCGCAAGGCTGAAAGTATCGCGAGGTGTAGACGATGTTCAAGTCCGAGCGGCCCAACACGGAGCCCATGACGCCCGGACCTCTAACGCCATACACATGACGCAATCGCCGCCCGAGCAGGAACGCTTTGGTCATGTGCCGCATTTTGGACAGGAGGAGGAGGGCACTCTTGGGCCGCACCCCGTGTGCCAGACCGAACGCCAGCACGCGCCGGTTGAACGCGAAAGTGCTGACGGAGGTCACCACCGGCACGCCAAGGATTTCCCCAGCCCACTGTCCCCATGGCGCGACCGAGTCAGTGATGACGTAGTCAGGACGCTCCGCGCGAAAGACCTCCAGTTCGGTCTCGAGCACTCTCGCCGATGTGCGCAGTAGCAGCCAGGAGAGAGAAAGCCCACCGCCCATCCCATGCGGCCGAGCGGAGCTCGTCGGTCCGCGCCGGCAACTGGCTCAGCTCCGTCAGGCACGCGTTCCGATAGGGTCGATATCGGGCGCCCGCCCGTTCGATGTCCGCAGCGAACGCATCGGCCGAGTAGTACACGACCTCGTCGCCTCGCCCGACGAGCTCGCGAACCATTGGCAGCGAGGGATTGATGTGGCCGTGCAGCGGGAGACTGAGGAACAAGGCCTTCGCCATAGAATCGTGAAACCCTTGCAAGCCGCCTAACGACTACGAATGAGCCGCGCGCTTCCTCGAGACAGAGTGCGTCGGCTCCATTCGTTTGTTAGCCGGTCGTCGAGATGCGGACCACCGCTTGAGCGATGCCGAGCTCTCCGCCGACCGCAGACCCAGCAGCAGGCCCTCGACTGAAATGTCTTCATCGAGATCAGGCCAATGAATGCCCGTACCCGGACCAATCAGCTCCCAGTTACGTCGCTCGGCAGGGCGGCCTTCGGCCAAGCGCGGGTACCAAGTCACCGGTACCGACACCGTACGCCCGTCACGAAGCGCGACGACGAGGAGGCCGCCAGTGATCCGAACGTGCTTAGCTTCCGCGGTTTCCGTCGCCAGACTTGAAGAAATCATGCCATGCCCTTAGCAGAGTGCCCTGATGCTCGCGCACGAGGCCTTCGACCTTGTTCAGCTCATTTTGCGCGAAACCCCGGTTGAACTCCAGTCGAACGCGTTGCAGCCAGAACTTCGCCTCTTTGCGCTCGCGCGTGACGTGCACGTGCGCTGGTTCGCCTCGATCGCTCGAGTAAAAGAAGAAACGGTAGGGGCCACTCTGGAGAACGGTCGGGCTCACACGCAGATTCTCGCAGGTCTTGGAGTTGAGCGAAAGGCGTGAGCCAGATCCGGCTAACGTTGCAAATGAGCGCGCGCCGCTGCGACAGGATTGCAGGGGACGCCTGACGCGTCGGCTCCATTTGAATGTTAGGCTGACCGATGATCACCTTTCGTCCGGTTCGATTTCCAGCTCAATCTCGAGCCGTTGATTACCTTGTGTTTGCGCGATTCGGAGTCGCGCACGTTGCCCGTTGGCATTTTTCGCTAGTGCCATCGCCAACCGACGAACCTCAGGTCCAAGGTCAACCGAATGCTGCAAAGGCGATGAACTCCACCTGAACGTGCTCGTCAGGCCCCTCAGCCCGGTCGCGCCAATGCCGGTCAGGATGTTGGCCGCGATACCCTGCAAGACTGCTCGTGCGTTGGGGTCGGCAAGCAACGCCGGGATCATGAATATCATGTCCTGCTCGAGTGGCGATTCCGATCGGATGCGCTGGCACATTACTCGCACCGGGACGACATCGTCGGTTGCGCTGCGACCCGTCGATCTCGGCCGAATGAAGGGTTGAGGTTTTCGGAAGAGCAGCCACGGCTTGTCGACGTCAATCAGACCGTCACGAGCTAACAACGCGAGGGCCACGCGATCAGCCATTCCCTGCAATTCAATCTGGAGCGTACCTAGAGTAAGGAGATCGAGAATCGGTCCATCGTAGTACACACTCAGAAGACCAGCCTCTTCCAACACAATGTGCCTCACCTGACCTCCGCTGAAGAATCTGATCCATTGCTCGGCAGCCTAACGACGCCAAATCAGCCGCGCAAGGTCAAGCGACACGCGGCGCGTCGGCTGCGTTTGGATGTTAGGCCGCGTGAAGCTTTTCGCAAATGTATCGATACCGAGAATAGTGATCCTCGAGCTCGCCCTTGTGCATATCACGCAAGAATCCCAAGATCGCCTGGAGATCGCGACACATTATCTTTGCGATCCTCGTGAGTTGACGCTCAACTTCGTCATCGAGAGCGCCACCGGCGTCTCCCAGCCCCTTGCGAACGGCGGCCCAGCGTTTGTAGTTTCGATCCAAGGAGTCCTGCAGATCCGCGATGAACTCCCGATCGGCTGGCGGCAGGCGTTCGAGGTCTGCCACGGTGATCGTCTGAGCCGCGCCTGTAAAGGAGATCCGATCTACAGAGGCCTCGTAGGTTGCCTGAACGCCGAAACTTCGGGCGCGATCTTCAGGTCGGTGTGCCAGAGCTGCTTCGATCGGTTCAGTGGTTTCATCAATTATCCGGAGTCCCCCGGCCAGGGACCGCATCGTCACGGCGTCCGCCACCTTGGTAGCGACTTTCACCATCACTTTGTTTCGTTGCGCGGCACCGAGGCTCTCGAGAGGGCGGTCTGGATTGTTCGCGGCTTGAAACTGCGACAGGGTGGTCGTGTTCACAGCCGAGTAACCAACCGCCACCCAAATAAGGCGAAGCTCGTTGCGGCCCGCGCGCGCCACCAATCGTGGCAACTCGTAGGTCGCGATGAATTCCGAGGCGAGAAACGACTTCGACACCAGCAAGACAGCGACAGCGGCCTCATCAAGCGCAGCGTCGATCGCGTCTTTCCACCTGGCGCCGCCGTCGATGCGCGAGTCGTCCCAGAGGTTGACTCGCTTGTCGCGGATCCACGGCGCGAGGTGCGTCACGAGTTCGTCAGCCCACTTCCGATCTTCGTGGGCGTAGCTGACGAAGACGGTCTTTCTAGCCTCGGCCATGCTCATCGACTCCTGATTGAATCACAACCACAGTGCCCGACGTAGTCGGCCTAACGATCGCGGCTCAGCCGCGAGCGGCGGCGGCGGTCACGCCAAGGAGTCTAAACCATCTGCCGCTCGTCGGCTGCAGCGGCTGGTTAGCCAGCATGTTTCGTGGAGTCGTGCGTGAGTTGAGAGATGTCATTGACGATGGTTATCGCGGCATTGCCAAGCATTCTGGCCCCGCGGTCCAGGTTGTCCTGCACGGCGCTTCGATTCGGTTCGTCCAGCGAGGCATCGAAAGTGAGTTCCGCCTGGCGCTGCAGATAACGGACTTGCTGGTTGAACATGTCTACCTTGCCACTGATCGAGAAGACTGCCCGCTGGAAGTCCAGCGAGCAAATACGCATATCCGAAGCCTTGGCGTTAGTGAATGGCAGCCCGTATTCTTTCAACCCGAGACCTCTTCCCGGAACGGCTCGCGCCCGCAGCATTGCCAGGCGAGCACTTTCTCCGACGGCACGAAGTTGTTCGATTGTGGGTGCGAGTTGCAGACTGGACCTGGGACCCTCGTAAGCACGAACCACTGGCAACAGCCAGTCGAGAAACTCGTCGGACGATTCGAACAGATGATCCTTGACCGCATACGCGACGCTCGCCATGGTGTAGCGCATCTCGTCAAGTTCAGCCAGGATGCTGCCGATCAGCTCACGACGCACGTACGGGCGTCGAATGTGGTCAACAACATTCGGGCTTAGAAGACCAAAGAGCCAACCAAGAACGAGGAAGCCTATCTGTTCCATTGTTGTCTGGCTAACGACCGCGGTTCAGCCGCGGCGCGCTCAGGATGCCACCGCCGGCTGCAACCGCTTGTTAGCCGGCATGATCCGGTCCCGTGACGGTGCGTTGCGCGATTCGCCCGAGCATCGCGACCTCGGCGCGCAGTTCGCTCAGCTGCAGCGAGCTCTTCGCCGTGCGCACGCAGGAGTCGGCGAACCAGACCGCGTGGAGATCGCCGGCCGGGAGCGCCCCAGGCTCGAAGTGCCGTCCGGTGTTGTAGATCTCGTTCATGCGCTCATAGACGCTGCCGTCGCTCGGTGCGAACAACTTCACACCCAGAGCCTTCCGGCCGAATTCAAGTGCCTGCCAAGAGGCTGCGATGCACGCTTCGCAATGCTGCAAGGTGGCAAAGTACAATGCCGGATTCCGGAGTTGCTCAGATGGTG